>Ga0207428_10000419_pt1 | contig 52701 bp, 59 predicted proteins | sample RhiMethybrSRZTD1_FD_187600 | JGI IMG/M metagenome (GOLD analysis project Ga0207428, IMG submission 187600) | Populus rhizosphere microbial communities from Tennessee, USA - Rhizosphere MetaG P. TD hybrid SRZTD1 (SPAdes) (version 3) | ecosystem: Host-associated > Plants > Roots > Rhizosphere >...
GAAAACAGAGTTAGATTTATGAGCGTTGAACTTTGCAAAAAATTCTTTGGCGAAGAACGCACAGTAACGATAATGGCGGAAAATCCTTTGAAAATTTTTCCTAAATTAGGCTATGTAAGCTATGATAAATTTGAAAATAAATATGAAATAATTAAAAACTTTGATAACGCTAATCAGACTTACATTCAGTAGTCATAATTGAACATGATTATGGTCCTAACAAGGTAGTCGCAAATTTAGCCATATTAAGTCTTGAATAATTACATTAGTGATTGAAAATAAATAAAAAATATTTTATTAATTTGAGACCGTCATAGGTTCCATTTCAAGTTCAATTTCCTTATCTTCCTTATCTAACACAATTCTATTTTTTTGTTTGACCTTCTCGGGTATTTCAAAATCGTAGCACATTTTTATCCACAGTAATATCGGATTTGTACTATAAAGCATTTTTGAAAATTTGAAGATTTCGCTGAACGTCTTATCTCATCATGCTCAAGTATTTTATCTAGGCCTATTTTTCCCGCCTTGTTTTTATGCTGAAAAGTGTCTTTTTTTGAAAAAATAGCTAGAATACTGACAATCTACTAATATTGCAGTAGTAGATACATAGATAATGTGCGACACTGCCGTTATCATAGGTAGGGAGCTGTCAAATTATTCCTTTGGCGAGAATCATCCGTTGAATGCTAGCAGACTTGATGCATTTTGGTCAAAGCTTGGTCAATCAGTTGCTATTGACTCAGGTAATTTGAAACTACTTTCTCCTGCATTAGCGGATGAAAGCACAATATCTTCTTTTCATGACAAAGACTATATCAATTTTGTAAAAAAATCTTCAGTAACCGGATTTGGATATCTTGATTCGGGCGATACGCCTTGCTTTAAAGGAGTATTTGAGGCCTCCTTATATGTGGTAGGTTCTACACTATTGGCTCTTGACACAGTAATTAAGAAAACAAATGGAATTGCTCATGCATTTAATCCCATTGGAGGTCTGCACCACGCAAGAAGGAATGCAGCCGGCGGTTTTTGTGTGTTCAATGACATAGGGATTGCAATAATGTATGCAAGAAGGAAATACAATTTAAGGAAAATATTGTATGTTGATATCGATGCTCACCATGGAGATGGCGTATACTACGAATTTGAACAGGATCCTGATGTAATAATAGCTGATATTCATGAGGACGGTTCATTCTTGTATCCCGGGACCGGCTTTGAATCAGAAAACGGTTTAGGATCTGGTAAAGGTACCAAGCTAAATTTGCCTCTACATCCCGGTGCAACCGATCGTGATTTTAATTCAGCCTTTATGAAAATTGAAAATTTTATTAGTTCTATGAAATTTGAGCTCATCATATTACAGTGTGGAGCAGACGGATTGTCAGGGGACCCATTAACACATTTGAGATATACTGAAAAATCACACGAATATGCTGCTGAAGTACTGCATAGAATCGCTCATGAGAGTTCTCATTTCTCATGGAAGAATTATTGGACTCGGTGGAGGAGGATATAATACGCAAAATGTGGCTATAGCGTGGAGTAGGGTTGTAGAAACTTTTGCTTCGGATTATTCAACTATGATAAACCGGTGACGTATTGGAGATTAAATTGCTTTTTTGGCTACTTTTTTACCTAAGATATTTGAGGTTTCTGTTAGCTTGTTCCACGCATTGCCGTCAGGGATCGGCATCTAGTGAAATCTACCTACAAACTTTAAGTATCTTAGGAATGTACAAACTTTAAGTATCTTAGGAGTGTGACTAAATTTCGGCCAATAACGTTGATTTTGTCAATTAAATTAAGTAAGAGTAAGAAAGATTTTTTATTTACGATAATAAATGACTATTGGCGGGGTAAATAGCAATGTTCAAATTAACAAAATTTATGATCATATTGATCCTCACTTCATCTATAGTAGTTTTCTATCCGATAGCAAGCAACACGTTAATATTTGCACAAAACAAGCAAGGAATAGCTATTTCTATTGCTAATTCGACGTTTTCCCCTCTAACAAATACTGATGCAAATCAACTTAAACTAAACATAAAATATACTATTCAAGACGATTCATTAAAAAATCAAAAAATAAATGCAGTAATGAAGGTCTTTGCTCCAAATGGTACACTACTAAAAACTACATCATTTCCAAATGGATTTATTGCCAAGAGTAGCGGTGGTACAGAGGCGATAAAGACTACATTTAAAGACAAGTCGTTGAAAAGTATAGTGGCAAATCTTACAATCACAGATTTAGCAAAGACAAAACCACTATCAAATATCGTTAAAGTTAATGTTCCCCTTAAAGAGATACCAACTGTAAGCTCGCTCTTGGGTGGCAGACCTTCCTTCCAAAATAATTCCTTACAAAAATAAGTCCTGACATCTTTTAGATGAAGGAATTGTTCTTTATTGATCCTCAGTAGAAATGGATTACAATTGGGTCGGATTCCGACATTAGACATTAAATACAGCAAACAATTGATAAGCCCAAAGCTGATTTCTGCCAACTCGACGTAAGAGATATTATAACTCCGAATGTCCAAAATCGTATTATGCTGTATGTCTGACAAAAGTATTTTCTAGACCAAAAATCGGCTTTGATATATGCTTGCTACATATCTATGGATATCAAAATAAGAATAGACAAGAGCACCTCTCTCAATAGTCTAATCGAAAAATACTCGGGCATTTCGAACTTACCATTTTTAGCCAGGTTTTGTACTGCTACTGGACAAGATATCCGGAATTATATGAATATTCTCAATTCAATTGCGATTGGATGAGGTACCTTCATATATTTGCACAAAACAGTTTACCCAAAGCCAGTATTTAGAGAAAAATAATTCATATGACAACTCTAATTTGCATACCGAATATTCATCTATTAATATACTTAAATACTATTTCTCTTTATAATTTTCAATGTTATCAGTATCTTGTAGAGAAGTTGGAGTCGACTGCGATTATGTAGGAAAGGGTGATACAGAGGAAGAATTAATGAACAATTTAGTAGATCATGCCATAAAAGACCACGGATACACACGTGAGGACGTTCTCAAACCTGAGATGCAAGAAAAAATTAAAGCCCACATCCATAAATCATAAGATAGTATAGTTCGTCACTAAGTTCTTATTATCCTATATTATTTTTGTTACTGTAAAGAAGAATCGCACAGATGTCTTTTGACTCCTCAATAACTGGTTCCAATATTTCTGTCAATCAATTAATGAGTTACCAAAAAAGGTTCTGACCATTGCTCCAATTTAAATTGTTTATTTGCCTACCTTTGGATCTTTCCATAAGATAATTATGCTCAAGACAATAAAAGCTACTTGAAATATTTCTGTTGCAATTGCTGTTTCGCCGATCGAACCTCCTCGGCCATTAATTGGATTTCCAGGAAACCTTGTAATTGCCCAAATTAAGATGAGTGTCAAGGTTCCTCCAATTCCCACATAATACCAAACTTTATTCCAACCTCTGATAGTAGGAAGAACCCAAAATACTTGAGCTAGCCCTCCTATCAAGAATAATATACCTGTGTTAAAGTTTCTATCAATTGCGTTTGCGACCAACGAGAGATGCAATATTCCGGCTATTAGAGTACTTCCAGCTGCAGCATATCTTAATAGAATAAAATTTTCTCTCACGTTAGTTTCGTATTCCATTAATTTATCATGTTATAAAAAAGAATCGGTCATCAATCCTTAATTTAAGATACCGTAGGTTTCTATCATAAACTATAATAGATAGCTATAATTATTTTTATTGTTACTTAGGAAGATAACTAATATATCAGATTAGCATCTTATTTAAAAGAAGAAAGGTTCTTGTTGATAACGACTAATCATAAAGTTAGATGTAAATTTGATATTCATTTCAAATGATTTTCAGTTTAACCCAGATTTTAACTATATTACGAGTTCTTACGACAAGAATAGTTTATTACAATGTTTGTAAATGTAATGGGACTGCATAAAAAATATAAACAATATATTTCATAATCATGTGTGAAAAAAGTATATTGTGGAATTTTTTTCCTCATTATTCTAGTTGGTTCAGGAATAATATCAGGCAGTTTTATGAATTTGGTAGCGGGTCAAACACCGAGTAAAGTAACGAATGTTACGACCCTTACCAGTTTAGACGCTTCTAACGCTGGTGTTGATTTGGAAAATAGGACCGTAAACTATTTTGATGAAGCCAAAGGGTATCTGGTGTACCCAATTACATCAAACGAAAATAAGAGCAATATTAATAATAAAAACGATACATTTCCGGCAGTCATAATGATCCATGAAAATAAGGGACTAAACGACAATATCAAGAATATGGCAAATCTTTTAGCTAGAAATGGCTATGTAGTACTAGCTGTTGATTTGTTTAAAGGTGAGGTTACCACTGACAGAAATCGTTCATCCGAGCTAACGCAATATGTCAGGGACAATCAGGATATTGCAACTGCTAACCTGAAATCAGCAGTAAAGTACGTCTCATCACTCCCTAATGTTAATGCAGAGGAGATAGTATCATTAGGATGGTGTTTTGGAGGAGCACAATCACTGCAGCTTGCTCTAAACAGCCAGGATCACCCACTAGCAGCTACTATCATATATTATGGTCGTCTGGTAACAGACAATGCGACCCTTGCGAACATAAAGTGGCCTGTACTTGGTATATTTGGAGATCAAGATAGGTCAATACCGGTTGACACTGTAAAGGCATTTGAATCTGCCTTAAATTCTATAGGTATACCTAATGAGATATACATCTACAAAGGAGTTGGTCATGCATTTGCAAATCCATCCGGAGAAAATTATGCCCCCAAGGAAACTCAAGATGCTTGGCAGAAGACATTATCATTTCTTGAGAAGCATGTGAGTTAGTGATCTTGTGAGCGAACTTCTGAAGGAACAATTGCATTAAGACTAGCTCAATCTTCATTGCTAGAGGTAAATTATTTTCGCTGTATTATGAAATGCTGAAATCTAAAATCGAGATCGTTCCTAGATTTTTGTTCATTGTAAATAATGACGCTATTCATCTAAATTAGATAGTGTCAAAATAATCGCATTATTTTTTTCTAAACTCATGAAGAATTCAAACAGACTTTAGTTTTTATAATTGAGAATCGCATAAGTAATAATGCAAAAAAAGAGTATTGTATCTGCAAAGCAAGAACCAAATGAAAAATACAAAGATAAATTCACTGGAGATTTTATAATTAAGAGTCTATTAGAAAAAAATGATTCTAGGGAACAAGAAATGTATTATGTGACTTTCAAAGATGGGTGTAGAACCAGACCTCATATACATGCTTCAGAACAGATATTAATTGCCACAGAAGGAAAGGGTATTGTAGTTTTCGCAAAAAGAATCTTGTTTGAACCCGATGACATAACTAAAACGGAGGTAAGAATTGAAAAAACTGTTATGATGGAAAAAGGCGATGTTATATGCGTTCCAGCCTTTATGTTGCACTGGCATGGTTGCATAGATAATAATGAAGATTTCACTCATATTGCAATACGAAAGAGGACAGAGTTAGAAAATATTTGGTTCTAGGATTTTTTGGGTGTAAAAAACTTGATGATTTATAATCGGAAGTATAATTGTATAGACACTGGACATGGGGAACCGTATCGCGCCACTTTACCTACTAGTGGGACCACTACGATTTCGTCACGTAGAATCCGAATACCACCGACGAATGTTGGCTGGCCTTGTATGAAGAATTTGTCTAAGCAATGGTTTTTGTTTAGGGATAGAAGACACCAACTAGAAAATCATGTTAAGAGATTTTCATTTACATATGGAAATCTGTGTTTGGTGATAAAATAATACAGGTTGATAATATAATTAGGCTTCATAAATCCAAATAATGGATAATTTTATCTAATATGTTCTTGAAAATTACCAAATAATGCAAAGGAATAAGGAGTATTCGTTTATGGCTGATGCTATGCTTGGTAAAATCGCCAGAAAATTAAGAATGTTTGGATTTGATACCATTTATGATCCTAATATCGATGACATGGATATTTTAGATTCATCAAAGAATAAAGGCAGAATAGTTTTAACAAGCGATAGGATGTTGTTTAAAAGATGTAAAAATAGGGGGATCAATACAATTTTAACTTACAAGGAGACAGAAATAGAAAACCTAGTTACTATTTTTAGCTCTCTAAATATTAAATCTATTAATTCTCAAAAAGTACCTTATTTATGTACCAGTTGCAATGGCTTGTTAAACACAATTATTGATAAGAATTCGATCAAGTATGATATTCCAGTGCGACTTTTACATTCTAACAAACTATTCTATAAATGTACCAACTGTAGGAAGATATATTGGAGAGGTAGTCATATGGAACAAATCTCCTATTTAATTAATGAAATAAACATGAAATTGACATCTCATTGATTTGCATAAATATGAGAACGATGATTCAATAATCTCAGAGAACCATGAAATGTCCATGCTGTGGCGAGAATTTAATATGCGAGAAGGAAACTGAAAAGATTAAATCTTACAGGTGTTTGTCATGTGGATTGAAAAATACTGAACTGAAGGAAAATATCTAATATAGTGATTTGTAAGGAAAAGATTTGACAGTGAGATGAACTATATTTTCATGCTCTTATTGTTACTATTAAACAGTAATAGATTCTCTGCAAGTTATATTATTTGCCAATAGTTTAATTCAATTGTACGATAGCTCAGGAGTAGGCAAGATCAATAATCATTAACTGATCGCATTACTCTCTCATCCAATTTCTTTCTTCAAGGTATCCTATCAGTTTTGTCATCTGTTCGACTCTAGCTTTACCTCCAACATTGCTGTGACAAACTTTATAATGTTTCATTAATAGAGAATGCTCTTCTTCAGAAAGGCTGCCTCTCTCTTCTATAAGATCAAAAAATAAATTTTCTTTACCTGTATGTATATTTATGAATACCGAATAAGCATTCAGGAATCTGGCAACTGGTTCCCTTGAATCAATACCACTATCCCAGGCTAACAGACTCTGGACCAACATCTTTGCAATACGTCTACCGAGTTCATGTTCTATCAAGAATTTTCGAATGTCTTCAGAATAATTATTCTTATCATTCATGCGTGGGAAATATGCTTTTTCTTCTTTACCATGGTGGAATTTATCTACAAATTCCTGAATAAGCATTGATATTATTTTGATATCTTCTAATGGAATAACTACATTGCAATTCAGCAGATCAGAACATCTCTTAGCAATCTTGCCAAGTCGATTTACCAATATATGGTCTTGTTTTAGGTTTTTCGTAGCATTCAAAATTATTCAGAACTTATACAAGATAAGCAATGTCAAACGCAGAAAAAGTCATAAATCACATTAGAACTGGTTCGCATATAAACACATATCCATCTTCTTAATATTTATTTAAATCCGCATTTTATGATATTCTATATTTATGTTATATGATTTTTGTCTTCTTATACTCTATTCTACGAATAATTATAAATTCCTAAAAATTCTTCCGTTTCTCATATTAATGATAAAGACTACAAGTAAGTTGAATGAACAAGTCGACTTTCATCTGGATCTTTCTAGTTATAGCTTTAATTTGTGTGTCTCTGAATGTAAATATTCAATCTATTCACGCTATACTTTACGAAAATGGAACTTGCACTAGTGGAAATGTAACCAAAGGAGCTAATCAATTGATGAATAGAAATCGATCAATGGATAATTTTTTTAGAAATTTGACAAGAGATAATAGACAATTGGCCGATTTAATGTGTCAAAATATGTTAAATCAAACTACTGCAAGATAAATGCTCCGTATAATAATTAATATTGAGTTGAAAGCGTACTGAGTTTGCGCCTTTTGTTAATTTAATGACGGAGTTCCTACAAATTGTTATTCGTTGAATGGAAAGCACATATGGCCGTACTCAATAATAGTTGGAAACTCAACTTAATAATATTTCAGCCTACTCTTGGTTTGTTCTAAGCATTGATCGGTTGATTTTATTACCTTAAAAGGGACTGGAATTATATTTAGACAAACGACAAACCGAACATATATATATTATCCTTTAGGGTTTTTGAATGACTGATTCTTGAGTACTGTTCATGATGTTAATTTTATTCGACTAAGCATCTGTGTCTTGTCAATTTTAATTGTCTTTCTATTATTTCTAAGTATTCAACAATTTAACTTTCCTCAATTACATGTACAATCGGTTTCCGGGAGTGAAATAAATGATAAGGTAGTCATTCTAAATTTTGATGATGGTCGTAAGACACAATTTACCGAGGCAAAACCAATTCTTGACAAGTATGGAATTAAGGCCACATTCTATGTTGTATGCAACTATCTGGAAAAGAAACCTGGCTTTATGGATTGGGAAGAGGTCAAACAATTGTATAATGAAGGCCATGATATTGGCTCACATGGTATGAACCACGCCCACCTAGAAAAACTATCAAAGAAGGATGTTAAACTTGAGGTTGGTCAGTCTAAGAAATGTCTAGAAGACCATGGCATTGGCGTGACAAGTTTTGCCTACCCATTTAATGAAGGCTCAAACGATAAAAAAATTATTAAAATTGTATCAAAAAACTATGAGTTGGCCAGAACTGCGGGCAGTCCGATCACATATTTGCACTGTGATGGGTGGAAGGATCAGTCAAATCAAAAGGACTGTAGAACTTTTACTAAAAGGGATGTTACTTTTGCTAACAGGTACTCTATCAGAGGTTGGAGTCACGACTTGTCAAGATTAGTAAACTCATTTAGCGACAATGAATTATTGAACAGATTCATTAATGTTGTGAACAGCCAAAGCGACTATAATAAAGATGGAACAATAAAGGCAATCCCTATAATCATATACCATAGAGCAGGTGATAACGAAGCTCTTGATTATAATACCGATTTAAAACTTTTTGAAAAAGAAATGAAATACTTGCACGATAATAATTTTCGAGTTATAACTATGAAAGATCTCGGATATGAGGGAAAAACCAATTATTTATACATTAAATCACCAAACGGACCTCCTCTGACTGGTGAAATAGCGTCCGTATCAAGTGGTAACTAGTTATTCCGTTAATGCCAACTAGGTATGCATGAATAGAGATTGTAAATAATCAGGGTAGGATTTTCATTTCGATCACGAAATGAAGTAACATTGAGTTTATGCAGCGACAGTAAGAGATGTTTGTTAGCTTTTCCAAAATGGTTTGATTTCATTTGTAGTATTGTATAATATACAGAAGAATTCTGATATCTTGCAACTCTAGTATAGAATTGTAATGCAATAACATATAAAATTATATTCCCGGAAAAGATTTAGTATTAGTTTCGAATATACTATCTTCTCTCATCGGTTCATGTTATAAAATACAATTGTTTTAAATGATATTAACCAATATTAAGAAACAGAACACATTGTCAAGATTCAAAATTAATGATATCATTAGATTGAGTTGTGTGGCATTAAGAGTCAAGGATATTGACAAAACATTAGTATTTTATGAGAAAAAACTTGGCTTGCAAACAAAAAAAAGAGATCAAGATGACGATGGTAATATGGTTTGTGAATTAGGTTTCAGAGAGACCGTTCAAAATGAAGAACCTTTTCTTCAACTACATCATGATGCGAATGCAAAGACACCTTCTTCACATTCAGCTGGCCTTTTTCACTTTGCAATGCTTGTTCCTAACAGAAAGAGTCTTGCTTCAACCTATCTAGCCCTAAAAAATTCCGGGTTGCAGTATGACGGATTTGCCGATCACTTAGTCAGTGAATCATTATATCTCAGAGATCCAGAAAATAACGGCATTGAGATCTATGGTGACAGAGCACGGCAAGACTGGCCTAGGGACTCTGAAGGACGTATTCTCATGGACACATTGCCTCTCGATCTGCAGTCCCTAGTATCTGAGATGGGTGAAACAAAGAGCAAGAACGCAATTCCGTTTCCTAACGGCGCAAGGATAGGGCACGTGCATCTCAAAGTCACAAACATAATGCGGTCAATGAAGTATTATCATGATAAATTAGCGCTTGATATTACTGTAAATTGGTCCTCAATGGGTGCAGCATTCCTTTCTGCAGCTGGGTATCACCATCATATCGGAATGAATACCTGGCACAGTCTAAATGGACAAAGTCAAAAGAGTAATGTTGCAGGACTGAAGAACTTCACTATTGTGATTACTGATGAGTCTTTTTTTAATAAAATTAGGTCTACTAATGAGAACGACTATTTCAGCTCTGCACAGCAACAACAGAAGGAGAATGCGTATGGAGACCAAGTTAAGGTATCAGATCCAGATGGAATACAGATTGTGATCAAATCTGATTAAAGGAGAACCTATCGGTTTGTTTGTAAATTGCTAGCAAAGAGTAAACCTGAATGTTCAGTCGGAATTAATCTAATTAAAGATTCTAAAATTCACGATTTAGCCGACAAGGAGTAATATTTTGTAATCACGGTTTATATACAAACTAGTAATCTATAATGACATATGAACGGCGAAAAGACGGGAAATAGTCAGGAAATAGCACCGAATGAATTGAAAAAGAAAATAGATAATCACGAGGATATTTTTATTCTGGATGTTCGAACTCCTCAAGAATATGAATCTTGGAAATTATCCTACGATAATCATCAAAATCCTAAATTGATACCCGTTGATCGTTTATTTTTGAATGATTCTAATTTGTTGAAAGAGATTCCAAAAGACAAAGAAATTGTTACTGTTTGTTCTCACGGAAATAGGTCAATGATGGCAGCAAGATTGCTTAACCAATTAGGATATAATGTAAAGAGTGTCAAGGGCGGAATGGCAGGTTGGAATAAAGTCTACGATGTTGCGGAAGTTGGAGTTCCTAAGGAAGCCCCCTTTAGAATATGGCAGGTTAGAAGGATATCCAAGGGATGTATGGGATATATTGTATCTTCAAAAGAAGATGATACAGCAGTAGTTATAGATCCAAGCCGAGAGATTTATCAGGCTTTTCTAAATGTTGCCAAGGAAAATGGATTGAAAATAATAAAGGTAATCGACACCCATCAACATGCTGATCATGTTTCTGGAGTAGCAAAATTAGCTAAAACCTTATCTTCAGAAACAACTACGAAAACCCTCGCGTACTTCAGCTCACTAGAGGAATACAACAGCCAAAATACAGAAATTAATATACATTATTTAAAAGATAATGAACAAATACAAATATCGAAGGAAATTTCGCTAAGAGCTATTCACACACCCGGACATACGAATGGCAGTATGTCTTTTCTGATAAGCTATTCTGATGATACCGATGGAAAGAAAAGTACACAAGACACTACTCAATATTCCTATTTATTTACCGGAGATACCTTGTTTGTTGATAGTGTTGGACGACCTGATTTAAGAGAAGAAGCAGAAAAATATGCTGGCCTTCTGTATGAAACTTATCATCAGAAAATAGTTCGATTACCAGAGAATACTGTAATACTCCCTGCTCACTTTAATGGAAGTTCAATTACATTAAAGCATGCTGTGCCAATAGCTGACACAATTGATTCACTAAATAAAAAAATAAAGCTTCTTTCCATGACACACGATGAATTTGTTCATTTTATTACAGACACATTGCCATCGAGGCCAATGAACTACAAAACAATTATAGATATCAATAAGAAAATCCTACCATTTGACGATATGCAAATGCCTGATTTGGAGGCCGGTCCTAATTCCTGCGCAGTATCCCTTGGACCAAGATAATTTTACTTCCAGTTCTTATTGTCACTATTACCTTTTGGAATAACCTCTTGGATTAAAATGTGCGTCTTGATCAAGATTCAAATTTCAAAGGATCGTTACTGGCGGGAATTATTGGTAACGTTGAGTAGAGCTGATTTATTCGTGTTATCAGTCAATTTGGTCGCTACATTAATGCCGTCGATTTCCTGCAGTCCTTTCTTTTTTAGGACTTCATTTAGAATGGTAAGATCATAAATACCAGATAGATCTGGTTTGCTTTTACCAAGAAATCCTACATTAAAGGCATCACTGGCGGACTTGAATAATGATTGTTTTATAGGGTCATAGGTCAATTCTAATCTAGAAAAAGCCTCGGAGAGCTGATCATCTGGGATAGTCTGTCCTGTCAGACTTTTTAATTCAGCGTTGAATTTCTTTAGTGCCTCTGCTTTATGGGAATTTATCCATAGCGTCTCATTAACATGTGCTTCTAATAATTTTCTTACTACTTCAGGATTTTGTTGAAGATATTCTGGATTAACAATTATGTTTGCAGTGACAAATTTCTTGTCCGGCCACAACGTGCGTTCATCCAAAAAAAGTCTGCTATTGCCTTCCTTTATCAGTTTTTCACCCCAAGGTTCAGGAACCCAAGCCCCATCGATCTCTTTCTTTAACAATAATGTCAAAATATCTGCATTCTTAATTGGAAGTATCTCAACATTTCCTCCTTTATCCTTTGTCTTATAGCCATTGTCAAGTAGATATTCTCTGAGTGCAACGTCTTGAGTGTTGCCAAGCTGAGGAGAGGCAAATTTCTTTCCAGCAAAATCTTTTGTAGAATTAATGCCCGAGTCGTTTCTTACGACAAATATCGCACCACCACTTGATACACCAGAAATTATTTTGACATTTTTTCCGTCAGAGACAACATAACCATTTATTGCTGGATTTGGGCCCACATATGCAACGTCGATCTGTTTGGCAAGAAGAGCTTCTATAGCTGATGGGCCTGCATTAAAAATAAATGGTTTTATTTCAATATTGTTACCCAGTGCCTTCTGAAAATCTCCGTTTCCTATACCTATAACTGCTTGTGCGTGATTAATGTTGGGAAAGTATCCAATTTTCAGTACTTTCTTCTCCACCTGCGAATACACATGGTTTGAAAAAGATGGTTGTACAACAATTGCTACTGTAATTATTAAACTCACAATTGAAACAAATAATCCTTTGTTCATAACCGCACTTATTACTTATCATATTTGATTGCTTTCAAATATGCAGTATTTTAATAATATATGCATAAACTGCATTTTAATTCAATAAGGTAGAGATTAGATTAATGACTCAGAAAATTTCGGGGATTGGCTATCTGAATAGTAGACAATTATGCATTTTATCTCCGATAGTGAATGAAGAAATTAGTTAAGCTTTACAGCCATTCTGACTGAACAGGAAAGTACAACTTTCTTCTATTGTCATCAAAGTTGTTACGCTCTATTATAAATCCGTGCTTCTTCAATTCTTCTATTGCACTCTGTATCGTCCTTCTAGGCAGGTGAGTCAGATTAATTAGATCACTTTGTTCTATGGGATGTTTTGTTTTTATCAGATAATAAATAAACTTGGAGGCAGGACTACCACCTATCTCTTTTTGTGTGAAAGACATTCCAAAAGATGATTTGGAAAGAAATCCTCGACGCTGGGATTCTATAGACGCTATATTATCAATACTAATTTCTGCAAGATTTACACGTTGACCAAATTCCGCTATCAACGCCGATTGTTCTGATGCCAGCGGAGCCTCAAAGATGAAAGTGTTAGGTGGATATTTGTTTGTGAGCGCTGCTACATAATTCCACATGACAGAGCCATTTTGATCATAAATTCCAACGCTTATTCCCTCATTCGCCTCTAGCGTCACTTTTTTGGAACCTACGGCTAAGGCATCGTCAATCTTCAACAGCGCATTATCGATTCCAAGTTGACGTCGAGGATCTTTTTTTCCTATTTTCCATCTAAATTCTAAATCATTGGAAATTATTATGTCGGAAATTTTCTTCTTTCTATCAATATCCAAATCGATGCTATTTTCACCGATTTCTATTATATCAAATCCAATCCTAACGGCTTCCTTTATGAATTTTTCAAAATAATTCCCTGATATTGCATATTCTGTAAGAGTACTGCCTGTTGATACTTTAATTCCAAAATCATGGTAATTTGAAATCCTTTTTTCGAGAAGGTTGTCGGAAATTAATAGGGGATAGGTATTATGAATTTTAATTTCATCTATATAGAAAGCCAAGATTTTAAAGGTCTCGTTATCAAAAAACTGGAGTTTATCCACTGTATGAGTTAATCCTTCGTTACGTGGTTTTTTATTATCGACTCTATCCTTGACCAGATCGTCTAACAAATGCAAAATATAATGCAAAAATTGCATATATTGAACTTACGATTTGGATCAAATGGTTAGAAATCTAAAAATCACACGAGAAAAAATCAAGGTTTTGCCCTTGTCGAGAAGGCTGTCGTGTAATGTACCATTTATTTAATAAGTGCATAGATAAGATGTGGAATCCCAGCATTTTGGTGTAGCGTATAAATAAATATATTCAGAATGACGACCTGTTGGTAAAGGTTGTATGAATTACAGTACTGGCTTTGATCTGATCTTTCATCTGTAGCACAATAAATGAAAGTTGGTCGTTACCTTATTTACGACTGTTCCTGTCCTAGTAGTATCATAACATGCATAACACCGAATGCCCAAGAATACTAAGTAATTATTGGAATTCAAATATATCATGTTCTCATCTATTAATTAAGACTTTTATACAATGGAGGGTAATTAGGTTTATGAGATTTCTAGTAAGAGCTCAAATTTCAACAGAAGCAGGTAATAAAATGGTAAAGAATCCAAAATTTTTGCAGGAACTTGAGAATTATATCAAAAAAGTGAATGCTGAGGCAGCTTATTTTTTTGAAGCGGGTGGAGATAGGACTTTTGCGTTTATCATTAACCTTGAGAGTGCTGACATGATACCAGAGGTAGCTGAACCATTATTCCAAGACATAGGAGCGAAGGTTGAATTTCATCCCGTAATGTTATTTGAGGATCTAAAAAAGGCAGTGGATCGATTGAGATAGATGTTGAGATGATTTAGAGCGAAGAAGGTCTTATTCCCAAACTGGCAGAGAATATTTTGAAATGTGTTAGCCATTAAATAGGAAAATATAGTAAAAAGTTTTCTGTCTACTGTAAACTTTAAAATAATATTTGATAAATAATCACCGTGAAATAATCAAATCCTATGAACTTTTCTCTCACCTGGCTTTCAAGAGACGGAAAGCTGCTACTTACGATAAGAATTTTGAGGACATTTGGATATGGATTTCTTAGTGTTATTATAGCCATATATCTAAAGTTATTAGGTTTTGATGACATCGAGATCGGTCTACTTTTAGGAGCGGCACTTGTAAACAGCGTGATTTTTACATTATTTGCTAGCTTTTATGCAGATAGAATTGGCAGAAGGAGGCTTCTTATTATTTATGCTTCATTAATGTCAGTTTCAGGATTAATTTTCACATTTACTGACAATTATTTGATGTTAATATTAGCAGCGTTTATAGGAATTATTAATGTTACTGGATCAGAGACTGGTGCTTTCCTTACAATAGAACAGGCAATATTACCACAAACAATTAAAGATAAAAAAAAGATGAATACAATATATGCACTTTATAATATGGTAGGAACGTTTGCCATGTCTGCAGGCATCTTACTGTCTGGTTTACCATCTCTTTTACAATATCACTATTATGGATTAAGTCAAGTTGAATCAATCAAGATTCTATTTAGCTTGTACAGCTTGCTTGGCTTATTTATCATGATTATCTACTTCATGATGTCAAAAGATATTGAAATTAAGCTCAATACGAAGAGGACGATTAAGCATACCTTATCTCCAAGATCAAAACAGATTGTTGCCAAGCTTTCCACATTGTTTGCAATTGATTCATTTGCAGGAGGTTTTGTAATTCAAAGTGTAGTGTCTCTGTGGTTCTTTACAAGATTTGGAGCTGACCTTGCTGTTTTGTCTTATATTTTTGCAGCTGCGAATTGTTTAACTGCTTTATCTTATATTGCAGCTGCAAAGATTGCCGATAAAATAGGTCTTGTAAATACGATGGTATTTACACATATCCCGTCTAATATCTTGCTCATCTTGCTTGCTTTTGCACCCTCTTTACCATTGGCTATTCTACTCTATTTAGTCAGAATGACTCTTTCGCAGATGGATGTTCCGACGAGACAATCATACATTGTAGCCATTGTCAGTGAAGACGAGAGAACTGCTGCTTTGGGATTAACCAATGTTTCAAGAAATATTGCACAAACAGTATCTCCTTCGCTATTTGGGTACATCTTTCAATCGACTTTGTCATTTACCGCACCATTTGTATTAAGTGGTATCATAAAGATTATCTATGATTTGGCACTGTATTTTAATTTCAGAAATATTAAACCAAAAGATGAATAATAAACAGACGAGATTAGCGTTACTAACACTTAATGGCTCGGCTAAGTATTTCATGAATCTGGATTATGCTAGAATTCTACAAAAAGATTCACTAATAAGGCCTTACGATACTGAAAGTTATAGACATGTCTGAAGATAAACTTTCTCAATTATCAAAATTCAAGTATATTAACATTGAAACGTTTAGGAAAAATGGAATGGGAGTTCAAACTCCCATCTGGTTCATAATTTATCAAGGTTTGATATATTTTAGAACTGATGCCAAATCTGGCAAGGTTAAGCGAATTAGAAACAATCCACATGTGAGGATTGCCCCTTGTGATATTCGTGGAAATCTAAAGGGAAGCTGGTTTGATGGGAAAGTAAACTTTGCTAATTCGACAGAATCGTCAATGGTATACTCTATGATTGACAAGAAATACGGGTTTGTAACAACATTGATTAGAGTATTTAATAAGATTAGGCATACTACTCCCGTAGTAATAGCTTTAGTATTAGATTGAATTTGGAATCAAAATCCTCATAATTTGATATTATCAATTGAATAGCAGAATTATATATTATTCCCAAATATTGTTGTGAGATGTTTACTTGAAATTCTATCAAAAATGCATATTTGCAGGTGAGTAGGTTGGGAATTACTACCTGACTTAAATATAATATTATTGAATATTAAATATGGAAAAAATTGGAAAAGAGCGTGATATTATTGATAAATCCGATGAAGCCAAGTATAGATCAATAAGACTTGTAGAAAAAAGTGATGAAACTCCAGAAGGTGATGGTTTTATTGTTCATAGATCCTTTCCTTCACGATCTATTCGGAATCTAGATCCTTTCTTACTTTTAGATGAGATGGGCCCGTTAGATTTGTTACCTCAAGAGGAGAGAGGTTTTCCGGATCACCCTCATAGAGGCTTTGTGACTGTTACATACATGCTTGAAGGAAGATTCGAACACAGAGATTCTCAGGGAAGTTTTGGTAAGCTTGGACCTGGTGATGTTCAGTGGATGACTGCAGGATCTGGTTTAGTTCATTCAGAGATGCCAGAAAAAGAGTTTGCTAAAACTGGAGGTAGGTTGCATGGATTTCAACTGTGGATAAATCTTCGCAAATCTGACAAGTGGATCAAACCAGGTTACCAGGATGTTCCTTCCACAAAAATTCCTATAGTGAGGACGCCTGATGGTAAAGTATCGATTAAAGTTATTGCAGGAAATTACCATGATACTAAGGCTGTAATTAGAACGTTGACTCCTATTTTGTATTTGCACTTTACCCTGCAACCAGGTGGGGAAGTAACTCAACCCGTTCCCGAAAATTATAGTGCATTTGCGTATGTTATTAGTGGTAAAGGTCTTTTTGGAAAAAACAAAATAACAGTGGGAGAAAAAAACTTGATTGTTTTCAAAAATGACGGTGAATATATTTCTATTAGTGAATCTGAGAATGCAAGATCTCCTTTGGATATATTGCTTGTTGCAGGTATGCCTCTGAATGAACCAATAGTACAGTACGGACCATTTGTTATGAATACTAAGGAAGAGATTGATAAAACTTTAGAGGATTATCGGAATGGCAGAATAGGAAAGATTGAATTCTAAAACGTAGTAGTATTTCTATTTTGTTTTATTGTATTGTATTCTGTTTTACCTACCTGCTTTCATTATATTATATACTGTTTGTAACCCTCCCCGCCTCATAGAATCTCTTCTTATTATATAGTTCAGAATTGATAAAAAAGTGATCATGCCTCATCTAATTGTACATGAACGTATAAAAAAATCTGGAATAGAGAATTACAACAAGCTAATTTTGTGCTGCAGTACTCTAGTTGATAAATTTGTATCTAAACTCATTATAACAAAATGATATCTGGTTGGTTATTTGATGCGTATGCTTTAAATGGTAGCATGATTTTCTGGATAAAAAAAGCTGATTCTACAATGATAAGAGTGGTAGACAAGAGTTGGAATCATAAAATCTATGTTGCTTCTGAAAAGTCTTTATTAAAATCTATCATAGAGAACAGTGAAATACTTTCTATGATAAAAGAACATAATTTTCTTTCTAAATTTGAATTGATAGCAGATATGAAGAGATCTCAAGTTCTTGAACTGGAGTTAAAAGATTCTACTTACTCATTAAAATTAGCAGAAAAAATTGAGAGAATGGGAAGATTTGGACAATTTAGAATATACAACGTAGACATTCTGCCAGAACAATCCTATTTTTATGAACACAATATTTTTCCACTCATGAAGTGTAAAATTCATGTATCTAATTCAAAACTTAATTGGGTGGACAAAGAGGATAATGTGTGGTCTACAGAATATGAGTTACCATTATTTAATAACATACAGATAAAAGTATATCCAAAAGTAAAGGAAGGAAAGATACCTAGAGTTACAGATTCAATAGCATCGGTATCTATACAAGACTGTGACAGAATTAAAGATACTATTCATATTCAGGGTACTGAAATAGATATTTTATATCAACTTGTTAAAGAAATAAAAAAAATTAATCCTGATTTTATTCTCACAGAAGATGGTGATTCATTTACATTTCCTTATCTAACGTACAGATCGGAAATCAATCAAGTAGATTTAATCCTAGATAGAGAAGGTATACCTTTATACAGACCTAAGAGAGAGGGAATATCATATTTCTCTTATGGTAAGATATATTTCAAACCATTAGCTACAAAGTTATTTGGAAGGGTACACATTGACACAGACAATTCCTTTGTTCTAAATGAATCTGGTCTTCAAGGATTGTATGAACTTGCGAGGATTTGTAGGCTACCATTGCATATGGCGTCCAGGGCCTCTATTGGAAAGTGTATGAGCAGTCTACAATTCCATAATGCTATGATAAACGATATACTTATTCCATGGAAGCCCACACTAGCAGAACATCCAAAGTCGCTTGGAGATCTTTTAGTTGCGGATCGCGGCGGTTTGATATTTGAGCCAATTATGGGTGTGCATGAAAAAGTTGCTGAACTTGATTTTGTTTCTCTCTATCCTAATATAATGTTTAAAAAAAATATATCAGCTGAGACTGTAATTTGTAACTGTTGTTCTCATTCCAAGTTACGCGTTCCAGAATTACTAAATTATTATATATGTGAAAAAAGAAGAGGTATAGTTCCCATATCACTAGAAATATTACTAAAGAAGAGAGCAATCTATAAAGACAAGAGAAACTCAATCACAGATCCCAAATTAAAAAAGATTTATGATGCAAGGCAAACTGCTCTAAAATGGGTTTTAGTTACAAGTTTTGGTTATCTAGGTTTTAATAATGCCAAATTTGGTAGAATAGACGCACATATTGCAGTATGTGCTTTTGATAGACAGATTTTATTACAAACAATAAGGATAGCAGAATTACATGGATTTAAAATCGTCCACGCCATAGTTGATTCCATTTGGATACAGAAGAAAGATGTTATAAACAGTGATTATAAGGATTTAAAAACTGAAATAGAAAACAAAACTGGATTTCCAATTTCATTTGAAGGTATATACAAGTGGATTGTATTTGTTCCTTCAAAGAATAATGCTATACTGCCAGTTTCTAATCGCTACTTTGGTATCTTTGAAGATGGAACTGTAAAAATGAGGGGAATAGAAGCAAGAAGACATGACACTGCTGAATTCTTTTCAAACGTTCAGCAAGATATTTTGAACATAATGTCAGAAGCTAATTCGATCAAAGAAGTTAGAGATTTGATGCCAAAAGTTAGGGATATTTTTCAAATGCATCTGGAGCTTTTGAAATATGGAAAGGTTTCCATAAATGATTTGGTTCTAACAAAGAGGATATCGAAAAATGTAGACGAGTATGAAAATAGGAATACGGTTGAACTGGATGCATTACTGCAATTAAAGAATGCAGGTAAATCGCCTAAAGCAGGACAAATTTTGAAATATGTAATAACAGATTATTATCGAAAAAATTCAAGAAAAAGAAGTATTCCAGTTGAATTAGTAAATTCAAGGACAGTGTACGATACAAAAAGGTATTCAGAATTATTAGTAGAAACATGTAATTCTGTTACAGAACCCTTTGGACTAAAGTTGACAAATGAGTAATTAACATCAGGTATCGAATTCGCTATTTTTGACAACAATATTATCTAGAATCAACTGGTTTGATTTATAATAATCAATAATTTTTATCTATTTTCCTCTTTATCCGTCTGATAGACTTTCTCCAAGTGTTTCTCTAATTTAACACTGACATACGATGACAATTAAAAATATGTTACGTAAGATTGCACACTATTTTGCTATCAATAACTGTTTTTTTATTATTTGTTAATTATTACTTTGTCCTTCTCTTGGCCCACTTCAGTTTCATTTCGTTTAGAAGCTCGAAATTTTCATAAATAAATGGTCTTGTTTCCCTCATTCCTTCTATTATTGATTTTGCCTTCTGCCAGAAGGGACTAGGATTAAAAACATCAAAGTATAGATTAGTATCAATCAATCGCCTTTTTAATAAAGTACCCGAAAGCTCAAAGAAACCACAAACCCGAATAAAATGGCATCTTTCTTGAGATGTACCATGATACTTTTGTTTATATTCTTCATAGCTTTTTGCATTGAAATCTTCAAGGAACCAGAGAATAGATTCTCTATTTCGATCATATATATCGTAAAGTGAAAACAGTACATCTACATCTTTATTTACCAATAAATGTTAATATCAGCCAAAGGATTAAAATATTTTTGATACAGTTTGTATTGAAGTTGAATCACACAATACATTCATCCGAGAATCAGATATTACGGTAACGACGCAAATGAGAGTTTAATTCAGCTTAAACTCAGTAATTCTTTCATTTAATTGCGGTTAATTGTCACTGCCACGGGTTAGTTTAGTCACTTTTAGGTGGCGTTCAAATCTACTTCGGAATATATGGCAATTTCTTTTTCTGTTGCTTCGAGTTAAAACCTTTCAAAGAACGGTTTTTTCGCTAAATGGGTAGACAAAATTACGTAGGTTTAATTATATCATTAACGTACATAGTATTATGAGAGGTAGAATTGCAGCGGCGGCAGTGGGCGCCCATGTAGCCAAAAACAAAGCTCAAGCAGCAGGGGCTCAAAAGGAAGCAGCTGATCAGAAAGAAATAGACGATTTAAAAGCAGAGCAACAAAAACAGATAGATGAGTTAAAACAGCAACAATCAAAGCCTCAGCAATCATCCGGTCAAGAAGACATAACTCAAAAACTGCAAAAATTAGGGGATCTCAAACAACAGGGATTAATATCCGAAGAAGAATATCAGAAATCGAAAGCGGACTTATTGGCTAAGTTATAGTGAAGTAACTTTCAAACTAAACATCAATTAATGATACTTTATTGTGTATAAACATAGTAATTCTTTCATTTAATTTACTATGCATATACACGATAATATGATAGTTTTTTCTCAAACTTCTCTCAAGCAGTTAAAAAAACCTAGTTAAATCAAATGGAGCCGGTTTTTTAAATCCATTGCTCGATTTCTAATAGTTACTTCCGTAACTCCCGCAGCATCTGCGATGTCAACCTGTCTTATCGTCTTCCCCTCCATTTGGAGCGATACATATATTACTGCTCCCGCAAATCCCATTGGATCTTTTCCTGCAGAAAATTCTAATTTGAGAGCTTTTTTCAAAAGATCTCTTGCATGCCTTGTCGTCCTTTCACTCAATTGCATTTTATTTGCAATTTTTTCTATACACTGGAAACAATTTATTACTGGTATTTTTCTTCCTAAGTGAAATACAATATCCCTGTAAATTTTTGCGATGGCCTTTCTGCTTATGTTACTTTCTTCAGCAAGTTCATCAATTGTCCTCGACACTCCCAATTCTCTGCACGTTATATAGAGGCATGCAACAAGAGCAGCGGCTATAGTTCTGCCTCTTATTAATCCATCCTCTTGAACCTTTCTGTATGTATACGCGGTTTTCTCAACTACTGAGGGTGTGAGACCTAATTTATCCTTCAGTTTATCCAATAACATGAAGGCTGTCGTAAAATTACGTGAAGTGCTATCACGGTAAAGAGTACGTGAATCCCATATTCGTAGTCTGTTCATTCTAGCTTGCATTCCTGAATCAATAAATTGTCCGGTAGAATCCTTGTTTGTTTTGCCAATCATAGTCGATAAATTCATGTCGTGCACTGCGAGAGAAAATGGCATACCTATTCTACTCTTATCTGTCTCAGGGTCATTGAAATTTCTCCATTCCTTACCATTTTCTTCAATACCATCTATCGCGACTGTTCCACAGTTACTACACACAATCTCACCGGATACTAAATCAGTAACCATCTTATTCTCTTTTATATTACAAATTGAACACGTAATTAGCTTTGACATTATAACGATTTAATTACTTATATATACGCTGATCAAGTATTTAAGCTTTGTACCATTTGACTGATATGAAAAACTAGCAAAAATATCGATAAGAAGGTAGAGATTAAGTTCTGCTTTTAAAGAATTTCCAAATTTAGAATTTGATACTTTTATTGATATCCTAATTATTCAAAATGCAGGTACAATAGCTATATTTCACTATCCAATCATTATATCATAATCATTAACACGAATTGGATCTTGTAGCTCTTTTATAATATATTGTGTAATTAAGAGTAGATTGACCATGAAGGTCGGATCTAACTCAAAGTCAATACAATATCTCTTCGAAAAACATACTAAACGAACACTGTTTGAGAATAATCTTGAAAACGAAATAGAATGCCCTAGATGTCATGATATGATGACTTTATGTTCTGACTTTGACTTTCTCTATTATAAGTGTGAAGAGTGTCATCTTCCTCTCTATACCGCTCCTAATTTAGATTGATAATTTAGGTCACTTTCAATTGAATTTTTACGATAATCCACATCCGCATGTAGACACAGAATCTGATTACTGGGTTACTAATATTAGATTGCATACACATTTATTTTTCAATACCATAATTTTTTATAGTTTCAATGTCGGTAGTAAAAAAATCTGTAACTTATTTACTTATTGTAGCATTGATTGGAATACTAATTTATCAAAATCCTTTTTACTGTACTTCTGTCTATTCTCAGGAAACAGAGCTCAAATATAAAAAACAGCTTGGAATGAAAGGCATTGAAAAAGGACAGTTTACTTTTCCTCATAGTCTTGCAGTTGATAATCTTGGTAACATTTACGTAGGAGATACAGGAAACAAACGCATACAAAAATTCTCTCCAAATGGTACATTTCTTACCAGTTGGGGTTCTGAAGGAGCTGGTGATGGAGAATTTTTGGGTTTGCATGACGTTACAGTTGACCCTGAAGGAAAATTTGTTTACACAGTTGAGCTTAAAAACCATCGAGTTCAAAAATTCGATCCTAAAGGAACCTTCATCACAAAATGGGGATTTAATGGCACAGGGGATCGTGATTATATGAGAGCTCCACATCAAATTGCGGTAAATTCTCTTGGCAAAGTCTATTTGACTGATTCAAATGGAAACCAGATTCTAAAATTTTATGATAATGGTACTTTTATTGGAACTCTTGGATCAAAGGGTGTAGGTCCAGGTCAATTTAACACTCCCCATGGGATTGCAATCGATGCTGATGACAATATTTACGTGACTGACATGAAAAATTATAGAGTTCAGGTTTTTGATAGTAAAGATACTTTTGTTAGACAGTGGGGATCTTTAGGAACAGGACCGGGTCAATTCTCTGAAACTGTCCCTGGTATCGCAATTGATTCTAATAAACGCGTGTTCGTTGTAGATAAAATAAATTCGCGAGTTCAAATGTTTGATAATACAGGGAATTATCTGTCTGTCTGGGGATCGGATGGCAAGGGTCCTCAACAGCTACACAAGCCTGAGGATATTGCGGTAAATAACGAAGGAGAAGGTATTTACATTACTGACACAAGAAACTCTAGAGTTCAAATATTACAGGTCATAGAATGATAGGGAAAATTTTAGCGTTATTTCAGCTTAAGAATTCTTAGGATCAAAAAAATAGCAGGATTTTATCTACTTGAAGATTACTCTTGTACTATCTTTGATCTTTCCCAAAACATTCTCTTTTTCATTGTTATGAGGAATAATTCTTCCCACTATATTTACAGGAGAATAAGCGAGAATTTTTCCCTCTTCACTAATAGGAGTCGGTCCATAAAACAGGCACAATGCATTGCCTTCCGGCCAATATGCAACATCAAATAAATTTACTTGTCTTTTCCCATCTTCTTCCCTCTCTATAATCTGAGTCTTATCAGTATATAGTTCATCACCCCATCTATTGATTTTAACCTCAATAGGTAGGTTTTCAAGTATTGCCTGAACTGTCTTTGGAGAATGTGAATCATCCAACTCTATCGAAATTTCTCTGCCAATATCCAGAAAAACGACTTTAATCAGTCTTTTCATGATATCAACTTAACTATCTCACTGTATTAAATTCTCTTGCGATCTATAATCTTTGAACGATGCCAAGGTCTGGTTCTAACTTTCTGATTACAGTCTTTACAACGCAAAACCTGTTTTGGATATTTCAATTCGCAGGTAGAACAATAATTAAAAAAATTATAATCGATTCTGCTGGGAATTGGTCTTAATCGAACTTCCTTTCTTAAGGGGTTTACTAATCTTGGTGATAATGGTTCATGATCCAGACAAAACTCAACATTAGTATCATAGAGCCTGGATCTTAATTCAGATTTAGTTTCTACAACCTCAGACACTTGGTTACTCTTATTCAATACCATTTAAAAATACCCAATAAATTAAAAAAGAAAAAAAGATTTAGTTGACTTGTAGAGCTACTCAACTTTTATTTCTTTAGATTTTGGCTTTGGAGATTTTTTGAACTGTATCTTTAATTCTAAGATTCCGTTTATGTAACTGGCCTTTGTAGAATCAGTGTCTAATTCTTTTTCTACGGGAAGCTCTGTATGATATTTTTTATTACCTTTTTCTGCATGTAATGTCACCAGTCCTTCTTCCATTGATACCTTTACGTCCTCTTTAGTTATGCCGGGCATCTCTGCTGTAATTACCATTGTATTCTCCTTTTCGTTGAATCTGGTATCTACGAGTGGTTGGCGGGCAGTACTCTGTTCTATCAGTCCCTTCGAAGAAGGTCTTATATTACCAAACTCTCTTATGTGAGGTTTTCCCTCGGGTCCTATAGTGATTTGGTAGCCGTAGAAATACGGCGATTCCTGTGAAGTGGTGGTGCCAGTTTCTCTTACCGTTCTGAACATCCTGTTTAGCATATCCTCAGCTTCCGAAAATTCCTTGTCTAGCTGTTCAAAAAATCTATCTCTAAATCCCCATGGATCTTTCCACAATTTTGCATATCACCTTACAATATGTAATATATATTACAATATATATATTTTTCTCTTAATATGATAATTCTTATGACTATTGGTTGAGAAATGCCTGGCCTAGATTTACTCGTATCCGTCAGAAGCAAAGGAACAATTTCTTACTTCATTATTTCGTGTAATCTATATGCACAACTTTTTAATAGTCTCAAAAGATTTCACAGTCCGGAAGAAAATTGGTGCATATTGCCTATAGAAATATAGGAATAATTTTGGGTTTTTCAGCAATATTTCTCGTATTTACGTCAAGTTTAGCCATGAATATGAATAGTGAACACTTTGTTCTAGGGAAGCCACCTAAATTCGATAAAAAGGGTGCTTCTAAATTTGTGAAAAAACTTAAGGAACGCATAAAAAATCAGATCGAAGATCAGCGTAATAAAAAAGATGATGTTAAAAAAAAGAAGGATAATAAAAAAGATGATGTTACAAAAGAAACAAGCGTAAATTATGATTATAACTTTGCAGGCGAAGGCGATAACAATCGTAAAAACTTTAATTTTGCTGCCGTAGGTGATTTTGGATGTTCAAAAAATGCCGAAAAAACGGTCAGCAATATCAAAGGTAACAAACCTGAACTAGTCTTGCCTCTAGGAGACCTTTCATATGATAATAGTGCCAATTGTTGGCTTGATCTCATTTCTCCGTTCAGCAATAAATTGAGCGTAACGCTAGGATTTCATGATGTCAATGATGGAGTACCAAAATTGAATCAGTATGAAAAAGCCTTTGATTTCAATAAGCAGTATGGTTCTTTTGATTACAGGCACGTACATTTTCTTACCATCGCCTCTGAATCTCAATTTCAGGTAGGCTCTGCGCAGTACAACTTTGTAAGTGAAGATTTGAAAAAAGCATCTGAAAACAAAGACATAGATTGGATAATTGTAACGAGCTACGGGCCATTTTATAGTTCACCAACTACACATAAAGCTGAAAAAGATCTTAGGGATATCTACCACCCTATCTTTGAAAAATATGGCGTGGATCTAGTATTACAGGCACATAACCACAATTACCAGAGAACATACCCGATATCATATAACTCTGCTGGTGATAGTTCAAATCCTATTGTATCAAATCAAGTTACCACGGGATATAATGGTGACACGAAGGGAGCCATTTTTGCAGTAGTAGGAACAGGGGGGGAGAGCTTCTATCCGCTTGCTAGTCAGGCACCTTACGTGGCGACTCAATTTGACGGCAAGTTTGGATTTCTAAATATAGATATCAGTAACGGAAATCCTCACACTAAATTGACTGGAACTTTTTATGACAATAAGGGTGGAGAGGTAGCGGACCAATTTACAATTGACAAAGAAATAAAAGGCATTCAAGGACAAGAATAGTATTTCTTAAGCTCAAATACACTTGAATATTTTTAATTAAAGTTGTATCTATCTAACGACCATTCCTTATTGGAGGATTAGATTGGATTATGATTAAAGTGGCCCTATCGCGGTTGGTAACAGAACGCCTATAATGGTAGTTATTATCCATATCACTATTGCCACTATAAGGGCTTTTAGCCACCCGATGCGATAGATAGTTTTCAGAGCCAATAGCCATGCTATTCCACCCAAGACGGCAGGAAGAAAACCAGTCCCTAACAGAGCATAAGCTATTACATATACTATTGACCCTATAATTGCAGTAAATAGGGCTAATTTTACGCTTCTTCTGTGTCTCATAAAAAAGGTTACTACGTAAATTACAAGAGTAGAAACTAGTAATCCGATAAGAAAAAGGATGATTGAATTGGCGCTAAAATTCTCAACTGTCATTATGCATACCAATTATGCACAATAGGTTAAATAGATGATTCGGAATAGATTTCAACCGATTTATACTATGTAAGTAAAATATTTATTTATGAATAAGTGCAAATCAAGGCCAGTAAATATTTTATGTAAAAATATCAGTCAATCCCAGAGATCTGGCTCTCTCCTCCGGAATTGCCAACATCTCTGTGGATGTATCTGTAGCGGTAACGTGCCCATTTTTACTAACAATTTTTGCAGTACTAATTGCTGGTTCACCAATACCAGTTGCTATGTCTAATACCCTATGTCCCGGTCTAATTCCTGCGAGTTCAATTAATCTATCTCTAACCTTCAAAATTTTTCCACCACTTTTCCCATCCATTGGCCACACTATTATCCCAGCTTTTCCGTTGATTTGCCTTAAACTTATCGGGACCAATTTCGGAATTCATGGTAATCGATGTTCTCCCATCCATTCTTACTAAAATTATGATGAAGTTTCTCTTAGAAACTGATATGATTGCCTGTTAAAATATCTTACAACTAAGTGTGAAAGAAAAAAGTAAGTAAATTATCAGGCGTACCTTTTACATCTATTGTTACTGATTATTTCAGACCAGTAAATGGATCTGCTTCATTTGAAATAGTGGTCTTTTCTTCATCATGGTCAATATTCTCATTATCAACAGGGTCAGTATTATCCGATGGTCCAAGTAAGCGGCCGACATCAGATTTATCATTTATCGACTTATCTTCGTTAGATAAATCTGCTTTATCTTCATTATGTAGTGACTTTGGTTTGTCATCTGTTAGTACGTCATTTCTAAGTTCTTTAATTATAGCTGGTTTGTCCTCTTTTACTTTTGATAGAGGTTTGTCATTAGTATCTTGTTTGTCTGAAAGTGGTTTGTCTTTGGTATCAGTGGCTGTATCATCGTTAAGTTTGTAGGTTATAGCTGGTTTGTTGTTCTCATCTTTTACTTTGTCTGAAAGTGGTTTGTCTTTGGTATCAGTGGCTGTATCATCGTTAAGTTTGTAGGTTATAGCTGGTTTGTTGTTCTCATCTTTTACTTTGTCTGAAAGTGGTTTGTCTTTGGTATCAGTGGCTGTATCATCGTTAAGTTTGTAGGTTATAGCTGGTTTGTTGTTCTCATCTTTTACTATTAGTGGTTTTGCGTTAGGATCTTCTTTGTCTGATAGTACTGTGACTTTGCTATTTTCTTTGTCTGAAAGTGGTACTGCTTTGGTATCTTCTTTGTCTGAAAGTGGTACTGCTTTGGTATCTTCTTTGTCTGATAGTACTGTGACTTTGCTATTTTCTTTGTCTGAAAGTGGTACTGCTTTGGTATCTTCTTTGTCTGATAGTACTGTGACTTTGCTATTTTCTTTGTCTGAAAGTGGTACTGCTTTGGTATCTTCTTTGTCTGAAAGTGGTTTTGCTTTAGTATCCTTTTTGTCTGATATTGGTTTTGCTTTAGTATCCTTTTTGTCTGATATTGGTTTTGCTTTAGTGTCAGTGGTTGTATCATCACTAATGCGTTCAATTATTTTCTTCATTACTGTTTTAGATATACTAAAATGATCTAGTGTAGCCCCATTATTGGAAACGAATTTGGCATCTAATTGATTATCAGAAACATGCATATCTAAAATACCAAATTTTGAATCCTGTTGGTATGCCATGAATGGAGCTGAACCTGACAAACCATGTAAGTTAACTCCACCAGTTCCTACTATTGCAAAAATTACACCATTGGGATTTTTGTAATCTGTCTTGGCAGTACTTGTTACTATCGGCTCTGGTGATGACTCTTGGTTAAATTTTAAGGGATAACTTCTCTGATAATTATGCACGTGACCTTGTAGAACAAGATCTACTCCGTATTTATCAAATAGTGGATGAAATATATCTCTAGATTCTTTGTTTCCTGCACAATCTGATTCCCCACACGTGTTTGGAGAAGAGTAAAAAGGATAATGCATAGTAACGATTATCCATTTGACATCTGGATTATTTGCAGCCTTTCTAAGATCCTGTACTACAAAATTATATTGCTCAGAATTGGTGTCGAATTTTTCCTCTGTCGCCATGGTTAATACATGTATATTGTTAGTATCAAAAGAATAGTACTGTTTTGAAAGTCCAAAATGATTTAGGTATGAATTACTGAGATTATTATCCTCACCCTCATGATTTCCAAAATTTATTTTTGTAATTGAATCTACTGGTTTTATGAGATCAAGCCAACAAGTCGAAGTTTTCTCGTAAGAGTAATCTCCGAGTGCCAATAGTAATCCAGGATTCATATTTTTTACATTATTTATTGTTTTTTCAGTATTGCCAGAACAGCCCCAATCTCCAGCAGCAACAATATGTGTGCTGGATGCTGCAAGAACTTTTTGTAAAAACGGTGCTGGGTAAGTTAGCATAGCAAGTAACAATAGTAGTAAAACAACCGAGAAGATCAATTTTACATGAACGTTCTGAGTATTCTCAATCAACATAATAACATTAATAATTTGAATTAATATTATTTTAAGGAATTCTTTACAATATTAGTATGAAAATTTCAAAGATTGTTTTCCGAACAATATTACGGTTCTATCTATTTTTTGATTATAGTATTTGAATTATACGTACAAATTTATAAATTTTTGTTCTACAAGATTGTTACGGTATAGTTGGATATGAGATCATTCGAGAGGATGGAGGCGATTAATTCGATGAAATAGAAATAGTTGCCAAAAAATAATAAAGGACAATACCTTTGAAATTATAAGCATGAATGCTATCTTGTGTGGGATTATTATCACGTTATCTTTAATATTGATTTTCAATTCATATGTAACTATATTTGCCGTAGAACAGAACTCGACAGAATCGATTACAAATGATTTTACCAAAAACCTGAAATCCAAAATAAATACTCTAATCTCCAATGTTTTAAACAATACCAACACCATTATTAATTCAAGTTCCCAAAGTAATGGAACTAATCTGACATCTAGCCAAGTCCTCATATCTGAGAACAAAGTTATGTCTACTATGACTAGTAATGGTAGTACCGGTGGAGATTCCATGATTAAAGATAAAGTTACAACTATCAACGGCGTATGTAGTTCTGTCAAAGTTGGAGGAAACGGCAATGATACATTAACCTCTTCCGGTAAATGCAACGATGAACTGACGGGTGGAAAGGGTGCTGATAAATTTAATTGTGGTGAAGGAAACGATACGATCAGAGATTATAATTCTAAAGAAGGTGATGTTATATTAGACCGACAGGATTGTGAGAAGGTAACTTAGATAATTCAATTGTATGATTCATTAATAACAACAAAACAACACTTATTTCCAGTATTTTGAGACAGGTTTAGTTTCTTAATAATATTAAATTATTTCAGAATTTAACTTATTCCTATATCTAAATATCATACGTGCTTGTTTTCATTTAATGTAGACTCTAGTCTCAATTTTAAGAACAGTTTACTACGATTCTGCTTAGAAAAAAATGGGGATTTTACATCCCTCTTTCCTGTTTCTAGGTACACGTTCAAGTAGACTACTGTTCAGCGCCGCTTTTCATACCGCCAGTCCATTTTGCATCAACATTCTGAAATACCAAGAATGTGAAGAATAACGGTTGTTTTGGATTTGCTACTGGCCATATGGCTGATTGTGACATTGGCTTATCTATTTGTCCGTCTCTAGGTGCATCAATTTTTACCGGATATTTGAATTGTGGAGTAGTCTTCAATGATGGATCAGTTGAGAGTGGTGTGAATGATTGAGCTTTTTCTGCACTTAATTTTCCTACGCCTGGTAGTTCGGTATCATTTGGAATATTTACAGCGAATAAAAATACCATATTTTGGCTCTTTGCCTTATTTTTCATATTGTGATAGTAGGCTTTCTCATCCATTACATGTGCCACCATGACATGCGTGAATATGTCTTTAGCAACCACTGTAGTATTTCCATTGGTAACGTCAGTTACTTTTGCGTGACCATACAGGAATGCCAAGTCATATAGCTGTGGTACATCGGACCTGTCAATTTGTGAAGCGCCGTGTTGAATCTGGTTAAATCCTACGTTATTTACCATCTGAGAGAATTCAGCATTCTTCGTTGGAAGTACAGCATCTGGTGAATTCCATTCTGTATCTGTCAGCGTTATCTTGTATGTGTGTCCTTTAATTTGATGTGGACCGTAGGTTACAGGCGATGTGTATGTAGCCTCATACGCTGTCATATTGTTCAGGTTTTTCTGTTCAAATGTGCTCGTGAATTTTGAATCATCTCCAGCCGGGACCCCGCATGTCAAAGCGTTCCCACACTTGAAGACATCTGCGAATGGGAATAATCCTTTAGGACCGAATACATTGCTTAGACCTGCTGCGGGTTCAAATAGTGCATTGGTTGCTTCAACTTTGAGAACTGTGCCGTTCGCGTTTGGTTGGGGCAAAGATGAGGTCATACCCATCATGGATTTCTGTTCACCTTGAGCAAATGCTGGCTGATATTTTGTCTGCGTAATTGATACTATACTTAATGACAGAAGGAATAAAAAAGCAATTGCTCCTGTCATTTCTATTCTAGCAAGTTGGTTTGTTTTCATTAGAGGGCCATCGTGTTTCAGAATACTTAAGGACTTTCCCAAATCTCTCCCCATTTAGACCCAAAAAAACCTGATGTTACCTTTTTCTAAATTCTAAAATTATTGGTTCTTTTCGATTCTTTGAGCAAGTTGTGACTCAGATTAACTCTAGTTATGATTAATTAATACGTTTAGTTACGTTTACAAATCTGTTACTATTTTAGCGATTACTTAACTACCCGTTCGTCCTATATTTAAAATCCCAAGCATTAGCCTTCCAAATAAGATAAGTTACTTTACTTTTGCAAAAGTACAAACCGTTATCAAATCAAATCGCTACTGTTTTTTATGTTATTTTCTTGTAATCCAAAGTAGAACTGCCAATCCGATAGTCTGGGCCAAGTTTATTGCAAATAAATAGGGGGCCGCCGCATCAACTATATTCTTTATGGACGGTCCTGCCATATACAAATTGGACCAAAATATCACGATAACTATGTTTTGAACGATGAATAAAGCTGCAACAAGAGTTAATCCGTATGTAAAGTAGGATTTAATGATTCTGATATTTTGAATGTATGTGTAGATAATAACACTCAATAACCCTATATTAGTGATAGCCGCACCTGCAGCAGCGAGCATGAAGTCCATTTGGTTTAAGGTTCCTCCTCCTTAAGACTTAATTTACTTTTTCCCAATTTTATCCATAATTTCCTTACATAATTGATAGTTTTTTTCCATGAGTGGAGTTAGAAAGTATGTTGCTCCGTAGACTTCCTTATTATCGGTAATTACTAATCCATTTTTAGATAATACTTCAAGATGATGTATGGCAGTTTTATAGTCTATCTTTAGTCGGGATGCAATTTGGTTAGCGTTACTTGGGTTTGAGCTAATAAGCTCTAGAATTTTTATCCTATTTAATCCCCCCCTTGTACTGCATGTAAGATACCATAGCAGTCGCTTAAAGCGAGGATCAGTGTATCCAGTGTTAGTACTATTTAATCCCGTATAATTTCACCACAATTTTCTCCATACTTGTCAAGACCAAGTTGCCACCAGACTGAATATACATTATAACAAATCTATAAATCGTACACTCCTTAAAATAATGTTCTTTGCCTTAATTTTTTTTAATGTTTCCATCAAATACGCTCCACTGAGTTGATATTTGTTATATAATATGAGATCTCATTTATTATCATGAATAAAAAGGAAAAGGTTGCAGTCGTAACTGGAAGTTCAAGAGGCATAGGGTTTGAAACCTCACTTACCTTAGCAAGGAACGGCTTCCTAACATATGCAACAATGAGGAATCTTCAGAAGGAAAAAAACATTAGTCTAATTTCAGATAAGGAAAGGATACCATTAAAAACCTTGCAACTTGATGTGACTGATTCAACCTCTGTTAATAATGCTATAAGGTCTATAATGGATGAAACCGGAAGAGTAGATGTATTAGTTAATAACGCCGGATATGGACTGGTTGGTGCCTTCGAGGAATTGAGTATAGAAGAAATCAAACAACAATTTGAAACGAATTTTTATGGGGCTATAAGAGTAACTCAGGCTGTTCTCCCAGTAATGAGAAAGCAAGGAGCTGGAATAGTTGTAAATATTAGTTCAGGCGCTGGAAGATTTGGTTACCCTAATGGTTCAGCGTACGTTAGTTCCAAATTTGCACTAGAAGGTCTTAGCGAATCCATGGCATATGAAATCGAACCATATGGTCTTAGGGTAGTATTGGTGGAACCAGGATTTGTAAGAACAAACTTTTCAAATGTAGTGGCAAAAAGATCACAAAGTCCTAAATCTCTATATTCAAAGATGACAGAAAAAATGGCAGCCAGTGTTGAAAAGATGAAGCTAAATAGTTCTCCTCCAGAACTTGTTGCAGATGCAGTCTTAAAAGCCGTAACAAGTAAGGAGCCTAACCTTAGGTACCTGGTCGGTAAAGATGTAAAACAGTGGATGGAACAGAAAAAGAATGTGTCCGATAAAGAATTTTTTAATGTAATAAAGCAATACCTACAAAAAAAAACAATTCCTATAATGAAATGAATTCAGTTGGTGTCTGAAATTTCATAAGTCTCCCTTGTGTTCCCTTAAAGCATTGGCTCTCTAATAAGCTCTGATTTTGTCAATTTCACCGTCGGGACATCTTAACTCAATTTGTTATGATACTTTTTTCGATATCTGGACCATAGACCTTGGGATATTTCTTTCACTCTTGCACTTGCAATTAGGCAGTCTTTCCAGCTTAACTAAGTTTTACTCCAAGTTTTAATTTACCGTAGGCATGAACGTGTCTTTAACTGATTATGCCTTTCTTATCCCGCTGAATGATGCGCCTATAATTTGATTCCTAGTTATCCTTACTACTTCGAATATGAGATTCTTCACATCTCCAGCCGTCTTACCTAGTATCCTGACTATTATTCCCTGTCTGGCTGGGAGAATTGATGCGCCACAAGACATCCTTCCCTCAACGTCAAATTCTTTGATTTTTTCACTAATCTCATATTTTAAGTCTTTCAAGTGGAACTCCCTAGTAACGATATAAATTGTGCCAACTACATCAAAGTTACCCAATATTCCATCAGATGTCAAGTCTTCTTTCTTTGGTTGTAGCTTTATTATGTCTATGAATCTGTGATTGCCAAGGTGGCTCCTTGCTATAGTCTTTATGTAACAGATGTCATATTCGAATTTTTCACCGCTTGCTACCCGGCCAGGAACGATTGTTTCTGAATAGAGCAGTGTGGCACTGTCATGGACAGTCAATTCTACTTCCTGGTAGAATCTAGAATTACGAAATGGTATTATCTGATCTGGGATATACTCAAGATAGCTTCCTTCCCCCACGTTGATATTGACTATTTGAGTCCCATAATTTTTTTCCATCTTGTAGATTCTAGTAGCTCCTTGCGTGGTAATATGAGCAAGAGCATCGTTACTAAGCGTGATATCTATACTGTATTGATCTCCCTGCAATATCCCTCCTGAAGGAGAAATAATATAGATGTAGGCCATCTCTGGTAGAGTCTCCTCCAAATAAATGGCACGCTGTATGAATAGAGGTACACGGCAATATTGTTCTCTTATAACCGTCTTACCCGTACCTGGCTCGCTTTCTAGCTTTAGGCGCAAAATACCAACCTTTCCTGATTGTCCAACCCCAAGATGATGTGGTTCTGTGAGATATGCCTTTATCTCTGGCGGAATATTTTTCGGAGTATAAGAATCGATGGTCATGGTCAACTCCTCCTAAAGGAGGTTATCAATGCTCAGAGCATTTTTCATTATATTACTATCCAGCTGGCCATTTCCCTGTTTATACGAATTACTTGACAAGTTAGTTTTTTACCAGGGATTTTGGTCGAGCCTCAAAAAGAAGATCCCTTATGATATTAGATACAATTCCATCCACTCCTTGACCTGTTTTGGAGTTGACAAAGACCGTGGGTTTGCTACTTCGAACAATCTTTGCATCGCGTTCCATTATCTTCAAATCTGCTCCGACATAGGGAGCGATATCTATCTTGTTTATTACGAGAAGATCGCAACTCTCTATTCCCAGTCCCCTTTTTCTAGGATACTTGTCTCCACCTGTTACATCAATTATATAGATAAAATAGTCAGCAAGAGCGGGACTAAAAGTAGTTGTAATGTTATCGCCGCCACTCTCTATCAAGATTAAATCCAGATAATCGTGTTTTAACTCCATTTCTTCTACCACAGAAAGATTTATCGATGGATCTTCTCTAACGGCAGTATGAGGACATCCCCCTGTAGCAACCCCTATAACTAGATCTTCTTGCATAAGCCCTCTCTCTGTTGCAAGATTTCGCCTCATCCTTTCTGCATCCTCTTTGGAAACGACATCATTTGAAATTATGCCTGCTTTGTATCCCTTTGCAGAAAGTATAGGAACAATCTGCTCTATTAGCATAGTTTTGCCTGAACCTACAGGACCGCCAATTCCAACGCGGGGAATTCGGTGAGAGGACATAATGAAATTACCTTAATTTCATGTAATAAACATTTTTGAGCTCATTATTTCATGCTTCATCTGCAATATATCTAGACCTGGTGCGAATTGCCACATGTTTGAAATTGGTCTATTTATATTCTTTAGGACGGATTCTAAAATGACCGGTCTTAGCTGATGAATTATGTCCTGACCATCAAAATGTTGAAGTATACCCAATCTCAAAGCAGCTCCTATAACGCTTACAGTGAACCCATACAATAGTATCAATCCAGCTTTGTTCTTTGGGATATCAAGTGACCAAGCCGCTACCCCAAACGATACAGGATATATTCCTGTTGCGTTACCCGTACTAATAGCGTCTTGATAATCCTTTAGCATTTTTTTGTGCTTAACGAAAGCGCTAACACATTTCAGTAATTGATTGCCAGACCTAACGGAGGCACTTCTTGTCTCCTCGATTATTCTCATAAAGTATAAAGATCTATCTGTAATGAGGAGAGCAGGAATATCCTTTTTCCTGCATGATTCATAAGTGCTGCCCAAAGCCGTACAGTCAGATGGTCCTACTACCTGTCGCAAGAAGATAGTAATGAATTGAGAGATATCTTTACTCTTTAACTTCTTTATCTTTGATAATGCTTCCAGCCCGTTAGAGGTTGCATACAGTCCCGTTGGAAAAAAAGAGTCAGACATCTGCAATAAACTGACATCTTGATTGTCTATTTCATTGTCCATGAACATCATAACCTGGTTCGGGCTCAAAGATTATATTCTCGCTTTTAATATCAAGATTGTATCTTAAATTAGAAAATAGCTTCTGAAACAGTTCAATTTCAGATTCAGCTTGGATCGGAAAATATATTTTACCGTTTGCAATCTTTATCGGTCTATGCATGTTCCCAATACTATGACCAATCTTAATTGCTGTTTCGAATAATTGGTCAGCTGATATATTTTCCTTTAAAGATATTATAGCCACATTTTCACAAGCCCTCTTTACTATGACCATTTTCTCTTCTGTCAACAGGAGCACGTCACCGTCGTTGATATGCGAACCAGGAACCATGGTGAGAGCTAATTCTGTACCTTTATCAGTTACTTTCCTGATTCTGGATCTTTCAGATTCGAGCCTAGTGATCTCAATTTTCTCAACATGGTCAATTTTGAACATTTCTTGATACTTATCTTTAAGATGCGAATCGGAACTGATGTTCCCTATTATCTTATTGATTTGAATCATCTGCCCTCTAAAGCACCCTAGTCATAGGATTCCTCACTAATAGTTATTTTTTTCCTTTACCGTCAATTTCTTCACTTTCGATGCTTCCTAAAATCGATGATATGAGATACACAAATTTATTAAAATAATATATGGAATAGTAATTACTGATAGAACAAGCTCACCAAAACACATCATTTAATACTATTTCCCTCTGAATATTTTAATTCGATGAGCCTCCCGGCAATTAATCCTAAAATTATTCCATAAATCAAATGGAAAAAAAAGGATCCTATTACTACAGCTAGGTCCAGCCCTTGGAAATGTTGTGCTATTACATAGACATATTGATTTGGGGCAGAAAAATTGAATATATTTAATTTTGGTTGTATAATATACACAGTCAACGGTAAAAATAAAATCAACCAAAGTGATATTCCAGTTATAATTCCCAAAATTGTTCCACGTTTGATACCAAATGGAATCAATCTATTCCAGAATAGTGCTCCTTGGCCAAGTAAATTACCAGCTACAGTACCGGTAGCAATATGCAATAAGAGACCAACATAAGGTGATGTGTTGGAATCATAATATCCTAAAGATGAACCTATTACAGCGAAAAAAGTACCAAATGGAGTTTTTGAAATGAAATCCAAGCTAAATAATAATCCAGATATTACAATTGATGACAATAATCCAGCTAATGTACAATACGCTAACAGATATCTTGAGTCTTTTTTTATTTTCACAACTAATATTTTGTTTTAATGAAATTTAAGTTTGCTTGAGTTTATACTCTATAATATGAGTTAGAAATTCTAATTTATTCACAAGTAAGCTGACACAATACCGTTTCTCCCTCTCATAATCGTACTCGTTTACATATCTCTAGAAATTCCTTTGTGAGTAAGGTAACTCAGGTAAGGCAAGTTCTTATGTTTAGCAGCACAAATGTAATTACTCCTTTACCACAAATAGACACTGGCCGGTGGGATTCTCTACTCATTCGCTCCTAGTCCCACCGGTATTTACTAAAATTATTTTGTAGTTTGTTGTGGTTTATTCACTGACTAGAAGTCGCTAGAACCGGCTGCACTAAATTTGCTGCCTTTGATACTTATGATGTCGGCATGGTCATTAATCCACTTCAAGAATTCCAAATTGAGTGTATGGCTTACTACCATTTGTGCCGGATAGATAAAGGGATGGGATGATTCCAGTCTTGTCAACTACCTCCTGACGAATTGCTTTCGTATCATGCCCAGGTTTTAGTATAACCTCTAGTGTGTAGATGTGATTCTCATTGGCATTCCTGTCAAATATGAGAGAGACAATCAGCAAAGGATCAACTTTAGAAAATACGTTTTTTGAAGCGCTATCGAGTGTGTAAGAATTTAGAATTATATCATGAGAGAATGGAACTCCTTGAAGAGAAGGAATTAGCGTTACTAATACAATTCCCACCTTCTTACTAACTGAACGAAGGATTGGAGAGATTTCGTTAATTAAATATGCATAAATTTCCTTAACTTAGTAAAAAAGTTTATGATTTTTTTTCTTTGTGTTTATACTAGTCAAGTATTTGGAGTTCCCGTTTCATAAGAAACCTACATAGAATTCAACTATACGTTACTATGACAACAGATAAGTAAGAAAAAACCAAAATATTTAGAAAATGAATATGCCTTTAGATAAGAAAATCCTGGTCTCATCATTTCTATTCATTTCCATAAATATCCTGATCATTTCATCCAGCAATTATGCGATCGCTGCAGAGAATTTCAGCATTATTGCAAATATAGATCTAACTTCGATACCGAATCCTGAAAAGTTGAAAGTTTTAGCTTTTGCAAACGGAGAATCTGCTGTTAAATACATTGAAAATCTAAATAACGTAAAATCAAAGTCAATTTCAGTTCCATTTACTTTTGAAAAAACAAATGATTTTGTTACTGTTGGTACTCGTGATGAATATGCAGTATGTGCTTACGACCTTAATGTGACAAATGAAATGAAATCTTATGCTTGCATGGAGGGTAATATTGAACAACCAGATGGAAAAAACATAGCAAACATAGGTACGGGGACTAGGCAAACCTTGTCCTCTGGGACGTTCCAACCAGTAGAGTTTGGAGGACAGCCTGACACAAAGAATGTAAAGATTAACATCTTGGTACCGCTGTCCGACAGAAAAAATGTTGAAAATATTAAAGTAGTAGCCATGGATAAGGGTGAACTCATCTCCAAATCTGTAAATGCAGGAGAACTACTAAGAAATTCAACAGGTGATACGATAAAGTTTGCTTTTGATTTTGACAGGGAAACCGGTATCGGACAAATACAAAAAGGCGACTACTTTTTTGCCTGTGTTTCTGCAAACGAGCTAAATCCTCCAGAAGGAACAGAGTGCGAGCATAAGTTAACAAAAGTAATCGGCCAGGAAAACAACTTGTACGCCAGGTAAGTCATCTGTCATGGTGGGATCTATATTGATTAAAAAAAATATTCTGGCTATAACAATTATATTATTGTCCTTATCAATAATTAGTATAAATTACTTATTGTTAGTAAACGCAGATAGAGGTTACTGCTACGACCAAGTTGGTGATGGTTATCATTGTTTTGCGAATGAAAAAAGATGTGAGAGGGCACTAAGACAAGATGAGATGGCAGAAAGCCATTGCTATACAGAAATTAATATTGCTGATGTAGAATTTAACTAATCATATACAAATGAAATTCCAACTGATGGCATGCGTTTTGATTCCTTATTTGCTGCCTCTATTCCGGTACTCATAATAACCCCAAAAAATATAATTTATTTTCCCTTATAAATTTCCCTTGTCATCAAGTACACTTTCCGCTAATCTGATCATTACTCCTTTTGTTTGAGGAGGTTTAACAAGATCTTTTTTAAGATGTTCAACGCGTATTCAGTAATACAAGGATTATGAATAAAAGGATAGATATTCCAGAGAAGGAAAGGGCATTAGTACTTCAAGGCGGAGGATCTCTTGGTGCATATAGTGCTGGGGTCTATAGAGGGTTTTATGAATCTCTATCTAGAATGGACGCAGATGAAGGAAACAAAGGAAAGCCAATTTTTGATATCATTGCAGGAACTTCAATAGGTGCAATCAATGCTGCTATCCTGGTAAGCTATGTAGTGGAGAATCAGACTTATGAAGGGTCAGCAGAAAGGCTAGTTGATTTCTGGAAATACCTTTCCAAAGAATCGATTGTAGAAACTAATCCTTTTTTTAAACCTTGGTGGAATTATTGGCATACAATCAATAGAGAGGTTGCATCAGGAGAGGCTGCAAGGAGATACTATTCTGCTAAAGAATTTTCAGTATTTGGAGTTCCAACCGTCTTTTATCCTCATGGACCTAAACTTGACAACAAATATTTTGATTTCGATAACGTCTGGTATAGATATAGTATTGAACCATTAAAACGAAGTCTAGAGCGATTTGCAAAGTTTCCAATAGCCACTACTAAAGAAGATGGTCAGCCAAGGCTCTTGTTGGTAGCAGTCGACGTAGCAGATGGTATTCCAGTAACATTTGATAGCTATCCCAAGGAAGATGGTACAAGAAAAACAGAATATGGGAGATTCCTCACCCATAATGGTAAAGGAATTGGTTTTGAGCATGTAGTTCACTATGATAAAGGTATTACATTAGATCATGTTATAGCAAGTGGATCTTTTCCAGTCAATTTTGATTTTGCTAATATAGAGGTCGAAAGTTTTTTTCCTGCATCTAGTGACAGATCGATCAACTCAGAGAATATTGCTAGTAAAAATGCCAATAGTTACAGTTACACCAAAGAGATCAGATACTTCTGGGACGGAGGTCTCATGAGTAATACTCCACTGATGCAGCTAGTTCTGTTACATAGGAACTATTGGTGGAAGGTAATAGGAATTAGAGATACTGTTCCTAGATTAGGAATCTGTGTAGGAATTAGAGATACTGTTCCTAGATTAGGAATCTGTGTAATCAATCTGCATCCAAAAAAGCAGGCGGAGATTCCTATAGATAGAGATGGTGTTATAAATAGAAATAATGACATAACCTTTTCGGATAGAGTCGATCAAGAGGAAACCATGCTGCTGCTAATGTCTGATTATATTGATTTGGTGAGATCGCTAATTAAGGTTGCAGAAGAACAAGGAGTGAAAAAAAATATAATAAAAAATCTTCTAGATCAGAAAACAAGATTTCATGGCAAATTCATTAAACCTGGACGATTTCTCGACATATTAGAAGGACGATTCCAGATAGATGATATAATACAAGTAAACAGGAAGAATGACGAGAACACTATTTCGAATAAAATATTTGATTTTTCTTTAGAAACGATAAACCTATTGTTAGAAGAAGGCTATAATGATGCTCTTAATGGTTTTAAGGAGTACATTGAATCCAAAAAGGAAGAACAGCTCACAGTATGAGATTAAGAGGTAACTACCTAATCGGATTCTTACAAACTCCAAAAAAATATCCTTCTTAATGACTGGAATCCTATGCCTAGTTGAACGGACTCTATCTGTTATTATGTTTTCCTAACCCTTCTTGCCGTATATCTATTGTGTCACATTCACGATCGAATCCAAATATTACAAGAATAAATTTATTCGCATTTATTAATGAAGATGACACTACATAATTAACAATGGATTTTTGGTCTTTCGTTAGGGATTATGCTCAGACGATAACGGCTGGTGGAGTTATAATTGCTTTATTCATTTCCATTTTTACCCTCGTTTCTTCAAGAAAACACAGTAAATTCCAAACACTTGTGGAAGTGTACAAGTTGGTTAATACCTTTGAGGAAAGAGAAGCCAGGAAGAATGTCTATGAGGCGTTTAGAATCTATATGGAACGCTATTATAAGAAAGGTATGAAAATTGGCGGTAAAATGTATTTTGCCAAGAACCTTATAAAATTTAAAGGTGATGCATTTCTTGAGATTTTCCGAGATCCTCTTGTTCTAGAGGAGATGAAAATAAAAGGAATTGAACTGCAACAGGATGTGGAAAGAGTAAGGTCCACGTTTGACCATATCGGTGCGTTGTATAATAGCAACCTTATTCCAAAAGATCCTTTACTGAAAGCATTATGGGTAACAGCTAGAGTTTGTTGGATTTGTCTTGTACAAAATATTTTCATAGAACGGGATAAAAGGGGGACTGAATTTTATATGAATAATTTTGAAGAGTTTTTTCACGAAATTGAAAAATATCGGAATAGACATAGACCAATATTAGAGCCAGTAGAACCCACGTAGAGTTCTATTTGATAAACTCAGGCAAAATTGATTACTTGCCATTTTTTATTTCCTTTTCAATTGTAAATTGGTCCAATACCTCATCACCCTTATTATCATAAAAAGTTCCAGTCAATTTAGTGTGAGGATTTCCATTGCTGATATCTATATTTAGAAATCCAAATTTGTCAAATTGGCTTGCCACGTAAGGTGCTTGGCTAGCAAGGGGATAGAAACTCTCTCCACCCGTGCCGACTAGTGCAAAAACGGTCCCATCTGTGTGATTGTTATAACCTGTAGTAAGTTGATTTGTTACGATTGGATTTGAACTATCACCAGCTGAATTAAATGATATTGGGTATGTTCTCTGATAGTTGTGGTTATGTGCCTGTAATACTAAATCAACATTATATTTTTCAAAGAGAGGGTGATAGATGTCCCTGAGAGCTTTTTCAGCTTTATGTGTTGATGGCGATGTGTAAAATGGTCCATATGTGGTTACTACTATCCAATCTATGTCTTTGTTTTCAGATGCTTTTTTCAAATCTTCATTTATGAACTTGTACTGTGCAGACCCTACATCAAATGTAGATTCAGAAGCCATAGTAACAAAATGTACATGATCGTAATCAAAAGAATAGTAATGTTTATCCATTTCAAAGCTTTTAACGTATTGGTCCATCTTAGGTTGTCCATCATTCACGTCATGGAATCCTAAAGTAATCATGATTTTGCCTTTAAGTGGCGACATTGCATTAAACCAACAATCTGCAGAACTTTGATATGAAAGGTCTCCTAAAGGTAACACTAATTCAGGTTTTTTTTCTTCAATGTTATTGATAGTTTTTTTGCTATTTGTTGAACAACCAAAATCACCAACAGCGGCGAAATTAAAAGCCTTGCTATTGTTATGCCCACTAGTGTCAAAAGAGAAACCTTTGTAGATAGTTCTTTTGACTTGCACTTCTTTATTATCGTCCTTCTGAACAGTCTTCTTTTCAGGCTTCTTTTCAGGCTTCTTTTCAGGCTTCTGATTAGCCTTATTATCACTGCCTCCTCCATCTCCTTTTTTATTTTTTCCATGTCCTTTACCAGGATTGTCCTTTCCTGGCTTTGCTAGTAGTGTTTGTTCATAATTCATTAACACATTAGATGAAATAATAAGAAAAATTGTAGAAAATCCAATGATAATTCCTATTCTTTGATATAAGGACAGCGACAAGTTCATCTCTTCATTCGCTTGAGAATATAAATAACTATCTGGTAATCCATCCAACATATTAAATAATTATCGTTGCAAAGTTCAGAACAGCTTCCAGAATCTCTGGAATATCATTGAGGGGTTGTACCGAAAATTGACGTGTTTCAAATTTTACAATCAAATACTTTTATTAAATCTGAAAGAGCGTGGAAAGAATCAGGGTGTTTCCAACCTACCGTTTCTAACAATCTTAACCGTGACATAGCTGATGTATACTCAATATTCATGCCGGGCAAGGTCATTAGCATTCTATAGGTGCAGATATTAATCATAAATCAAGTAACATAACGGTTCAGTGGAGTGAAATTTCAAAAAGGATATTTAAATAAATCAAATAGAACTAACAATATTGTGAAATATGGTAATCCAGTTGATGCAATTGTTAAGACTATGACTTGCAATAGGACTCCTGATGACGTCTTTGATTTCTTTCAGAATGTGAAAAATAGGGAAAGTGGTGGCATTATTACCTCAGTAACTAAAGTTGATACTGACCGGTGGACTTGCAGTACTCCTGCTGGCAAAGCCAAGATAAAGTGTATTCCTGACAAAGAGAGTTTAATATTGGATCACATTTTCATTGCAGGCGATGTTACATGGAATGTTTACGTAAGGATTTTGGCAAATAAGAAAGGATCGACCACTGTGTGGACCTTTCTAAAGCCGGATAGTTTAACCTCAAAACAATTTCAAGAACAACTAAGAAGTTTCGATCTTGAAATTGATGGTTGGAAAAGGCGTTTAGAAAATAGCACTTAACTGCGATGTGCCTATCCAGTAGTAAATAAAGTGGAGTTACAAATTCGATGTCAAGTCCTCGTAAAAACTGGCATGACATCCCCTTGGAGAAAGATACTGCCTATCAGAGGTTGTTAGTTAGTTCTTTTCATATTTTTCAGGATATGCATAACAATATACTACTTCATAATCTACTAAGGAGTTTCCCAGGTCATGAAAGTAATTGAGACACTGCTTAGTCTCTGGATCCTCCAATTTATAGAAATCCCAGCTCTTGTAATTCTTAAAGTCATTCATTTCACATTTTTCGGCATCTATTTTTACAGATATTTTTTCTAAGGTGTCAGACTTTTTACAATTTTTTTCCGATGCACTATTATCACCGTGGTTGGCGCCTGGTAATTTGTTTTTAAAATAATTATCTTCTGCGTACACACCAGAAGTCAGTGATAGGACTAATATTGCTAAGATTGATACGCTGATATAAGCCGCTATTTTTTGGTCTATAGGCAAGAAAGTGTTCTTGTTCATCTTTCAGTAGGTATATTTGACAGTATAAATTAATTTCCTTTTAACAATATTTATTCATCTATTTCTAGGAGCCAAACATTCAGAAGCTCAAATAGATATCATGCTCAAAACCCAGAAATTATAAAATTTATAATATTCTAGATGCAATAATGTAAATATTACAAGGTAATAGGCTAACGCCGTAATCTTCACTCAAGTTCCGAAGGCCACAGTTACTTTTGATTACTTAATTTATATTGTTCACAAAATCCGATTCTTTGTTTGTTTTTAGTTTTTCTTTTGCTATCTCTTTCAAAGAAAACTCTTAAACTTGGTAACAACCGACTTTGGCTTCTGAAAGGAGTAAATATTTCTATTCTATACCTTTGTATTTTAATCCTTCATCTTTATTCTCTGATGCTTTGTGCTCTTTGAATGATTCCATAGTATCGAATGTTTGTTCACATACATCACATATCAGACTTCCGCTGACGTTATCCACCTTACTTTCATTGTGCCTCTTGTCCAAAATCATAACAGTATATTCACAATAAGAACTAAAGCATTGCATAACTGAGATAATGTAGTAGATTGTCTAAGTTTTTACTAGTTTTTACCTTCTATTTTTAATCGATAATTCAATAAAAATAAGGTTCACTAGATTTATATTTTCATGCAGACTATAAATGGAGAAATAAAATGACAACACAAATTTTTGTTAACTTACCGGTGAAAGATCTTAGCAGAACAGTAGAGTTCTTTAAAAAGCTAGGTTTTGCATTTGACGCACAATTTACTGATGAAAATGCAACATGCATGATCATCAATGACAATATTTTTGTAATGCTGCTCGTTGAAAAATTCTTTAAAAGCTTTACTAAAAAGGAAATCTGTGATACTACAAAACATACCGAAGTCATAATAGCTTTGTCAACTGATAGTAGAGAAAAAGTAGATGAGATGATGCAGAGCGTATTTCAAGCTGGTGGCAAAGAATCCAGAGAACCGCAAGATCATGGTTGGATGTACGGACGTAGTTTTCAGGATATTAATGGTCATCTTTGGGAAATAATATACATGGATGAAAAAGCTTTAAAAAACAATGAGCATCAGGCATAAATCAAGTCTAGTTAGCTATACGTTAATGAACGATTTAAATTTAAATATCTATCGTTACCACATCGTGGTAAGAAGATTTCAAGTCAAAGTACTGGAAGCAAGTTTACCGAACCTAGCCACAAATTGATAAATAGCATCATTGTAACTGTACTGAGGTTAGCCATTGAATCTAAAGACTGAGCTAGTAAATTGTGTTAAGGCTCTTTACACATTAGGATTAAACACGGCAATATCTGGAAATCAAAGTGTAAGGTTTGAAAGAATATGGATGTGGATCACACCAAGTGAGGTGCCCCGGTATAAAATGAGAACTACAGATCTAATCAAAGTTAACATAGAAACCAAGACGATAACTGGTAAACATAAACCAAGCAGAGAATGGGTTATGCATACTAAGATTTATGAGAATACCGATGCAAACGCCATTATTCATTGTCATAGTCCATACACACTTGGAATCTCAATCTCATCTAGATTTGAGGAGGTGATCGAAGAAGCAAAGATAATTGTAGGCGATCCTGTTATTATAGAGAATATTCCGTCGGGTTCGGTCGAATTAGCGTCAAATATTTCAAAATGTTTTGAAGATAATAGAGTAAGGGCAGTAATAATAAAAAATCATGGGGTAGTGGCTATTGGCAAAAACCTTGATAAGGCTAGATCAGTTATTGAATCACTTGAAGTATGGTCAAAAGTTCTGACGGTTTGTAAAATTTTCAATGTAAAATATAGGTAACTTGGATCGTAACTAAGGATCCAAAATCTGAACTTACCAATATGTTTATGTTATAAAGAAATGATCATTAACCCATAATTGGATACTGATGTGGTGGATCAAAGACAGAATAATTTATGGGAACGGTAATTCAAATTTTTTACCATTATCTTTAGATTTTGAGTCTTTATTATCCTTTGAAGATTTGCTATCGTCTCCTTTTTTATTATCATGGTTGTTGTTATTGGAAGATCCGTCATTGTTGTTATTGGAAGATCCGTCATTGTTGTTATTGGAAGATCCGTCATTGTTGTTTTTGTTGGTAGATCCGTCATTGTTGTTTTTGTTGGTAGATCCGTCATTGTTGTTTTTGTTGGTAGATCCGTCATTAGCTTGAGATGTACCGTCATTGTTGTTATTGGAAGATCCGTCGTTGTTGTTTTTGTTGGTAGATCCGTCATTAGCTTGAGATGTACCGTCATTGTTATTACTGGTAGATCCGTCATTAGCTTGAGATGGATTATCGGCGCTGCCAGTATTGATGTTGTTATCCGAGCCCTTTAGAAGAAATGGGTCTAAATTTTCTGTTTGTGATACAGAATTTTCATTGTTTGTTTTATTATTTGGGTTGGATGCTTGACCATTCACAGGTGGTATGCCGTAAGTACCAAAAATTAATAACACAGTACTTAGCCCAATAAGCAAGGTAATCGTACTTCTCATAATCCTGAATACACTTCATCATTGCAGTATATTAAATTAATGCATTTTACTATCATCGAATAGAAAATTAGTCTATCATTTTTCTACTGAAAAATGTACTAGATAAGAAAGTGTATTAAATATCGTCAAAATCATAAAATATTGATATTATAATGAGTAACTAGATGCAAGTTTAAAATCTGATAATGTAGACTTTACAGTATTCTTAGTTATTTATTTCAGTAATGAAAAATCAGCTATTCAAAATGATATAGACAAATACAAATTGGACAATTTCTGTGTACTATTATGAATAATAGCCCTCATTGATGATAAAAATCACACAATCTGTCATTTGTGTTTGAGCTATAACAATGATATTAAGCTACCATAACACAGAGTCCGTTACTAATTTGGTATTCTATAGTTACATAATGACATTTAATCAGGGACCATCCCTTCAGTTGTTCTGGATATAATTTCTACCAAGACTGCCACTGGACTAGTTTTAAAATCTACTTATGTAAAACATACTGTAGTTTAAGCTGATACGTTTAGTCACATTTTGATGAGAATCAGAAGTAGGCATTGAGAGGAATTTTGAATAAACTTGTTCATATTGAAAAGCCAGTGATAAGAGATCTGTTGAGATATCATCCTCTGTTTTGTTTCCCGATATAAGATAATCTCTAAAGTGTCTGTAACTTTCAGTTTCAGATTCCAATGAATTTACTAATGCGTCATGAACATACTTGTATTCTTTTGGATAAATCATATTTTTTGCACTATCGATAAGATTGTCAAACTTTGGCAAAAATGAATCTGTAATTAAGACCAAGGTAGAATTATCAAATTGGCCCGAAGTCCACTTTCGAATTTCGTCCTGATAGGATTTGGTCAAATTCTGTGACTCATTCACAAGGTGACTTAGGGTTGAACGAAAGTACTCTACACCTGATTGAGAAAAACCAACCATTTTATTTGAATATCTAGAATTATCCTCAATCGCATAGCTCCAGCAATATGTATATGGTAAAACTAAGGTAACAAGCATAGATGCTAATATTTGTATTTCGTGAGATTTACTTATTGACAATACTTAACAGATCCCTATCGTTTCTAATTAAGAGAATGTCCTTTATAAACCTAAATTAATTATATGTGGGAGTTAATTCATGGTAAGCAGTAAGGTGAATAATTAAACCTGCACAGTTTTACGTTTTCCAATTTCATTGCAATTGTAATTAAGTAATTTGTTCTCAACCAACTTCACTATATAGTACTTTTTTTAATTTACATTGAAATTCCCTTACTATTGTCTAAAATTAAATAAATATCCATTGTATGTGGTCATGTTTAGAAAGCTCTAAAAGAAATTGACTATTAAAGAAAGCTTATACAATTAAAAAACGATTTGGATATTTGTGATTTTTTGCGGACTTTATCAGGAATTAGTTGACGAATGGGTTGCAAGAAGCTTAATTAAGGCATTGTTTGAATTAATAATATGCCTACATTAGTGCACTTTGAAATACCTTCTGATGACCTAGAAAGATCAAAGAAATTCTACAGTGAATTATTCGGATGGAATTTCGAGAAATGGTCTGGTCCGGAGTCGCTACCAGAAGGAATGGAATATCTAATTATTACCACCACGGATAGTAAAGGGAATAAATCAATTGGCGGAGGTATGATGAATAGGCAGAATTCCCAGCAACAGGGAATGACAAACTATATTGACGTAAAGTCAGTAGACGAACATTCTGACAAAGTAATACAATTAGGGGGTAAAGTTGTTATCCCAAAAAAAACTATTGCTGGAATGGGTTATTTTGCTGTATGCCTTGATACTGAGAATAACACTTTTGGTATTTGGGAAACTGACCCTAACGCGAAGTAATTAATGACTTACCATTATCTTTTTTATGATACTACCTAGAGAAAATATCGCTATCAAGAAAAGACGAAATTAGGGCTAAACAATTTTGAGGGAGCGCTCAATACCATGAACAACTCTTCCAAATCGCTCGCAGATTTTTCTCCACTCAACTAAGCCGCAAATACTTAAAATATCTGAAAAAGGTTCCAATCTGCTAAGTATTTCTTAAGTATTTTAAAATAAACTTGACAGATCTTCAAAGTACGACAATGAACTAGATATTTCTTGGGATATAGCTTATTATAATCCTTTGTAGGATATAAGTTGTGATCATTACTAAGCAGAATACCTTTACCGAGTACGTATCGATACTACAAGGTTTTAAAATTCAGAACTATGAGATAGGGGGTCTCTCGGAATGAATATAACGGAATCTGAAGCTCCCTATGAAATAACAGCTAAAACTTGTGGAAGTAAAGAGAATGGAAGAAAAGTGATATATTCATTTGTTGAGTCTTTCCACAACTTATCCAAAGATAAGAAGGATATAATAATATCAGAGATACATGCCTGTGATAGATTGAGAAGGTATGCAAGAGATGACCTCGATAGAGAAGTAATTGAATCTGAAATTACTGATCTGAAGATGGCGTTGGATCTATTGACATAGATACAATCTATAGTTGACTGAAATTACAATGCATAAGGCAGGACTACGTTACTCGTTGTAGTATCGTTTAATAAATCAATCCATTACTTAAGATTCAAACTTTGAATGGTGTAATGGTGCTTGTATGGCTCTAAACTAGTAAGCATCTGATCTCAGAAATTATTTTGGCTGAGATGAGAATCGTAGAAACTTGTTAAATAATACGAGAGATAGCTGAACCACTACTTTGGAAAACTTGCTTTTTCATTTTAACTACCCGTATGATTCCTACCTTCTTTTCTTTTTAATGATCTTGTAAAACAGGTCGACCATTACCGGTAGCTCGAGGTAATCTATGAGAATGGCAATCCATGAGAGGACATAAGGAATTTCTACAAAACTGAAATTGAAGAAACTGGTATACACAACCTCGTCGGTAATCCAGAAAATATGAAAAAATTGGACTCCGAGCATTCCCAAAAAAAGATAGTTCTTTTTGGCATCAGATTCTTTGCTGCGTATACTGTAGGAATAAAAAATTATTGCAGAAATTAGTGCAGGTATTTCAATATAGTCTATTACCACAAATATTGGTAAGAGAGATTTAGGCACCAAGAAAAAACTATGCCCAAATATCTTCTGCACCAAGAAAAAACTATGCCCAAATATCTTCTGGAGTACAACATCTGTGGTCAGCCAGTATAAATGAAGTATCTGGAGAGATATCAAGAAAAAGGTTATTTTTAAATTTAGGTTTTCATATCTATGATAGAAATTAATGAATTTCTGTACCAGATCAACCTTTACACTAGGACCTGATTTCAATATCAGACTGTGAACGACATGATATAAGTAGATATCAGGCAAAAAACTGAAATAAAGATAAATTAATCTAATCTTTTTATCACTTTGTTAATTTCTTGCGAAAATCTGGATGGAAATCAGAATAATTATCCATATATTAGATTCGCCCTTTAATTAAATGCAATTAAATGCAGTACGAGCCTGCCAAATCATGCTCCAGAAATCCTAGCAAAAATGCACTCATTATTTTGACTATAGGGATCCATTAGAAAAATCTTATATAAGATAGATACCATTATTAATCATGATATTCAGAAGCGGCATTAAATCATTAGCTATCCCAGATATTCTAAAAGATTTGATCTTGAAGCATTCGCTCGACAAAAAACAAATTCTGAGTATGAAGGTTGATGACCTGGCGTATATATTAGAGTGTGATTTTGAAACAGCAAAAATAATTCAAACGTCGGTAAGAAATTCATCAAATAAATCAATGTTGCATGAAATGACTGAACTGGCATAGGATAACAATAGCACTCAATTTTGGTAAAGAACCTCAGATTGAGCTGGCATTTATGGACTAGTGTAGAATTAGAAGTTTAGGGCGCAGAATTTTCAATTAGATTAGGGAAATATAGATTTAATGCTGAGAATAATTCGTGATACAGATTCCGCAAAATTAGAAGGAATCATCAGTTGAAATGCAGCTTATCTAAATGGTATTATTTAATTTTATACCATGAACATAGGGTCATCAGTTTTAGAAGGATGTTTTCTTATTCTTTTAAGGAATTCTTCCTGATGAATACGTAAATCTTCCAATAATTCAGTTCCCATAGCTGAGGTTTTTGGAACATCCTGAATTTTATTGATCATACTTCCTGGCGTCAATCTATTTCTATTTTTTTGATATATACTAGGGGGATGGATATCGAAAGGATCAGCTATCGATGGTAGAAAATTTATTGAAGAATTCAATCTATTTAGATTTAAATATCTATTTAGAAGGATTTTTGGATCATACGACATGTGTGTTTTAATTGTCAATGGTGTATAAGAGTTTAACTTGAGTCATTCCTTTGTTAAAAACCGTGGAATCTCAAATATGACACCAGATTCAGCTCGACCAAGACGGGCGTCTTCATACGCTCTTCAACGATTAATAGATTATTAAAGTTCCGAAAATTTGATAAGTGTCGGAAACTATATTATTAAATGAGCAAGAATTATGTCAACGTGTATTTGTGGCCACGATATAAAGTGGCATTGGATGGACATGCATCATCAAAGACGATGTGTAAATCATATCTCAAAGTCGGATGCCTGTCCATGCTTAAAGTATGTGGATGAGGAAAAAATAAAGTCGGTTGTGCAGTAGCCCACCGGTTCTCCCATACTTTGCTAAATACTAAATTCCTCAGTTAAACAGCATTTACTTTGTATGCCAGTTTATTCGTAGTGTGTCAAGGTTTCAATCTCTAACATCCATTTAAGGATCCAATTCATTATTACATCAAGCCTTTCCAACCTTTTAGGAAGTTTTCATATTGTGGAGTAGTAGCTTTAACCACTCCAAGTTGATACATCAATGCTAAGTCATCACGAATCGCCTTATGTTCAGATATTTTTCCATCATCCCCAATTGTAAAAACGTGTACGGCTCGATAGCATATTTTGTTTCCTGATGGAGGAATGAAACTAAAGAAGCTTCCAGTATGTTTACCCATAATAGATACAATTGAAACTACCTTTTCA
>Ga0207428_10000420_pt1 | contig 52679 bp, 57 predicted proteins | sample RhiMethybrSRZTD1_FD_187600 | JGI IMG/M metagenome (GOLD analysis project Ga0207428, IMG submission 187600) | Populus rhizosphere microbial communities from Tennessee, USA - Rhizosphere MetaG P. TD hybrid SRZTD1 (SPAdes) (version 3) | ecosystem: Host-associated > Plants > Roots > Rhizosphere >...
CTCGATTATCATTGCTGTTGGCTTGAGGATCGCGCCCTCCTCTGTCCCGGCAGGGCCGGAACCGACAGGCAGGGCCTCGAAAGCGCAAGGTCTTGCCACGGGTCGCGAAACGCCCGGCAGACCTCAAGGATCGCCGGGCGCGCGGGTTTTAGGGGCATCGGGGCGGCCTGTCAAACGAGCCCCGCCGGAACTGGGTTATCTCGCCGCAGCCGGTTTTTCTTGCATTTCCGGGCTCCGATGATCATGTTCACTCCGTTAGGCCGGGCCCCTCTGGCAGCCATGTGGCTGCGATGTCGGACTGATGACGACATTCGGTGGGCCCGATGCATCTGACAGGCTTTCCTCAGCACCTTCGCTTCAGACCGCGGCCGCCGGACGATGGTCCGCGTCCACCCAGCCTTGCCTTTATGGCAGTCCTGGTCGCGGCGCTCGCCGTTTTTGCTCTCGTCCTGCCGCACCCCGTCGTGCTGCCGGTGTTCAGTCTGTGGTCGCTCATGGCGGCGGCCTGCGCGGCTTTCCTCGCCATCCTTCCGCTTCGCGCCAGAACGTCCTACGCGGGCGCGGCCTGGGACATGGCCGGCGCGTTTACACTGGTCGGCTGTGCAGCGGCTATCCTCGGGGAGATCGAGCCTATTGTTGAAATCATCCGCCCGTCGGGGCCCCGGAGCAAAGTGAATGATTGACCTTTCCATGCTTCCGCAGGGCGCGATCACGGCGGTTCTGCAAGTGATCATGATCGACTTGGTGCTTGCCGGCGACAATGCGGTGGTGATCGGCCTTGCGGCTGCCGGTTTGCCGCCGGCGCAAAGGAGCAAGGCGATCCTGGTTGGCATCATTGCCGCAACCGTGCTGCGGCTGGCATTCGCCGCAATCGCGATTGAGCTGCTCGCAATCGTCGGGCTGCTGCTGGCCGGTGGCATTCTGTTGCTGTGGGTGTGCTGGAAGATGTGGCGCGAATTGCGCGGGCCGAGCGCCGAGGACACCGAGGCGGCGCTCCTGAAGCACGATGCGCACGTGCCCCGCAAAACTTTCGCGCAGGCAGCCTGGCAGATCGTGCTGGCCGACGTGTCGATGTCACTCGACAACGTGCTTGCGGTGGCGGGCGCCGCTCGCGACCATCCCTACGCGCTGATTTTCGGGCTCGGCCTCTCGATTGTGCTGATGGGCGTTGCGGCGACTTTCATCGCCCGGCTGCTCAATAGGCATCGTTGGATCGCCTATGTGGGCCTTGCGATCATTCTCTATGTTTCGCTCGAAATGATCTGGCGCGGATTTTGGGAAATCGAGCCGCATGTTTTCGGCTAGAACCCGTAGCGCGCAAGCGAGGCGGCGAGCGTGGGCGAGGGCGCACGTCCCGACGTAAAAATGATACGCGGTGAAGCCGGCAACTCCCCATTCGGACGCGTGCGCATCAGGTCTACCACGCGGCGGGCAATGGCCGGTGCGGGGTCGAGCCATATGACCGGCCAGCGTGCATTTGCACGGAAGCGCTCGAGCAGAAGCGGATAGTGCGTGCAAGCGAGCACGATCGTGTCGGTGCGCCTGCCGTCTCTGTCGATGAAGCAGCGCGCGATTTCGCCGGCAATTGCCGCGTCGGCGACAGGGGCGCCCGCGAGTTCGGCTTCGGCGCATGCAGCGAGCCGTGCCGAGCCAACCAGGTGCACGTCGCACCCGGAACCGAATTCGCGGATAAGTGCATGGGTATATTCGCGCCCAACGGTTGCCTGCGTGCCAAGCACGGCAACGCGCTTCGTCGTTGACTGCACGCAGGCCGGTTTGATTGCGGGGACCGTGCCGACAAAAGGCACGCGAAAGTGCGCGCGCAATTCGCCAAGCGCGAGCGTGGACGCGGTGTTGCAGGCCACCACCACAAGATCGGGATCGCTGTCCGAGATGGCGCGCCCGGCGACGTCGATGACGCGCTCGATCAGCCTGTCCTCTTCGAGATTTCCGTAAGGGAAACCGGCATCATCGGCGATGTAGATGAAATTTGCATCAGGCCGCGCCGACCGCACCTCCTGGAAAACCGTCAGGCCGCCGAGACCGGAGTCGAACAGCAATATCGTGGGTGCTTTAGGCATCTCGGACGAAATCACCCGGATCCGAACACCCGCTTGAAGATGGTGTCGACGTGCCTGAAATGGTGGTCGAGGTTGAAGTTGGCCTCGATCTCCTTATCCGTGAGCTTTGTGCGCACGTCCTTGTCCCCCTTGAGAAACGACAGGAAATCGCCTTCACCGGCCCACACTTTCATGGCGTTGCGCTGCACGAGGCGATAGGCGTCTTCACGCGCCACGCCTTTTTGGGTGAGCGCGATCAGTACCCGCTGCGAGTGAATCAGCCCGCCAAGCTTGTCGAGGTTTCTCTGCATAGCGGCGGGGTAGACAATGAGCTTGTCGACGATCGATACAAGACGCGCGAGCGCAAAATCAAGCGTGACGGTTGCGTCGGGTCCGATCATGCGTTCGACCGAGGAGTGCGAGATATCTCGCTCGTGCCACAGGGCCACATTTTCCATAGCGGGCTGTGCATAGGCGCGCACCATCCGGGCGAGGCCGGTCACGTTTTCCGACAGGACCGGGTTGCGCTTGTGCGGCATCGCCGAGGAGCCTTTTTGTTTCTCAGAGAAATATTCCTCGGCCTCGAGCACCTCGGTTCGTTGCAGATGACGGATTTCGGTCGCCAGTCGCTCGATCGATGAGGCGACAACGCCGAGCGTGGCAAAATACATGGCGTGCCGGTCCCGCGGGATGATCTGTGTGGACACCGGTTCGACCGAAAGGCCCATTGCCTTCGCGACATGCGCTTCGACGCGCGGGTCTACCTGCGCGAACGTGCCGACCGCGCCGGAAATCGCGCAGGTAGCGACTTCCTTGCGCGCGGCCGCCAGCCGATCGCGGGCGCGCGCGAACTCGGCATACGCATAAGCAAGTTTGAGGCCGAAAGTGGTCGGCTCCGCGTGAATGCCATGCGAGCGGCCGATCGTTGGTGTGAGCTTGTATTCGAAGGCGCGGCGCTTGAGCGCTCCAAGCAGCGCGTCGATATCAGAGATCAGGACGTCGGCGGCCCGAACCAGCTGAACGTTCAGGCAGGTGTCGAGCACGTCGGATGACGTCATACCCGAATGCACGAAACGTGCCTCCGGGCCGACGATCTCGGAGAGGTGGGTGAGGAACGCGATGACGTCGTGTTTGACCTCGGCTTCGATGGCATCGATTCGCGCGACGTCGAATTTGGCCGACTTCCCCTTTTCCCAGATCTTTTTGGCGGCGTCTTTGGGAATGGTGCTCAGCTCCGCCATCGCGTCGGCAGCGTGTGCCTCGATTTCAAACCAGATGCGGAATTTGGTTTCCGGCGACCAGATCGCGGTCATCTCGGGGCGGGAATAGCGCGGAATCATCGGGCGGTCGGGGCCTCCGGGTAGGAACTAGCACGATGCGGGTCTTCGGCAAACCGTCCCGTAGCCGGCGCCATGCTACTTTTTCCGGTCGAAATCATGTGTTGCGGTGATTTCGATCTCCGCTCCTTGCATGCTGAAGAATTCGCTCAGTGTGGTGTGCGCGCGCGCCGAAATCGTGACCGATTGCCGAAGGCGACCCGCTGAAATGGATTCTACGCTTTGTTTGACGACCAGGTCCTCAAGCGCGGACGGCGTCTGAACATGTTTTTTGAAAACGTCTTCGGCATCGGCGTCGGTGTTGCGTTCAGGATCGGCCGATTGGGACAGCGCAACCGCCGTCCTGTCCGCCGCAGCGACGACGTCCGCTTTGGTCGATCTGACCGCGTCCTTTTCGCCGAGATAAAGCCAACCCGTAAATACCATGACCGCCAGGGCCAGGATGGTCGCGAACCTCACGCCGCTTCCCCGCGTGCGAGCGCCGCGGCCTGTTGAATGGCCGCGATATTGGCTTTGTAGTTACCACCCTTGAATACGGCGGAGCCGGCGACGAGGACGTTGGCGCCGGCGCGCACGACGTCGGCGGCATTCTGCGCCGTCACGCCGCCGTCGACTTCGATGTCGATCGGGCGGGCGCCGACGAGTGTGCGCACATCGCGCAGCTTGTCGAGCGCTGCCGGGATGAAAGTCTGGCCCCCAAACCCGGGATTGACCGACATGATGAGGATGAGATCGACCAGGTCGATGACGTGTTCGATGCTCGACACCGGTGTCGCGGGGTTCATCGTGACGCCCGCTTTCTTGCCGAGTGCACGGATCGCCTGCAGCGAGCGGTGCACGTGAGGTCCGGCTTCGACGTGCACCGTTATGATGTCGGAGCCCGCCTTCGCGAAAGCATCGAGATAAGGGTCGCAAGGCGCAATCATCAGATGGACGTCGAGCGTCTTCTTTGTGAGCGGACGAATTGCCTGAACTACGGCCGGGCCGATCGAGATATTCGGCACAAAATGTCCGTCCATGACGTCGACGTGGATCCAGTCCGCGCCGGCGGATTCGACCGCACGGATTTCCTCGCCCAGTCTGGCGAAATCGGCCGAGAGAATGGACGGCGCGACGATGAGCGGGCGCATAGCGGCCTCCGGAAAGGTTCGGGTAACACGCGCCGGACAAACGGGCAACGTCGCACCCCGCCCAATGCACCGGCTTGTTTAACGTTTTGCGGAAACGCGCCGTGCCAACGGTTTCAGCAAATGCGGCAGGAGGTAGATCGGAAATTGGACCAGCGCGAAATAGAGCCAGGCAAGGTCGGGGACAACGAAACCCGTGGCCGCCAGCATCAGGCCGATGTTGCGGTTGCCGGCGATCAGGCCGATGGCGAAGGCGCGGGCCGGGCCCGCGCGCAGGAAGACAAGAGCGGTGAGCGCGATCATGGCGAGCGCGAGAGCAAATGCCAATGCGGTTAATCCCACGACAAGCAACGGATCGGCGCGAAAGTGGTCGACGACGCCGTCCATCGCGGCGATGGCAAATGTCGACATCGCGATCATGCTCAAGCCGTCGATGCGTTCACGCTGGGCCTCGATAAAGGAGTCGCCAGTCATGCGACGGATGACAGTCGCGGCAAGAGCGCAGCCGGCGATGATCGCGAATAGCTTCAATCCGAAGGCGACAGGCGAGGCGAGCGCGGTGCCGAGGTAGATGTGAGTGAACAGGCTCGCGGTCAGTGGTGTGATTGCTGTCGACACGATCAGGCTGGCAAGGGTCAGCGCAACATCGAGCCCCAGCACGGCGGCGAGCGCCGGCGATGACGTCAGGCCCGGCGCCGAAATTTGCAGCACGAGCATGAAATAGAGGCCGGGCGCGAGATGATCGATGCCGAATAGAATGAACACGGTGCCAAGCATCAGCGGCACAACCAGCATTACCCAAACGGTGGCTGCGGCAATCAGCCCTGGCCGGGTCCAATGGGCCCAGAGCTCCTTCGGATTCACCCGCAGGAATGCGAGCGTCAGCATCACGATAATCGCTTCGCCGAGATACGGTTTGAAGGCCTTCGAGAGCGGCGGCACCGACAGGCCGATGAAGATCGACGCTGCCGCTACCAACGTGCCATGACGGCCGGCCAGGGCGAGCGCGGCCGCGGGCAGCCTCAACCAGTTCATTGCGGAAAACTCCGGCGGGTGGGCTGCCTTGATAGCGCCTTCGGGCCCGACGATCCATATAAAGGGCAGCGGCGCGGGTCGGCGCTCCACGGATAGGTGACATGGCACGTACCGATGCAATGGTGCTCGGTGCCGGTATCGTCGGCACTTCGATCGCACTTCATCTTGCCAGGCGCGGGCTAAGCGTCGCGCTGATCGACCGCGCCCGCATCGGCGAACAGACGTCTTATGGCAATGCGGGGATCATCGAAGGCAACACGATATTTCCGCCGGCATTTCCGTCCACCGCCAGCGCGCTGTTGCGCATCGCATTCAAACGCGCGAGTGAAGCCAACTATCACGTTTCCTTTCTGCCGAAGATCGCCCCCTGGCTACTGGCATTCCGCGCGGCCTCCCGGCCGGAAAAGCTGGCCGAGACGGCTCGGCTGATCCGTCCGCTGTTCTCCCGCGCGGTCGCCGAGCATGAGACGCTGCTGGCCGAGGCGGGCGCAACGAAATATCTGCGTAAGACCGGGTGGCTCAAGGTTTACCGCGCCGAAAAGAGTTTCAAGTCGCTCGCGCCCGAGTTCGACCTGGCCGCCAAGTTCGGATTGCCGCTGCAATCCATTGATACGGCCGGGGCAATGGCGCTCGAACCGTCTCTCAATCCGGTATTCGGGCACGGGGTGTTCTGGCCGCAGGCTGCGAGCATCAGCAACCCGCTCGGCGTCACGCGGGCCTATGCGGCGCGTTTTGCCGGGCTCGGTGGCGTCTTCCTGGCCGGTGATGCGCGGACGCTGCACCGTTCCGGCGGCAACTGGCGGGTAGAAACAGACCAGGGTGCGCTCGATGCAAGCCAGTGCGTGATTGCGCTTGGTCCCTGGGCTTCCGATCTGTTCAGGCAGTTGGGCATCACACTGCCGCTGGCGGTCAAACGCGGTTATCACCGCCATTTCCGTGCGCAGGGCAATGCCGGGCTTGTGCGTCCGGTGCTCGACGCGGATGTCGGTTACCTCATCACGCCGATGGAGCAGGGTATCCGCATGACGACCGGTGCCGAATTCGCCGCGCGCGACGCCCAGCCTTCGCCTGTGCAGTTTGACCGCATCATGCCGCGGGCGCGCGAGCTCTTTCCGTTTGGCGAACGTGCCGACAACAGCACGTGGATGGGTAGCCGACCTTGCTTGCCCGACTCCCGGCCGGTGATCGGCCGCGCGCCAAGACTGTCCGGGCTATGGCTGGCGGGCGGGCATGCGCATTGGGGCCTGACGCTGGGACCCGCGACTGGCCGGCTCATTGTGGAAATGATGACCGGCGAAACGCCGTTTTGTGATCCAACCCCGTACCGTGCTGAGCGATTCAGCTAGCGCGCGCCGGCGTGATCTCGCGGAAATCGTAGCGGTCACGTATGTAGGTATTAAAGAACGTGCCTTTCGAGAAAGCGGACTGGAAGGACGCCGCGACCTCGACTGGGACATCGACATATTCGTACACACGGCCGGTCACGAACGTCACGGCGAGCCGCTCTCGCGCATGGTCATATCTGATTTCGGCAACCGCTTTCGATGGCATGACCGATAACGCATAAACCATTGCGAAGTTCGGGAGTCATGCAAAGCGATCACGCCAGCATTGCAGCGCACCATTGAATGGTAACGCCGTGGCCTCGTAGACGCCGCGCGCAATCGCGCGCGCAAGCACATTGGCTGCAAGCATCCCAAGTTCGCTGAGAGAAAACACCGGATCGGGCAGCAGCTTCGCGCCCATGCCCACAGCGAATACCACGTCGCCGTCGAGCGGAGTGTGGACCGGGTAGATCGCGCGCGACAATCCGCTTTGCGCCATTACGGCAAGGCGTTTTGCCTGTGCCTTGGTGAGTTTTGCATCCGTAACGACCAACGCGAGTGTCGTGTTTTCACCCAGGTTCCCCTTGCTGCGGAACTTGAGCGCATCAGCTGGAAACGTCGTCGGCCAGCCATGGCCGCCGAATTCCTTGTTTTGCTCGAAAGGCGCGGCCCAAAAATGCAATCCGTCACCGATTGTCATGCTGCCGGCAGCGTTGGCTGCGGCGATTGCGCCAACGGTCAGCCCGCTACGCGTCTTTGCGCTGGCCGATCCGATGCCCCCTTTGAGGTTGACGGTTGTCGCGCCCAACCCGGCTCCCACGCTTCCGAGCGCGAAGTTATCAGCCGCAAGTTTCGCGGCTTCGTAGCCCAGTTCTCGATAAGGCGGATAGCGGCCCCAATTCTTGTCACCGCCTGACAAGAGATCGAACAGGATCGCGCCCGGCACGATCGGGACACGTGCCTCTCGTACCTGCAAGCCGCGACCTTTCTCGCGCAACCATGCTTGCACGCCGGAGGCGGAATCCAGGCCGAAGGCAGATCCGCCGGACAACACAATGGCATCGATGCCTTCAACGGTCTGCGCCGGGTCTAGCAGGGCGGTCTCGCGTGTGCCCGGCCCGCCGCCGCGAACGTCGACGCTCGCGACCACTGCTGAATCGAAAATGATCGCGGTTACGCCGGAGCCGAGCTTGGCGTCGCCAGCATGGCCAACCCTCACGCCAGGAATATCGGCGATTAAATTTCGCAAAAATACCTCCTCCAAGGAAAGCGGAGACGATTTGCAGCGGCCCGTCAATCGTCCCGTTCACGGTTCGATCACTTCGAAGTCAAACCGGCCGCGGCCACTTGCAACTGCCGTACCTGCTGGCGCATCTAGGGCGCATGCATGCCGATGTCACGTACCTGGCGGCATTGATCGCCGGCCTTGTCAGCTTTCTCTCGCCCTGCGTGCTGCCGCTGGTGCCGCCTTATCTTGTGTTCCTGGCAGGCACATCGCTTGAGCGATTTGCCGACAGAGAGCCCGAGCCGAGGGTCAAGCGGGAAACGGTATCAGCAGCGGCCCTGTTCGTTCTCGGCTTCTCGACTGTTTTTGTGGCGCTTGGTGCGAGCGCCAGCGTGATCGGTTCGCACATCCGCGCCTACTCAGGTCCGCTCGCCACGGTCGCCGGGATCGTCATCATCATCATGGGTCTTCATTTCCTCGGCGTCACGCCGATCGCGCTCCTGCACCGTCAGAAGCGGTTGGAGGTCGCCAAGCCTGTCGGCCTATGGGGCGCGTATGTCATCGGGCTCGCGTTTGCGTTCGGATGGACGCCGTGCATCGGGCCCATTCTCGCTGCCATCCTGGCAGTAGCGGCGTCGGAGCAGACGGTGACCAAGGGTGCGAGCCTGCTTGCGGTCTACTCGCTGGGACTCGGTATTCCTTTCGTTATTGCCGCCTTTGCGATCGAGCCCTTCGCGGCCTTTCTCTCGCGCTTTCGCAATTATCTTCACCGCGTCGAGCAGGCCATGGGCGCGTTGCTGGTCTTGACCGGGATCGCGTTCCTGACCGGCAGCATCAACCAGATGAGTGTGTGGCTGCTGGAGACTTTTCCGGTGCTCGGGAAGATCGGCTGAAAAAAACCCGCCCTCAGGGGCGGGTTTTTCCGATCCGAGAGTTGTTCTCGTCAGCTTCCGCCCTGGAGCTCTGAGTATTTGCCGTTTTTCCAGACGTAGAACACGTAGTCGATGACGGTGATGTCGCCCTTCGCGTCATAGGAAATCGGGCCAAGGACTGTATTCCATTTGCCCTTGTGAATCGCCTCGGCGACTTTCTTGGGGTCGGTCGTCTTGGCTTGTGTTGCAGCCTGCGCCCACACCTGCACCGCGGCATAGGTGTAGAGGACATAGCCTTCCGGGTCGATGTTCTTGGCCTTGAACTTGTCGACCACGGCTTTTGCGGTGGCGCGCTTGCGCGGATCGGCGCCGAAGGTGAAGAGCATGCCTTCGCCATCGGGGCCGGTGATCGACCAGAACTCATTGGTGGCGATGGCGTCGCCGGAGATCATCTGCGCCTTTAGGCCCTGCGCACGCATCTGCCGCAGGATCAGCCCCGCTTCCTGGTGGTAGCCACCGACATACACAACATCGATCGCTGCAGCTTTAAGCTTGGAAACCAACGCGTTGAAGTCTTTGTCGCCCTTCGTATACGCCTCGAAGAGCTTTTCTTTTCCACCCGCCTTGTTGAGCGCCTTCTTGGTTTCGTCGGCGAGACCTTTTCCATAGGTGGTCTTGTCGTGCAGGATCGCGATGTTCTTGCCCTTGTAGTTCTTCGCGATGAAGGCGCCGGCGACACCGCCTTGCTGGTCGTCGCGGCCGCAGACACGGAACGTGTTCCACAGCTTACGCTCGGTGAACGTCGGGTTGGTGGAGGCCGGCGTGATCTGCAGCACGCCGCCTTCGGCATAGGCTTCGGAGGCCGGGATCGACGATGACGAGCAATAGTGTCCGGCGACGAATGGCACCTTCATGCCAGCCATTTTCTCGGCAACCGAGCGCGCCTGCTTTGGATCGCAGGCATCGTCACCGACCTCGAGCTTGAGCTTCTTGCCTAGCACGCCGCCGGCGGCGTTGATGTCGGCAACCGCGAGCTCGGCGCCATCCTTCATCTGCTTTCCGAAGGTTGCCTCACCGCCCGTCATCGGGCCTGCCACGCCAATGGCGATGTCTTGCCCGAACGCGGAGCCTGCTAATGCCATGCTTGCGCCGAGCGCAAATCCAATCAGCCGCAACTTTTTCATCGTCGACCTCCCGAGTGCGCTACCTGCGGGTGCCCTTGTCCGGCCGGTCCCGCGAAGTTCGACCGATCATATCGCGTCTGGAAAATTGGGAAAGCGGGCAGGGCGATTATTTCGCCGCACGGTCGCGCCAGCGCAGCGGCCCGGCGCGTTCATAGAGCCACGGATATTGCGTGACCATCTGGGAGGTGCGGGCGATCCGGAACGAGAGGGAGGCGACCGCAAGCAGGAACAGCGTATCCACAATATAGGAGATCGGCGTGAGTAGATCCGCCTCGAACAGCGCAAAATGTACAAAGCGCACGGCTGCACCGAGTAGCGCGATATAGATGACCAGATGCCAGAAAGGCCGCCAAGTGTGTGCAATGGCCCGCCCGGTAAGCCAGGCCGCCGCGCCGCCGATGGCGCCGGTCACCAAGAGGACCTGCAGGGAGGTTTCGCTGGCGTAAAGTTCCCACATACGTCACTTCTTGCCTTGCGCCTGTTCAATGCGACTGCCTTCAAGATAGGCCGCGCGAATTTCCGGACGCTTGAGCAATTCGCGGCCAGCTCCGCTGAGCGTGATCTGGCCATTGATCATGACATATCCGCGATGCGCGAGCTTGAGCGCATGGAATGCATTTTGCTCGACCAGGAATACGGTCAGCTTGTCGCGCCCGTTCAATTCGCGAATGGCCGAGAAAATCTGGTGAACCAGGAGGGGTGCGAGCCCCAGCGATGGCTCGTCGAGAAGTAACAGGCGCGGGCGGCTCATCAACGCGCGGCCGATCGCCAGCATTTGTTGCTCGCCGCCGGACAGCGTGCCGCCGCGCTGGCGTAAACGCTCTCCCAAGCGTGGGAACAGGTGGAACACGCGCGCCAAGTCTTCGCCAAAATGCGCAGGGTCGGCGACCGAAGCGCCCATCTGCAGATTCTCCATCACCGTCATGCGCGAAAAGATGCGGCGGCCTTCCGGTGCCTGCGCGATGTGCAGCTTGGCGATTTCGTGCGTCGGCAATTGTGTGATGTCGCGGCCTTCGAACAGGATATGGCCTTCACGGGCACGCGGCGTCCCGAAAATGGTCATCATCAGCGTCGACTTCCCGGCGCCGTTGGCGCCGATCAGCGCAACGATCTCGCCTTGATTGACTTCGAGATCGACTCCTCTGAGCGCAGGGATGTTGCCGTAATAGGTTTTCACCCCGCGCACCGTAAGCATCGAATGTCCTTGCGTGTCTTGCATCGGCGCCGCCATGCTTACTCGCGCGCCTCCGCTTCGACGTGCTCGACCTCCTCGTCGGCAACGCCAAGATAGGCGGCGATGACCTTCGGATCATTGCGTACCTCGGAGGGCTTGCCGTCGGAAATCTTCACACCGTAGTCGAGGACCACGATGTGATCGGAAATCTGCATCACCACCGACATGTCATGCTCGATCAGCAAAATAGAGGTGGCGTGTTTTTCGCGGATGTAAAGAAGCAGGTCATTCAGTTCGGCACTTTCGCGCGCATTAAGGCCTGCGGCCGGTTCATCAAGACAAAGCAGTACCGGATCGGTGCACATGGCGCGCGCGACCTCCAGCCTCCGCTGGGCGCCATAGGGTAGTTCGCCGGCGGGATCATCGGCGCGCTGCGAAAGCCCGATGCGATCGAGCCAATATTTTGCCTTATCGATCGCTGCGCGTTCCGCATTGCTGAAAGCTCGCAAACCCAGCATGCCAATGACGGTGTAGCCGGATGCCAGCATCAGCGGGTTGTGTTGCGCGACCAGCAGATTTTCCAGCCCGGTCATGCCGGGAAACAGGCGGATATTCTGAAAGGTGCGCGCCACACGCGCATGCTTGGCGATGCGGAAGTCGATCAAGCGTTCGAGAAGATAATCGCGCCCCTCCGTATGCGTAAGTCGAATGGTTCCGACGGTCGGCTTGTAGAAGCCGGTGATGCAGTTGAATACCGTGGTCTTGCCGGCGCCGTTCGGCCCGATGATCGCGGTGATGTCGCCACGCTGCGCACTGAACGACAGATCGTCCACCGCCAGCAGGCCGCCGAAGCGCATGGTGAGGTGCTCGACGGTGAGGATCGGTTCGCTCATCCGCGGCCTTCCTCGCGTGCCAGCGCAATATCGACCGGCTTCTCTTTCTTCAGGAATACCGACGGCGTGCGTGTCGAGATCAAACCGCGCGGTCGCCATATCATGATGGCGACCATGGCGAGACCGAACACGACCATGCGGTACTGTTGAAATTCGCGAAAGAATTCGAAGCCGCCAAGCATTGCGGTGGCGGCAATGGCAACGCCGATCTGCGAGCCCATGCCACCCAGGACGACGATAGCCAAGACCATCGCTGATTCCTGGAATACGAAGGATTCCGGGCTGATGAAACCCTGTCGTGTGGCGAAGAACGAACCGGCAAAGCCTCCGAACATGGCGCCCATCGCAAATGCCGTGAGCTTGGTGTTGGTGGTGTTGATGCCGAGCGAGCGGCAGGCGACTTCGTCCTCACGCAGAGCCTCCCACGCTCGACCGATTGGAAGCCGCCTCAACCGGATGGTGACCGCATTGGTGAGTAGCGCCAGCGCCAGGATCACGTAGTAAAGAAAGACCACGCGGTGCGTCGGGGAAAATTCGAGACCGAAGGTGTGCGCGAATCCACCATCTTCCGAGTTGAATGGCAGGCCGAAAAAGCTCGGGCGGGGAATGCTGGATATGCCGTTCGGCCCGCCGGTGAGACTTTGCCAGTTGATCAGGACAAGCCGGATGATCTCACCGAAGGCAAGCGTGACGATGGCGAGATAGTCGCCGCGCAGGCGCAGCACCGGAAAGCCGAGCAGAATGCCCCAGAACGCTGCAAGGATTCCGGCGAGCGGCAGGCAAATCCAGAATGACAGGCCGAAACTTTGCGCGAGCAATGCGTAGGAATAGGCACCGACCGCGTAGAATGCGACATAGCCAAGGTCGAGCAGGCCGGCGAGGCCAACCACGATATTCAGGCCCCAGCCGAGCATGACATAAGTGAGGATTTGAATGCTTAGATCGAGCAAGTAACGGTTGTCGTAAAATATGATCGGCACGACGGCTGCGAAGATAAGCAACCCAGGACCGAGAAATTGTGCGATACGAGCTGTGGAGCGACGGATGGATTCCGGCACAAAGCTCGCCGCCTCCAAAGTCGCGCCGGAAAACAGGATTTCGCGTAGAAACACGCCCGCAAAGGCGACTGCCACGAGCACAGCCAGCGTCTCGAAGCGTGCGGTCAACTCGAGCGCGCCGCCCGGACCAGTGTCGGTGCGGATGCCGACGAGCAGCGAGAACAATCCGAACGCGACCAGCGCGGCCAACGCGGCGTGTTTCAGCGCGCCGGCAAAATCACGGTGTCGCGTGGTGCTCCCCTCCTGCGTCACACGGATTCCCGTTTGGGTTAGACCTTCTCAATTTCGGGACGGCCGAGGATTCCGGTGGGTAGGAAGATCAACACGATCACCAGGATCGAGAATGCGGCAACGTCCTTGTATTCGATGGAAAAATACGCCGACCAAAATGTCTCGATCAGGCCGATCAGCAGCCCACCGATCATCGCGCCCGGCAGCGAGCCGATGCCGCCCAGCACCGCCGCGGTGAACGCCTTCACCCCGGCGACGAAGCCGATATAGAAATCGACCACGCCATAATAGAGCAGATGCATGATGCCGGCGACGGCGGCGAGCGCAGCGCCGATGACGAAAGTATATGAAATCGTGCGGTCGACGTTGACGCCGAGCAGCGATGCCATTTTCAGATCTTGCTCGCAGGCGCGCATGTCGCGCCCGAGCCGCGTTTTCGCGACGATCCAGGAAAACACCGCCATCAGCACGACTGTTGTGACGACGACGATGATCTGCACGTTGGAGAGTTGCACGACGAAAATCGGGCTGTCGATCAGCGTGTAACCGCCCGTGATCAGAGGCGGCAACGGCTTGACGCGGGCGCCCTGCGCGATCTGCACGTAATTCTGCAGCACGATCGACATGCCGATTGCTGAGATCAGCGGCGCGAGGCGAAACGAATGCCGCAGCGGCCGGTAAGCAACACGCTCGACGGTCCAGCCGTAGAGCGAGGTGAGTGCCATCGCGATCAGTAACACCAGGAACAGTGCCAGCGGCACGGCAGTGATACCCATGGCGACCAGCGTCAGGAAAGCAATCAGCGCAATAAACGCGCCGACCATAAAAATATCGCCATGCGCGAAATTGATCATGCCGATGATGCCGTAGACCATCGTGTACCCGATGGCGATCAGCCCGTAGATCGAACCGAGCGTAAGCCCGTTGATCAATTGCTGAAGGAAATATTCCATGCCGTCCCCATTTCCCGAGGTCATCCGGCGAACGACCAACAGGCCCCACGCGGAAGGCTTAACAGGGCAAAACGCGAGCGGCAACGGCGCGGGACGCCGCTGTTGATTGAAACTGAGTGTGCGTTAAGTGAATGGGCCTGAACTGGCGGCCAGGCCGGTCAAATGCGCGACGAAATAGGCGCGCGACCTCGCGATCGGGGCCGGATCGCTGCCCCGATCACGCGCCTAGTGAAGGCCACCAAAAAGCCAGATCAGCACCAGAATCGGAATCGGCACCCCAAGCAACCACAGAAGCATATAGCGTCCCATCGTCGGTTCTCCGTGTTGCAGAGGGGAACTCGACACGTCCAGACAAGTTCCAAACACATTGCCTCAATGTGAATCTTGGAACGAATGCATTGGCCGCGGATTGACTCTTGCCATGGAAAACGAGCGATCGAAGTGGCGAACCAATGTTTGAGAGGAAAGAGCGATGAATCAGAATCCAAACCAGAAGCCCGGCCAACAGGGCGGTCAAGAGAAGCCCGGTCAGCAGCAGCAAGGTGGCCAGCCGAAGCCGGGTCAAGGTGGCCAACAGCAGCAGGGCGGCCAGCAGAAACCTGGTCAGCAGCAGCAAGGCCAGCAGTAAATCCACTTAAGTAGTTCGGAAGCCCCGCACGATCGTGCGGGGCTTCGCCTTTTTCACCGCCATAGCTATCGATGACCGGCTCGAATATGCTTTGTGCATGGGCAACGTCTCGGCACTGCCGCTGTTTCATCTCTATGGCGATCCGCCTGACGATTCCGTCTTTGACTTCATTCATATCGAAACGATCGCATCGCGCTCATCCGTTCATGACTGGACGATCCGTGCGCATCGCCACCGCAACCTTTTCCAGATCCTGTTGATCGAGAAGGGCGGGGGCGAAATGAGTTTTGAAACCGCAACGTCCCGCTTTGCAGCGCCCACGGTCATTCTCGTGCCGGCAACAACGGCGCACGGATTCCGTTTCACGCCTCAAGTTACAAATGGCTGGGTTGTGAGCTTTACCGAAGACGTCGCCGACGCTCTCGGCGACCAGTCAGGTGAGGCGCTTGCACGACTGAAAGCAGTAGCCGTCGAGCCGATCCTGCCGCTCGCCGATGTGGCGGAAGCCAAGCGCCTTTCGGCACTATGCGCCGATCTGCATGAGGAGGATTCACTCGCGCGCGAAGGTTATCGACTCGCGATGCGAGGGCTGCTTGCACTGATCGCGATTGAAGTCGTGCGTCTGGCGGTAAGCCGGGCACGGAGCGGCGCAGTGACGCTGTCGCGATACGACGCGCGCGTCGACGAACTGCGCCGACTCGTCGACGAACATTTCCGCAAGGAACGGCTCATCAGTTTTTACGCCGAAAAACTTGCGATGACGCCCGACCGTCTCAATGACCATGTCAAACGTGCGACCGGTGTCACTGCGGGTCATCTCATCCGGCAGCGCGTTCTCACCGAAGCCAAGCGGCAGCTTGTATTCACCAACCAGGCGATCCATGAGATCGCTTACGATCTCGCTTTTTCCGACCCGTCGCATTTCACCCGCTTTTTTCGCAAGCAGACTGGCATGACGCCGCAAGCGTTTCGCGACGGCCGTGGCGGCTAGATTATTTCTTTGCGTGCAGGGAATTGTTCCGGATAACGGCGGCCGCGATGACCGCCCCGAGCAATTCCGCCAATCCGGCAGCGATCATTGCCGCGCGCAAGCCGGGCATGAAGCCCGCGGCAACATTCGCCTGCTGACCCGCATAGGCAGCAAATACCGAACCCAGGACGGCAACGCCCATCGTTGCGCCGACCATGCGTGCCGTATTGAGCACACCGGAGGCGGTGCCCGATCGCGCCGGCGGTACAGCCGCGACCGCAACGCCATTGAGGGGGGCGGTATTCAAGCCGAGTCCGATGCCGACGACAAAGAGCGCCAGAGCAATGCAGACGAGGCTCGTATTTTCTGAAATGAACGCGATTGCTAGCGCGCCAAAGCCCATGCACGCCATCCCCGCAGCCATGACGATACGCGGTCCAAGGTTGTTGGTTAGATAGCCGACCAACTGGGACACGACGACAAAACTGACCGACATCGGCAGCAGTTCGAGTCCCGCGATAAACGGGGTCGCGCCGCGGATCGTCTGAAAATAGAGCGGCATGATGAAGAGAAGGGCGTACATGCCGAACGTCATCAGGCCGGCAACGGCGAGCGCCGCCGAAAAGACGGGTTGGCTCAGGAGCGACAGCGGCAACAGCGGTCCCGGGGTACGTGCTTCCACCCACACGAACGCGACCGCGGCGAAGGTGGCGGCCGCAAGCACAGCGAAGAGCGGCGTCGTCCATCCCCAGTGCGATCCTTCGATCGCGGCGAAGGCGAAGCCGCCGAGCGCGAAAATGGCCAGGACCTGGCCGGGCAAATCGAGTCGTCGGCCTTCCGGTTCGGTGCTCTCCTCAATTGCATACAGCGTGAGAAACAGGGCCGCCGCGCAAGCTGGCAGGCTCATATAAAAAATGCTTCGCCAGCCGACGCTGTCCACGAGCCAGCCGCCGAACGTCGGGCCGATGATGAAAGCAAGCCCGTTGCAACTCGCCCAGATACCCATCGCATGGGCGCGTTCCTCGCGGCGCGGATAGGCGAGGGTCAACAGGACAAGCGACATCGGCAGCGCAAATGCCGCACCTAGTCCGCTTATGGCGCGGCCAGCGATCAGGACCACGGCGTTGGGAGCAAGCGCACACACAATAGTACCCGCGGTGAAGAGGGTGATGCCGAGCAGGAAGATGCGGCGGCGACCGTAGATGTCGCCAAGAGTTCCGCCGGTCAGCAGCAGGGTCGCATAGACCACGTTGTATGCATCAATAACCCACTGCATTTCGCTGACGCCGGCATTCAGCTCGCGCGCGATGCTTTTCAGACCAAGATTGACGACGGACGTATCGATTTGCGCCAGCAGCACCCCGAGCGACGTTGCGAGCAGCACAAGTCGGGGATCGCGCATTGCCCCATTCATTTGGGCTGTTGTTGTCATGAGTTCCTTCTTCCATCGGCCAATCACGTGAACGCCCGATGTAAGAGCCGGGACGCGGGCATCCCACCCGCTTTCTGTGATTTTTCGTGCAGGAACTCGGCCACTGCGTGGTTAACGCGCGAGCGTTAAGGGGCCGGCCGGTAAGGTAAAATTTCGGTTTCTTTTGAATTTCGCATTTGAAACGATTAGCCGTGGGCCTTGGTCAGGGAGGAATCCGTGCAAAAAATTTCCACGGCCGCCACATCGATTATCGTTCTGATTGCTCTCTATTTCACATTGTTCTGGGGATACGAAGCGCTCCAGGTTCTGACCTCGCCGAGTTACGGCTTTGAGGATGTATGGCGCTCGCAATTTTTGTTCGGCATCGGCCGGTTGTTCGATCTTGGTCCGGTTGGGCTGGTCAAGCTTGCAGCTTTTTTTGCGACGCTCAAGCTCGCTGTCGCCTGCATCTGCGCGCTGCATATCGCTGACCGGGCGCGCTGCTTCGTGAGCGGACAGCCCAATTCCGAAATTCTGGAAGCAGGGCTCATTCTGGTCGTGCTGATCAGCATCGCGTCGGTCGGTCCGGCGTCGTGGGCGCACAGTGCCGATTTGATGCGCGAACATACCTATCAGCTGCTGTTTGCCGCCATTGCGACAGGGTTGTGCATATTCGAGCGTAGCTATGCACACCGCGCCGAAACTTCGGAAGCTAGGCCGTAGCCCGCAGTCGATACGGCCGCGACACAAGCGGTCCGGTCTGAGCGATGCCCGCCCGGACTATCGCCATAGCCCTGCTGTGGGGCATGCGTTTCAGCCTGGTGTGGCTCGTCGCGCGCGAGTACTTGGCCTTCGTCGACGAAAAGTTCACGGCAATCTCGCGCGCGCTCAGCGCGTTTTAGGGCTGCGGCTACTTTGGCCGCGCCTCGTGTAGGCCGCGATCTGCTGGCTGCAGCTTTCCGGAACGTCTGTCTTTGACCGCCTGTATCAAGGTCAGCGCGGCATTGCCTACATCATCCTGAAAGTCGGTGTCCTGATCCAAATCGTCGTGGCTGGTCGCATATGGCGTGAGGTACCCGACGTACCGGTCAATGAGCGCGAGGTGGCCCGACGGAATCATGCCGATGTCGCTCATCCAGTCGGTGAGAATACGCCGAAGGTTTTCTGTCCCGGCGGCGTCTCCGTGTACCACCACAGAAAAGACCCGTCCGGAGAGATGACGCGGGTAGGGCCAGCCGGCCAGCTCCAGCCTTTTGGCTTTCATGGGATCCTTGCCTCCCGTCGAGGTGAGGTCCGGATTGCCGCCATCTGCGCAGACCAGGCGATCGATCATCAGCTTGAGCGAGGAGGGCGCCTGGTACCAGTTGACCGGACACACGATCATGACGCCGTGCGCGGCAACCCATTTCGGATAGATCTCCGCCATCCAGTCACCGGCTTGGCCGAGAGCATGGTTCGGATAACAGCTGCACGGCCAATGGCAAAGCGGTTGTGCTGTGGAGACGCATGCCTTGCAGGGATAGATCACTTTTCCATATTCGGCCGTAAGACGTGACAGGTCGAGGATATCGACTTCGAAACCGCGGGTTTTTTCCACGGCCTGTTTCGCGAGCGTCACCATCCGCCAGGTTTTCGACATTTCGCCTGGGCAGGTCTGATCGTTGCGCGATGAGCCGTTGATGATCAGGATCCGTGAGGGCGACTTGGGATTTTTGTGAACTGACTCCGCGGCCTGGATGTTGGCGCGCGTTTGCAACCACTCGACCGGCGCGTCGAAATCGGGATCGACAAAGCCTTTGCCGGCTTTCCGTGTGCGCGGTGACTTGTGATATTCGTTATAAGTCACCCAGGCAGTTTCAACGATCTTGTCGAGTTCGCGCCTAAGCGGCTCAAACTCCGGATCGTAGAACCGCGCCAGGAAACGTTTCTTGAATTCCTGCTTGTCGAGCTGGACGCTCGGCATGCCCTTGCGCACTTTGATCTTGGCCATGACCGTTCCTCATCGTGTGGGCCATGGCTAGCATTGAAGCGGGTTCAAACGAAATGACGAGGGCGTCACCGCGGTGTGACCATCATTTCGTCTTTGCCACCTCGCCGATGACGTCGGCCGCTTCCTTGAAGGCATGGTTGGCGGCCGGCACCCCGCAATAGATCGCCTGCTGCAGGATGATTTCCTTGATGTCGTCCGGGGTGAAATTGGCTTCGGTCAACGCCGCTCGCACATGCATGCGGAATTCCTCCCACTTGTCGAGCGCAAGCATGGTGCCGATCACCAGGATACGACGGGTGCGCTCGTCATAATGCGGGCGTGTCCAAATCTCGCCCCAGGCGGTGCGCGTGATGAAATCCTGAAATTCTTCGTTGAACGCCGTCTTCCTGGCGTTCGCGCGATCGACCCAGGCATCGCCAAGCACCTTTCGGCGCTTGGCCATACCGCGTTCGTAGCGTTCCTTGTCGTCCATAGGCATCTCCGTCAGGCGCGGAGGAAGTTAAGAACTGTCTCGGTGTATTGCTTTGGCAGTTCGACATTCGCGATGTGTGCGGCGTCGAGGCTCGCGAGCTTGGCGCCCTTGATCTGTTTTTGGATGGCTTCGCCGGCGGAAGGTGGTGTTGCAGGATCCTGTTTGCCGACGATGACCAAAGTCGGCGCGGTCACACGCGGATTGGATGCAGTGAAATCCATGTCGCGAATGGCCTCGCAACTCGCAATGTAGCCGGCAGGATTCGTGGCGACGAACATTTCAGTCATGCGCGTGATCGCGTGAGGCGCGCGCCCCCGGAAATCCTTGGTGAACCATCGCTCCATGTTCGGTCCGACCAGTTCGCCGAGGCCTTTCTCGCGCACGAACTTGATGCGGTCGCTCCACGGGGTCTTGTCGGCGTAGTTGAAGTTGGTGTTCGAGAGGACAAGCTTGTCGATGCGGTTTGGGGCGTTGGCGCCCAGCCATTGGCCGACCATGCCGCCCATCGACAGCCCGCACCAGTTGATCGTTTTGATCTTCAACGCGTCGATGATGGAAAGGACGTCGCGGCCGAAACGCTCCATTGAGTAGGGGCCTTGCGGCACGCCGGATTTGCCATGGCCGCGACGGTCGTAGCGCACCAGCCGAAAGTGCTTGGCAAACTCCGGCGCCTGGTCGTCCCACATATGCAGGTTGGTGCCGAGGGAGTTCGATAGCATCAGTACGGGAAGGCCTTCGCGGCCCTCAACCACTACATGAAGCGGGCAGCCGTCATCGGCGCTGATCGTCGGCATTAAGATCCTCCCCTAAGGACGTGTTTTGATTTGCAGTCTTGCCGTGGCCAAGACCCATAATGCGGCTTATGTGGTCTGCAAAGCTCTTTTCATGACCGCGCCGAGGGCTTAAGTCCGATGGCCGGAAACCTCTAGGGTGATCGTAAAGGAGATGCCGGATGGCGATGTCAATGACAGGGGAAGTCCAGCTTCCGGCGAGCCGAGACGTTGTCTGGGCGAAACTCAATGATCCCGACGTTCTCAAGGCCTGCATCCCGGGTTGCGAGGAGCTCAACAAGACTTCGGAGACGGAATTTCAAGCCATCGCAACCACAAAGATCGGTCCGGTGAAGGCTCGGTTTAAGGGCAAAGTGCAACTCAGCGACCTCAACCCACCCAATGGCTACAGGATTTCCGGGGAAGGTGACGGCGGCGTCGCCGGTTTCGCAAAAGGTGGCGCGACCGTCGCGCTCTCCGACAAAGATGGTGGCACGCTGTTGACCTACAACGTGGAGGCGCAGATCGGGGGCAAGCTGGCCCAGCTCGGGCAGCGTCTGGTCAACGGTGCCGCCAAGAAAATCGCCGACGATTTTTTCCAGAAATTCGCCGCGTCCGTCGCAAGTCCCTGAGTGTGGCGACGGATCACCGCAGTTTTAAGCCGTTTTCCTGCCTTGAATCCCTTGACCGGGCCCGCAATCGGGGTTCAGACTTATTCCTGTTCCAAGCTGCGAACGGGTCAAAATCGGCACGATTCAGCTATCGAACCACCGCCGTTCGGGCGAATGGGGGCGAAAAGAGGGCCTTTGGCCCCAAATTGGGAGGAAGGTCATGCCTGCCGTGTCAATGACGGTGAATGGCAAAGCCGTCACTGGTGACGTCGAAGCGCGCACGCTTCTGGTGGAATTCCTGCGCGAGAATTTGCGCCTGACCGGCACGCATGTCGGTTGCGACACCTCGCAATGCGGTGCCTGTGTGGTCCACATCGACGGCATCGCCGCAAAATCATGCACCACGCTCGCCTTGCAGTGCGAGGGCGCCAAGATCGTCACCATAGAAGGATTGGCAGAACCGAACGGCCCGCTGCATCCGATGCAGGAAGCGTTCCGGGAGCATCACGGTCTGCAATGCGGGTTCTGCACGCCCGGGATGATCATGGCCGCGCTCGATATTGTGCGTCGCCGCGGCAACGATCTCGATGAACACACCATTCGCGAGCAGCTCGACGGAAATATCTGCCGCTGCACCGGGTACCACAACATCGTCAAGGCGATTGCCGCCGGAGCAAAAGCGATGGCCAAGGGCGGTGCCCGACAGGCCGCGGAATAGCGTCAAAAACATTCCAACGGGAGGAAACCGCCATGAGCGCGACTGGTATCGGCGCGGCGGTGCGCCGGAAGGAAGACCTCCGCTTCATCACCGGCAGGGGCCAATACACCGACGATGTGATCCGGCCGCGTGAGACGCGCGCCGTTTTCGTACGGTCCCCGCATGCGCACGCAAAGATAAAGAACATCGATACGAGCGCGGCCAAGACAATGCCGGGCGTGATCGCTGTGCTCACGGGCGCCGAGCTGGCAAACGACAAGATCGGCAACCTGATTTGCGGCTGGATGATTCACTCAAAGGACGGCACGCCGATGAAGATGGCGCCGCATCCGGCGCTGGCCGTCGGCAAGGTCAACCACCAGGGAGACGCTGTCACCGTCGTCATAGCCGAAACGCAGGTGCAGGGACGCGACGCCGCCGAAAAAGTGAAAGTCGACTACGAGCCGCTTCCGGCGGTCACTGATCCTGCAAAGGCAAAGTCAGGCCCGCAAATTCACGACCTTGCATCGAAGAACACGATTTACGAGTGGTCGCTCGGCGACGCGAAGGCCGTCGATGCGGCCTTCAGTTCCGCCAAGCACGTCACCAAGCTCGATATCGTCAACAATCGGCTGGTGCCGAATGCGATCGAGCCACGTGCCGCGCTGGCCGAATATGACGCGGGCATGGATCAGCTGACGCTTTGGAATACGACACAGAATCCGCATGTGTCGCGGTTGGTGATTGCCGCCTTTGTCGGCATGGCACCCGAGCACAAGTTGCGCGTCATTGCCCCTGATGTCGGCGGCGGCTTTGGGTCAAAGATTTTTATCTACCCGGAAGAGGTCGTCTGTTTATGGGCCGCCCGCAAGGTTAACCGCCCGGTGAAGTGGACGGCAGACAGGTCGGAATCGTTCGTGACCGACGCGCATGGCCGCGATCACGTCACCCATGCCGAGCTTGCGCTCGATGCCAACGGGAAAATTCTGGCGATGCGCGTGAAGACGATCGCCAATCTCGGCGCCTATATGTCCACGTTCTCGTCGTCGGTGCCGACTTATCTTTACGCGACGCTGCTGTCGGGCCAGTACGACATTCCGCAGATCTACTGTGAGGTCGATGCGGTCTACACGAATACGGTGCCGGTCGACGCTTATCGTGGGGCGGGCCGGCCAGAAGCGACATTTGTAGTGGAACGGCTGGTCGAAGTAGCAGCGCGGCAAATGGGAATTGACCCGGCGGATTTGCGCAAGCGCAATTTCGTCAAATCTTTTCCGCACCAGACGCCGGTCATCATGGCCTACGACGCCGGTGACTATAACGCCTCGCTCAAAAAGGCCCTGGAGCTCGCGGACGTTAAGGGCTTCAGCAAGCGCAAGCGCGAAGCGGCCCGTCACGGCAAACTACGCGGACTTGGTTATTCAACTTATATCGAGGCCTGCGGGATCGCGCCTTCGCAGGCGGTCGGCTCGCTGGGCTGCGGTGTCGGCCTATGGGAGAGCGCCGAAGTGCGCGTCAACCCGACCGGCAGCGTGGAAGTGCTTACGGGAACGCATGCCCACGGGCAGGGACACGAGACAACTTTTTCGCAACTTGTTTCAGAGCGGCTTGGCATTCCGTTCGAGAATATCTCCATCGTGCATGGCGATACCGACAAAGTGCAGTTCGGAATGGGCACCTACGGCTCGCGCTCCGGTGCGGTCGGCATGTCGGCGGTGGTGAAGGCGCTCGACAAGATCGAGGCGAAAGCAAAAAAGGTTGCCGCTCACATGCTGGAAGCGGCGGAAGGCGATATCGTCTTCAAGGATGGAAAATTTACCGTCGCAGGCACCGACAAGTCGGCTGCATGGGGCGACGTCTCACTCAATGCCTACATCGCGCACAAGTTTGCGGGGCAGGAGCTCGAGCCAGGGCTGAAGGAAACCAGCTTCTACGATCCGACCAATTTTACATTCCCGGCCGGCTGCCATATTTGCGAGGTCGAGGTTGATGGTGAAACCGGCAAGACTGAAATCGTGAATTGGACCGCCGTCGACGATTTCGGCACAGTCGTCAATCCGATGATCGTCGAAGGGCAGGTTCATGGCGGCATCGCGCAAGGCATCGGGCAGGCCCTGCTGGAGGGCGCGGTGTACGACAAAGACGGTCAGCTCGTGACCGGGTCACTGATGGATTATTGCATGCCGCACGCCCACGACCTGCCCTCGTTCAAGGTTGGCCTTACTGAAACGAAGGCGCCGTCGAATCCGCTCGGCATCAAAGGGTGCGGAGAGGCCGGGGCGATCGCAGCACCGGCAGCCGTGATCAATGCCATCACTGACGCAATCGGCAGTGAGAATCTCATCATGCCTGCAACCGCACAAACGGTTTGGGCAGCGCTCAAAAATGGACAACCGCGCCAGGCCGCGTAGTTACAGGAGATTTGAGATGTACAATTTTACTTTCCATCGTCCGACCACGGTCCGTCAGGCGGCCGGTCTCCTGGCCCGCAACCCGGAAGCAAAGCTCCTGGCGGGCGGGCACTCGCTTCTGCCGGTGATGAAGCAGCGGCTTGCGCAGCCTTCCGCGCTCATCGATTTGTCATTGGTCGAGGGACTGAGCGGTGTCGAGCAGAAGGGTCGATCGATCGTGATCGGGGCGATGACGCGTCACGCCGACGCGGCGAATTCTCTCGTGCTTCAGCAACTGTTGCCTGGCCTCGCAGCGGTGCCTGCATCGGTCGGCGATCCGCAGGTGCGCAATCGCGGCACGATCGGCGGCTCGATCGCCAACAACGATCCAAATGCCGACTATCCCGCTGCCTGCCTCGGCCTTGGAGCCACGATTATCACCAACAAGCGGCGCATTGCGGCCGATGATTTTTTCACCGGCATGTTTTCAACCGCACTCGAGGACGGTGAGATCATCACGAAGGTGAGCTTTCCGATCGCCAAGAAGGCGGCCTACGAAAAGTTCAAGCATCCGGCGTCGGGCTTCGCGCTCGTTGGCGTGTTCGTGTCGAAGCGTGGCGCCGATATCCGCGTAGCAGTGACCGGCGCGGGCGCCAACGGAGTGTTCCGTGTGAAGTCCTTCGAAGAAGCGCTCAAGAAGCGCTTCGCCGCCAAATCAATCGAAGGCATGACGATACCCGCCAACGGGATGAACAGCGATATTCATGCCAGTCCCGAATACCGCGCGCATCTTGTCGGTGTTATGGCACGGCGTGCCCTCGCCAAGGCAACCGCCTGAACAAGCATTCATAGTCGACTGCCTCACATAACACGTCCACATTTGATCGTGAGCATTGACCGCGCAGGAACCGATGCGCAATCGATGCGTTGCAGCGATGGGCGCGCAAGTGTGCAGGTCAATGTGGTTGAGATTTTTCCAATCTTTGTCGTGATGCTGACCGCTGCAGCAATGGCACTCGTTCGCTTGAGCGTCTAGCGCGACATAAATCGAAGACTTACGTTTTTGGCCGGTCGAGCTCCGCGAGCAGATCGTGAAGATCAAGCGGGTTCGTGTACATCTGGAGCGAGCCGTCGGGCTTTTTGGGCCATTTGTCTTTCGGGCGATCCCAGTAGAGCTCGACTCCGTTGTCGTCGGGGTCACGCAGATAGAGCGCTTCGCTCACACCATGGTCGCTGGCGCCCTCAAGCGGGATCTTCGCCACGATGAGCCGGCGCAGAGCGTCGGCGAGTAGCTTGCGGGTCGGGTAAAGAATGGCCGTATGGTAAAGGCCCGTGGTGCCGGGCGCGGGCGGTGACCCGCCGCGGCTCTCCCAGGTATTGAGGCCGAGATGATGATGGTAGCCGCCGGCCGAAATGAAAGCGGCGCCCGGCCGGCTTGTGGTGAGCGTAAAACCCAGCACCCCGCAGTAGAAATCAAGCGCCCTCTGCAGATCGGCGACCTTCAGATGGACATGCCCGATCCGCACCCCGGGGTCGATCGTGGGGAATTGCAGGGCCTCTTTCTCGAGGGTTATTGGCTTGCTCATAGGTACATCCTGGCTGTCGGGGCCTTGGCTCCCCACATGTAAGACAAGCGCGTGGTAGGATAAAGTCTCTGCATGACCGATAAGACCCTCCCGAATTCCATCGATTCAACGCTCGATTTGCTGGCCAAGGCCGATTACATCGCCGACCGCTCGCTGGCGACGGTACTTTACCTGGCGCTCAAAATGGGCCGTCCGCTGTTCGTCGAGGGTGAGGCGGGCGTCGGCAAGACCGAGATTGCGAAGGTGCTGGCCACGACGCTGGGCCGGCGTCTCATCCGGCTGCAGTGCTATGAGGGGCTGGATGTGTCCGCGGCCGTCTACGAGTGGAACTACGGCGCGCAGATGATCGCCATCCGTCTTGCCGAAGCGGAAGGCGAGGGAGACAAGGCTCGCATTGAGCATGACGTGTTTTCGGAGCGCTTCCTCATCAAGCGCCCGTTGCTCCAGGCGCTGGAGCCGGACCCTGCGGGCGCACCGGTGCTCCTGATCGATGAAATCGACCGGACTGATGAAGCCTTCGAAGCATTTCTTCTGGAAGTGCTCGCCGATTTCCAGGTCACCGTACCGGAGCTTGGCACCGTGAAGGCACCACACCCGCCGATCGTCGTCGTAACGTCCAATCGAACCCGTGAAGTACACGATGCGCTCAAGCGCCGTTGCCTTTATCATTGGGTCGGCTATCCGGATGCTGCGCGTGAGTTGAAGATTCTCCGCGCCAAGGTGCCGGGCATTGCAAAGAAACTGTCCGAGCAGGTCGTCGCCTTCGTGCAGACGTTGCGCAAAGAGGATCTGTTCAAATCGCCTGGCGTCGCCGAGACGCTGGATTGGGCCGGCGCGCTGACCGAGCTCGATGTTGTGGCGCTCGATCCCGCCACCGTGTCAGACACGCTCGGCGTGCTTCTGAAATACCAGGATGACATTGCCCGCCTCGACGGCACCAAAGTGAAGGCCTTGCTGGACGAGGTGAAGTCGGAGCTAAGGGCGGCGGAGTAATATCATGGCCGCGCCTGAGGGACGTCTTGCCGAAAACATTGTCTACTTTGCGCGCGCCTTGCGCGCAGCCGGGATGCCGGTTGGGCCGGGTTCCGTCCTCGACGCCCTCGAGGCGTTGAACGTCGCGCGTGTCGGCGCGCGCGATGATTTTTACTGGACGCTGCACGCTGTCTTTGTGAAACGGCACGAGCATACAATTCTGTTTGACCAGGCTTTCCGAATTTTCTTCCGGAAACGCGGATATATCGAAAAGCTTATCGCATCGATGATCCCGCAAACCTTGGAGCCCGCGGCAAAATCGCCTGCGCCGGGCGCCCAGCGGGTTCAGGAAGCGCTGTTCTCCGGATTAAACGAGCGTGCGCAGGATCAATCGGAAATCGAGGTCGACGCACGGCTGACCGTTTCCGACCGGGAGGTACTGCAGAAAAAAGATTTTGCGCAAATGACGGCGGCAGAGATAGCGGCGGCCAAGGATGCCATCGCGCGCCTGACGTTGCCGCTCGACGAGGTCCGCACAAGGCGTCTCACGCAAAATCGGCGCGGCCACCTCATCGACATCCGGCGCACGCTGCGCGCCAGCATGAAGGCGGGCGGCGCGGTCATCGATTTGAAATACCTCGGGCCTCGCCTGAAGGAGCCCCCGATTGTCGCGCTGCTCGATATATCGGGCTCAATGAGCGAGTACACGCGGTTGTTTCTGCACTTCCTGCACGCCGTTACCGACGCCCGCAAACGCGTCACCACATTTCTCTTCGGCACGCGCCTGACCAATGTCACCCGTGCGATCCGGCAGCGCGACCCCGATGAGGCGCTTGCTGCCTGTTCGGCCAACGTGGCCGATTGGTCGGGCGGTACGCGCATTGCCTCATCGCTTCACGTATTCAACAAGCAGTGGGCGCGCCGGGTGTTGGGGCAGGGCGCGGTGGTGCTGCTGATCACCGATGGACTCGAACGGGACGCCGACGACACGCTCGCCTTCGAAATTGATAGGCTTCATCGATCATGCAAGCGGCTGATATGGCTTAATCCGCTGCTTCGTTTTCACGCCTTCGAAGCCCGTGCCAAAGGCGTGCAAACCATGCTGCCACACGTTGATGAGTTGCGGGCGATCCACAATCTGGACTCGATGAAAGAGCTCGTGCGCGCCTTATCCGGTGCGCCGGCAAAGGGGTACAATCCGAAAGATCTGCTGAAGCAGGTTGCGTGATGGAGGATTTCGATGCTTTCGCGCGATGAAGATATTCTCAAGGCGGCCGAGGAATGGCGCAAAGACGGGCGCGAGGTTGCGCTGGCAACGGTGGTTGAGACATGGGGGTCGGCGCCGAGACCTGTCGGCTCGAACCTCGTTATCGACAACGAGGGTAATTTCCTCGGATCCGTATCGGGCGGCTGCGTCGAGGGAGCCGTGGTGACCGAAGCGATGGATGTCATCGAAAGCGGCAAGCCGAAGATGCTCGAATTCGGCGTGGCTGATGAAACAGCCTGGAACGTCGGCTTGTCCTGCGGCGGCACCATCCGCGTCTATGTGGAGAAAGTAGGCTGACGTGAAACTTGACGTCTTGCATGCGCTGAATGCAGAGCGCGCGGCACGGCGCGCGGCCGTGCTTGTGACCGACGTCGCGAGCGGCGGGCAACGTTTGGTCAAAGCCGGTGAGGTGGCCAAGGATCCTTTGAAAGAGGTCCTGGACAAGCGCCTGCGGATGGCCAAGAGCGGAATGGAGGAAACGCCGCAAGGGCGATTTTTTCTGACGGTCTATGTGCCGTCGCCGCGGCTGGTGATCACCGGCGCGGTGCACATCAGTCAGACTCTGGCTCCGATCGGGCAACTGCTCGGTTACGACGTGACAATTGTCGACCCGCGCACCGCCTTTGCATCGATCGAGCGGTTTCCCGACGTGAAAGTGATCGCCGAATGGCCGGACGTGGCATTGCCACCGCTGGGCATTGACCACTACACGGCCTTCGTTGCGCTCACGCACGATCCGAAAATTGACGATCCGGCACTCAAGCACGCGCTCGCGCGCGATTGCTTCTATATCGGCGCGCTCGGCTCCCGGAAGACACACGCCCGGCGGGTGGAAAGACTGAAGCAGGACGGGCTGAGCGATGCCGATATCACCCGCATCCACGCGCCAATCGGGCTCGACATCGACGCCGTGTCGCCGGCCGAAATTGCGGTTGCGATCATGGGCCAGATCACGCAGGTGCTGCGGCGGAAGGCGGAGACGACATGAAATTCGGCTCCGTCCCCATCGCCGAGGCCGTCGGCGGTACCGCGGTGCATTCGATCCGCCAGGGCGATTTCGTCCTCAAGAAAGGGACGCTGATCGGGCCTGCCGAAGTGGCGTCCCTCAAGACAGCGGGCGTGAAGGAAATCACGGTGGCGCGTCTCGACCCGGGCGATGTCTCGGAAGATCAGGCGGCGGCCGACATTGCAGCGGCGATTGCGGGCGAAGGCGTGCGCATCGATCGGGCTTTCACAGGTCGCTGCAATCTGTTTGCCGAGAGCGCGGGAGTTCTGGTTATCGATCGGGATGCCGTCGACGCGCTCAACCGCATCGACGAGGCGGTCACGTTGGCGACGCTGTCGGCCTACAAGCCGGTGGTCGAAGGCGAAATGATCGCGACCGTAAAGATCATTCCGTTTGCGGTGGCGAAAGCCGCGCGCGACCAGGCGATGGTCGCGGCGGCGAAAGCCAAACCGGTCATTCGTGTCGCGCCCTACAAGCTGCGCAAGATCGGCGTGGTGTCCACGCTGTTGCCCGGTCTTGCTCCAAAAGTCATCGAAAAGACCCTGAAGATTACCACCGCGCGCACTGCTCCAGCCGGTGCGACCATCATCGCCGAAAAAAGAGTGCCGCACGATCAAGCCGCGTTGGCACGCGCAATCGACGAACTGCTCAAGGCCGGCGCCGAGCTGGTCATCGTTTTTGGCGCCTCCGCGATAGCGGATCGCCGCGACGTCATCCCGGCGGCCATCGAGGCGGTAGGCGGAGACATCGAACACTTCGGCATGCCGGTCGATCCGGGCAACCTGATGCTGATCGGCAAGGCGCGTGGTCAGCCGGTGCTCGGCGCTCCCGGCTGCGCGCGCAGCCCGAAGGAAAATGGTTTTGACTGGATCCTGATGCGTCTGCTTGCCGGATTGCCGGTCACGCGGGCGGATGTCACCGGCATGGGTGTCGGCGGGCTGCTGATGGAGATCGTCACGCGTCCGCAGCCGCGCGAAGAGCGCACGCCGCAGATCGGGCGTCGCGTCGCGGCATTAGTGCTGGCGGCAGGACGCTCGACGCGCATGGGCGCCGTCAACAAGATGCTCGCCGAGATCGGCGGCAAGCCGCTGGTGCGTATCGCGGCGGAACAGGCCGTTGCTTCGCACGCCCATCCCGTCATTGTCGTGACCGGCCACGAGCGCGAAAAAGTCGAAGCTGCGCTCAACGGATTGCCGGTCCGCTTTGTGCGCAACGCCGATTATGCGGAAGGTCTTGGCACGTCCCTCAAGGCCGGTATTGCGGCCGTGCCGGAAGAGGCCGACGCAGTGGTCGTCTGCCTCGGCGACATGCCGCAAGTCGATGCCGCCTTGATCAACCGGCTGATCGCAGCCTTCGATCCGGAGCGCGGCGCGCTTGTGGTCGTGCCGAGCATCGATGGCAGGCGCGGCAATCCGGTGGTTTGGTCGCGCCGCTTCTTCCATGACCTGATGGCGATCCAGGGGGATGTCGGCGCGCGTCACCTGATTGGCAATTATGCCGAAGTGGTCGTCGAAGTGCCTGTAGCCGGAGAGGCGGCGCTGACCGACGTGGACACTCCCGAGTCGCTTCTGGCCGTCAAGGCCGAAATTGAGCGGGCCTGAGATTCGAATCATTGATCGCCCTGGCCGACTCGCTCCTAGCTGAGAGGGACAGCAGGGAAGGGCGATGCTTCACATCTATGCCCCGGTGATGCGCGCGCTTGTGGTCATGGCCTTGGTGCTCGCCACGGCCACGCTGATGCTTGTCGCGGTCAACACCGCACGTGCCGCGATTGCGGCCACTTTTATCTAACTCATTACAATATCATAATAATTCAGGCACCTTGCGCCCGGCCTCCTGTCACCCTAAGTTATGACTGACTGGTCAGTCACAAGACAAGGACATAGCGATGCGTCGCGTAGCCGGCTTTCGACAATCAGCAGCAAGCCGTGCCGGCCGGCGCAAGCGTGCCGCCGAGGCGCGTGCTGCAGCGCTGCCCGCCAGCGCCGGACGCAAGGCGCGCAGCGGCGAACGCCGCGAAGCCATTCTGGCAGCCGCCCTCGACGAATTTTCCAGCCGTGGATTTGAGGCCGCCCGTCTCGAGGACGTAGCGCGCCGCGCCGGCGTCGCCAAAGGCACGATCTATCTCTACTTCCGCGACAAGGAGAACCTGTTCCAGGAACTGATCAGGACAATGCTGACGCCTTTGGTCGGGACGATCGAGGCGATGGGGCAGGCCGATGTGCCATTGCCGGTGCTGGCCGACCGCATCGTCGACCTATTCGTCAGTCAGGTTTACGAAACGCGGCGGAAAGACGTCGTGCGCCTCATGATTTCGGAGGGGCGTCGTTTTCCCAAGCTCGCCGAGTTCTATTACCGGGAGGTTCTTTCCCGCATTATTGCGGCCGTGCGGGCGCTGCTGCGGCGCGCGGCTGCGCGCGGCGAAGTGCCGGAAGGGCTCGCGGACTTTCCGCAGATCATTGCCGCGCCGGGGCTCGTCGCCATCGTCTGGAACGGCTTGTTCGAACGTTTTGAGCCGCTCGACGTTCGCAAGATGATGAAGACGCATCTCGACCTGTTGTTCGCGCGGGGGAGAGTGCCATGAACAGGACTCTCGCCAGTCTGGCTCTCGTCCTCGCGACGCTCGTGCTCGCAGGCTGTAACAACAGCAACAACCGCGTTCTACAGGGTTGGGTCGAAGCCGAGCTGGTTTTTGTTTCGCCCGACGAGCAGGGGCGCGTCGAAACGCTGAAAGTTCGCGAAGGTGATCACGTCAAGAGAGGCGACCTGCTGTTCACGGTAGACGACGATCTGCAGAAAGCGGATGTGGTCGTCCGGAACACCGCCGTGATAAATGCGCAACAGGCTTTCGATCGCGCCAAGGAATTGCTGAAGTCGGCTGCCGGCACGCAGAAGGCCTATGACGATGCCGAGGCGGCGCTGCGCCAGGCCAAGGCCAATCTGGAGTGGGCACAGACGAGGCTTGCCCGCCGCAACGCCCACAGTCCCGGCGACGGCACCATCGAACAGATCTACTACCGGCCAGGCGAAACCGTGCCGGCTGGACGGCCGGTCGTGGCCTTGCTGCCGCCCGGCAACCTGAAGGTCCGATTTTTTGCGCCGCAAGCTGTGTTGCCAGAGCTCAAGTACGGTGACGTCGTGGAAATATCCTGTGACGGTTGCGACAAGGACCTGACCGCGAAGATCAGCTTCATTGCGCGCAGCGCCGAATTCACCCCGCCGGTGATCTATAGCCAGGAGGAGCGCGCCAAGCTCGTGTTCCTGATCGAGGCGCGGCCGGAGCATCCGGAAAAATTCCGTGTCGGCCAACCCGTGACTGTCACTCTGCCGCAAGGATCTTCGAAATGAATGAGGCCGATATCGTCATCGATGTGCACGGCCTGACAAAAAAATTCGAGGGGCGCGCGGTGGTGCGAAACCTTTCGATGCAGGTCAAGCGCGGCACGATCTATGGATTCCTGGGTCCGAACGGTTCCGGCAAGACGACCACGATCCGCATGCTGTGCGGCCTGCTGACACCGGATGAAGGCACCGGCACCTGCCTCGGCTACGACATCCGCACCGAAACCGACAAGATCAAGTTGCAGGTCGGCTACATGACGCAGCGCTTCAGCCTGTATCAGGACCTGTCGGTGCGCGAAAATCTCGAGTTCATCGGCCGCATCTACGGGATCGCGCAGCCGGTGGCCGCAGCGCGGGCCGCCATCGAACGTCTCGGCCTGAACGGCCGCGAGGAGCAACTTGCCGGCGAACTGTCGGGGGGCTGGAAACAACGGCTGGCGCTCGGCGCCTGTACGCTGCCGAGCCCGAAATTGCTTTTGCTCGATGAACCGACGGCGGGCGTGGACCCGAAGGCGCGGCGCGAATTCTGGAACGAAATTCACGCGCTCGCCGCCGAAGGCCTCACGGTTCTTGTCTCGACCCATTACATGGATGAGGCCGAGCGCTGCCACGAGATTGCCTACATCGCCTACGGCGAACTGCTGGCGCACGGGACGGTCGAAGAGGTCATCGAGTCCTCGCACCTGACGACCTATGTTGTCAGCGCCCGCAGCGGCGAGGGCCTCAACACGCTTGCTGAGGAGCTCAACACTAGGGCCGGTATCGACATGGTGGCCCCGTTTGGCACCAGCCTGCACGTGTCGGGGCGCGATGCCGGAAAGCTCGAGGCTGCGATCGCGCCTTATCGAAAGCGCAAAGACTTCGAGTGGCAGCGCGCGGAGCCTTCACTCGAAGATGTCTTCATCGATCTGATGAGCAGGGCGCGGGATAATTTCCAATGAGCCACGTTTTGCCCGCGCAGGCGCCGCGTCGGATCCGCGGCAATTTCTGGACCAGGACCTGGGCAGTTCTGGTGAAGGAATTCATCCAGCTCAAGCGCGACCGCGTTTCGTTCGCGATGATCATCATGGTCCCGCTCATCCAGCTGCTGCTGTTCGGCTATGCCATCAACACCAATCCGCGGCATTTGCCGACCGCCGTCCTGCTGCAGGAGAACAGCGACCTCGGGCGCTCAATTCTGGCCGCGCTGAAAAACACCGACTATTTCCGCGTGACCGAACGGCCGCGTAGCGAAGCCGAACTCGACGAGATGCTGGCGTCCGGCAAGATTCTGTTCGGTATCGAAATCCCGCGCAATTTTGAACGATCGGTCCGGCGCGGCGACAAGCCAGCAATGCTGATCGTTGCCGATGCCACCGATCCGGTGGCGGCTAGTGCGGCCGTAGGCGCGCTCGGGCAAGTCGTGCAAACCGCGCTCTCCCATGACCGCGGGTTGCCGGATTCCGGAAAGCCGCCGTTCGAAATCAGGACCCACCAGCGCTATAATCCGGCCGGATTGACCCAACTCAACATCGTGCCCGGGCTGGTCGGCACCATTCTGACCATGACGATGCTGATCTTCACCGCGCTTTCGGTGACGCGCGAGATCGAGCGTGGGACGATGGAAAATCTCCTTTCGATGCCGATCACGCCGGTCGAGATCATGCTCGGCAAGATTATTCCTTACGTCATCGTTGGTTTTGTGCAGGCTTCGATGATCATCGGCATCGGTGTGCTGCTTTTCGGCGTGCCGATCCTCGGCAATCTTTTCGCACTTGCCGCGCTAAGCACGCTGTTCATCGCAACCAATCTTTCGATCGGTTACACGTTCTCGACCATTGCGCAGAACCAGCTCCAGGCGATGCAGATGTCGATCATGTTTTTCTTGCCGAACATTCTGCTTTCCGGCTTCATGTTTCCCTTCGCCGGCATGCCGACTTGGGCGCGTTGGGTCGGGGAGGCGTTGCCGTTGACGCATTACCTCCGCGTCGTACGCTCGATCATGCTGAAGGGATCATCGATCAGCGACCTCCACTATGACGCTGCGGCCATGTTTGTGCTGATGCTGGTGGCGATGACGATCGCCGTGACGCGGTTCCGCCGCACGCTCGACTAGATCATCGTCGCGTCAGAATGCTCAACCGCACATAGGGGCTCGAGCGACCGGCAGTGTCTCTCGCCCAGCCGGCGGCGGCGGACCATTCCGTGTCTTCGGTCTTCATGCTGGTGATATGCATGCCGAGACGGCCGTGTCTGTATCCATCGGAGCCGAAATATTGCACTTCCGGTCCGATATAGATTCCGCCAAGCATCTCTTCGAGCACCCGCCAGCCATAGGCAATGCGTGCCGAGTTGTTGGTTGCGATCGAGGACAATGAAACGTCGGCCGCGATCATCATTTCCGCGGTTGGCTCATACCAAGCCTCCGCCGCGACGCGCAGGCCGTATGAGTAGCCGCGCAGCCGATTGGCGGGATCGTCTGGCCGCAAGTAATGATTTTGAATTTCTGGCCCCATAAACACTTTGAATTCGGCATCGCCGCGCTTGATCCGCCAGCCCGGCAATATGTTGGTCAGCCACTCCGCGCCGACCACGCGTTCGCCGCCGAGATTTTGCGCGTTGTAGCGGTAGAGTCCGCCCGAGAGCATAACTTTCAGAAGAAGCCCGTCCCGGTCGAAGCCGCTTGGAGCAACGACGAAGCCGCCATGGGCAAAAACGCCGTTGCGCCAGATGTCCCGGCCGGAAAAAAGCATGATGCGCGGATCGTCAGAGTCGTTTGCACGCGCAGGACCAAGCGGGACGCAGACACAGCACAGACAGAGAGCGGCGGCGGAACAGACCGCCGCCCAAACGCGTCGCCGGCAACTCACGGAACAAGCCCAGGATTGTTACAAAATATCGCTACAATCCAAGGATAAGTAATTTCCGTGATACAACCAACAGTCGAACGGATGAGAGCATTAAGGACAAAGCGCTATCAATGAGTATATGCATGCTAACGGCTTCGTCGTGCCGAACGGAAATCCGGAATGAGTGCCACCTCCAAAGCCCGCCATACAGCTGACGATCGCGACCGCCGGCGATCGATCGCGTTTCTGAATTGGGCCCATGCGATCGACCATTTCGTGCTGCTGATCTATCCGACGGTCGTGATCGGGCTCGAGGTCGTCTATCAGCGCTCCTACAGCGAACTGATCGCCCTTTCGAGTACTGCCTTCATCGCCTTCGGCGTGTTCTCTCTTCCCGCAGGCTGGCTCGCCGACCGTTGGAGCCGCCGCAACATGATGGCGGCCTTCTATATCGGGTGCGGGCTCTCGCTGGCTGCTGCCGGACTGGCGCCGAACTTGACGACGATGGCGGTTGCCATGTTCGCGCTCGGGATGTTTGCAGCGATCTATCATCCGGTCGGCATGGCAATGCTGATCGAGGCCACGAACGCGCGGGGGCGCTCGCTGGCGTTCAACGGCGTGTGCGGCAATCTCGGCGTCTCGCTTGCTGCCGGCATCAGCGCGGCGCTTGCCACTTGGGTGAGCTGGCGCGCGGCATTCTATGTGCCGGCCGTGCTCTTTGTTCTCACCGGCATCGTCTATCTGTGGGTCACACCGGACGACCGCCACCAGGCCAAGTCTCGCGTATCCGCACCCGCGGTTCCGCTGACACCACGCCTTGCGGTGATGCTGTTCGGATTGTTCATCGTGATCGCGTTGAGCGCGGGATTGACGTTCAACGTGCTCACAATTGCGCTGCCGAAGATCGTCGATGAGCGGCTTTCGAGGGACCTTCCACTTTTGTTCGTCGGAAGCATTGCAACGGCCGTTCTGGTCTGCGGGGCATTGGCGCAATTGACTGTCGGACGATTGGTCGAGTGGGTTCCGCCGCATGTGATATTTGCGATCGTCACCGGGCTTGGCTTCCTGGGGAACCTGTGGGCCGCCTATACGAGCGACACGGCGCTGCTGGTCGCGCTCGCTATCGCCGTGGCGGCGATCTACGGGCAAGTCACTGTCAACGACATGATCATGGCGCGATACACGGCGGACGCTTGGCGCGGCCGTGTCTATGCCGTGCGTTATTTTCTGCTGTTCATAAGCGCCGGCGCCGCCATCGGCATGATTTCGCTGCTGCACGAGACCGGCGGCTTCGCGCTCGTGCTTGGCGTCAATGCCGTTATCGCGCTCTTGCTGTTTGTGACGACGCTGGCTCTGGTCGCAATGATCATCAGCGTCGAAGGCAGGCAGCGGACGCAGCCCGCCGAATAGTTCAGAACAGCGGCGGAATGAGGTCGGTGACCTTCACCGCCATTTTCTTTTTGACGTTCGCAACGATGCGGCTGCGGTGGCAGGTCTTCGGGTCGCGGCAGTAACAGAGCAGGACGATCCGTTTGCCCGTTTGAATCAGCGCGATGAGCTCGCGCAGTTCGTTTTGTGCTTCCGCCCCCCTGATGTGCTTGTCGTAGATACGCCAGAGCGCGTCGGTATCCCCGCCCCGGGCAGCGGCGCGTCCTTCCGCCGGCGTGCCCAGCTTCTGCAGATGGACATAGCCGATGCCTTCTTCCTCGAGCGCCGCCGCGAGTTGGCGCTTGGAAAAGCCGGGCCTGCGCGAGGCCGCGACAGCGCGCGTATCGACCAGCAACTCGATTTTTGCACGCTTGAGCTCGCCGAGCACCGCGGCTGGCTTGGCCTGCTCGTATCCGACTGTGAACAGGGGCGCCGCTTTCGCGGATTTCTTTTTCGGCCGAGCCTTCATTTCAGTCTTTCGATCAGCGCCATGGCTGCGGCGGGCGCGCGTAGCTTCGCCTCGTGAATGAAATAGATGAACGTGTCGCGCGGCTGCGTCTTTGCCGCTGTCCTGTCGATGCGTGGCAGATCTTTCGGGGCGCCACCTTTTGCCCAGATTTCCGCGCGATCAGCCCAGGCATCGATCGCCTTCGGCGGATAACCTGCTTTCAGTTTCTCGTCGCCTTTTTGTAGACGCGCGTAGACGAAATCGGCGGTGACGTCCGCAATCTCGGTGTACTTGTCATGTTCGGCGTACACGATGCCGACGTCGAACATGCGCGCCAGCGCGATGAAGGCCGGAGTTTTGAAGCTGTCATTACGGACCTCGACCACATGGCGTAGCCTATGGCCGTCGAATGTCTTCGGCAGCAATTCGAGGAAGCCGCCGAAATCCTTCTCCTCGAATTTCTTGTAAGGCGTGAACTGCCAGAGCAGGGGCCCCAGCCGCGTCCCGAGCTCGGTCACGCCGGACTCGAGAAATCGTTTGATCGAGTCGCCTGCCTCCGACAGCACTCGCCGGTTCACGGCGTAGCGCGGTCCCTTGACCGAAAATACAAAGCCGTCCGGCACTTCCGACGCCCACTTGCGAAACGTCGCCAGGGTCTGGGTGCGGTAGAAGGTGCCGTTGATCTCGATCGAGGTGAGGTGCGCACCGGCGTAGGATAGTTCGCGCGCGTGCGGCAGGCCTTTCGGGTAGAAAACGCCGCGCCACGGCTCGTATGTCCAGCCTCCGATACCGACGTAAATTCGCCCTGTCGCGCTTGTCATGCCGCTGTCATGTCGGTGGTGTAAAGGTATTTGCAAGTGGCGATGAGTATGGTCTTCGCCACGACGGCCACTGCGACGAGGCGACGCCGGATGAACGCGCGCCTTTTCGTGTGGTCGTTCCTTTTTAGCGAGGCTTCCTAAAAAGCAAGAGGCCCGGGACAATCCCGGGCCTCTGCATTTTTTTAAACTAAGCGGAGGGCTTAGAAGTCCATGCCGCCCATGCCGCCGCCGCCCGGCATTGCCGGAGCCGCGTTCTGCTTCTTCGGCACTTCGGCGACCATGGCCTCGGTGGTGATCAGGAGGCCGGCGACGGATGCCGCATTCTGGATCGCCGCACGCACAACCTTGGTGGGGTCGATGATGCCCTTGGTCATGAGGTTGCCGTACTCGCCGTTCTGCGCATCGTAACCGTAGGAGTACTGATCCTTCTCCAGCAGCTTGCCGACCACGACCGAGCCGTCAGCGCCGGCATTGGTTGCGATCTGGCGGGCTGGGGTCTGGATCGCCTTGCGGACGATGTCGATGCCGTGCTTCTGGTCTTCGTTTTCGACCTTAAGGCGCTTGAGCGCTTCGACCGAGCGCAGCAGGGCGACACCGCCGCCCGGCAGGATGCCTTCCTCGACCGCGGCGCGGGTCGCATGCATCGCGTCATCGACGCGATCCTTGCGCTCCTTCACCTCGACCTCGGTGGCGCCGCCGACGCGGATCACCGCCACGCCGCCCGCGAGTTTCGCAAGCCGCTCCTGCAGCTTCTCGCGGTCGTAGTCGGAGGTGGTTTCCTCGATCTGCGCCTTGATCTGCGCCACGCGCGCCTCGATGTCGGCCTTCTTGCCGGCGCCGTGCACGATCGTCGTGTTCTCCTTGTCGATCATCACCTTCTTGGCGCGGCCAAGCATGTTGATCGTAACATTCTCGAGCTTGATGCCGAGATCTTCGCTAATCGCCTGGCCACCGGTCAGGACAGCGATGTCCTGCAGCATGGCCTTGCGGCGATCGCCGAAGCCCGGCGCCTTCACCGCCGCGACCTTGAGGCCGCCGCGCAGCTTGTTGACGACGAGCGTGGCAAGCGCCTCGCCCTCGACGTCTTCAGCCACGATCAGCAGCGGCTTGCCGGTTTGCACGACTGATTCGAGCAGCGGCAGCAATTCCTGCAGGCCCGACAGCTTCTTTTCGTAGATGAGGATGTAGGGGTCCTCCATCTCCGTCCGCATCTTGTCGGCATTGGTGATGAAGTAGGGGGAGATGTAACCGCGGTCGAACTGCATACCCTCGACCACGTCGAGCTCGGTCTCGAGAGATTTTGCCTCTTCGACCGTGATTACGCCCTCGTTGCCGACCTTCTGCATGGCCTTGGCGAGGAAGTTGCCGATCTCGCTGTCGCCGTTGGCCGAAATGGTGCCGACCTGGGCGATCTCTTCGTTCGAGGTGACCTTTTTCGAATTCGCCTTCAGGTGCTCGACGATGGCTTCGACGGCAAGATCGACGCCGCGCTTCAGGTCCATCGGGTTCATGCCGGCAGCGACCGCCTTGGAGCCTTCCTTGACGATCGAAGCGGCCAAGACGGTGGCAGTGGTGGTGCCGTCACCAGCGAAGTCCGACGACTTCGAGGCGACTTCGCGCACCATTTGCGCGCCCATGTTCTCGAACTTGTCTTCGAGCTCGATTTCCTTGGCAACCGTGACACCGTCCTTGGTGATGCGCGGAGCGCCAAACGATTTGTCGAGCACGACGTTGCGGCCCTTCGGGCCGAGCGTCACCCTCACCGCATTGGCGAGGATGTCGACGCCCCGCAGCATGCGGTCGCGCGCGTCGACGGAAAATTTGACTTCTTTAGCAGCCATTGTCTGTGTTCCTCTGATTTGAGATTCGGATCGGCAGCCTTAGGCGGCCTTCTTTTTGGCGGCGCTACCGCCCTCGATCACGCCCATGATGTCGGACTCCTTCATGATCAGGAGATCCTGGCCGTCGATCTTCACTTCAGTGCCCGACCATTTGCCGAACAGGACGGTGTCGCCGACCTTGAGATCGATCGGAATCAGTTTGCCGCTCTCGTCGCGACCTCCCGGGCCGACGGCGATGATCTCGCCCTGCGAGGGCTTCTCCTTGGCGGTGTCGGGAATGATGATGCCACCGGCAGTCTTTTCCTCGGCATCGATGCGCTTGACGACGACGCGGTCGTGAAGCGGACGGAACTTCATGGCAGTCCTCCTAAGTTATTGGACAATCTATATTTTTGGTAGCTGACTGGTCCCCCCGCCAGCTCCTTGCCGCCACATGGGTTGCGGGCTTTTCACCCGCAAGAGGCGTCGGGAAATTTTTTAGCACTCATCTGTGTCGAGTGCCAACAACAACCGAAAATCCAGTCGCTGCAATGGTTAACGCCGAAGTGATGGGAACGGCCGCAGGCGGCCTCACGTTACCTCGTGCGGTCGGCATGAGGCGGTCGCCGGGGCTGTTAGCAGGCCGCGATGCTTGCTGCTATCGCCTTGATTTTAAACAGGTTGTTTACCTTTTCGGCTTGCAATGGTGGTCGCCGGAAATGGAAACTTTGAGTCCGACTCGCACGGAGGACGAAATGGTTTCAGAGGATTTCCGTAAACAAGTAACTGGTTACGGCCTGACGACTGCGCACATCCTGTACCGCCGTCCCGATCATCGTTGGCTGCTGCAGTCTTACGTTTGGCAGAACTACGACCTGTTCCCGGAATTCCCCGAGCTGCATCGTTTTCTGGCTTTCTGGAAGGAAAAGCTGGAAGGGCCGCTGCATTCCGTGCGCGTCGCGCACTGCAAGCTGATCAAGCCGGCCGAACTTCGGACCATCAACGGCGAATTTCGCCTGCATTAGACCAGCGCTGGCGGGCAAGGCGCGGCCAAGGCGCGCGTTGCCAATGCCGCCCCACTGGTGAGAATGAGGGGAAGGGCCCAGCTCACCGGAGAATGCAGTGGCGCGTATTCGCTTTGATTTCGGCACGCTCACGCTCGATGCCGAATTGCTCGATACGCCGACCGCCAAGGCAATCGCCGCGGCGCTGCCGATTACCTCGTCCGCGCTGACATGGGGCGAGGAGGTCTACTTCGATGTGCCGGTCGAAGTGAAGCGCGAAGCGAACGCGCGCCCCGTAGTTACGCCCGGCGAAGTCGCCTATTGGCCCGAGGGACCGGCGATCGCGCTCGGCTTCGGGCGCACGCCAATCAGCCAAGGCAACGAGACGAGGCTGGCGAGCCCGTGCAATATTTTCGCGAGGGCGCTCAGCGACGTGAAGGCCCTCGGAAAGGTAAAAGCCGGAACGAAGGTCGAGGTGAGGGCGCTTGAATAGACGACCTGGCCGACCGAGTATCGTTTACATGCGGATGGATTAGGCTATTTCCGCGCAATCAACAGGTGAAGTGATGGCTGGCGTATTCCGGGATGACCAAATCTTCGTTGGCAAGAGCAAGAAGCCGGAATATCTCACGCTCAAATTTGCAAACCGCCACGGACTTGTGACCGGCGCCACCGGGACCGGAAAGACCGTGACGTTGCAGGTGATGGCGGAAGGTTTTTCCCGCGCTGGCGTCCCGGTATTTGCTGCCGACATCAAAGGCGATCTGTCAGGCATCGCCGAACCCGGCGAGGCTAAGGACTTCCTGGTCAAGCGCGCAACAGACGTCGGCTTCAAATATCAGACAGATGAATTTCCCGTGGTGTTCTGGGACCTGTTCGGAGAGCAGGGGCATCCGATCCGCACGACCGTTTTCGAGATGGGCCCATTGCTGATCTCGCGCATGCTCGATCTCAACGACGTGCAGGAAGGCATCATCAATATTGCGTTCCGTTTCGCGGACGATGAATTCGGGTCGAGCGACGCCGAGAACAAGGGGTTGATCGATCTTAAGGATCTGCGTGAGCTTCTCGCTTACCTGTCGAAGAATGCAAAAGAGGTCGGCGCGAAGTACGGTAACGTTGCGACGGCGACTGTCGGTTCGGTGCAGCGCCAGCTTCTGGTCCTGGAGAACCAGGGCGGCGCCAAGTTCTTCGGCGAGCCGGCACTCAAGCTCGAAGACATGATGCGCACCGACCGCGACGGCCGCGGCATCATCAACATTCTTGCAGCCGACAAGCTGATGGAGAATCCACGTCTCTACGCCACCTTCCTTCTGTGGCTCATGTCGGAGCTGTTTGAGTCGCTGCCGGAGGTGGGCGATCTCGACAAGCCCAAGCTCGTTTTCTTCTTCGACGAGGCGCACCTGCTGTTTAACGAAGCGCCGAAGAACTTGCTCGACAAGATCGAGCAGGTGGTGCGGCTCATCCGCTCAAAGGGCGTCGGTATCTATTTCGTCACGCAGAATCCACTCGACGTCCCCGACAAGGTGCTGGCGCAACTGGGCAACCGGGTCCAGCACGCGCTGCGCGCCTTCACGCCCCGCGACCAAAAGGCGGTCCGGGCGGCGGCGGAAACATTCCGGCCCAACCCGAAGCTCGACACGGCAAAAGTGATCACGGAATTGGGCAAAGGCGAAGCGCTGGTGTCGTTTCTGGAAGGCAACGGCACGCCGTCGATGGTCGATCGCGCACTGATTTGCCCTCCATCCGCCCGCCTCGGCCCGGTGACCAGTGCGGAGCGCAGGGCCGTCATGGCCAAGAGCCCGGTCCGTGGCAAATACGACCAGACCATCGATCCGGAATCGGCGTACGAAATATTGCAGGGCCGGCTGCAGGGTCGCGCCGGCGCACCTGAAGCGGCGCCAGCCGGCGGCCGCAAAAGCGCCGAGCCCGCGCCGCCGCCTCCGTCTTCAGGCGGTGGCTGGACCGATGTGCTGGGAGGGGTCTTGGGCGGTGGCTCGTCGGGCGGCCGCTCGCGGCGCATGTCGACCAGTGAGGTTGTCGTCAAACAGGTTGCCCGCTCGGTCGCTTCTCAAGTTGGCACGCAGGTGGGTAGGGCGCTCATTCGCGGGTTGCTCGGCAGCCTGGGTGGCGGCAAACGCTAGGCGAAGACGCTGCGACCCGGCTATTTTGATCGCCGTTCGTCGGCATGGTGCCGCACCATGGACAACGTGAGGTCCCATGCGTTGCGGATATTCACGATCGTAAGCGCAAGCAGCGCGCCGGCCAGCACTTCGGGCGCGTAATTCATCCCGGCATAGATCATGACGCCGGCGACCAGCAACGTAAGATAGGCCGCCACCGGCAGCAGCCCGTAGGCGAAGTAGTCCGGCACGTATTGTGTCCAGTCCTTGCGGATGACCTGCACGGAGGTGATTGCGGACACGACAATGCCAACGACCGCCGTCGCTGCAATCAACGCCGAAAAGAATACCGGCCCGTGCGACGGTATCAGGCAGATGGCGGCGACGAAAAACACGCTGGTGAAATGGATCACCACCGGGCTCATGAAGGTGCGCGTCGGCGCCTGATGCTGGCTGGTCAGGTAACCGGCACCGAGCGACACGGCGACGAACAGCAGGGCAAGCACGGTCGCGGCGGCGGTTCCGACAAGCAGATAGAACTCATGCCACTCGTGCAGCGCCTCCATTTCATCAGCCTCTTCCGACGAACGGCATCTTGTTGGCCATCACGGTCATGAACAGGACATTGGTGTCGAGCGGCAGGCTTGCCATGTAGACCACTGCGTTGCCGACGTGATCGGCCTCCATGCGCGGCTCGATCATCTTGCGGCCGTCCGGCTGCAGCACGCCCTCGCCCTGAACCATTCGCTCCGTAAGCGGCGTCGCCGCGTTGCCGATGTCAACCTGGCCGCAGCAGATGTCATACTGCCGGCAATCGAGTGAGGTCGATTTCGTCAGGCCCGTCACAGCGTGCTTGGTCGAGGTATAGGCGACCGAAAAAGGCCGCGGCGCGTGCGCCGAGATCGACCCGTTATTGATGATGCGGCCGCCGCGCGGATTCTGGCTTTTCATGATCTTGATGGCCTCCTGCGTGCACAGGAACATGCCGGTCAGGTTTGTCGCGATCACGTTCTGCCAGGTATCGAAGGGCAGCTCCTCGAGCGGGACCGCCGGCGCGCCGATGCCGGCATTGTTGAACAGGACATCGAGGCGGCCGAAGGTCGATTTGACTGTCGCGAACAGCGACACAATCGACTCACGCTTCGACACATCGGTCGGCACAGCGAGGGCTTGCGCGCCGAGCGCGTTGATCTCCCCGGCAACCTTGTCGAGCATCTCCTTGCGGCGGCCGGCAAGGACGAGGTTGTAGCCGGCCTTGGCCAGCGCAATGGCCACTGCCCGGCCCACGCCGGTTCCTGCTCCGGTTACCAGCGCAATTTTTGCGGAAGCCATCGAATGTCCTTTCTTGTCGGGAAGTTCAGGACGTCCGCAATATCATAAAAGCGCGCGCTCGCCACCACCGGCGGCCGCGGGTTGTCCTTGCGTGTAACGGGGATCAGCTCGCCAGTGCTGCGGGAATTTCGTGGGGCTGAAAAGCGCTCGGTGCCTGCAGGCGCGCCGAAATTTCGGCAATGCTGACCGGCCGCCCAAAGCGGTAGCCTTGCATGGAGTGCACGCCGGCGGCACGCAGGAACAGCTGCTGGTCGGCGGTTTCGACGCCTTCGGCGGTGACCTTCATTCCGAGGCCGCGGCCGAGGCTGACGATCGCGTGCACGATGGCGGCGGCGTCCGCAGCCTTCTCGATTGAGCGCACAAAACTGCGGTCGATCTTGAGCTTGTCGAACGGAAAGCGCCGCAGGTAGAGCAAGCTCGAGTAGCCGGTGCCGAAATCATCGAGCGCCAGCCGCACGCCCAGCGCCTTGAGGCGGACCATCGCGGTTTCGGCCGTGTCGACGTTGCCGAGCAGCACGCTTTCGGTCAGCTCGAGCTCAAGCCGCGCCGGATCGAAATTCGTGTCCTTCAGGATGCGCTCGACGACGTCGACGAAGTCCATGCGGCGGAACTGCAGCGACGAAACGTTGACCGCAATGGTCAATCCCGGCCATGCCCTGCCGTCGATGCAGGCGCGACGCAGCACCCAGTTGCCGAGATCGATGATCAATCCGCTGTGCTCGGCAATCGCGATGAATTCGGTCGGCGGGATCTCGCCGCGGGTCGGATGTTTCCAGCGGCAGAGCGCCTCCACGCCGACCACGGTATCGCCGCTCTTGTTGACGACCGGTTGATACAGCAACTGCAGTTGGTCGGAGTCGATCGCGTCGCGCAGATCCGCCTCGAGCAATTTGCGTGTGGAGAGGTCGGCATCCATCGCCGCGTCGTAGATGCAGGCCCGGTTGCGCCCTTCGTTCTTGGCGCGATAGAGCGCCATGTCGGCGTAGCGCATAATGTCGGTTGCGGTCCCGCAATTCTTGTCGATGACCGCAATTCCGATAGAGGCTCCAATGATGATGTTTTGCCCGCTGATCGCGTAGGGCGAGCAGATCGCCGAGATGATGCGCTGTGCGAGGGTCGCCATCTTTTCGTTGTCGCCCGCAATCGAAGAGATCACTGCGAATTCGTCGCCGCCAAGACGCGCAACGAGGTCGCCGCCGCGCAGCGTATGCGACAGGCGCAGGGTGACGTTGCGGATGAGCTCATCGCCGACATGGTGGCCGAGCGTATCATTGACGTCCTTGAAGTGGTCGAGGTCGATATAGAACACGGCCGCAGGTGCGCTGCCGTTGCGGACCTCTTCGATCACGGCCTCAAGACGCTCGCCGAAGAAGATGCGGTTCGGCAGTCCGCAGAGCGGATCGTGCATCGCGAGATGGCGCAGGCGCGATTCGCCTGCGGCGATCGCGGCGGCGGTGCGGCGCATGTAACGCAACACGAAGGCCGCGAGCAGGGCAAAGCCGGTCAGCGCGACGGCGACGAACGGAACGACGTTGTGGACGATCTCGGCGCCGGGCTGTTTCGGTGTCCAGGCGAAGCGCGCGATCACGCTGCCATCCGGGCCGGTCAGGTCGTAGTTAAGGTCGCCTTGCGGCACGGGCACCTGATCGATCTTGCGCAGGTTCACGAGCCGAAGCTGCGTTGCGATGCTGGCGAGCGCTGCCTCATCGATGAATTTCACCGACATGATGATCGGCGCATCACCGTCGACGGATTGAGGGATCCCGTCGACGGGGCCGACGGCGACCGCCGCGATGACCGCGGCCTTGCCCATCACCCGGCGGATCACCGCCGATTGCGGATGCGCGCCGCCTTCGGTGAGGCTCGGCTGGTTGAGGCGGATGCCGCCGTGCAGCCGCGGGTCGCGCCCGCGCATGTATTCGATCACCGACGCGAAGTCGTTACGCGCGCTGGCCATCCATTTGGCGTCGGCGGCGCGGCTGCCGAGCAGCGAGTAGATCAGCTCGTCGTCGCGATTGAAAATGAAGACGTAGTCGTGGTCGAAATAGGTCTCGAGCCAGGTGCCGACCCGGTCCCTGGCCCAGGCGGGGTCGAACGAACGCCGGATGTTCTGGATGGTGACGGCGGCGGACGCCACGCTTTCGACTTCCCGCAACACGCGTTCGCCGTAGTTCGTGATCGCGCGCGAGAACAGCTGCTTCTCATGATCGACGGCGCCAATGTCGGCGCGCTGGGCGGACGACAGCACGGCGACGACGATGCAGACGATCGCGACGGCGACGATGACTCCAATGGGTACGACGACGCTCAGGCGAGCGCGATCCCAACTGGTGTATGGCCGCGCGTCGGGTGCACGCGGACGAGCGACAGCCGGCACGATCGAAGTCCCTTAAAGCGTCCTGCCCATTGGCGTTTTATGGCCGGAAGCTAGGGAACAAAGCTTGCTATTCGCTTTCGTTTTACTGGAGTGAGGGCGCGTTAGCGGTGGGAATAGGCAATTCGCCCGGTTCTGTTAACCGACGGTAAATGTAAAGCAACACCGCACACCATATCCCCTTGTAAAATTTGACCTTCCTCAACTTGCGCCGGAGCTCCGATAGGGCGGACGCGGGATCGAGATGTGGGCGGCGCGCAAGGCGGCCGACCAGCGGGCCCGTAGATCCTGGAAATAAGGCTCGCCTGGCTCGATCCGATAGTTCACCTCCGCGTCACAGGTGTCGGGCCGCACGACGAGAATGTCGATGGGCAGTCCAACTCCGAGATTGGAGCGCATGGTCGAGTCCATGGAAATCAATCCGATCTTCAGCGCGTCATAAAGATCGGTGTCGTACCCGATGGCGCGGTCGAGCACCGGCTTGCCGTATTTATGCTCGCCAATCTGCAGATAGGGCGTGTCTATCGTGCACTCAATGAAATTGCCGGCCGAGTAGATCATGAACAGCTGGGGACGTCCGCCCTTGATCTGGCCGCCGAACAAGAACGAAACGTCGTGTTCGACCTCCGCCGCTTCGAGCGCCTTGCCTTCGACGACCTGAACATTTCTTATGGCACGCCCGATGCGCTGTGCGGCCTGAAACATGGTAGGCGCGTTCATCAACGTTTCGGTCTCGCCTGTTTCCGCGTTTTCCAGGCCCTCGGTCAAGGTCGAGCGAACCGACTGGCTGAGCGACAGGTTACCGGCAGACGCAAGCGCCATGATCCGCTCGCCGGGCTGCGTATAGACGTGCAGCTTGCGGAACGTCGAGACATTGTCGAGTCCTGCATTGGTGCGTGTATCAGCAACCATCACGAGGCCGGCGCGTACGAGGATTCCACAGCAATAGGTCATGGCTTTCGAAATTTCCTGGCAATCCGGCAGCCAACTTATACCCATCGCTATAGCCGTCGGGCAATCCGTCGTTAGATCGCGGGTTTGCACCTCGTTCAGGTCTGAGCTTGCTGCCTTGCCTGATCGACGTGCACCGCGACCTTCAGAGTCTCGCCGCTTCCTCCGAAACGTGCTCCGCGCACAGGAGCGGCACCGAGATAGTCAAGGCCGATTGCAACCCGTACATGGGAATCGGTCGTGCAAATTCCGTTCGTCGGGTCAAAGCCGACCCATCCAAGATTTTCGATATACGCCTCCGCCCAGGCATGCCCGGCATCCTGGGCCGTGACGCCGTCGGAACGACGAAAGTGTCCTCCGACGTAGCGTGCAGGAAGGCCAAGTGCCCGCGCCGCGGCAATAAAGATATGGGTGATGTCCTGGCAGACGCCTCGCCGGAGCGAAAAGGATTCGGTCGCTGTGGTCGCTGCATGAGTGGGATCAGTGTCGAAAGTCATTTCGCGATTGAGCCCGGTCAGCAGGGCGTGCGCGAGCGCCAGGTTGTCGCCGGGCGCCTTAGCACGTATGGCGTACGCGAATTCGCTGATCGTCGCATCGGCTTGCGTGAGCGATGTATCGCGAAGATAGAGCTGGGGCGGAAAACGCTCGATAGCGCCGCTTACGAGGCCATTGGTGTCCTGCGTGTCGACTTCGCCTTCCACGGTGACGGTCAGATCCTCGAATGGGCCTTCCGCAGTGAACGAGTGAATGATGTTGCCGAATGCGTCTTCGTGCTGATGCAGCAGGCAATCCTCCGACAGTTCGATACGCCACGTGATCACATGCTGCCCATCATGGTCGCGCGGCGACAGACGCAACACCTGCGTCACGCCCTTTGGCGGCTGGTCATACGCGTACGTGGTCGCGTGCGATATCCGGATTCGCATGAAACTTTAGGCTACGCTTGCCGCGAATTCCAATCCAGACGGCATTCTCACGTGAGAAATTGCTCGGTCACCAGCATGCCCAGGTGGTTGTTTTCGGCAATGAATTCACCGATGAATTCGTGCAAGCCCCGCTGAAATATTCCGTCCATCCGGTTGTTCTGAAGACGCGTCCGAATGCCGCGCGCATGCCGCTGCGCCGGACCCTGACGGCCATAGGCGGCAGCGATCGAATCGAGATTGCGAACGATTGCCTCGTAACAGGACGCAAGTGACCGCGGCATCTCCTCTCGTAAGATCAGCAGGTCGGCGACCAGCCAGGGCTTGAGGCTTTCGCGGTACACCCAGTGGTAGGCCGTGTGTGCCGATACGGAGCGCAGGATCGCGGCCCATTGAAAATAGTCGAGCGGCCCCCCCACACGCTCAATTTCGGGCAGGAGAAGATGGTATTTCACGTCGAGAATACGCGCCGTGTTGTCGGCGCGCTCGATGTAGACGCCGAGGCGCGAGAACCAATAGGCATCATTGCGCAGCATCGTGCGGTAGGCGGAGCCGTCAAAACGCAACGATGACTCCTGCACCCACCGCAAGAAGCGTGAAAATTCCTCGCGCGAGGTCGGGCCATTGCCGAAGCGCTTGAGCTCAAGCCAGGTGGTGTTGATCGAGTCCCACATTTCCACAGTGAGCGCGGTGCGCACAGCGCGGGCATTGCCGCGGGCGAGCTCGAAGCAGGAGCGAATGGAAGAAGTGTTGGCGGTCGAGAAGGCCAGAAAGTCGTTGACGTTGGACTCGTTCGCCTCGTCGTAGGCTTTGAAGAAAGCGGCGCTGCAGCCGGCGGTAGCGACTGCGGATTCCCATTCGTTGCTGGTTCCTACATAGGCGAGCGGCAGGGCCGAAAGGCGGTGAGTCGCCTCGAGAATTCGCGCAAGGTATTCGGCGCGTTCCACGTAGCGCGACAGCCAGTAAAGATTGTCGGCGGTGCGAGAGAGCATCTAGATACGAACCCGACAGCTCATCCGTCCAATACCCACGTGTCTTTTGTTCCGCCGCCCTGGCTGGAGTTCACGACCAGGGAGCCTTCTTTCAACGCAACTCGGGTCAGCCCGCCGGGCACGATGCGTACACCGTTTCGGCCCGTGAGAACGAACGGGCGCAAGTCGACATGTCGTGGCGCGACGCCGTGTTCGACACAGGTCGGACAGGTCGACAACGCCAACGTGGGCTGTGAAATGAAATTCTTTGGCGACGTTTTCAGTTTTGTGCGGAACTGCTCGATTGCAACCTTCCCTGCGGCGGGGCCGATCAGCATGCCGAAGCCGCCGGATCCATGGACTTCCTTGATCACCAATTCGTGCAGGTGATCGAGTGTGTAAGCGAGGTGCTCTTCTTCGCGACAGCGCCAGGTCGGCACGTTCTTGAGGATCGGTTCCTCACCCAGATAGAATTTAATGATCTCGGGCATGAAGCTGTACACCGCCTTGTCATCGGCGATACCCGTGCCAACCGCATTGGCAAGCGTCACGTTGCCCGCCTGATAAGCCGACATTAGACCAGGTACTCCGAGGGCGGAGTCGGGGCGGAAAGTGAGCGGATCGATGAAGTCATCGTCAATGCGCCGGTAGATCACGTCGACGCGCCTTGCGCCTTGCGTCGTGCGCATGAAGACGATCTCGTCTTTCACAAAGAGATCGCGCCCTTCGACCAGTTCGACGCCAAGCTTGTCGGCCAGAAACGAATGCTCATAATAGGCCGAGTTGAACACTCCAGGTGTTAGGAGCACCACTTCAGGATCGCCTGCAGTTTTCGCAGGAGCGACCGATTTCAGCGTGGCGAGCAGTTCATCCGGATACTTCTCCACCGGAGCGATGTGGTGGCGCGAAAACAGTTCTGGAAAAAGCCGCATCATGATTTCGCGATTTTCCAACATGTAGGACACGCCCGATGGCGTGCGGGCATTGTCTTCGAGGACGTAAAATGTTTCGGCATCAACCCGCACGATGTCGATGCCAGCTACGTGAACGTAGATTCCATACGGCACATTCTGGCCGCTCATTTCCGGTCGGAACGCAGGATTGCGAAAAATAAGATCATCTGGAATGACCCCCGCTCGCAGGACTTCACGCGCGCCGTAAACATCATTGAGGAAGGCATTGAGTGCGTTGACGCGCTGGGTTAGCCCTTTTTCGAGAAGGCGCCATTCGGCGCCGGACATGATGCGAGGCACGACATCAAATGGAATCAGTCGTTCCTGAGCATCAGCTTCGCCGTAAACCGCGAACGTGATGCCAATTCGTCTGAAAATAAGTTCGGCTTCGCGTCGCCGGTAGTCCAGGACATCGGGCGGAACTTCAGCCAGCCAGCGTGACAGTTCGCCATAGGCAGGACGCACGTCGCCGTTGTGGCCCGTCATTTCATCGAAAGCGGCGACCATTGTCTTTCTCAGCCCGCGCCGGATAAGAAACGTCTTCCGGGTCAATGCTGCAAGCTTCAGGCCAACGCAAAAAGCCTATGGGAATCGGACGTTAGCGGCCTGCGATGCAGACTTCCGCAGGTTATGCCCAAATAGTGGGCGCCGATATCCCTGATCGGCTTGAGCGTGTACCGGGGTCACGCTAGGTCTTTTGGGTCGCCGACAAGGATGTCGTCATGAGTGCCAAGCCCGAAATTATCACCGCCGCCGTGCTGGTGATTGGCGACGAGATCCTTTCCGGCCGGACCAAGGACAAGAATATCGGCTATATCGCCGACTACCTCACCGCGATCGGAATCGATCTCAAAGAGGTGAGGGTGGTCGCGGACGAGGCTGCTGCGATCGTCGATGCACTGAATGCGTTGCGCGCAAAATATACCTATGTGTTCACGACCGGCGGCATCGGACCGACCCATGACGACATAACGGCTGATTGCGTCGCCGAGGCTTTTGGCGTCGCGCTTGAGTTCCACCCCGAAGCCATTGCCATTCTGAAAGATCGGCTGGCAAAAACCGGCGGTGAGCTCAACGAGGCACGTCTGCGAATGGCGCGCATTCCGAAGGGCGCTGCGCTTGTCGCGAACAAGGTCTCGGGGGCCCCCGGGTTCTGGATCGGCAACGTCATCACCATGGCGGGAATTCCGGCGGTGATGCAGGGTATGCTCGATGAAGTCGCTCCGAAACTCAAGACCGGGACCAAGTTGTTGTCGGAGACCATCCGTGCCGATGCCAAGGAAGGCGATGTCGGCACCGAGCTCGGCGCTATTGCCAAAGCACACCCGTCGACGATCATCGGCAGCTATCCTTTCATCGACGACAAAAACGGGCCGAACACGAATATTGTCGTACGCTCCCGCGATGCCGGCGAGCTTGCGGTCGTGAAGGCTGAAGTGGAAGGCATGCTCAAGAAGGTCAAAGCGCAGCTTCCTCCAGCGCGCTAATGCACCATGGCGAAATTGCCCACCACAGAGACGCCTGGTCCCGAAAAAATTTTCCCGGTCTCCTGGGATCAGTTTCATCGCGACTCTCGCGCGCTTGCCTGGCGTTTGCACGAGGCCGGGCCGTTCGAGGCGATTGTCTGCATCACGCGCGGCGGTCTGGTGCCGGCGGCGATCGTCGCGCGTGAGCTCAACGTACGCATGATCGAAACCGTGTGTGTCGTCAGTTATCGCGACTACAAGAACCAGGGCGATCTATCGGTTCTCAAAGGTATCGCGCCGGAGGTTGTGGCGCTTCATTCGCAGGGAAAGCGTGTGCTGATCGTGGATGATCTTGTCGATACCGGACAGACTGCGCGTGTCGTTCGCGATCTCCTGCCGGACGCTCACTTTGCGACTGTGTATGCGAAGCCCATGGGGCGCCCGCTGGTCGACACGTTCATCACGGAGGTCTCGCAGGACACCTGGATCTATTTCCCCTGGGACACAGGGCTCGCATTTCAGCCGCCGATCCGCGAAGGTGGCGACTGACAAGTATATGGGGAGGAGTCAATGTTGACACGACGTCATCTGCTCGCCAGCGCGGGCGCTGCCGCAGTGTGCGCCGCTTCGCCACCGGCTGACGCGCAATCG
>Ga0207428_10000422_pt1 | contig 52603 bp, 54 predicted proteins | sample RhiMethybrSRZTD1_FD_187600 | JGI IMG/M metagenome (GOLD analysis project Ga0207428, IMG submission 187600) | Populus rhizosphere microbial communities from Tennessee, USA - Rhizosphere MetaG P. TD hybrid SRZTD1 (SPAdes) (version 3) | ecosystem: Host-associated > Plants > Roots > Rhizosphere >...
TTTCTGCCACGGACGACAGTTGCCTGCCGAAATGTGCCCTCATAGGTGAAGCCGAGCCGCTCGGCGGCCGCTCGGGACGGCGCATTGAGAGCGTCACACTTCCACTCGTAGCGCCGGTAGCCAAGGTCGTCGAAAACATGCCGCATCAGCAGATACTGCGCCTCGGTGGCCGCGGTCCGGCGCTGCAGCGCCGGGGAGAAGTTCAGGTGACCGACCTCGATCGAGCCGGCATCCGGTTGCATCCGCAGGAAGCTCGCCACTCCGACGGCCCGGCCCGGCCACAGCGCCGTGTCGACGACCGCCAGGAACATCGGGTCGGCCTGCGCACTCACCTCCTCCAGCCACACGCGATACGTGGGCAGGTCGGGGAACGGGCCGTAGGGCAGGTAAGTCCAGCTGGAACCAGCGACGTCGAGGGCGTCGGCGGCGAACAGTTGCTCGGCGTGCGCTGCGGCATCAAGAGGCTCCAGCCGACAGAAGCCTCCCCGTAGTCCGTCGGCCAGGGACGCGCGGGTGGGTACGGAACGCGGCCGCCACCCAGGAACGGCCGGCCCCACCTGTTGCCCCAGCTCGTTCACCTCGACATCGGTGTGATCAGTCAAGGCAGGATCTCGACGTACCCGTCGGTTCCGTTCACCCGGATCCGCTGCCCGTCGGAGATCAGTCGAGTGGCATCTACCACACCGACGACAGCCGGCAATCCGTACTCCCGAGCAATCACCGCGCCGTGAGTCATCAATCCTCCGACCTCCGTCACCAAGCCTGCGATGGCGACAAAAAGGGGCGTCCAGCTGGGGTCCGTGTGCGCCGTGACGAGGATGTCGCCCGGTTCGAGATCGGCCTGTGCCATGTCCAAGATGACGCGGGCCCGCCCTTCGACGGTCCCGGCCGAGACCGGTAGGCCGATCAGCGCGCCGGCCGGCAAATCGCCACGTCGGTACGTCCCGGTGACGACCTCGCCATCCGAGGTGAGCACCCGGGGCGGCGTGAGCGCTTGATACGACCTGAACGCGTCCTTGCGCCGGGCGATGAGCTGGTCATCCGCGCGGTTCGTGCGCACGACGTCCTGGAGCTCGGAGAACGTGAGGTAGAAGATGTCCTCCTTCTCTCGGAGTACCCGGGCCTGCACAAGGCGCTCCGCTTCTTCCAACAGGGCCCGCTTGTATACGAAATATCGGCTGACCATGCCGTACTTCGGATACTCCCGGTAGCCGATGAAGGTCCGGACCCGGTCGATCATCCGCTTCGTTTCTTCGGCCTTGTGCTCCCCGTCGGGCAGGGCCCGCAAGCGCTCCAGCAGCTCCTGTTCCTTCTTCCGGGCCTCCTGCTGGCCTTGCTCGAAACGTCGCCGGCTTTCGCCCGGCTCGAAGTTGTTGATGTTGCCGAGAATCACGGGCACCAGCGTGGACGGGCGTTCCCTCCAACGCGGCCGCGTGATGTCGATCTCGCCGACGCAGCGCATGCCGTACTTGCCGAGCCAGGCCTCGATGGCGTCTCGCGCTTCCCGCCCGCCCGCGAGCTTGGGTAGCTCGTCCAAGAAACCCTCGTCCTCGACGCGCTGCAGAAACGCCACCACGTCCGGATGTGGCCGGATCACGTCAGCGACGTCGAGCAGTGCCAGCCCCATCTCCGACGTGATGTTGTAGGGCACGGACTGCGTGAGTGCGTCCGCCGCGTTCTTCTCGCCCAGCCACACCTCCAGCCGCTCGTTGAGCCACCACGTGGCCTCCATGGCCGACATGAATACCTGATGGCTCTGCGGATCGAACAAGATCCGTCTTAGCTCCTGGATGTCCGTCCGGATGAAGTCGAGCAGCGCCTCCCCGGACTTCGTCCGGATGTCGCGTTCCGAGGCGGCGACGGATGCCTCGCTGAGCCCGATCAGCTCTGTAACGATGGCCGGATCGGTCTCGAGCGGAGCTGGCGCGCCGCCGAACAGTGGCCCCGGTGAACTCTCGTCGGGGACCGGCCGGATGAAGCCGTCGCGCTCGAGGATGATCTTCAGCGCGTCGCCGGTCAGCGGATCGGATCTCCCCATGAGCTCCAGGAGGCCGGCGCGGGTCGTCGGCGAGGCCAGCCTTTGGGTGACGTCGACGAACAGGCGGCCGCCCGCCTCGGCCATGGGCGCGGGGGTCGTCATCTGCCAGAACGAGAGCCCCAGGGGTTTCATGGGGTCGGTCATCATCTGCTGATGGCCGACGGAGACATAGATGTGGTTCTCCCTGTCGACTGCCTCGGGAATGGGGAACAGCGTGGTGATCGGCCGGCTCTGGACGATCTGGAAGCCGTCGTCGACCAGGCACCATTCGATGTCCTGGGGACAGCCGAAGTGCCCTTCGATCCGCCGGCCGAGCTGCGCAAGCCGCACCACCTGCGCGTCCGTCAACGCCGGCTGCTCCTGCCGCTCCGGGTCGATTGCCTGTTCCTGCGTCCCGCCCGCTGGCGAAGCCTGAACCGCACGCTGCTTGGCGGCGATCACCTTGGCGACGACCTCGCCATCACGCACCTTGAAGACATCGGGGTTCACCAGGCCGGAGACCAGGGCCTCGCCGAGGCCGAAGCTGGCCTCCGCGGAAGCGACCTTCCGGTTGCCCGTGACGGGGTCGGCTGTGAACAGGACGCCGGCCGCATGCGGGAAGACCATCTGCTGCACGACCACGGCCATCTGGACCGTACGGTGGTCGATGCCGTTCCACTGCCGGTAGGTCACGGACCGCTCGGTGAACAGCGAGGCCCAGCACAGGCTTACGTGCTTGAGGATCGCGGCCGGCCCGACGACGTTCAGGTACGTGTCCTGCTGGCCGGCGAAGGAAGCCGTCGGCAGATCCTCTGCCGTCGCGCTGGATCGGACGGCGTAGGCGGCTTGCTCACCTGGGTGGGCGAGTGCGCGGGTGATCGCCGCCGCCAAATCGTCAGGGATGGGAATCGCTTCGACGCGACTTCGGATCTCCGCGCTGAGCATGCGGATCGCGTCACGGTCGTCCGGGTTCAGGCGCGACAGCTGATCGAGCTGGTCGTCGATCGAGGGCGCTTCCGCCATAATGCGCCGGAAGGCGTCCGTCGTCACGCAAAAGCCAGCCGGCACATGGATGCCTTTGATCCGCGACAGCGCCCCCAGGTGCGCGCCTTTGCCGCCAACGACCGCAACCTGCGACTCGTCAACCTCTTGAAGACCCAACACGTACTGCTCGCTCACCGCGATACCTCCGAGGTCTTCGTCCGTTGTTCGTCCGGCCGATGATTCTGCAGCACGACCCGGGTCTTGCGGCAAGCCCCCCAGTCTCCTGTACGTTAAAAGTGGCGAGGAGTGCGATCTCCTTGCCTTACCTTTTGTGGTCCGCTGCGTGACGACATAACAGATCACCGGTTCCAATCCGTGCCGAGCCGTTCCGCCAGAGTCGCGAGCATGGCCATGGCGGCTTCTGGCCGCTCCTCGAGGATGGCGTGTAGCTGGGCTCCCCTCAGAATGAGCCCGCGAACGCCCTCGGGACCGGCGGTGACATCGGCCGCGCGCGGTTGACCGCGTAACAGCGAGAGCTCCCCGACGTAATCGCCCGACCGGACGGTTCGGATGGGTACTTCGGCACCCTCTTGCGGGCGGCTCACCGTCACCTCGCCCTCGACAATGATCAACATCTCGTCGCCCTCTGCGCCCCAGGCGAAGATGAGTTCCCCGGCGTCATAGCGACGTTCGGTGAAGAGAGTGGCGATTCGCTCGAGATCTTCCGGGTCGATCCCGGCGAACATCGGCACTCGCTGCAATGCGACCACCCGGTCCACCGTGTCGAGTGTCTGGGTGTCCTGCACCGCGATGACCTCCCATCGTGCGATCGCCGATTGGACCAGGCCCGACTGATCGGCATCCGCCAGCCCCCGGAGATGCCCGAGGTCGTCGATGAGCTCCTCGCTGATGCAGCGTACCGCCAGGGCACGGATCCATTCATCGTGGTCCTCCGACAGCTCGCGGAGCGACGTCCGAGAATCCGGCAGCGCGCCGTGGCCCGTCTCCTCCAGAAGTGGAATGAGGGACCTGGTGACCGCATGCACCCCGACAGATTCCAGCGCCTCCACCGCTTGTGCCCTGGTCTCTTGATCCGCCGAGCGCAATCCCCTTCCGACCACCGTCATCATGTCCGCCGTGTGCGGTGTGGTCGTAGCCAGCAGCGCCCAACGTAAGAGGCGCTCCTGGCGCGAGGCCAGCAGAGTCGCAAGGACTGTACGCGTGGCAGAGCTGTCGCTGGTGGCCAGCGCTAGACGGTGCCGGCGCAGGAAGGCGGCGCGGGCGACTTCCTGGGACGCCCATTCCGTGAGCCCTTCACCGGTTTGCCCGGTGTCGGCCAGCGACTGCAGGGCGGCCTCTGTGGCGCGAACCGATCCGTTTGCCAGCACGTCCATGAAGAGGGCCGGCCCATCGGCGCGCTGGGCGAGAGCGGCGGCCGATGCCCGGCGCACGATGACCGAGCCGTCGTCGAGCAGGCTACGTATCGCCGGGCCCGAGCCGGCTAGCGGCGCCAGCGCCGCGGCAGCAGCCGCGCGGACTCGTCGGTCCGGATGCCCGGCAAATCGGACCAGATCTAGCTCGGTGAGATCGGGGTGGCTCGCCAACGCTCGGAGCGCTGCCTCTTGATCTGCTGGGCTGTCGGACTCGAGCATCCGATCCAGCGTCTTCTGAGCCCTGATCCCACCCACACCGGTGGCTGCGACAGCTCTGACACCGGGATCGGGATCCTCCAGGATGGCGGCGAGAGACTCGGCGTAGTCGGTGCCAAGCCGTGAGATGGACCGGGCTGCCAGAGAACGGACCTGTGGCGCCGAGTCTTCGAGCATGGTGATCGTGGCGCCGGCCGCCTCAGGGTGTCCCTGGTCGATCAGCGCCTGGAGGGCGGCGAGCCTGACCCTCCAGTCGGCATCCTGCAACGCCCCGACGATGAGATCTGTCTGGACTCCATCCCCCAGGCGACCGAGGAGCGAGACGGCTACCGCCCGTGCCCCGGGGTCCGGAGCGTTCAATTCACCAGCGAGTGCGCGCTGGGTGTCGGCGTCGAGCAGCGGCTTCTGCAGCCCCGCTTGCGGATGAGTGAAGACCTCGAGATTGCCGTCTCGAACCGCGTCGACCAGCGCCGAAGAGTACGCGGAGCGCATCCTCAGCACGAGTAGCAGGAGTGCCGCGCCAAGTGCCAAGCCGATGGCGCTGATCTGGGCGGCCGACATCGCCGACCCGGCGATGAGGAGCGCGCCTGCCGCCGTCGTCCCCAGCTGGGTGGGTACCGCGGACATGAAAGCCATGACCTCGGCGCGCCGCCGACCGGGGATGACGTTGAACAGAGCGCTCCAAGCGGTCGAGCCAATCGCGTTGACCGCGATCCACTGTGAGCCCCGCACCGGGACGGCGGTCGCCAGCCCGAACCATGCCAGCCAGGTGGCGAAGCCGACCGAATAGACCAGGGGCAGGACCAGGAGTGTCAATACCACGCCGAGCCCGGCGAACAGGCGGTTCACTCCCAGCAGCGACACAAGAAACGTGGCTGCGGTAGCCAATGCAGAGAACAGTCCCAGAAAGCCTGCCAGCTCCACCTCGGTGGGGAAGGATTGAGTCACGATCTCCGCGAATGGGAACACCATCAGGAAGAAGAGGGCCGATATCAACACGGCGGCCCAGGTCATGAGACGGAGGAGTGGCGTACGCCAAGTCAGGTCGAGACCAGCTCGGAGGTCGGATATGGCCGACCGTTCTGGCTCATGAGTATCGTCGCGGAAGAAGCGGCGCCCCACGGTCAACGCGGTGAAGCCCCCGGCCACCAGCAGCAAGGCTTGGACAACCAAGAGATTCTCGGTTCCGAGAAGGAAGGCGAGTGGTCCCGTGACCACGTTGCCCACAACTCCACCGACTATCCCGGCTGATGCAAACAACGGGTACAGACGTTTGGCTTGCCGAGTAGTGCAGGCCGCCGCGGCCGCGTTCCACATCAGCGTGAAGGTCACGAGGATGACCACCTGCCCACCTAGCCACACCACCGGGTAGATGCCAGGCAGATCCACCGAGATCAGCAGCCTTTCGATGGTCAGCAGCCCGGCGAATCCGAACAAAACCCATGACAGCCAGCGACGGGCTCCCACCCGGGCGAGACCTCCGGTGTACAGCAAACTCGCGACCATCACGACGGGCCCAGACAGCAAGATCATCAGTGGCAGCGACTCCACCCCGAACCGGAGAAAGAACAAGGTGTCGGCCGCATTCGCTCCTAGCCCCTGGCTCGCCTGGGTGAAGGCGAAGAGCACCACCATCCAGACGACCAGGGATTCCTCGCCCGGACGACCGCCCAGGAACCCGAACACCCGCGCGTGGGACAAGGATTCAGCCACGGCGACAAGTTTTCCAGTTGGCCGTGGGCATCGGCTGGAATGGCCGGCACCGGCCTCAAGCTTGGGTACGCGGGCGCGTCACACCTGATCTTGGTTCCCTAGGTGCAGAGGATGGATTTGATGCCGCCCCGCGGGATCACCCGGAAGGTTTCGAGCGCGTACGCTCGGTTTCGACCGCAGCCTCGTATGGCCCGTTCCTTTCGTCCATCTCACAAGGAGTGACGCTCGGGCGTGGAATCGCCGGTCCATCCCGCACGCAGTAGTGACTTGGGCCGACAAACTCAGACCGAATTGAATCGAGTACCTAAGGAGGGCATTCGCCATGAAGACTCCCCCGATCGTCTCGCCGCAAGAGTGGCAGGCCGCGCGTGAGGCGCTGCTCATCAAGGAGAAGGAGCTGACCCGCGCCCTCGACGCGATGGCGGCCGAGCGCCGGCGGATGCCGTGGATGGCCGTTGAGAAGGAGTACCGCTTCGAGGGACCCAGCGGACCGGCGAGCCTGACGGACCTGTTCGAGGGCCGCAGGCAGCTGATCGTCTATCGCGCCTTCTACGCACCGGACGTCACCACGTACCCGGCGTCCGGCGGCTCCTACCCAGAGCGGGCCTGCATCGGCTGCTCCTTCGGCGCAGACCAGGTCGCACACCCGGCCCACTTGAACGCGCGGGACACGACGCTTGTGTATGTCTCGCGCGCCCCCCAGACCCAGATCCAGGGCTTGAAGGAGCGCATGGGCTGGCAACTCATCCCCTGGTACACGCTCACCGACGACTTCGACAAGGACTTCGGTGTGGATGAGTGGCACGGACACAACGCCTTCATCCGTGACGGTGATCGGATCTTCCGCACCTACTTCGTCGATGCCCGCGGCGACTCGCAGCTAGGCACCACCTGGAGCTATCTCGACATCACCGCACTCGGCCGCCAGGAGACGTGGGAAGACTCGCCCGAGGACTACCCGCAGACTCCGCCGTACCAGTGGTGGAACTACCACGACGCGTACGGCAAGGATGCATGATCACTTCATGCTGCGGATACGAAGCCGAGGGAAGCCCAAAGAACATTGGATGTTGATCAGCCGAGCACAACGTCGGCTGTATGGATCTGATCGCCGCGCCGGAACTCGACTGCAACCGAAGTTCCGGGCGGTTTGGTCAGCGAGGTTTCCTGCAGCTGGTCGGCGCTCTTGACCGGTTGATTTGCTATGGCGGTGATGACATCACGGCGCCGCAAACCAGCCCGCGCCGCTGGTCCGCCGGCAGCGATCGAGTTGATGTAAAGGCCGCCCGGCGTGATCTCACTGTTGGGCTCGAGGATGGGCACGACACTCAACCCAAAGTCTCCATGGACGACTCGGCCCTCGTTGATCAAACTCTTCGCGACTCGCTCGGCCGTGGCCGCCGGAACAGCAAAACCGAGTCCAATATTGCCAGCCACCGGGTAGCCCAGTGAGTCGCTCGCGGTCGCGCCGGCAGTGGGGACGCCGACAAGATCATTAGCGCAATCGGCGAGCATGCCGCCATTGTTGCCCGGATTGATCGCTGCGTCGGTCTGTATTGCCGCTACCAGGAGAGCTGTCGTGTCGTTGTCCGACGGAACCCGGACACTGCGCTCGAAGCCACTGACAACACCGGCGGTAAAAGTCTCGGTCAAACCGCGGTGCCCCGATCGCGAAAACTTGGGCACCGATCGGAGGCAAGCCACCGAACCGTATCGGCGTGGCCGGCTCGCGAGGGGTCACCTTGACCACTGCAAGATCGGTCTGCGGGTCCCGCCCGACCAATGTCGCGGGAAGCTCCTCGCCATTGGGTCGCAAGACTGTGACGGTGCCGCCGTCAACGGCGGAGGAGATGACGTGGTTATTCGTCAGGATGTGGCCGTCTTCATCGAGAAATTCACCGGATCCGTTGCGGGCTGCCCCGCCTCTGCTCCTGACGAACAACGTGACGACTGAGCCCATCGTCTCTTTTGCGACAGTGCTCCCGTCACAGGAGGTATCGGTGCTATTGGGCGGTGCGGGCTCTGGGGCCTTGGAATCGCGATCAGGGCAACAATGAGGGCGACGAGAGAGAGGAGTGCGGCCGCCATTGACAGGCCTAGCACCACCCAAAATCGAGTGCGAGACGCCTGTTCCGAATCCGGGTGCTCAGTTAGCTCGGCCATCATCCGCCATTTCGATCGCTCATCCGCGTGATACCCAAATCAGCAAGCCTGTGACGGGCGGCAGCGGCTTTCGGGCCCAGCAGGTCCTGGTCGACGCCGGCCACCTCGCTCCCCGACCGGCCGCCTTGAGCCCGGTAATCGCCGGCGGTCTCCCGGTAGCCGCCTCACCGCGCTGCAGGTGCTAGATCAGCTAAAGGTCGATGCGAACACCCGGCTGCTGATCACTGGGGCATCGGGTGTCACAGCCTCGATCGCAGTCCAGCTCGCCGCCCAGATCGGTGCCATCGTCGTCGCGATCGGCGCGGCCCGTCATGCCGAGCGGTTACGCCGACTGCGTGCGGCCGAGGTGATCGATTCCCGCGCCGCCGATTGGGCTGAGTCCGTCGAAGGCTCATTCGACGCCGCTCTGGTTGCGGTTAACGGAACGGCGGTGACGCTCGTCCGCGACGGCGGTCGTCTGTGTTCGATTACATCCCACGCGCCGCGGAGCGTGCGCGACATCGAATCGAGAGGTCTGTACGTTCGTCCCGACGCAGCGCAGTTGGCTTACCTGGCCACGCTCTGTGCCGACGGCCGGTTGAAACTCATTGCTTCGCCTGTCGCCCTCGAAGAGGGACCGTCGACAGTGGAGCGGGTTGCCGCAGGAAACTCGGGCGGTACGAAGTACGTGCTCACGTTTTGACCGCATCCAGATTGGTCCATGCGTGACGCATCGTCGGACCAACGTTCCGACCAGACGTCAGCCGCCGGCCCGACGGAAGGCAATCTCGGCCTCTCATGCCCGTCTGCAGTCGCGACAGGTGCCGTTGACCACCAGGCGGTCGAGGTCGGCGTCGAACCCGTAGGTGCGGACAAGGGTAAGGGCGAGCGCACTGAAGTAATCGGGTTGGGCGTCCGTGACCTGTCCGCAGCGACTGCACGACAGGTGAACGTGGGCCGGAATCGCCTTCGAGTGGTACACCGTGCCACGGTTGGCAAGATCAACATGCTGGATCACGCCAAGATCTTCGAGGAGTGCCAAAGTCCGGTAGATCGTGGACAGGTTCAGAGTGCGAGCCTGATCCGAAACGGCTCGCTGAATGTCGTCCGCCGTTGCATGTTGCAGTTGCTCGACCGCTTCCAGCACGACCTCTCGCTGCGGCGTTAGACGATTACCCTGCTCCCGCAGCACCGTCTTCCAGCTTCGGCTGGATTCCGGAGTCGTCACGCTGACCTCCCTGTCGTGCCATCGTCCTAACGACGGCCGCCGCCTTCCTCACGGACTCACGGCGCAGCTCAGCTGCCGACTGTTGATCGTATCTGGCGGCGTCGACGCCTCGCTGCTTACCGCTACTCAAGGGCCACCAGTTTGACCTAGGCTAACTTGTTGCAAGGAGTTTGCAATAACGTGGCGATCAAGCGGCCCGAAGGGACGGGGACGGAAATCCGAACCCGGACGGAGGCGACATGCACGTACCTGACGGATTCCTCAACGTACCCACCTCGATCGCGACCGGGATGATCGCAGCCGTCGGAGTCGGTGTGGCTCTGCGCGAAGCTCGCAAGGAACTCAATGAGCGCACCGCTCCATTGGCCGGCCTCGTCGCCGCCTTCGTGTTCGCGACGCAGATGGTCAACTTCCCCGTCGGCGCCGGCACCAGCGGACACCTCCTGGGAGGAGCGCTCGCAGCTGCCTTGGTCGGTCCCTGGACCGGCGTACTTGTGATCACCGTCGTGCTGATTGTTCAAGCACTCCTCTTCGCCGACGGTGGGCTGACCGCGCTCGGCACCAATATCACGCTGATGGGCCTGGTCGGGGTCGGAGTCGCCTGGCTGGTGATCCAGTTGGTCCTTCGGTTTTTGCCCAAACGCCTGGCCTCCGTCCCAGTCGCCGCAGCCGTCGGCGCTTTGGTCTCGGTTCCCACGGCCGCTCTCACCTTTACGGGCCTTTTCACCTTGGGCGGAGTCGCCGATATTCCCGTTGGGGCTGTGCTGACCGCGATGGTTGGGTGGCACAGTCTGATCGGAATCGGCGAGGCGGTCATCACCGGTCTGATGGTTAGCGCGGTCGTGGCGACGCGGCCGGATTTGGTGTACGCCGCACGCCCGATCCTCTCAGCAACTCGGCTGGAGATCCGGGAGAAGGGAGTGACCGCATGAGTAAGCCAACGTCGAAGATCGGCAGCGGCCGGTTCTTCCTCGTTTTTCTTGTGGTCGCCTTGTTCATCGGCGGTGTAGTGAGTTTCTACGCCTCGGGGCATCCCGACGGCTTGGAGTTCGTTGCCAAGTCCACCGGGTTCCTCGACACCGCCAAGCACTCAGCCAGCGCCGGCAGCCCACTAGCCAACTACGGCGTGGCGGGGATCAAAAACGCCCGATTGTCAGGTGGTCTCGCGGGCATCATCGGCGTATTGGTGACTCTGCTGGTCGCCGGCGGCCTGTTCTGGGTTCTGCGGCGGCGGGCGGGCTCGGATCCGGGAGCCTGACCGATGGGCAGTGCAAAGGGGCACGGGCACGCCCTGTACTACGCCGTGGATTCACCCGTCCACCGGCTGGCCGGCCACCTCAAGATTCTCACCCTGCTGGGATTCATGATCGTGGTTGTAGCCACCCCTGGCCCGTGGTACGCGGCGTTCGCCGGCTACCTCGCTGTTCTGATCGTCGTAGTTGGCCTCTCCCGGGTGCCGCCGACGTATCTCCTGCCGCGGATGGTCGTAGAACTGCCGTTTGTCGTCTTCGCGGTGCTGCTGCCGTTTCTCGCGCTTGGCCCGCGGACGGAATTCCTTGGTCTGACCGTCAGCGCACCCGGCCTGCTCGCGGCCTGGACCATGCTGGCCAAGGCCACGCTGGGCATACTCGCCGGTCTCACACTCGCCGCGACCACTGAGCCACAGGAGATGGTGCGAGGGCTTGAGCGCCTGCGGCTACCAAACACCATGGTGCAGATCATCGGCTTCATGCTGCGCTATCTGGAGGTCGTCGGCGACGACCTTCGCCGGCAGCAGATCGCGCTGGCCTCGCGCGGGTTTTCCGCCCGCAACCCGCGGCACTGGCCGGTCCTCGCTCGCTCGGCCGGCGCGCTGTTCATCCGCTCGTACGAGCGCGGCGAACAGGTCCATCTGGCGATGCTCTCCCGCGGCTACACAGGCCGAATGCCGCGTACGTGACCGAGTTGAATTGTCGCGCTTCGCGCTCCGCGGTCACGAGCTGCGCCCAATCTCACTCGTTCGTCACGATTCCGGGCGACGTGGCTCGGCGCGACAAAGGATCGCGCGTCGCCCGCAAATCGCTCCTCACTCCCGAGAGGCTTCACTCGTGACCGGGTTGAACTCGTGACCACGCCCGTCGTCGACGTCCGGGGACTGGCCTACGCGTACCCGGACGGCCACCAGGCCCTCTTCGGAGTGAGCCTGCACGTGCACGCGGGTGAACGCGTAGCCCTCCTCGGCCCGAACGGCGCCGGCAAGACAACGCTGATACTGCATCTGAACGGGATCCTTCGAGCCGGCTCTGGCGCGGTCGAGATATCCGGACTTCCGGTGGACAAGGCGAATCTGCCCGAGATCCGCCGCCGCGTCGGAATCGTGTTCCAGGACCCCGACGACCAGCTTTTCATGCCGAGGGTGCGCGACGACGTGGCTTTCGGCCCGGCCAACATCGGACTGCGCGGCGACGCACTGGACGATCGAGTGATGTCGGCACTGGAGCTGGTTGGCATGGCTGACTACGCCGACCGGCCACCGCACCACCTCAGCTTCGGCCAGCGCCGCCGTGTGGCAGTCGCGACCGTGCTCGCGATGCAGCCTGAGATTCTCGTCCTTGACGAGCCGTCCTCCAACCTCGACCCTGCGTCCCGGCGCGAGCTGGCCGACATCGTCCGTGCACTCGACGTCACCGTGCTGATCGTTACCCACGACCTGCCCTACGCCTTGGAGCTGTGCGAGCGGTCAGTGGTCCTCTCCGACGGCGTAGTCGTCACGGACGGGCCGACATTCGACGTGCTGACCGACGAGGCCTGCATGAAGGCGCATCGACTCGAGCTTCCCTTTGGTTTCGACCCTCGAGGAACTCGCGCAGGCGATTGACGCCCAGCCCGTAGCACTGTGCTTTCTGGAGACTCCGGCAGACACGGACCTAGCGCTGACAGCGAGCAACACCGGTACTACGGTGACGATATGGGGAGGGGCCGACGCAGAATCATATGGCTCGCGGCCTTGCTCCAGCTCTGGTTGCTCACAGCATGCGGCGGATCGAACCCGTCCTCCGCGCAATCGATCACCCTCTACACCTGCGTCAACGACACGACTATTCAGCCCGTACTCGCGCAGTATCAGGGCACTCATCCGGGCACAAAGGTCGAGTTATTCCGTGCCCCGACTGGTCAGCTGAACGCGCGAGTCGCCAGTGATATCCGCGCTGGCGGCCTAAAGGCCGACGTCATCTGGGCCTGCGACCCACTCACCATGCAGGACTACGTCACCCAGGGTTTGGTTGGAGGCTGGACTCCGGAGACCGAGATTCCCGCAACCGTACGCACCCCGGACTACGTCGGGATCGCCATGCTTTATCTGGTTGCGATCACCCATCAGGGGGTGAAGGCACCGACATCCTGGTCTGATCTTGCTAGCGCCGGGAAGGTGGCCGTCCCGGATCCAAATCTGGCGGCGTCAGCACTCGGCGCCCTCGGCTTTTTCGGCCCCAAGTTCTACGCCGACCTCAAAGAGCACGGTGCCGTGCAAGTTGGGACACCGGATGACGTCACCACCGGTGTCGCGCAGGGCACCTATGACGCCGGCATCACGATCGCCAACTCCGCGTACGCCGCTCAAAAGAAGGGCTCACCGATCACCATCACCTGGCCCAAGCCCGGTGCGGTTGCGATCTACGGTCCAGTCGCCATATCCAAGACCACCAAGAACGCCCAGGCTGCACAGGACTTCATCTCCTACGTGACGAGTCGAGACGGCCAAACGGTCATTGGCAGCGCCGGCTCCTATCCGACGTTGCCGGATGTCGCCGGACCGGAGAAGCCGAAGGGCGCACCGGTGGTCTATCCCGACTGGAACGCAGTGACGAGCCACAAGGCTGCACTGCTCGAGGACTACGCCAAGATCTTCGGCGGATAGGCCGTGCGGTCTGGCCGGGCGTGGGTCGGAGCCGCCTTTGGTCTTGCGCTCGCGTCGGCCGCTGTCCTGGTACTGATACCGCTTGCGGTACTGATCAGAACGAGTTGGGTGGAAGGTCGCGGCCACCTAGCGGACGTCGTCAGCAGCCCCGGATTCGGATCGGCCGTTGTGCACTCGTTCGAGCTTTCGACGGCGGCCACGCTCCTCGCTGTTCCGGTTGGCGTCGCGATTGCTCTGGCACTTCGTGACCCCGGCCTTCCGGGCCGGGCCTTCTGGCGAGTGGCGGTACTGCTGCCGGTCCTGGTGCCGGACTTCGTGCTGGGCTACAGCTGGCTCATGGCGTACGCGCGAGCCGGCCTCACGAGCGAACTGTTCGGCTTCGCCTGGCTACAAATCCAGGGCCCGGTCGGAGTCTCGGTAATTGTCGCTGCCAACGCCGTACCGCTGGTTTATCTGATCATCACCGTCGGCCTCGCGACCCGTGCGGAGCCAACCACCGAACGCGCCGCGCGAACCTCGGGAGCCGGTCCGGCGACGGTGCTCTGGACCATCACGCTGCCGCTGCTCGCACCAGCTATCGCCACCGCGGCGGTACTGGTCTTCGTCCTGAGCATGGGCACATTTGCGATACCGCAGGTAGTCGGGGCGCCGGCGGGTTTCGCCACGATTACCACCCACATCTACGCCGACCTCGCTCTCGGAAGTAATCCACAGGGCTTCGTCGAGGCGATCACGCTCGCGCTGCTGCTCATCGTGATCACGCTGATCGTCGTGGCCCCGACTGAGAAAGTGCTCGGTGGCCGACTCCGGATCGGACGCGCCGCAGCCCGTGACACAGACTGGCCGACCAGCGGTCGCATCACGCGGGTGATCGTAACGACGGCCCTCGGTCTGTATCTCATGATCACGAGCGGCCTGCCGCTGCTCGCGCTGCTCAGCGCGTCCATCACCCGGGCGATTGGAGTGCCCTCGACGCCGGACAACTGGACCACCGACAACTTCCTCACAGTGCTGACCCCGCGGACTGGTTACGCGCTCGGCCGCAGCCTGCTTCTCGCCCTGGCAGCCGCGTCGATCTTGATAGTGCTCGGCTCCCTGGCGGCGGCACTCGGCCGGACCCCTGGGGGCCGGAGTCTGAGCGTCTTGATCACGCTCACTCTGGTACTGCCCGGATCCACCCTTGCGATTGGCTTGCTGATCGGCTATGGGCGTTGGCTCGCGGATACGGTGGTGATCATCTTGATCGCGTACCTCGCCAAGCTCTGGGCGCTGGCACATCGGCCGATGTCTGCGGCGGTCGACCGGTTACCGCCGGCCAGTCTGCATGCGGCTCGAGTGAGCGGAGCTGGGATGCCGACCGCATTGGCGACTGTGGTGGTTCCGCTGCTGCGGCCAGCCTTGATCGCTGCGTGGGGGCTGTGTTTCCTGACCGCACTGCACGAGGTGACCATGTCGAGCTTGCTCTACGGACCGGGCAGCGAGACCTTGGCTGTCGTGGTGCTCAACAGCGCCGACCTGGGCAACGTCGGTGCGACGGCTGCGTTGTCAGTGCTCGTCACTGCCATCGTGGTGCTGCCCGGCGCAGCGCTGTGGGTTCTGACTCGGCCCCATGCTCCTAGACTCAGCACCCACAGGCCGAGAGCCTGATCGGCATAGTCGCGTGTCAACCCTTCTGGAACTGCGCGACCTGTCGCTCGGCTACGGCTCGACCCAGGTTCTCAACTCGCTGAATCTGACGGTTGGGGACGGCGAGATCGTCGCGCTGCTCGGACCGTCAGGTTCCGGCAAGTCGACTCTGCTCAACGCGGTCGCCGGCTTTCTGCCGATCCACAGCGGCGAGATCCTCCTCGCTGGACGCAACATTGCGACACCGCGTAAAGCTGAACCACCAGAGCGCCGCGATATCGCCTTCGTCTTCCAGGACTATGGACTTTGGCCACACCTGACAGCGCTCGACACAGTCGCCTATCCGCTGCGGCGCCGGGGCGTACGCCGGGGGCGGGCGCGAGATCAGGCCAGAGACATCCTGGACCGACTCGGTATCGGTGCGCTCGCGGACCGGAAACCGGCCCAGTTGTCGGGCGGCGAGCAGCAGCGGGTGGGCCTCGCCAGGGCGATGGCGCGTGAAGCTGCGGTCTACCTGTTCGACGAGCCGACGGCCCATCTCGACGCGCCCTTACGTGACCTATTCCTGGCCGAGCTGGCTGCCCGCCGGCGTGAGTCCGGTGCGGCAGCCATCTACGCCACCCATGACGCGGCCGAGGCGCTCGGCCTGGCCGACCGGGTGGCCCTGCTGATCGGCGGCCGGGTGATTCAGAATGGCTCACCGCAGCAGCTGTATTCCGAGCCTGTCAGTGTCGAGGCCGCACGCCTAACCGGGCCGGCCTCACTCTTGAACGGCACCCAGAGCCGCATACTGGTCCGGCCCGACTGGGTTCGATTGGGTGGCGATCGGACAGGCGTTGTCGTCGACGTCTGGTTCCGCGGTTCGTACACCGACTATGTGCTGCGCACCTCGGAAGGAGAGCTGCTCGTTCGTACGGCCGCCCCGCCCGCGCATGAACGCGGCGAACAGGTGCGCTGGTCACTGGACCGATGCTGGCCGCTGCCAAATACCGAGGCAGCCTGCGACTAGCTGTTATCCAGCAGGGCCGCCGGACCGGCGTGCAGATTGCCCTCGTTCACAATCCGGAGATGGCGCAGCGTGAAGTCGCGAAGGTAGCCGACCTGCCGGGCGGTGAGCCGGTCGCAGATCCATTCCCAGTGCAGCGAAACCCAATCGCCGGGTTGCAGATCGCCAATCATGCCGACGCCGTCGATGGAGCGCACCGCGGTCTCGACCTTCCGTTCTCCAAGGCCGAGCAGGTGACCGTCCCAGGTGAGGGAGCGGGATTCGACGACGACCTGGTCGCCGGTGACTGTGCGGACGTTGCCCCAGCGGATCCGGCAGCGGTCCAGCACCATGAGCGCGTGCTTGGCCTTTCGGCCGTCGCTCAGCAAGCCGGTCCACGGATAGATGCAGAAGACGGCGAAGCTGTGATGTGGCACTCCGCCGGCGAGAACGCTCGTGGTCAACGTAGTGAACTTGCCGCCGGTGACGCGGCGGAACCGCTCTTCCATCGAGTCGCCCACCGCCCGAGTGGAGACATGGTCGAGTCGGGGACTCCCAACCCAGTAGGCCTCGACCACCCGCCGATCCAGTGGGTCGGCCACACCGGTGGCCGAGGCGATCAACTCAAGGTACGGCCAAGCTCCGGCGAACTGCTGCGACAGTGCGCGTAGGCCGCGATCGTCAGCGCCGGCAACGCCGTACTCGAAGAACGCGGTGGAATCATGTGGTCCGCAATAGCCATGAGAGTTGGGTGGGAAGGCGTAACGGGCGAAGAGCACCGGGCCCGGAGCACCGGTTCCAGCCGTCGACTCCGTTGGACTTTGGGTTGTGGTCATTGTGCTCGCCTGCCCATCATTTCCAGACCGGCGAGGGCCTCCCGGGCAGTCGCCTCGTCGATGCGCTCCATGGCAAAGCCCATGTGGATCAAGACCCAGTCACCCGGACTCAGAGCCTGCTGGTCGGAGTCCAGCAGTGCAAGGTTGATGCGGCGCTGAGCACCTTGAACGTCGACCAGGCCCAGCTGACCGTCATACTCAGCAAGGACTTCAACAACCTGACCTGGAATGCCGAGACACATGGCGGACCACTACCCCTTCCTGGCCGCAGCGGTTGCGTGGTCGTCGCCGCCAGCCGACCTTAGCCAAGGACGGTCGGCGAGCAGACCGCGTACGGCAGTAACGGCGACTGGCACTGCGAACTGCATCGGTTCGGAGAGTCCAATCCCCTCGCTCAGATCAGCCGGTCGGGCACCCACGACGTAGGTCGGAGGCAGAGTCCCGCCGATGGTCGGAAGGCCGGTAAGCACCGCAACGGGATCCATGCCGTGCGGATCGTAGCTGCCGTTCGTCTGAGCAAGATCATCTGGGCCGACTGACATTACGGTGACCTCACCCGGCTCGCGATTCCCGGGCAGCGCATCAATGATGATCAAGGCCTGGTAGCCCTCGAGCAGGTCATAGCAGAGATGGAGACCTCGGATCCCGTAATCGACCAGCCGCACATCCGATGGCAGCGACGTTTGCCCGGCGCCCTGCAAGTGCCGAACGACCTCCGGGCCGAATCCGTCGTCGCGCAGGAAGATATTGCCAACCCCGGCGACCAGTACGCCTTCGCTCACCCGCGGTCGCTCTGCTCGTCGGCAGGTGAGGCGTGCGGACCTCGTGCGGTGTCCTCCGGATTCGGCGCTTTCATCTCATCGTCACGGACCGGACCGGTGGCGCCTGCGGTCTTGGCATCGTCCTTCACGGTCTGGTTCTGATCATCTACGTCGGCGCTGTCCCGGCGACCCTCGTACGGCGGCAAGGTGCGCCCCTCCGTATCGGGTTCGCTGCCGCCAGTATGGGATTCGGTGCTCATCGGCGATCCTCCTTTCTTCTCCTGCCCTGCGTGGAATCAGCCACCCTGGTCGCCAGTAGGCAGATGTACGTCACTGGTCGCCGACCCCTGGGGATCGACCGACTCCGATCTCCCTTCGACTCCGCCCTCGGGACGATCCACTGGACCGCCTCCAGGCTCGTCCGAGCCGGTATCGCGCGAACCCATCGGGCCTCGCTCGGATTGTGGCTCCTCTGTCAGATGCTCACCTGGCGTGTCGCTCATCGGTTCTTCTCCTTCCTGCTGCTGGTCACATCCGGCGCATTTCGGTGTACCTGCGCATGTCGGGAATCGAACGGACACCGATGACCGCGGCGCCGACGACCGCCGCAATGATCAACACAGTGGCGACCCAGCCCACCTTCTTCACGATGTGCCCTCCTTTCTCTGGTTCGGCAGAGCGTCTGCCAGCGGCTCCAGTTCATCTGGAGCGAAGTAGAGGTACCGGCCGTACCAGTCGTGCAGATCGGCCGCTGGATCATTGACCAGTACGACCGCCACATGTACCTGACCGTCGACGTCCGACACGACGGCCGTGACCTGGGCGTCTTGGTCCGCAAAGAACAGATCTTGTGCGTCGGCCCGGCGGGACGGGTGGATGCGAACTCGGCTGCCCTTGCTCACTGGGATGCCGTCGATGAGCACCGAGTCCACCTCAGGCCGTACGGATTCGTCGGCGGCTGGGTCCCACCAGGGCATGTCGGTGCTAGACCCTGACCACGCTGCCGGCTCCGCTGTATGCGCTCGCGGCTGACGCAAGACCCCGTGCAGTTGTTGCAAGACCTCAGGTTTCATCTGATCACAGCGATCGATAATCTCGCTCACCCGTGGATCGGTGGCGCGGGCCTCCGCCTTTTCCTCCTCCGTCATGGTCATTACGCGCAAGGACAAGATCTCGTCGATCTCCGTCGAGTCGAAGAGCGCACCTGGACTTTCCGCGGCAACCTCCGGGTGGTCGTAGAGGATGATCGGTGAGCCAAGCACGACTTCGCTGCTTCCCGGTGGCCCGGCCAACACTGGCCAGCAGCGGTGCTGCTCGCAGCTGGCGACCGCTTGCTCGGCCCGGGGTGGCGGGTCCAACAGGGACACGAACTCAGCCGCTGACGCTTGGAGCAGCAGATGGGTACCGATCATCGAGCTCCGGATTGCGTCCTCGGGATTGGCCGGGCGTTCGGCCGTGTTCTCCACTGAGAGCGTGAGACGGAGGTAGCCGTCGACCTCGACCGTTGCTGCGCTCAGTGTGGCGTGCAACGGCCAGCGGCGGCGGACAATGCGTCCAGCGACTGATCCGTCGCTCCTCGTCAGCGGCTCGATGTCGTCGCCACCGCTCACCACGACCGGTCGCGAGATGCCTTCAGCCAGCTCTGGCAAGGAGAAGGCGGGCCAGGTGTGCTCCTGCTCCATCGCCTCGTCCCAGCTGAACACCGGGCCCTCGGCTACCACCAGTTGATCAACTGGGACGAAACCGGATGGGGCTGCTGCGTCCGACGCCTCCACGATTCGGCGCTGCAGCTGCAGGAAGCGTAGGTAAAGGGTCACGGTCGCAGTCGACACCGCGGCGTCCTCAATCACCTGTCCCGGGTCGAGCAAGCATTGGATGGACATGGTGGGTTCCTCGCCCACTCCATCCTCGGCTGCGCCGACCGGTCCCAGTACACCGAACTGCCATCGCGCCTGGTTCTTACGTGAGGTCGCCCGGTACGGATAGAGCAGATAGCCCTCGTAGAGCACCGCGTCGGCGACCGTACGCGCCAGGTCGAGGCTCATGGCACACGCTGGCCCACCGCGGCCAGCAGTGACTCGATCGTGGCGTCCCAGCTGGTCAAGCCGCGTTCCGCGCGATACCTTGCGACCGCGTCGATCACGTCCCGGTCCAGTCGGAGCCACCCTGTGTGCGGATAGTTCAACTCGATCATCTGCCGCCACACGCTCACCGGCAGCGCGTACGACGCCTCGCAGTCCCAGGGCACCTGCTCAACCCCGAAACCGTTCATGCCACGCGTGAAGATCGTTCCGGAGAACAGCAGCGCCAGCGGGATGGTCCCGTCGCTGAGCGCATGCAAGTATTTCGAACCGGTGACATCGAAGTCATAGGTGCACGGCAGCGCCAGATCGAGCTGGGTCCGCTCGCGGAAACCTTGCACCATCGCCGCGCAGTGCATCCACAGGAACGGACGCAGCGTGTCGCGCCAGCGAGACCGCTCACCGAACAGCGCAAGCAGGCCGGCTTCCTCTGCCTCGCTGTACGCCCGCCGCTGCGGCTCGATCCGCACTTGGCACCGCAGGGCGATGGCGTGGATCGTGGTGCCGCTAGATTCGGTCACTTCTAGCCGTGCGGTCAGCTGCGGCGCAACGGTGTACGGCTCGGCCACGATCTCGAGCACCCGGAAGGTCAGAGCGGTCATGATGCTGGCCGGCTTCTCGCGGCTACGTCGGCGAAGAAATCGTCCATGGCCTGATGCGCCTCAGTGCCGCCGTCGAAGCCTCGCCACACCTGGCGGAGCCGGCCGACCAGGGCGTAGCACGCATCAATGGGCACCAGATGGCAGGAGAAATTGTCTCCGCCCGGATCGGCGCGTAGCAGCAGGGCCTCGACATCCTCGCGCAGTACTGCCAGCTCGGGGTTCGCTTCGACGATCCGCTCCCACGCCGCGAGTGGCAGCTCGGATTCCGTGGCGCCGGCCGGCCCGGGATAGAACGCAACCGTCCGGCCCAGTACGGAGCTGGAGAACAGGAACGCCAGGCCCACCGGGATCTCCAGCTCGTCGTACGACCGAGCGTCCAGGCTGACGTCTGGAAAGGAGAGGTAGCGGTCCGGCACGGCTCGGTAACGCAGCTCGGCATTCTCATCGGTGAACAGGAGGTAGCAGGCCCGGCAGGTGCACATCAGCGCCCGGCTCTCGAGGTTGACCACGTGCGGGTGGTCATCACCTATCGGCTCGGCGCACATCTCGCACCGCTCACCTACCACGCGTGCGGGTCGGTCAGCGACCAGCCGCCGCAGGTTACGAAGCGGTGATCCGGCCAGCGGAGAGCTAGTCATGCCACGGCCTCGCTGGGCACGGCCACGGTTGCCACACCCTCCCTGACGAGCAGCGGCAGCGGGTCCAAGTGCAGCTCCGGTTGTTCGATACAGGCCCCAGCCCGGCGGACCGCGAAATGAGCCCCGCACGCCGGACATCGCAACGCCCCATCGCCCGCCGAACCGCCGAGTACCCGGCCCAGCGATGCCCCAGCCAGACTGGCCGCGCACCGCCCACATCGGTCGAGAAAGGCGTAGACATCCGATCCGACACGGCACACCACGATTGGCGCCTGGCCGGCTAGAAAGCCAGCGACTTGCCCATCCCGCAGGTCGGTCACTTCCGCGATGGCTTCCCACGTCGAGCCGCGCCCGAGATCGAGCGTTGGCGCGTGTCCCTGTGGTAGCCGATCGCCTTCCAAGGATTGATCAACATGCGACCACAGCGAGTCGACGGTGATCACCGGACCCGCTGTGGTCGGAGCATGCTGATCCCCTGTGTCGACGTCAATCCGTACGATCTCCGGAGCCGCTGCCTCGATTGCTCCCTCTACCGCGAGCTTCAGGGTGACCGAGGACGATGGACAGCCGTCGCAGCTGCCGAGCAGCCGGAGCCGGACGATGTCCTCGCTGACCGATAGCAGCTCGACATCGCCGCCGTGCGAGCCGAGATAGGGCCGTACGTTGTCCAGCGCCTGCTCGACGCGGGTCACCACATCGTAGGGATGCAGATCGTGCACCAGCAGCAAGCTGGACACAAGATCATCCGCTGCGAGGGCGGCAAGCGCTTCGTCATCGAGCCGCCCAAGCCCATGCATGATGCTGAGCGTCCGTTCCAACCCGCTTGCGTAGAGCTCAGCGACAAGCCGGACCAGTTCTTCCGCCCGCTCTCGCGCCACTACGCCGCCCGAGGCACTCGCGTCCAGCAACGCGTTGATCCGCTCCCCGACTGCGCGGAAGTCTTCCGCCCGGGTCGCGGACTCGGGTGAGCTCATCGCCATGCCGCTACTCGCCGACGTACTCCGTCGGTGAGTGCAGCCGCTCCAGCTTCTTGCCCCCACCGAGATACATGTGGACGCCGCAGGGCAAGCATGGGTCGAAACTGCGGACCGTACGCATGATGTCAATGCCCTTGAAGTGCTCCAGGTCGTTCTCCTCGAAGATCGGCTGGTTCTGCACCGCATCCTCGTACGGGCCCGGAGTGCCGTAGGAATCACGGGGGCTCGCGTTCCACGGAGTCGGTGGATACGGGTGGTAGTTCGCGATCTTGCCGTCCCGGATCACCATGTGGTGGCTGAGAACTCCTCGCACCGCCTCGGTGAATCCCACGCCGATACCTTCATCGGGCACCGTGAACTTTTCCCAGGTCTTGGTTCTCCCGGCGCGAATCTCCACCAGAGCCTTCTCGGCGAAGTGCAGCGCACAGGCAGCGGCGTACGCCTGGAAGTAGGTCCGTGCCCGATTCCGCTCCAGCGTGTTGCTCCACTGCGGAACCTTCCACTCCAGATCGACAGGACCTTTCAGGGCTGTCTTCGGCAGGTGGATCTGCACGCTGTTGCCGGTGGACTTCACATAGCCGATGTCAAGCAGGCCCGCCAGCGCGGTGGACCACAGCCGAGCCAGCGGACCGCCGCCGGTGTCCAGTGCCAGGTAGTCCTTGCCGTCGTACCAACGAGGCGACATCACCCAGCTGTACTTGTCATCGAGGTCGCGCTTCCGCGGCTTCGGGTTGGTGTGCTGGTTCCAGGGGTGCCGCCGATCGACCGGGTTGCCCAGAGGGTCGCTCTTGACGAACATCTCTTGGGATTCCCAGTCCTCGTAGTAGGAGGAGCCCAGCAGGATCCGGATCCCCAGGTTTATCTCGACGAGGTCCGTAGTGACCAGCTTGCCGTCCACAATCACACCGGGAGTCACATACATCTTGCGACCCCACTCGGTCATGTCCTTGTACTCGAAGTTGCAGTACTCGGGGTCCTGGAACGAGCCCCAGCAGCCGAGCAGGATCCGCCTATTGCCGACCTCCTCATAGCCGGGCAGCGCTTCGTAGAAGAAGTCGAACAGGTCGTCGTGCATGGGCACGACCTTCTTCATGAACTCCACATAGCGCATCAGCCGGCTCATGTAGTCGGTCATGAGCTGGATGGTGGCGACGGTGCCAACGCCGCCTGGGTAGAGCGTCGACGGATGAACGTGCCGGCCCTCCATCAGGCAGAACATCTCCCGGGTCATCCGGCTGACCTGGAGCGCCTCGCGGTAGAACTCACCGGTGAAGGGGTTCAGCGAGCGCATGATGTCGCCAATAGTCCGGTAGCCGTGATCAGCCGCGTGCGGCGCCTCGGTCTGGTTCGCCCGCTCCAGCACGCCCGGGTTGGTCTCGCCGACCATCTTCTCGCAGTAGTCCACCCCGACCAGGTTCTCCTGGAAGATGTTGTGGTCGAACATATACTCCGCGGCCTCGCCCAGGTTGACGATCCACTCGCCAAGATGCGGCGGCCTTACCCCGTACGCCATGTTCTGGCAGTAGCACGAACAGGTCGCGTGGTTATCTCCGCAGATGCCGCAGATCCGGCTGGTGATGAAATGCGCGTCGCGCGGATCTTTGCCCTTCATGAAGATCGAATAGCCGCGGAAGATCGAGCTGGTGCTGTGGCACTCCGCGACCGTTTTGGCGTTGAAGTCGATCTTGGTGTAGATCCCTAGGCTGCCGACGATCCGAGTGATCGGATCCCATGCCATTTCGACGAGACCTTTTTCGTTCTCTGTGAACTTGCTGGGCTGGACCTGGGTTGTCGTCACGGTGAACTCGGCTTTCTGAGCTGAGATGGAGGGTTACCAGGTGCGTTTGGCGCCGGTGAGGAGTTGGGAACCAGGCTTACGCCACTTCGGTTCTTGGTCGACGGTGTGTGAGGTGACACTGCGGAGCTTGCGGAGCGTGGCACCCCAGGCGGTGACCACAGTGGTCGAGAGTTTCCCGCCGGGTGGTTCATCCATGAAGGGCATGAACTTGTCCGGGAAGCCAGGCATAGTGCAGCCGATGCAGATGCCCCCAACGTTTGGGCAGCCGCCCAGGCCATTCATCCAGCCACGCTTCGGCACGTTGCACTTGACCACCGGGCCCCAACAGCCGAGCTTGACGATGCACTTGGGTGATCCGTATTCGGTGGCGAAGTCGGCCTGTTCGTAGTAGCCGGCCCGGTCGCAGCCCTCATGGACTGTCTTGCCGAACAGCCATGTCGGGCGCAGGGCATCGTCAAGCGGGATCATCGGGGCCTGATCGGTGGCCATATACAGCAAGTAGGTAAGGGTTTCCGACAAGTTGTCCGGCTGGATCGGGCAGCCCGGCACACAGACAATCGGGATGCCTGCTTTGGACTTCCAATCCCAGCCGAGATAGTCGGGCACTCCCATGGCACCGGTCGGATTGCCGGCCATGGCATGGATGCCCCCGTACGTAGCGCACGTACCGGCGGCGACGATCGCGGTCGCCTTAGGCGCCAGCCGGTCCAACCATTCGCTGGTGGTCATCGGCTGTCCGGTCGCCGGGTTGTTGCCGAAGCCACACCAGTAGCCCTCGTCGTGCAGCTTCTCGTTCGGGATGGAGCCCTCCACCACCAGCACGAACGGCTCCAGTTCGCCGCGATCGGCTTTGAAGAACCACTCCAGGAAATCGTCCGCGCCGCCGTTCGGTCCGCACTCGAAATCGATGAGCGGCCAATGTACGGCGATCTGCGGCAGCCCGGGCAGCGCCCCAAGCGCGATCTCCTCGATGCTGGGTTGGGTAGCTGCGGTCAGAGCGACCGAGTCACCGTCACAACTGAGTCCTGCGTTGATCCACAAGACGTGGATGAGGGTGTTTTCAGCCTGAGCCGCTTTCGCTCGGGCTGCTTCGGCTACGGGCATCAGCGCCCTCTCCGGGGAAGCGACACCGCTCCCCTAGCTGCCGGGGCCGACCGTCGGCTCACTTGCGCAGTCCCTGAACTCATCACGCCATGTGGGTCGATGGCATGTCAAGAGCGGCCGCAGACTAGGCCATCGAAGAAGTCGCTAAATCCTCGGCATGCCACAAATTCGCCAGCCAGGCGTACCAGTCGGCGACGTTTTGCCCGGTACGCGCCGACAACGTCAGCACCTCGACGCCCGGACGTAGTGCTCGCGCTTGTGTCGTCAGCCTATCGACGTCGAAGTCGACGTACGGCAGCAGGTCGGTCTTGTTGATCACGATCAGGTCGGCGGCGCTGAACATGTGTGGGTACTTTCGCGCTTTGTCGTCGCCTTCGGTGACTGAGATGATCACGACTCGGCGCGCCTCGCCGAGATCGAACAAGGCAGGACAGACGAGGTTGCCGACGTTTTCGATGACAACGACACCGCGCTCGGGTTGAAGCTGGTCGAGGGCCCGCTGGATCATCGCGGCGTCAAGGTGGCAGCCGGCACCTGTGTTCACCTGGACGCTGCGGGCACCGGCGGCACGGATGCGCTCGGCGTCCACCATGGTCTCCTGGTCACCTTCGATCACGCTCAGCGTCAGTCCAGACTCCCTAACAGTCCGCTCCAGTAGCGTGGTCTTGCCGGATCCTGGTGAGCTCATGACGTTGATCGCCGCCAGGCCGCGTTGCTTGAGCCACTCACGGTTGTGCTCGGCGAGATGATCATTCTTGGCGAGGATCGCCTGCTCCAGCTGAATGGAATGCGTCCGATCATGATCATGGTCGGCGTGCACCTGCCCGGCGGCATGATCATGGTGATGGTGATCATGACCAAGCACTGTCACCCGGACCTCGTCAGTGCCACAGCCACAGGTGGAGCACATCTATGTCACCTCCACACTCAGTACTGCAAGCTCGCGTCCTGCTGTTACCTCTACATCGGCGCTGCCGCACTCGCACAGCAGCACAAGATCGTCTCGGTCGATATCGCGGCCGCAGCTTCGACAGTGCAACCGGCCTGGCGGCTCGTCGATCAAGAGTTGGGCACCTTCCAGAGGAGTGCCGTGAGCCGCCAGCTCGAATGAGAACGTCAGGGCGTCCGTCAGCACACCCGACAATTGCCCGACCTGCAGTCGCACCGAACGTACGGCATGATCCCCGGTCTTGGTCTGGACGGCCTCGATGATGCTCTCGGCGATTGCCAGCTCATGCATCTTGGGCCTCCGGAATCACCATAAGTCGGCCCTTGAAGTCTCGCAATGCGGTGCAGACGGGGCACCATCTGGTCGACGCCAGAGTGCCGGGCACGCAGTCTCAGGGTCTGTACGGGTCGCGTAGGTCAGCTGTGTTGCCGTAGGTTGGCTGGCATCCGGGGGGTGGATTTGTCATGAGGAGCGACACGCTGCGGCCGCTGGTGCGCGCGCTGACTCTTCCCTCCGTACTGTTCACCACTGGGCTCGCCGGGCACACTGCTGGCGGTGGCTTGATCCCGACCGCCTCGGTGCTGGTTTCGTTGTTCGTGCTCACCGTGGTCGCGGTGGTGCCCTTCGCAAGATCCCCTCTCAGGCCGGCAACGACCCTCGCGCTGCTCATCGGCGGCCAGGGACTGCTGCATGCGGCGTTCCAGCTGCTCAGCGGACCTGCTGTCACGGCGCAGACCGTCATGCCTGGCGGTGCAATGACAATGTCGTCGTCGACAAGTAGCTGTCACTCGATAGTGCACTCGGGCACTGCCTCGCACGGGTTGATGCCGGCCATGAGTGGCGGGCACTTCGTCATGGTGCTTGGGCACTTAGCGGCGGCGGCTGCGGTTGGAGTGTGGTTGGCAGCTGGAGAGCGCGCTCTCTGGATGCTGTTGGCGCTGGCTACGCGGCCGGTCCTCGACGCCTGGCGGATGGTCGCAGCCGTCGCGGGCGGTCTCCATCAGGCGGTTCACAGCCGTCGCCAGCTGTTCCCTGGCTGGAGCCGGCCGTCTGCAGTCGGTGGCTCGGTGTGGTGCATAGGCGGAGTCTCGCACCGCGGCCCACCGAACTGCTGCGTCGCCTGAACCCCGCTTGAAATTCAGCACCGTCTTGACGGTCTGACGGCGCATGTGTGGCCCTGCGGGCAAGCCATTTCCGGGCCGTCCTCGAATCATCACTAACCACGTCGGCAGCACTGTGCGACCGTGATCGGTCGCCGCTGCTGCTTCCAGAATTGAGTCAACACCATGTTGCAGAACAGCTCTTTACGGCGTCGAATCCTCACCCGCGTCGGGGTCGGCATCGGCGCTACCGTCGCAGCAATGCTGGCCCTACCGGGCCTAGCTCAGGCACATGTGACGGTCCAACCGGGAACCGCCGAAGGGGGCGGATTCTCGGTCGTCGCGTTTCGGGTTCCGAACGAGCGCGATGACGCCAGTACCACCCAGCTCAAAGTCAAACTGCCGCAGGATCAGCCGATCGGATCGGTGCAGACCACACCGGTACCTGGGTGGAAGATCACTACGACGACCCGGCACCTCGATAAGCCCATCGAGATGTTTGGCGAGCAGCTGGACACCGTGGTTTCCGAGGTCACCTGGACCGCCACTCAGGGCGGTATCCGTCCGGGCCAGTTCCAGGACTTCAGCCTCAGCCTCGGCCAGCTGCCCGAGGCCGGACAGCTGGTGTTCAACACTCTCCAGACCTACTCAGGCGGAGAAAAGGTGAACTGGAATCAGGTTTCGGCCGACCCGTCGGTAGAGCCGGAGCATCCCGCCCCGATACTCACGATTACGCCCGCAGCAGCAGGTTCAGGAGCGACTGATCAGGGCGGTCAGCAAGTCGCCCCGGCCGCTCAGAGCAAGCCGGGTTCCGACATGACTCTCCCGCTCGTTGTCTCCGGTGCCGCGCTGGTGCTCTCCCTGGTGGCCGTGATACTTGCGTGGCGCCGGGGGCGGCTACCGGCGCCGGCAGTGGAGACAGCGACCACTGCTACCCATGAGAATGCCAACGTTTGATCCGCTGAGGGCTGCCGGGAACGACTCGAGACCGTTCCCGGCATCCAGTGCTGAGCGCAGGTTCGCCTCATTGGGGTCGCTGAGCGCTGCGGCACGCCGGATGGCACTGCTTGGGACGCTTGCCGTTGTGGCCTGGACGCTCTTGGCGTCCCCCGCCGCGGCGCACGCCGAATTGGTGAGCATCACGCCGACTAATGGAGCCCAGCTGAGCGCTCCGCCGGTCCAAGTTCAAATGACGTTCACCGAGCCGGTCCACCTTATTAACGACGGCATCCGGCTGGTTGACGACAAGGGCGCCACCGTCGCCACACCGTATCCGACGGTAGAAGGGAACACGGTCAGCTGGCGGATGCCAGCCGACCTGGCGGATGGTGCCTACGTCGTGACATGGCGTGTGGTCTCAGCGGACGGGCACCCGGTCAGCGGCGCCTCCTCCTTTGGAGTTGGCAGCGCCGCGACTGCGGTGCCCAGCTCAGTCAGCGGTACAGGTAGTGCTAATACCAGCGGCGGGACCGCGGCGGCCGGGTCGATCGCGCCATGGCCCGTCATTGCGGTCCGTTTTGCCGGCTACGTCGCGTTTGCGCTGTTCGCTGGTCTGGCCGCGTTCGTACTGCTGTGCGCACCGGATACCAGCAAGGACCCGCGTCTGCAGCGCCTGGCACGCGGCGCGCTCATCGGCGGTGGTGCCGCTACAGTCGCCGCCATCCTGGTCCAGGGCCCGTACACGGCCGGAGTCTCGATGACCCGTGTCTTGGACGCCAAGCTGCTACAGCAGACACTGGCGACCCCGTTCGACGCCGCGATGGTATGGCGGCTCGCACTCTATGGCGTACTCGGCATGCTCGCCTGGCGACTGCCCAGGATCGTCAGCGAGCTTGCCAGCTGGCTGGTGCCGGCCGGTGTGGTCGGCATTGCGGCGACCCTCGCCGCTGCCGGGCATGCAGCGGCGGCCGGCCCTATCGATCTTGGGATCGACGCGCTCCATGCGCTCACCGCGGGACTCTGGGTCGGCGGCTTGGCCACCCTCGTCACACTCGGGCGATCCGTGGAACCCGACGCGCTGCACCGATTCTCCACCCTCGCCCTTGTGTCGGTACTCACACTGATCGCCACCGGCACCCTGAACTCGCTCAGCCGGCTCAACGCCGTCGATGACTTGTGGCAAACCGGCTTCGGCGTGACCTTGCTGGTCAAGCTCGCCCTGGTTGCCGGTACCCTCGCCGCTGCTGCGATCTCCCGACGACGCGTGCAGCAGAACCGTACGCCGCTGCCGTCCGTGCGGCTCGAAGCAAGCCTCACCGTGGCTGTCCTCGCCGTCACAGCTCTGCTCACGATGACAGCACCGCCATCCCGTGGAGCCGAGCCGGCAACCCAGGCCGGCGCCGGACAAGCAGCGACCAACGACACGGTCAAGATGTCCCTCGGCAAACAGGGAAAGGCCGCACTGACAGTCTTGCCCGCGAACACCGCTGGGAGCCATCTGCACCTAGTCCTCAGCGACACCGACGGCCGGCCGCTACGCGCTAGCAAAGTCACCCTGAAGGTAGCCAACCCGAGCCGCGACATCGCCCCGATATCAGTACCGATGACCAGCGATAGCGGAGTCTGGATCGGAAGCTATCGCTTTCCCTTCCCCGGCACATGGAAAACCATCCTCACAGTGGACGGGATCGGCTCATCCGCGGTAGTCACGACAGGCGACGTCACGATCCGCGAATGACCGGGCTGGGCGCAGGCTTGGAAACCCACCTTGCTCGCCAGTTCGGTATGCACCATGGTGGGGCTCATGGTGACCAAACAGGTGGGCCGCGGGATCGTCTTGGCGTGTCAAGGAGGCGGTAGTCACACCGCTTTCACCGCTGGTGTGCTTGAGGAACTACTAGCACATGATGACCGGGATATCCGGGCGTTGAGCGGTACGTCTGGCGGTGCGGTATGTGCCTTTCTCGCCTGGTCGGGGTTGCTCCTCGGTGGCCAGAAAGGTCGAAGTGTCGGCGTTTCCCGATTACAGCGGTATTGGGACACCGTACAAACGCATGGCGTTTTCGAGACACTCCAGGACGCCATCATGATCAATACGCTGCGCGGCATAGGGAGCCTGGGGCTCGCCCTGGAGTTCAGTCCGTATATGAACGTCTTTGAGGCAAGCCGCGACTTCAAAAAGTTGATCGAGGACGTCGTGCGTTTTGATGAGATCCACGTCTCCTCAAGAGCGCCACGTCTGCTGATCAGCGCCGCGAACGTGAAAACCGGGGACTTCCGAATCTTCCGAAGCCACGAAATCGATGAGGAACCCGCCGATGTGATCACCAGTGATGTGATCTTGGCTTCGGCGGCGGTGCCCACACTCTTTCGAGCTGTTCATCTAGGCGAGAACTTTTATTGGGATGGACTGTTTGCTCAGAACCCGCCGGTTCGTGATCTTCCGGACGCCGCCCGTGGCGACGGCAGGGGCGGAGTTCCGCCCAACGAGCTCTGGGTCATAATGATCAATCCCCTGCAGCAAGAAGCCGAGCCGAGGCGGATGGACGACATCCGAGACCGTCGAAATGAGCTTGCGGCCAATATCTCGTTCCAACAAGAAATATTCTTCATCGGTAAAATAAATGAGCTGGCTGGGCGCGATTATTTGACCAATAAGGCGAAAAAGAAGTATCACCCGATCAAGGTCCGCGCTATCACTATGTCCGATGAAGTGGCCGCAAGCTTGGACTATGAATCCAAGCTGAGTCGAGATCCAGGACAGATCAGGTTACTAAGGGAACACGGCAAAGACCGCGCACGGAGCTTTCTGGCTGATCTAAAAAGACCGGACGCCGATGACCGTACCGCGCTCTTGTTCAGAGACATCTGGGGCCGCCGGAAGAATCGGAACTGGACACCCTTGTACTCATCCGATAGCAAGAGCTAACGCACGTCACGGCAGACGACGGAGGGGACAGCGCCAGTGAGCCACCGCTAATCGCTGTCCTCGATCCGGATCCGCAGGCGACGAAAGCCGCGACCCTTACTCTCCATCTTGGTCACCGCGATGCGCCCGATCATGGCGGTGGACGCGACGTGAGTACCGCCGTCAGCTTGAATGTCGAGGCCATTGATGTCGACGATGCGCACCATCTCGATGTCCGGCGGCAGGAGGTCACTCGCGGTGCGGATGATGTTCGGGATGGCCATTGCCTGCTCCCGCGGCAGCACCCGGACATCGATCTGCCGGTTCAAACGCACCGCCGCATTGCAAGCGTCCTCGACGCGCTGCTTGAAGTCCGCCGGCACGTCGGGCAGATCAAAGTCCATCCGCGCGATGAGCGGCTCCATGTTTCCTCCGGTCACCGGGGCCCCGAAGTCCCGCAGCACCACTGCGCTGAGCACATGCAGGCCGGAATGCGTACGCATCAGGCTTGTTCGGCGCTCGTCGTCCAGCCCACCGTGGACGCTGGTGGCCGCCGGCGGCAGAGGGTCTTCTTCGGCCGGCAGGAGGTAGAGGTCATCACCCTTGCGCGTACCGACGATCCGGGTTCGGACATTCCCCCACACCAGCACGCCGTGATCGGGCGGCTGTCCTCCGCCGCCGGGATAGAACGCGGACCGGTCCAACACGATGCCCTGATCGGGATCAGCGAACAGCACAGTAGCGGCCCACTCGCGGATCGACGGATCTTCGAGGTCAAGCCGATGCGTGTGGTGCCGATACGGGTTCTCTGCCACAGTCATGAATGCGATTCTGCCCGCGATGCTCGCGCCGCCGATTTCCAAAAAATTGCGCGAGCGGAGCGAGCACCAGCCCCAGCGGCGAGCTGTGTGCAGGAGGGCCGACGAAACGCGTCGAGATCGGAGCTGGTCTCAAATCCATCGTTTCGTCGGATCCGACGAAGACGGCAGCTCTTCAGCGAACATCGCAGCGAGCGGAGCGAGCAATTGGACACAGCGGGCGCAGCGAGCGGAGCGAAATGAAATACACCCTGTTGCCCTTAGCACCATGAGTGCGAGATCATCACCGTGCCGGATCGGGCCGATCGGCACATTCCAACGAGGAGGGCAACCATGAGCGTCTACCGGGTGATCGACGTCGTCGGAACGAGCACCACCTCCTGGGAGGAGGCTGCCGCGGACGCAATCAAGACGGCGGGCCAATCAGTCCGCGACCTTAGGGTCGCCGAGGTCATCAAGCAGGACATTCACCTCGGTGATGGCGGCGAGCTCGTCTACCGCACGAAGATCCAGCTGTCCTTCAAGTACGAGCAGCAACAGTAGGAGCCTTAGGCGCCTCCTCGCTTTGGGCTTCGTCGCGCAAACATCGGAGTCACCGGTTCTGCGTGGTCGATTCTTGATCGCCTGTCGAAGTTGGCTGGCTCCCAAAGCCGTGAGCGGGTGCCAAAAGCTTAAGCAGCCGTTAATGGCCGTTGCCAGTTCGCCCCTACGATTCCCCCGTGACCGTCTCGGCCTTCTTTGTGCACAGCCTGCCTTTGATGCTCATTGCAGCCGTGAGCCCGGTGTTGTTCCTCAACGCCTCACGGGTCGTCGAGGCCGCTGGCATCTCTGGCGGCCTGTGCTTTGGGGCCGGGGCTGTCGTCTGCCTCATCGCTTTGGGCGTACCGACGATGGGTCTGATGGGTGCCGCGCCGTCGCGGCTGGTGGAGGCCGGTATTGCCTCCCGTGGCGTCGACTTGGCGCTTGCGCTGGTGCTGATCGCCTATGGCGCCTGGCAAATTGTGCGAAGCCGCCGCAAGCGGACTGCTAAGGACACCTCACATGGCAACAACGACGACGCACTACCTACCGGCGTTCGCGCGTTGTTAGCCGCCGGGCTGCTCGGAATGATCACGAACTTCACGACTCTGCCGCTTTATCTGAGCGTCAGTCAGCGCATCGGCACCGTGACAGTCCCGTGGTGGGCACGAGCTCTGCTATTGGTCTTGGTGATCGTCGTTGTCGCGACGCCTGTTTGGCTCCCTGTCGGTATCAAAGCTGTCGCCCCAGAGCACTCTGGAATCCGACCGGAGACCCGACGCAAGATCCAAACGGCGACCCAGCGGGTCTCGATCGGCGCCTGTTTCGTCGGCGGGGCATTGATCATTTGGCACGTCCTCAGAGGGTGACCAAGCCTTTAGCCGGTTAAGGCTTGGATCACCTCCGGAGCTGGGGTCAGCGCCGGTAGGCGGGCATCATCCTGGCTGCGCTATATCCTGCAGCGTGTCCTTAGGTCCGGCAGCGGCGGAACGTCGACTCCTGCTGTTCTCGGTGTGGGCCTCGGCCGCATTCGCCGTCATCTCAAGCGTCTGGGGAATCGTCAGCGGCTCGAGCATGATCGTCTTCGACGGTCTGTACTCGTTCGTGAGCATTGGGCTCTCGGGGCTTGCGGTGCTCACCTTGCGCTTCGTGGGGCGTGGTCCCGACGAGCGGTTCCCCTGGGGCAGAGAGGCGGCCGAACCAGTCGTCGTGGTCCTCAAGGCCGCGACGCTCGGTGCGCTCTGCGTGTACGCCGGGATCGGAGGCATCGCCGACCTCTTGAAAGGTGGCCGCGAGGTAAAGGTCGGATGGGCAATCGTGTACGCGGTCATCGCGACAGCAGCCAGCCTCATCGTTGCATTGGTGCTCAAGCGGGGTACGCGGCCGGAGTCCCCAGCGGGCCCCGGCCGGGACCTCGTTCGCGCCGAGGCGGCGGAGTGGCTGGGCGACGCCCTGCTGTCTGTCGGCGTACTCGTCGGATTTCTTTTTGCCTGGTTGTTGACGTCGAGAGGCGAGGCCCACTTAGCCGGGTACGTCGACCCGGCCATGGTGGTCCTGGTGTCCGCGGCATTCCTCGTGGTGCCGCTTCGACTCGTGATCGGCGGCATGCGTGAAGTGTTGTCGATGTCGCCGCCGGAGGATGTCCAGTTACAGCTTCGTGAAGTTGTCGAGGACGTACAAAGCCGCTATGGGCTACAGGAGTCGGTCGTGCGCGCCGCCAAAGTGGGTAGCCGGATGGACATCGAGGTCGATTACGTGGTTGGCCCCGACTCAAGCGTCGTCACGGTCACCGACTGCGATGCTGTGCGGTCAGAGCTGTACGAACGTCTGTCGGCATTGGGTTATGAAAAATCCGTGGTCGTGGCATTTACGAACGATCGACGCTGGGCCGAATAGTAGAAAACTGCGGGCAAATGACATTCCTGAATCGATTCAGGAATGTCACTTGCCCGCAGTTTCTTGCCAGAGGTTTCTAGTCGAGGGCTGGAGCTTCCATGGCCGGACAAGTGTCCATCACCACATCTAGACCGGCTGCGCGGGCACGTTGGGCGGCGGCTTCGTCGATTACGCCGAGCTGAAGCCACACTGCCTTGATGCCAAGCCGATCCTTCTGGGCAATGGCCTGGTCGACCACGGCGCCAACCCGCTGGCTGTTCACAAAGCAATCCACGACCTCAACCGGACCCGGGATGTCAGCAAGCTGGCTATATCCCTGCTCACCGAGGGCATCCTCGCCGCGAAGATTGACCGGGACGATTCTCATACCGAGCTGGTCGTGCAGATATCGGCCGATGCTGTAAGCGGTGCGCTGGGTGTTGGCTGACAAGCCGACAACGGCCCAAGTCGCCGGCGTCGTCAACAGCTGTTTGATGACCTCGGGGTCACGCCACGTTCCCACAACACAAATCCTTGCCGATCCAGCCGGTGTTCGGAGAGCAGGACCACAGATCAGTCGCGGCAGTATGTAGCCAGGGCAGCGTCAACAGCGGGCTTGTCAACGGCGACCGCGTCGAAGAAGCACGAAGGAAGGTGCTAGATCATCACCGAGTTGATCATCAGACCAATACGGAACGAAGATCGGGAGGCTTGGGACCCGCTGTGGCAGGGCTATCTGGAGTTCTACCGCGCGACACTTGCACCGGAGGTCACCGAGCGGACCTGGGCTGCGCTATGTGACTCAGCCTCTGCGGTGCATGGACTCGTCGCCGAGCAGAACGGCGAACTTGCGGGCTTTGCGCATTTGATCATGCATCCGACGACGTGGGCCACCCGTCCGAGCTGCTACCTGGAGGATCTCTATATCGCCGAGGCCTGGCGCGGTCGAGATATCGCCCGGCAACTCATCAAGGCCGTTTACGCGTTCGCCGACGAATCCGGCGCTGCCGGAGTCTATTGGCTGACTCAGGAGTACAACGCCCCAGCACGCTCGCTATACGACACACTCGCCCACCGGACATCCTTCGTCGTTTATCAACGGTGAACGCCGGACCAACAAAACACCAGCTACAAACTCTCTCCGGGTCTAGCAAAGCGGTGCGTTGAATAAAGCCGGCCACTGGCGGGTATAGAGCGCTTTGTAGGGAGGAACACCGTGAGTGTTTTAAGTGTCGTCATGTTGCTCTCGAACTATTTTCCCGAGATCAGTATTGTTTTCTGGACAATCGGTCTGATTGTTCTGGGTACGGGGATTGTCTTCCTCATCCTCGGCAAAAAGGGCCGCACATTTGGCGGACGTAGGTACCGGTTCTGAGGCATGTCCTCAGCCACTGACCTGTTGAGAGCATTCTCGCGCGTCGGAGTCCGCTGATCGCCCTCCTCGTCCATCGGACGAGGTGCCCAGGCGCAGGCGTTGGGGCCTGCCAGATGCCGAGAATCCGGCGCGGAACGAACTTTCCAGAGAAAATCAGCTCGTCATGTCAACCGAAGAGAGCTCTGCGGCGAGTAACTCGTTGATGGAAAGCCAAGCAGCAGCAGCCGCCGCCGAGGCTGCCGCCGTCGATCCAACGCTTCCGGACGCCGACGCTGCTACATCAGTCGAGGCGGCCACCGAGTTGCTCACGTTCGACGACTTCTACAGGCGAGAACACAGACATGTGCTTGGTTTGGCGTTCGTCTTGACTGGCAATCAATGGGTCGCCGAGGACACCGCACAAGACGCCTTCACGGCGGCATTCCGGCGTTGGCATTCCATCGTTGCTTACGACTCGCCGAGCGCATGGATTCGGCGAGTCACGTGTAATCGGGCGGCATCAGTGCTGCGGCGAAGCGTACGCGAGGCAAAAGCGTTGATGCGTCTTGTCGGACGGACGCAAAGCTACATCGAGCTGGATGAGGGCGATGACGCCTTCTGGCAAGCGGTTCGTCATCTGCCACCTCGTCAGGCACAAGTAGTGGCCCTCTATTACATGGAGGACTACAGCGTGCGGCAGATAGCCGAGGTTCTGGACTGCAGCGAAGGCACCGTGAAAACGCACCTGAGCCGGGCCCGCGATGCAGTAGCGCGTCAATTGCAGTTAGAGGACTCACAATGAGCGACTTTGATTCTCGGGCACGAAAAGCAGCCGACTCAGTTCGGCAACAGATTTCTGGAAACATTTTTCACCCTGAAAAGGGAATTCGGCGGGCCCAGCGATCTCCCGTGCGCATAGCCATTCCGAGTGCTGTTGCCGCGGTAGCCCTTATCGCTGCTGTCATGGTCGTCTTGCCTCGCGGTGGCGATGGTGGAATGCCATCGGCCGCCCAAGGACCCTTGGGTGGAGAAGGCGCAGCGTTCGCCTTGACGGGCGCGCTGAAGCCGTTTGATACGTGTGACGCCGTTCTGCAGTACTTCAAGGACCAGGCTCCGGATTACCTGATTGAACGTGCGGGCGGCGGCGCTGTGACAACCGAAGCTGGTACACCCATGAGGAGAGCTGCGCTGCCGAAGCAGAGCCGCGCGGATGACTCCTCCGGTACGGCCGCTGAGTCGGCAGACGCGCCGGCGCATTCGACAACGAATGTGCAAGAGGCAGGCGTCGATGAACCGGACATCGTGAAGACGGATGGAAAACGCATCGTTGCGGTCGCCCAGGGCCGAGTCCACTTAGTTGGGCTCGATGGCGGCAAAATGACGTTACGCAAGACTCTTCAAGACACGAATGTTCGCAATGTGTTTCTTTCCGGCGACCGTGCGCTTGTCTTCAGCGGCCAACCGGCTCAGAGTTCAGAGCTGGGATTGCCATGGGCCGGTCAGCAGGCCGTTATGTCGATGTATGACATCTCTAATCTCAGCGATCCACAACCGATCGCCACGTTGACGATCAACGGCGAGGTGCTCGACGCACGACTGGTGGGAACGCAGGTACGTGTGGTGACGGTTTCCTCACCCGACGTTGATGCCCCATCGCCGGTCTACACACCTGACGGTGGTATCGAACAGAAGTCGAAGGACGAGCTACGGGCTGCAATTGCCAGGACGACTGTCGACAACTGGATCCCGACGTACGCGTTGCGCGACGGGGCTGGCGCGGAAGTGAGCAAGGGACGTCTTGTGGAATGCGCGAATCTGGCTCATCCGGAGACGTTCTCCGGGCTCGATACGGTGGCGGTGTCGTCGTTCGACATGGGGTCGGCGCTACAGTCCCGCAAGACAGTAGGGGTAATTGCCGGCGGAGAGCAGATATATGCGACCGACACGTCGACGTATGTCTCGACCACCGATTGGAGCCGTGACGGTTCACCCGCAAAGACCAGTGTGCACAAGTTGGTCACTGCGGCATCGGGAGCCAGCAGCTACAAAGGATCAGGTGAGGTTCCGGGGACCTTACTGAACGAATACGCGATGTCGGAGTACAACGGCGTCTTGCGTGTCGCGAGCACCTTCTCTGAGCGTCGCGGTTGGGTCAGCTCACGTCAGATGACTGAGGGTCTAGTCACTACTCTGCAGGAACGAGACGGCGCACTTCGCCAGCTGGGACAGGTCAGAGGGCTTGGCCGGCAGGACAACGAATCGATCCGAGCCGTACGCTTCATCGAGGACCGCGGGTACATCGTGACCTACCGTCAGACAGATCCCCTTTATGTTCTCGACCTTCGTGATCCTTCAGCACCGAAGGTCGTGGGCGAGTTGAAGATCCCCGGTTACTCCGGCTACCTGCACCCGATCGGTGAAAACCTCCTGCTCGGCGTCGGACAAAGCGGATTGGAGTCCGGCCCGGTCTCGCTGACTCCGCAGCCGCCGACGAAGGACGGCACGACTACCGACATCGCTCCATCGACACCGAGTCGACCTACACCAAATCGGCCCGGCCAGATCGGCGTGCAGTTCTCCTTGTTCGACATCAGCGATCCGGCTCACCCCCGCCGTATCGACACCCAGACCTACGGCGGAGGTGCGGCGGCAGCCGAATTCGATCCGAAGGCGTTCTTGTACTGGCAGCCGCGCAATCTGATCATTGCTCCCACCAACCTCCATGGTGACTACCGAGGACACGGAGCCTTCAGCGGTCTTGTGTTACTGCAGGCCAATGCGGATGGACTCAAGGAGATCGGCCGCCTTGCAACCACCCAGGTGTATGGCACCGTGAACCGGTCGCTGGTCATCGGCGACAACGTCTACATGCTCTCCGACCAGGGGCTGCAGGCGAACAGCCTCGACACCCAGCGTCAGATCGACAAGCTGATCTTTTAGGACTTCAGCGCTCGCTGGATTACATCGTCGATGCGGCGCGTTTGATTGCCTTCCGGATCCGGCAATACGTACCGCAGCGGCACACGTTCATGATCTGGTCGATGTCGCCGTCGGACGGATTGCGCTTTGACTTCAACAGCGCAGCGGCCTGCATGATCTGGCCCGGTTGGCAGAACCCGCACTGCGCAACGTCCTCGTCGATCCACGCCTGCTGGACTGGGTGCAGGCCACCGTCGGGAGCCAGGCCTTCGATCGTGGTGACCTTCTTTCCCACGACGTCAGCCGCGGTAAGGGTGCATACCTGGACCGCATTGCCGTTGACATGGCAGGTGCATGCCCGGCACACGCCGACACCGCATCCGTACTTCGGCCCGGTCACGCCGAGCAAGTCGCGCAGCACCCACAGCAGAGGCATGTCTGCCGGTGCATCGACCGTGACCTTCTTTCCGTTGAGCGTAAAGGCATAGCTTGGCACCGATGTGCTCCTCAGAAGTTGATCGGGAATTTGCGCGGCTTCTTGCCGGTCGCGCGGGCGTAGGCGTTAGCCACCGCGCCGGCTGCCGCTGGAACGCACAGCTCCCCTACTCCACCGGGCTTACCGGATCCGTCTAGGAGGTACACGTCGCAGGTCAATGGGGCATCCGCCTGCCGGGCGTACTTGAAGTCGCTGTAGCTGCCCTCCCGAAACGCGCCGTCATCCAGGTGGTTGCCGGCTGACAGCACGGTGCTGATCCCATCCATCAGGCTGCCCATGGCCTGAGCCCGCAGACCGCTCGGATTAACTTGCCGCCCTACATCCAGGGCCATCACGGCTTTGGTGACCCGCGGCTTTTCGCCTCTGCAGTCAATCTCGACCAGACATGCCGCAATCGACCGGTATTCCGCGTGGAGTGCCACGCCTTGCGCGGTTCCAGACGACATCGTCCGGCCCCACTTACCTTCGGTGTCGATCTTGTCGAGTACGGCGCGAGCATCGGCCGTCTTCAGGAACTTTCGGCGCATGGCGACCGGGTCCTTTCCCAGCGCCTTGGCGATCTCGTCGACGAGGATCTCCTCGGCGGTGCGAGCCTGGGCGGAGTAGACCGAGCGCCACGACGCGGTAGGCATGTCGTAGGAGACCTCGTTGAGGCTTTCGGTGACGACTCCGAAGTTGTACGGACAGGACTGGCTAATGCCGAAGAACGCCGTACCGATCGTCGGGCTGACGTACCCGGCATCGACGAGCGCCTGACCCGTGCCGCTCCCCAGGTCCAGCTCCACACATGACGCACGGTGCTCGTAGGTCAGTACGTCATCGCCGTTGTGCACGGCTCGCAACTGATGGTGGCTGCGCGGCCGTACCCGGCCATGGCGCATGTCATCGTTACGCGTCCACATGAGCTTCACAGGCCGATCGATAGCTTTCGATACCCGCGCCGCCTCGACTGCCGGCTCGTAGTAGATCCGCCTGCCGAAGGAGCCGCCGCCCCGAACCACGTGCAAGGTCACATCGTCGGCCTTCAGGCCTACCGCCTCGGCGACCGCCGACTGAGCACCTGTCGGCGATTTGCTCGCCACCCAGATCTCCGCGGAGTCGGATTTGACGTCGGCCACCGCACTGCCGACCTCCATCGGGGCGTGGTTGACGAACGCGAAATCAAAGGTCGCGTCCACCCGTTGGGTCGTTGGAAGCGCTGGCGTCATCGGCTGGATCGCTGCTGTGAGCCGGGACTCGATATCGGTGTCCGAAACTCCGTCGACAGTGCCCGATCCCCATGTCACGTCGACTGCGGCCTTCGCCTTCATGGCTTGGTCGAATGTTTTCGCCGTCACCGCCACGCCGCTCGGCAGCTCGGTGACGGCCACGACTCCAGGCATCTTGAGCGCAGCTGATGCGTCGTAGGACTTGACTTTGCCTTTGATCGTGGGCGGCCTGATCACCACCGTCGGTAACGCACCAGAGATATCGAGATCAAGTGCGTACTTCGCCGCCCCAGTGACAATGCTCTTGGCGTCGATCCGTGTCGTCGACTTGCCGATGAGACGGTACTCCGATGGCGATTTCGGCTCTGCAGACACCGCAGCTATTCGCACCTGTGCCGCTGCTTCGGTGAGCGACCCATACGTTGCGGAGCGCCCATCGGGGGCCCAGACCGCGGTATCGCGCGTGGTCAGCGACTTCGCCGGCAAATTCCACCGCTCCGCTGCCGCAGTCACCAGCCGGGCCCGGGCCTCAGCGGCAATCTCGCGTACCGGGTCCCACAGCGAGCGAACCGACGACGACCCGCCGGTGGACTGCGCGGTTCCCAGGTCCTGACGGGCCTGCTCCAACGGAACATCGACATCATCCAGGCGCGCGTCGATCTCGTCGGCAACCACCATCCCGAGTGCCGTCGTAATGCCCTGGCCGACCTCCGCACGCGGCAGCCGGAAGACGACCTGGTTGTCGGTCGTGACCTCGAGCACGAGAAGATCTTGAGCTTGCTTCGTCGCGGCCACCATGACATCGCCGAGGTCAGCGATGTTCTCCGGTTGCGGCGGGCTCGGCACCACTCCGTACGCCCTGCTCGGATCCAAGAGATTCCCGGCGCTTGTGGCAGCAACGGTGAGCACGGGAGCTGCGACGACGTAAGTGAGGAATCTGCGTCGAGTCAGCGATCGGTCGGTCGGCACGTCCTCCGACGGCACGGCGTCATGCGAGGTATGGGTTGGCAATGGAGCATCCTTCTCTGCACGGTTTGTCCGGGCGCTTCAGGTCTTTGAGGACCGACCTGTCGCACGAGTAGTCAGTTGCCCACGCGGCAGCGTAGCGGCCTGTCCTCCGCCCTGCAGGCACTCTGCGGAACAGGTGTCAGGAAGATGGCCGGAGGCCAGACAGTGGACTTGAGCACAGCGGCAGCGCAGCACGGGCTGGTAGAACCGGTGAATGCGCGCTGTTGTTTTCGACACCTTTGGTTCGCCGCTGCGCGTCACGGACCTGGCGCCGCCTGAATGTCCACCAGACGGTGCCGTGATTGATGTGAAGGCGACGGGGATTTGTCGATCTGACTGGCATGCCTGGCGCGGCCATGAAGCGGTTTCGCTGCCACACGTGCCGGGTCACGAGTTCTCTGGAGTTGTCAGCACGATAGGTGCCCAGGTGTCGGCGTTCGCGGTTGGGGACCGCGTCACAGTGCCGTTCGTGAACGGGTGTGGGCACTGCGACTGGTGTCGAACGGCCCAGGCTCAGGTGTGCCCCAACCAAACTCAACCCGGGTTCAGCAACCCGGGCTCCTTCGCTGAGCAAGTCGCAATCCGGGCCGCGGACTTCAATCTCGTCCGGCTTCCTGACGCGGTGGACTTCACCACAGCCGCAGTTTTGGGCTGCCGCTTCGCCACCGCTTTCCACGCGCTCACGGCCCAAGCCAAGCTCAAGCCGCAGGAGTGGCTGGCAGTATTCGGCTGCGGTGGTGTCGGACTCTCAACGATCATGATTGCGGTCGCTCTTGGCGCTCGGGTCGTGGCCGTCGACCCCTCGCCGGCCGCGCTTGCGCGAGCCGCGGACCTCGGCGCCGAGGCCACGGTTGAGGAGCTTGATCCGGTGGCCACGGTGCAGTCGATCACCGGAGGCGGTGCTCACAGTTCGGTCGACGCGCTCGGATCGGCAGCGACCGCACTCTGCTCGGTCCGTAGCCTGCGGCCCCGAGGACGTCACGTTCAGGTGGGTCTCATGCTCGGCGATGATCAGCTGGCACCGCTGGATTGGGACCGTGTTGTCTCACGCGAGCTCCAGGTACTGGGCTGTCATGGGATGGCCGCAAGTGAGTATCCGGAAATGTTGGCCATGATCGCTGACGGACGCTTGCAACCGCAGCGTCTTATCGGGTCGGTCGTCGACCTGGAACGGGCTGGTGAGGTGTTGATGGCAATGGATCAGCCGGTGCCAGCCCGATCGGGCATTGTGGTCGCCACAATCTGATCAACTGTCATTGCACTGTCTCCGAAACCGAGGCCATGATGTGACGACTGCTTCCAACCGATATCAATGCTGATAGATGCCAGCGGCCCAGAAAGGAGGCGACCGTTCATGAAGGCAGTACGGCTGCACAAGTATCACGAACGTCCGTCTCTGGACGATGTCCCTGAGCCCCAGGTCACAGGGCCGCTCGATGTCCTGGTACGTGTTGGAGCGGCCGGCCTGTGTCGTACCGACCTGCACATCTATGAGGGCCAGTGGGAGCCGCTTACGCATCCAGAGTTGCCGTTCACTCTCGGTCACGAGAACGCGGGCTGGGTCGAGGAAGTCGGATCGGCCGTTTCCAACCTCGCCCCAGGCGACACTGTGATCTTGCATCCGCATATCACCTGCGGACTGTGCCGTTACTGCCGGGCCGGCGACGAGATGCACTGTACGAGCAGCAGATTCCCCGGCGTGGACGGGACAGACGGCGGCATGGCGGACTACCTGCTCACCGACGCACGGTCGGCGGTGAAGCTCGACCCCTCGCTTCAGCCCGCCGATGTCGCTGCCCTGGCCGACGCCGGCCTCACCGCTTATCACGCGGTCAAAAAGGCCCTGCCCTTGCTCTACCCCGGCACGAGTGCGGTGATCATCGGAGCTGGCGGCCTCGGCCACATCGGCGTCCAGGCGCTGAAGGCCATGAGTGCGACCAAGATCATCGTCCTTGACCGCAACCAGGCTGCGTTGGATCTGGTACGCGGCTACGGCGCGGACGAGACTGTGCTCGCCGAAGAGAATGCGACCGAGCAGGTGCTCGACCTAACCGATGGTAATGGCGCCGAAGTTGTCTTCGACTTCGTTGCTGAGCAGGGCGCTGAAGCGTTGGGCTGGAACCTCACTCGGCGAGCCGGATCGCACTACATCATCGGATACGGCGGCAACATCAGCGTCCCCGCGATTGACGTCATTTCCAGCGAACGGAACATCGTCGGCAACCTGGTCGGGACCTACACCGATCTCGCCGAGCTGATGGCGCTTACCGCGCAGGGCAAGGTGGAACTTCATACCCGCACCTATCCACTGGACGCCGTGAACGAGGCCATGGATGACCTGGACGCTGGACGTCTTCAAGGTCGTGGAATTCTCGTTCCCGGATGAGGCGGTGCCGGCCCACCGGCTTTAGCTGATGGACGACAGTGAGGAGCCTTTTGATGGCAGAGCACCCCAACGCCGAGCCCATTCGTCAGGCGTTCGATGCATTCGCAACCGGCGACATGGCAACCATGCAGTCACTCGTTGCGGAGGACACGGTGTGGCACCTTCCCGGCCGCGGCCCGCTCGCTGGTGATCACTACGGCCGAAACGCGGTGTTCGAAATGTTCGGCCGCTTGGTGCAAGCATCGGAGGGAACCTTCAATCAGTCACTTCACGATGTGCTCGCCAGTGAGGACCATGTCGTGGCCTTGACCTACGCCACAGCCAGCCGTGGTGATCACAGATATGACGGGCGAGATGCATGGGTATTCCACCTGCGTGAAGGTCAGATCGCCGAGGCTTGGTGGCGCCCTGGTGACCTCTATGCCGCAGATGAGTTCTGGACTTAGGGCGTCAAGTTCAGCTCCGCGCCCCTGCGCGTTGTTGCATTCAGCCGCACCTGCGCCGAGACATCAGTCCCGCATGACATGATCATGATTACCGTCACGAAGTCAGGAGTCTGTGGTGTACCTTATGCGCATCGGCCCGAGCGACTCGGAGCGACCAGTCGTCCGGATCGACGACACCCAGTACGTCGACGTCGCCGATGTGGTCAACGACTTCGATGAGGCGTTCTTCGGCAGCGACGGTCTGACCAGCCTGCGCGACATCGTCAGCGAACGGGTCGCGTCCGGACAGTTACGGCAGTTCGCCGAGGAGCGAGTCGGCGCTCCGATCGCCCGGCCTCACCAGATCCTCTGTATTGGCTTGAACTACAGCGATCACGCTGCCGAGACCGGGCAGCCGGTGCCAAGCGAGCCGATCCTGTTCAACAAGTCGCCCAACACGCTCGTCGGCCCGTACGACGATGTTCGCATCCCGCGTGGCTCGACCAAGCTCGACTGGGAAGTCGAACTTGGCGTGGTTATCGGTAGGCGTACCAGCTATCTCGACTCAGTGGACGACGCGCATGACGCCATCGCCGGCTTCGTTGTGGTGAACGACGTCAGTGAGCGAGCGTTCCAGACCGAACGCGGCGGGCAATGGACCAAGGGCAAGTCCGCCGAGACCTTCAACCCGGCAGGTCCATGGCTGGTCACGCTGGACGAAATTGACGACGTGCGCAATCTGAGCATGTGGCTCGACGTGAACGGGATACGCCGTCAGGACGGCTCCACCTCGACAATGATCTTCGACCCCTACTTCGTCGTTCATTACCTCAGCCAGTTCCTCGTCCTCGAGCCAGGCGACCTGATCAACACCGGTACGCCACCAGGCGTCGGGATGGGCTTTGACCCGCCAATCTGGCTACAGGCCGGTGATGTGGTGGAGCTAGGTATCGAGGGTCTGGGCCAGCAACGCCAGACCGTTATTCCTCCCCGCTGAGCCGAAGGAGTCAGATGTCCACGCCCGTTGTCGTCACCGCGTACTTCCGTCCCGCCCCGGGCCAGCATGATCGGCTCGTCGAGGTTCTCGGCCCGTCGATCGCCGCTGTTCATGAGGAGCCGGGTTGTGAGTTGTACGCAATCCACGACGCGCCGGACGGCACCATCGTGATGATCGAAAAGTGGAGCTCTGTGGAAGAGCTGGACGAGCATGGCAGTGGCGAGGCGGTACGCGCACAGACCGCGGCCCTGGAAGGACTGCTGACATCGCCGGTCGAGGTAACCCGCTTAGTGCCGCTGCCAGCCGGAACGGCTGATCAAGGACAGCTCTGAACCAAGCAGCCATTTCCTCCTGGACTCTGGCTGGTCGGGTGTCACTCGGAATGACGGCACCACCGACTTCCGCCTCTCGCACAAAGCCAGGAAGGCGGCTCCAAGCGGCCGCGAAGGCGTGCCTGCGTGATCTTGTGCGGAATAACGGGAGACCCGGACGCACGGTAGCGGCCGGATAACGCCTTTGTAACGCCGACGCCCAGCTTCTCTTTTTACGCGTAGGCGTATTTGAAGGCACCGTCTAGCATCGGTTGCGACCCGAGTAGGCCGGAACAGTTTCTCGGGTTTTTTGGTCAGTTGAGGGGGCAGCTGGCGCACTCGTACCTGAAATCCGACCCTTCAAGCTACCCATGAAATCCATAAGGCAGCTCTACGACGCTGCCGACCAAGCGGCGTCGTCATTTGTATTCTTCGATCCGTCAGGTCGACGGTGGCAAAAGATCCGAATCATCGCAGCCGGGCTTGCGGCACTCGTGCTGGTTGGGATCCTGGTAACACTCCCTCACCTGAACGACACGCCTGCGCTTGTCGCGACTCAAGAGCCTTTGGGTCCACCGCTGACGAGCGATACCACCGGTAAACAGGTCCCGGTGGTCGGTCAGGGCCCGCTGGTGCGGGTGCTGGAGATCCGTCGAGACAGCGGAAGATCTCTGGCGTGGATCCCTCCACACAAGCGATCGTGACGACGTTCAGCGCGCCAGATCAGCAGCGCATCGGCTCGAGCGCTTATGTGATCCAGCGGTTCGGCTATCCGGACGCGGCGCAACGGACGATCTCATTGACGTTCGACGACGGGCCAGATCTGAAATGGACGCCAGAACTGTTGAATCTGCTCTCAGCCGAAAACGTTCCAGCAACCTTCTTTGCTACCGGCACGATGATTGCCCAGAATCCTAAGATCTTTCAGCGCGAGGTCCGCGAAGGACACGCGGTGGCCAACCACTCGCTCACCCACGCTGACGTCAGCACCACGTCAAACTGGCGGGCGCGGCTCGAATTGACGATGACAGACCATGTCATTCGGGCAGTGACAGGCAAGGAGGTGGGCTACTTTCGGCTCCCCTATGAGGGTGATGACGAAAAGTCGACCCAGGCGGTGATCGAAGGGATGCTGCGCTCCCAGCGCTATGGCTATCTGGTCACATCCCATGACTTGGACAGTAACGACTGGCGCTATGCCTCGCACGAACTGACAGGCGAGATTCCGCTCCCTGACCTAAACGGGCAGAACGTCACAGTCCTGCTCCACGATGGCGGTGGGACCGGACGCGAGGTGACCATCGACTACGTCCGCAAGCTGATTGCGCACGCCAAGTCGCAGGGCTACACCTTCACCACCATGCCGCAGGTGCAGCCCGAGCTGGCTGACCGTGTGTTCGATGTGAAACCCACGATCTGGGAGGCCCTCACCTTGAAGCTGGTCCAGATCTGGTTTGTCTGGCCGAGTCTGCTGCTTCGCATTCTGTTCGGAATAGCCGTCACCTTCGTCGTTGTGATCGGACTTGGCAACTGCGTGATCGCCACAATTCGACGGCGTCGTCGCGACAAGATCGTCTGGCCGTCGACCAGTGAGATGCAGCCACCGGTCTCGGTGATTCTGGCTGCCTACAACGAAGAACAGATCATTGGGCGTACTCTCCGCTCGGTCCTGGCATCGACATATCCGTTGACTGAAGTCATCGTCGTGAACGACGGATCCAGTGACCGGACATCTGAAGAGGTTCGAGAAATCGCACGGTACGACAGCCGCATTCATCTCATCGAGCAACACAACACGGGGAAAGCAGCTGCGCTGAACGCCGGACTGAGCTACGCGAGCAGCGAGATTATCGTGACACTGGACGCCGACACGCTGCTGGCGCCCGAAACGGTCGCCCGGCTGGTTCGTCACATCGCTGCAGATGCGACCGGTCGCCTCGGCGCGGTCGCCGGAGTGGTTCGAGTTGGGAACCGCAGGCGCAACCTTCTCACTCGGTGGCAGGCGCTGGATACCTCACCCAGATCGGGGTAGAACGCGCCGCCCAAGATGTCATGGGCGCCATCAGCATCGTTCCGGGCGCCTGTGCCGCCTGGCGAAAGGTCGCGGTCCAAGAGGCCGGCGGCTATACCGAAGTCACCCTTGCGGAGGATTGCGATCTCTCACTGTCCTTGCATCGGGCCGGCTGGCGCGTCACCCAGGATGACGAGGCGATCGCCTTTACCGAGGCTCCTGAGACTGTCGACGCCCTGCTCAATCAACGCACCCGATGGACCTTCGGCAGCCTGCAAGCGATCTGGAAACACCGCGACCTACTCTTCCGGTCGCGTTACGGGTTCCTTGGCTGGTACGTACTGCCGCAATTTGCGCTTGCCATCGTTCCTCCGATTGTCTTTCTGCCGTTCATCGTTTTCATGGGCATTCGGACGGCTCAAGAGCAGGGAATCGACGTAGTGCTGTACTACTTCCTGCTTTTCCTTGCGGCTCACCTGGCCATCGCGGCTGTCGGCATTGTGCTGATGCGGGAGAAGTGGCGGCACCTGTGGGTGGTGCCGGTATATCGGGTCGTCTATGAACCATTGCGGGCTTACTTGCTCTACACGGCCGTTTACACCGCAGTACGTGGCGTCCGCGCCGGCTGGAAGAAAGTGGCCCGTACCGGGACGTTGGATACCGGCCTGGGCGCCGTTTCCGAGCCCAAATCCATCGCGCCCGTAGGAGCCGAACGATGACAGAGTGACCCAAGTCGAGGCCAGCACCGCTAGCGAGCCCCGCAATGCACAGCTCGATCTGTTGCGGCTGGTCGCCCTTGTCGGTGTGATCGTCTACCAATGGTTCGGTTGGATGTGGACGCCAATTGTCATCCCGTTCGCCGCGCTGAGCTTTGCTGTCGCTGGCACCCTCATGACCACCTCACTCGACCGTTCATCGGGTAGCCCTTGGCTGGTACTGACGAGGCGGGCGCGCCGAGTAGTGCTGCCAGTCTGGGGTCTGGCGGTGGTCGCGGTTCCACTTATGGTGTGGTACGACATCGCAGCTGGCGCTGAACCAGGAATTGGCACCGCGCCCGGGTGGCGGTCAATGTTGTTGTGGCTTCTACCGCTGTTCGAACCGCCCAGCAGCGCGTGGGGTACTGCATGGACCGGCTCGCTCTGGTTTGTGCCGGCCTACCTATGGCTGACGTTGATCAGTCCGCCGCTGCTGTGGTGTTTCCGGAAGTGGCCCTTGCGCACTTCGGCCCTGCCCGTTCTCGGCCTGGTCCTAGTGCTGTCGGGAATTTGGAGCCCGAGTGGCAGCTTCGGTGAGATCTTGTTGATCTTTACACTTTTCAGCGGCTATTGGCTGATCGGCTTTGCTTATCACGACAATCGCATCCAGACCATGTCGTGGTCATCAGTGGTCCTGGTTCGTTGATCTTGATGAGCGGTGGCTTGATCGGAACCCTCAGAGCTGGCGACGTTACGGCGGCTCAGCTCGCCGGTCTATCCGTGCCCAACTCGCTGTGGGGCGCGGGCATCTTGATCTTGCTGCTGCGCATATATCCCGGCGCCCCTTCCTGGCCGCATTCATCCTGGTTTCGTAATGCTCTGGCCGGGGTTCAAGGGCGAGCGCTGACAATCTTTCTTTGGAGCTACCCCGCATTTTCAATTTCGGCGGCTTTGATCACCCGTTACGGCGATATCTCGTCACGCAAGGCATCAGCCATCATCCAGCAGACCTTCTTGACTCTCGGCTTGATCATGGTTGCCGTGCTCCTGCTTGGTTGGGTGGAAGACCTTGCCATTGGCCAAAACCCAAGGCTCAATCCGTTCGCGAGCCGGCGACATAGTTCAAAGGAGCACAAAGATCGGAGGTCGGCCCTAGTGGCGTGGCCGTCGATGGTCGCCGGAGCGGCGGCGGTGATTCTGCTCACTGCTCTGGTCTTTCCAGCCGGTTCGGCTCCGCTCATTTCCCGAGCCCGTATCGGGGTACCAGCTGCCCCACCACCGAACTCCAGCGGCAAAGTAGCCGATGCCCGTCTGCCACATCGAGTCGTAGCTGGATACTGGCAGAGCTGGGGAGGACCATCGCTGCGGTTGCGAAAGGTACCCGCCGTCTACAACGTCATCCTGGCGGCGTTCGCGATCGGTGACGCTACCGGGAAGGTCAGCTTCTCCCAGATGGTGCAGTCCAAGTCGTCCTTCATCAAAGACGTTGATGCGCTCAACAAGGCTGACCGACCTGTGCTGCTTTCAGTCGGTGGTTGGGATGACGGTGGATTGAAGATCACCACCGATGCACAGCGAAGAGAATTCACCAGCAGCGTGTCCAAGATCATCGATACGTATCACTTCCGCGGCATCGACTGGGACCTCGAGCACGGAGTTGACCCTATTCAGGTGGCGCAGGCAACAGGCGACCTGAAGAGTCGTTACGGCCAAGATTTCATCGTGACAATGGCACCGTTGCTCGAGCCGACGAGGGAGATTGAGCAGCTCGAGCTGGCAGCACGCATCGCAGATGTTCTAGATCTAGCCAGTCCGCAGTTCTACAACTACGGCACTGTCGATCCGGCATGGATTCTTGACCGAACACTCGCCTGGGGACGCGTTGTCGGTCAGGACAAGGTCGCCATGGGCTTCATGACCGTGGACACTCCTACCGACACTGGCGAGCAAAGCCCCGATAACGTGTGCCGAATCTGGCGCCAGCTGCGTGCTCAAGCTCCTACCGCCCCAGGCATAAGCACGTGGTCGGTCAATCTCGACAAGGGAGCCGGTTACGACTTCGCCCGCCAATGTGCGCCGTCGGTTGTTCGTGACTGAACAACGGGTGGCACCACTGACTGCCGCATCTCCGCACAAAGGCCACGAACGCAGCTCCAAACGGCCGCAGAGGCCTATCTTAGTGATCTTGTGCGGAATAACGGGAGCCTGGTAACGGCCTGCCCGATCGTATTAGTGAGTCACCGGTCGTACCAGTTCGACATCGGGATTGAGCTCGACGCCGAAGCCTGGCGTGTCTGGAACTTTCAGCCGGCCGTTGACCGGCACCGGTTCACCGAGCAGCAACGGCGAGAACATCGGCACCACCTCGTCGGCCTCCGGTGCCATCATCAAGAACTCGGCGAACGGGCTGTTCGTCCGAGTGACCACGAAATGGTAGGAGTAGACGCTCGATCCGTGTGGCACCACCAGAGCGCCGTAGGCATCCGCCAGGGCCGAGATCTTGATCAACTCGGTGATGCCGCCACACCAGCCCACATCTGGCTGCAGGATGTCGGCACACTCCATCTCCAGCAGCATCCGGAATCCGTACCGCGTTGACTCGTGTTCGCCGGTCGAGATCAGCATTCCACGTGGCACGTTCCGACGGAGCTCGCGGTAGCCCCAATAATCGTCCGGGATCAGCGCCTCCTCCAGCCACTTCAGCCCGTTCTTATGCGCAGCCGTTGCCAGCCGGGTGGCGTAGTCGAGGTCCAGCGACATCCAGCAGTCCCACATCAGCCAGAAGTCGTCGCCCACCTTGTCGCGCATAGCAGCGAGCTCATCGATATTCGCCTTCAGTCCAGCCAGCCCTTCGTGTGGACCATGGTGCAGCGGAAGCTTGCCGCCGACAAATCCCATCTGCTGTGCAAGATCAGGCCGTGCGCCGGTGGCGTAGAAGATCAACTCGTCGCGCACCGCACCACCGAGAAGGTGATAGACAGGCTCCTGCCGCAACCGGCCGAGCAGGTCGTACAGGGCAAGATCAACTGCACTGATCACGTTGAGCACCAGGCCCTTGCGGCCGTAGAACAACGTCGACCGAAACATCTGGTCCCAGATCTTCTCGATGTCGGTGACCGGAGCGCCCTCGAGGAGACGAGCTAGGTGCCGCTCCACGATCCAGGCGCCGGGCTCCCCGGCCGTCGTCACGCCGAACCCGACGGTGCCATCATCAGCCTCGACCTGAACCACCAAAGTGCCAAGCACATTCAGCCCGAAGCTGCGACGACTCTCCTCAAAGCCGGGATACCGCGACATCGGCGTCGCAATGTGATCATCGATCCAGTGATAGCCCTGCTGGTCGTGGTAGTCCGCCCCGCCACCGGCACCGACGGTGTACGCCCGGACGTGGGCGATCTTCTGAGTGATCATGCCGAGGCGCTTTGTGGTGGGCCCTGAGGGAACACCAAGATCTTGCTGGCGGTGCTGCGGCCCCGGGCCAGGTCGTCAAAGCTCTGCGGTGCCCCCTCCCACCCGACGCGGCCGTCGATCAGTGCATCGATGCCCTCCGGAACGGTGCCGACCCACTCCGCGGTATCGGCGAACTCAGCGGCGTTGTAGGTGAACGATCCGATCAGGGCTCGTTCAGCGGTGCTGACGGCGTACGCCGAAAGCTCGAGTTGCGGTGAGCCCATTCCCACAAGCACGATCCTTGCTCCCAAGCTGGAGGCGGCGAGCGCGTCACTCACCGTTTGGCTGATCCCGACCGCATCCACCACCAGTGTTGGCGAGCCGCCGAGGCTGCCCGCCACCGCTTCGGCTAGGTCGCCGACCGAGGGGTCGAACACGTTCGCCCCAAGTCGGGCACACAGCTCACGACGTGACGGGCTGACGTCGGAAAGCGCCAGCGCGTGGACTCCCAGCCGGCGGGCAGCGAGGAGACAGGCTTGACCGATCGGTCCGCCCCCGATGACTAGTACCCGATCGTCGGGGACCGGCTGGCCGCGGCGTACGGCGTGGTAGCCCACGGCCATGGGCTCCACTAGGGCGCCCAATTCCTCCGGCATGTCGTCCGGCAGCGGCACGATGTTGGCTGCGGGGACCACAACCTGGTCGGCGAAGGCCGCCGGAATCTCTGGCGCGACGCCGAGCACGACCCGGCGATTGCACCACTGTTCTTGCCCGGACAGACATGCCGGGCAGGCACCACAGGACATCACGGGATTGATGGTCACCAGCTGGCCGGCCGTCAGACCTGCGACGTCAGCCCCGAGCTCAGCAACCCGGCCGACGGTCTCGTGACCCATAATCTGGCCCGGGTGTCGGCGGCCGTTCTCACCGGAGTAGCCGTGGAAGTCCGAGCCGCAGATGCCGGTCGCAACAACGTCGACCACCACCTCCCCGGGGCCGGCCGCAGGACCGGCCCGTTCCTCCACGGCAATGTCGTAGTAATCGCGTAATACCAGTGCCCTCATCGCTCTACCTGGTAGGCCTGGCAGTCCTGTGAGCCCCGCGCGCCGCCTCAGCCTGTTCGTGGGTCACGTACATGGAGTCGACCGTATCCAGGTGGCCAGCCTCGACCTCGTTCGCCTTCTTGAACAGCGCCGTCAGCGCAAACAGTACTGCTGCCGCAACGGCTCCAACGGCCAGGGAGTACAGGCCCGCAT
>Ga0207428_10000424_pt1 | contig 52253 bp, 40 predicted proteins | sample RhiMethybrSRZTD1_FD_187600 | JGI IMG/M metagenome (GOLD analysis project Ga0207428, IMG submission 187600) | Populus rhizosphere microbial communities from Tennessee, USA - Rhizosphere MetaG P. TD hybrid SRZTD1 (SPAdes) (version 3) | ecosystem: Host-associated > Plants > Roots > Rhizosphere >...
AGGACGTCACCGAGCAGGATTTCGAAGCGTACCGCCTGGCCCATCAGGGCCGGGTGGCCGGCCGCCGTCTATAGCGCGCCGATCTCCCAGGGGACCGTTCCCGCCGTCACCTCCAGGAACGCGAGGTGTCCCAGCTTGTGCCGGCCCGGCTCCACGCGCGGACGCGCCCCCGCGCGGAGCTGCAGCGCGCGGCGGAAGACGACGGTAGCGAGGTGGAAGTTACCCGACAGCACCTGTCCTTCGCCGACCACTACCTCCGACTGCGATCCGTCGTCCTTCCGCGTCACCGGCGCCCGCGAGGACCGGGAGCCGCCACCGGCACCGGAACGCGCGCGGGCTCGGGCGCCCGCAGCCATGCACGGAGGGCGTCCATCAGATCCTGCAGGAAGTCGCGCATGTGAACCTCAAGCGGCCCGGCGCGGGGGGACTTTGGTCCCGAGGACCGCCGGGACGCCCGGCCGATTCGCCGGACATCGGGGCCCGCACGAGGTCAGTGCAAGGACTATAACACGCCCGTCTTCGGCGCCGAAAAGGATGCGGCCTGCCGTCGGGGAGCGCGCGAGCGCGGTATGTTGATTCATCCGCCGCCGCGTTCCCAAGGAGGCCCTCGATGGTCGAATCCGTCCGACACCCGGCAATCCAGACGTTCCTCGAGTGGGCGCGCGAGGCGATCGGACGCGCCCCTGCCTTCCGGGTGAAGGTGGATGCGGCCCTGGCCGAGCTCACGATCTCGCCGACGCTGCGGCGGCACCTGGAATCGGAGCTCGACCTCATCGCCAGGCCCGGTCCGGGGGCCCGTTCCTGAGGTCACTCGCCGTCTCCGTCTGCTCGCCGCCCGCGTAGTAGACTCAGCCTCCGCTTCATCTCGCCCACCGGAGGATGTCCATGCCCTCGCTCGTGACGCTCCCGCTGGCCGGCACCGCGTTGGCGGCCCTCGTCCTGATCGCTCCCGCCTCCGCCTCCGCCGCCGCCGACGACTGGAAGGTGCTCTTCGACGGCAAGTCGACGGACGCGTGGCGCGGCTACAGCCGCGACACGTTCCCTACCGGCTGCTGGGTGATCGAAGGAGACACGCTCAAGACGGTGTCGGGCGGCAAGCAGCCCTGCGACCTCGTGACGCGCGAGCCCTATCGCGATTTCGAGCTGGAGCTCGAATACAAGCTCACCCCGGGCGGGAACAGCGGGGTCCTCTATCGCGTGACCGAGCTGCCGGGGGAGCCGTCCTGGCACTCGGGTCCCGAGCTGCAGATCCTGGACGACGACAAGTACCGGCAGAACTCGCCCAAGAACTGGACGGGCTCCCTCTACGACCTGATCGCGGCCCCCCGCGACAAGGTGGTGAAGCCGGTCGGGCAGTGGAACAAGGTCCGCGTGCTCGTACGCGACAACCACGTGGAGCACTGGCTCAACGGGAAGAAGGTCGTCGAATACGAGCTCGGCAGCGATGCGCTCGAGACACTGATCGCGGGCAGCAAGTTCAAGGACATGCCGCGCTTCGCGCGTGAGCCCGAGGGGTACATCGCGCTGCAGCATCACGAGGGCGGCGACGTCTGGTTCCGCAACGTCCGCGTGCGCCGCCTGGGCGCCGCCGCCCTGGCCGCGACGCCGGCACCGGGCAAGGTCCTCACCGGGAAAGCCACCGATGGCGCCTGGGTTTCGCTCTTCAACGGCAAGGACCTCACGGGCTGGAAGGCGCACGGGCAGGAGCGCTGGACGGTGGACGACGGCGAGATCCACGGCGTTGCCGTCACCAAGGAATACGGCTACCTCTCGACGGAGAAGACGTACCGCGATTTCGAGATGAAGGCGAAGTTCAAGGCGGAGGGCACCGGCAACAGCGGGATCTTCTACCACTCGTCGCTCGACGGCGTGGACATCAAGGGCGTCCAGGTCGAGGTGGACCCGCATCCCGGCATGCACACGGGCGGGCTCTACGAGAGCGCGGGGCGGGGCTGGCTGATCCAGCCCAACGACGCCGCCGAGAAGGCGCTGGTCGTGGACGGATGGAACGAGGTCCGCGCGGTCGTGCGCGGCCCGCACGTGCAGACCTGGGTGAACGGCGTTCCCGCCGTGGACTACACGGACCCGAGCCCGAAGTACACGGACGGCCTCATCGCCTTGCAGCTCCATGCGGGGGGCGAAGGGAAGATGAGGTTCAAGGACATCGTCGTGCGCGAGATCCAGTAGGGTGGCCGCGCGCGGGGCCTCTTCGCGCATCCTCGGCGTCGGCGTCAGCGGCATCGGCTGGTGCGCCACCGAGCACATCAAGGCCTTCCTCAAGAACCCGCACACGGAGGTGCGGCTCCTCCACGGCCGCGACGAGAGCCGCGTCCGCGAGAAGCTGGCCCGCAACGGCGTCTCCCTGCCCGAGGCCCGCTTCACGAAGCGCTACGAGGATCTCCTGGAATCGGACGCGATCGACATCGTGTCCATCACCACGCCGAACCATCTCCACGCGGCGCAGGCGGTGGCGGCGGCCCGCGCGGGCAAGCACTTCGTCCTCGAGAAGCCCACCGCTCTGGACGCGCGCGAGCTCAAGCAGATCCGCGACGCCGTGCGCAAGGCGAAGGTCCGCACCATCGTGTCCTTCGAGCTGCACTACAACCCGTACCTCCGCTTCGTGCACTGGCTGCGCGAATCAGGGCGGCTCGGGCGCATCCGTTTCGCGCGGGTTCAATACCTTTCGCGCGTGACGGACTGGTACGCCGGGTGGGACTGGGTGCGGAAGAAATCGACGGGTGGCAGCCACCTCCTGGCCGCGGGCTGCCACGCCGTGGACGCGCTGCGCTGGTGCTCGGGCCTGGAGCCGGTCGAGGTGAGCGCGTTCCACACGCGCTTCACCGAGGGCTACGAATGGCCGACCACGATCGCCGCCAACATGAAGCTCCAGAAGGGCGCGATCGGACACGTGACCAGCTCGACCGACTTCATGCTCCCGTACACGTTCGGGGTCGAGCTGATGGGGGACAAGGCGACCGTGCGTGACACCCTCGTCACGTGGCACAAGGAACAGCCTCTCGACGTCGAGGAGCTGCGCACGGCGAACCCGTTCCCGGACGTGAAGCTCCTGGAGGGGCGCTACGGCAGCGAGAGCCCGGCCCTGCGCATCGAGTGCCTGATGCCGGACACCGCGGACGTCGCGCACCATCCCTTCCAGGGGGAGATGGACGAGCTGGTGGAGGCCGTGCGCCGGGGGCGCGAGACGCACCTGAGCGTCTTCGACGCCCAGAAGACGATGGAGGTCTGCCTGGCCGCGGACCTCTCGGCCCAGAAGGGCGGCCGCCCGGTGCGGTTGCCCCTGGTGAAGCCCGCTACCCGGACGACCAGGAGGGGGAGATGAAGACCCGCATCTTCGCGCCTTTGGCCCTGATCCTCGGCACCGCGTCCATTGCCGGCGCCCAGGCTCCGCGCGCCACGCCCGCGCCCATCGCGCCGGGCACGGTCCTGCACATCATCGCGTTCGGGGCCCACCCGGACGACTGCGAGCTCAACACGTCCGGGGTGGCCGCGAAGTGGGCCGCCCTCGGGCACAAGTTCAAGTGCGTCTCCGTGACCAACGGCGACATCGGCCATTGGCAGAGCGCGGGCGGCCCCTTGGCCCTGCGCCGGCGCGGCGAGTCGCAGCGGGCGGCGAAGATCCTGGGCATCGAGACGGAAGTGCTCGACAACCACGACGGCGAGCTCATGGTCACGCTGGAGAACCGGCGCAAGATCGCCCGCCTCATCCGCGACTGGCAGGCGGACATCGTCATCAGCCACCGCCCGAACGACTACCACCCGGACCACCGCTACACCGGCGTCCTCGTGATGGACGCGGCCTACATGGTGCAGGTCCCGTTCTTCGGCCCCGAGGTCCCGCCCCTCAAGCGCAACCCCGTCTTCCTCTTCTCCGAGGACCGCTTCCAGAAGCCGAACCCCTTCAGCGGCGACATCGTGGTGGGCATCGACGACGTCATCGACAAGAAGATGGAGGTCGTGGTGGACGCCATGGCCTCCCAGTTCTACGAGGGCGGCTGCTGCGATGCGCCCGAGGGCGGGCTGCCCACGGACGCCGCGGGCAAGGAGGCACGGCGCAAGCAGGTGCGCGACCGCTTCACCGCGCGCTTCAGCGCCACCGCGAACAAATTCCGTCCCCGCCTCGTCGAGTGGTACGGGGCGGAGCGCGCGGCCGCCATCAAATACGCCGAGGCCTTCGAGATCTGCGAATACGGGCGCCAGCCGGGCAAGGAGGAGATCCGCCAGCTCTTCCCGTTCTTCGGTGACGGCGCCTCGCGCTAAAATGGCCGTTCCCATGACCAGGAACCCTGTCTCCCGTCGTACCGCCCTCAAGAGGATCTCCGCCGGTGCGGGCGCGATGGCGCTCTTCCCGCTCCTGTCCGACGAAGGGCTGGCCGCCTTCGCGGACATCCAGAGGACGGGCGCCGCCCCGAGCCTCAAGGCCCTGACTGCCGAGCAATACGCGACGCTGGAGGCGCTCACCGAGGCCATCATCCCGACCGACGAGCGCTCTCCCGGCGCGAAGCAGGCGCGGGTGGCGGACTACATCGACCTCCTCCTCAGCGAGGCGGACGACACGCGGCGCCAGCAGTGGACGGAGGGCCTGGCCGCCCTCGACGCGGACGCGACCGCGCGCTTCGGCAAGCCGTTCGTCAAGCTCGACGCGGCGCAGGTCGAGACGGTGCTCACGGACGCGAGCAAGAACGAGAAGGCGCCCGCGCTGCAGAAGAACGAGCGCAACGCCGCCATCACGCGCGAGGAGCGGCCGGCGGGCGTGAGCCGCAGCCAGCAGCCCGCGGACGTCTCGCGCGGGCCCGCGCCTGTGGACAAGACGCCGCTGGAGCTCTTCTTCGTGACGGCGAAGCAGGCCACGGTCCACGGGTACTACACGTCGGAGATCGGGATCCACCAGGAGCTCCGCTACAAGGGGAACAAGGTCCTCCTGGAGTTCGTAGGCTGCCAGACCGTCGACGGCAAGGATTGCCCGCACTGCGGGCAGAAGGCGGAGAGCTGACGATGGCCGCCGACAAGACGCTCGATCTCGACCTCGCCGCGATCACGGGCGAATCGCGCCGCCTGGCCTCGTCCATCAAGCCGGGCTCGGCGAATTGGGACGTGATCGTCGTGGGCAGCGGCGCCGCCGGCGGCATGGCCGCCTTCCAGCTCGCGACGGCCGGCATCAAGGTCCTGATGCTCGAGGCCGGCCGCATGCTCGACCACAAGGCGGAGTACCGGACGATGGAGTGGCCGTACGCGTCCCCGCGGCGCGGGCGCGTGCCCCCGGATCACCGGCCCATCGCGGTGGCCGAATACAACTTCCTCGACCGGCCCTACGCCGACAACCCCGCGCTCTCGAAATACCCGAAGGTGACCTCGTACGCGGGCAACACCTTCACGCGGAACTGGGTGGTGAACGAGAAGGAGCACCCGACCACGGGCACCACGTACTCCTGGGTACGCGCGCGCGTGCTCGGGGGCAAGACGAACTTCTGGGGCCGCGGCGCCCTGCGCTACGGGCCCATGCAGTTCGACGCGGCCCGGCTCGACGGCTACGACGTGGACTGGCCGATCCGGTACGCCGAAGTCGGCCCCTACTACGACAAGGTGGACGTGCTCCTCGGGTGCTCCGGCACCAAGGAGGGGCTCGACCAGGTCCCGGACGGCGTCTTCCAGCGCCCGAGCAAGCTCAACTGCGTCGAGGTCGCCTTCAAGCGCGCGATCGCGCCCCTGGGCCGCCACTACATTCCCGGCCGCGCGGGGGTGACCACGGACGGGCTTCTCAACAACAAGTACCGCTCGCGCTGCCTGGGCCGCGGGCGCTGCGGCCGCGGCTGCGACGTGAACGCCGCCTTCCATTCCCCGACCGCGCTCGTGTACCCGGCGCGCGACAGCGGCAACCTCACCATCCGACCGTACTCCGTCGTGTCCGAGGTGTTCCTCGACGAAGCGACGGGCCGGGCCGCGGGTGTCCGCGTCATCGACGCGAACACACGCGAGGTGCTGGATTTCAAGGCCAAGGTGATCGTGCTCGGCGCGGGCTGCCTCGATACCACGCGCATTCTCCTCACCTCGAAGTCGGCCCGGCATCCGCAGGGGATGGGGAACTCCTCCGGCCTCCTCGGCTGCCATCTCAGCGAGCACGCGATGGGCCCGCGCGGAAGCGGCTTCATCCCGCAGCGCATCGGGACGGAGGCGACCCTCGACGACGGGCGCGCCGTCTCACCGTACGTGCCGCGCTTCCGCAACGTCAAGGACAAACACCCCGACTTCATCCGCGGCTACCACTTCCAGGGCGGGGGCGGCGCCTCCGAGTACCCGAGCATGGCCCACGACATCGCGGGCTTCGGGAAGGCCTACAAGTCGTCCGTGCGCAAGTACTACCCGGCCCTCATCAGCCTGGGCGGCTTCGGCGAGGTCCTGCCGCGCAAGGAAAACCGCGTCTCCCTGGACGCCCAGGTGAAGGACGCCTGGGGCATCCCCGTCCTGCGCTTCGACTACACCTTCGGCGACAACGAAAAGAAGATGGCGAAGGACATGGGGGACACCGTCGAGGAGATGCTGCGCGCGGCGGGGGCGGAGAACATCAAGGTCGACCGCGAGCTGCTGCCGCCGGGCTGGTCCATCCACGAGATCGGCACCGCGCGCATGGGCGACGATCCCAAGACGTCCGTCACCGATCGCTGGTGCCGCCTGCACGACGTGCCCAACGTCTACATCGCCGATGCCGCGCCCTTCGTTTCGGGCGGGACGCAGAACACGACGTGGTCCATCCTCGCCATGTGCTGGCGGACGATGGACTACCTCAAGGAGCAGATGCGGACGGGAAGCGTCTAGGCGTCTCGCTCCTCTCGCCTCACCGACAATCGATCGCCGACCCCTTGACGGCCTCGCGGGAGAGTGGAAAAAGAGGAGTTACTACCGTCCGTAGTAATTCATCGGAACCCTGTTTCGTCGAGGAGGCCCTTGCCATGAGCATGATGCCTTTCGGACTCCGAGTCGGAGTCTGCGCCGCCCTCGTCGCGCCCCTCGTCCTTGGGTGCGCGACCCACCGTACCGCGTCGAACCCGCCGGGGGCCGACCGCGTCCGCCTCGCGGCGACCGAAGCTCCCGAGGAGGAGGGGGAGCGCGAGCTCGTACCCGCCGCCCTCGAGCGCAAGATGGCCGCGATCGCACGGTTCTCGCCCGAGGACTCGGAGCGGATCCTCGACAGCCCGGGCAGCTTCGCCGAGCAGGACTGGCTCGAGCACAACACGGACGGCCAGGGCAATGCTCCCACCCCGGCGGCGGCCTTCGCCCGGGCGCGCCGCGACTGGTCCGGCTTCCGCGGACGCAGCGACCACGGCCTCGGGCCCTGGACTCCGCTTGGTCCGACGAACGGCGTCAACGACCTCGACAACGTCTACCGGGACCGCACCGTCTACAACGCGGGCACCCAGAACTTCGGCGGCCGGACCGTGGACGCGGTGATCTCCCCGGACTGCCGGCCCTGGGACTGCGACCTCTGGATCGCCAACGCGAACGGCGGCGTGTGGCACACGGACAACGCGCTGGCCGTGGACGACCCGTCCACCGACCGCTACGAAGGACCGGACTGGGAATACGTGTCGGAGGAGTTCGATCACAACAACGTGTCCGCCCTCGCCCTCGACCCCAACGACTCCCGCCACAAGACGATCTGGGCCGGCACGGGCGAGCCCAACGCCTGCGGCAGCGGCTGCGAGATCGGAGTGGGCATCTACGTGTCGAAGAACGGCGGCCAGTCGTGGAAGGGACCCCTCGGGGCCAGCAGCTTCGCCGCGCGCGCGGTGGGCTCGATCGCGGTCAAGCCGGGTGACGGGGACACGATCTTCGCCGCCTCCGGGCGCGCGGTGCGCGGCGTGTCGAACACCTGCTGCGGCGGCACGGACGCCCTCATCCCCGGCGCCCCGCACTTCGGCCTGTACCGCTCCCAGGATCGCGGCCAGACGTGGGAGCTCGTGAACCAGGGCGCGCCCGCCCTGTGCACGGCGGCCACGCCGGATGCGGTGTCCCTGAATACGACACCCTGCTCGCCGCGCGGGGCACGCCGCGTGCGCGTCGACCCCGTGGACCCCAACACCGTCTACGCGTCCTTCTTCGCCCGCGGCATCTGGCGTTCGCGGTCGAGCGGAGAGCCGGGGACGTGGGAGCAGATCTTCGCCCGGCAAGGCCCGGCCACCCAGACGACCGAGCGCGCCGAGTTCGACGTGGTGAAGCTCCCGAACGGTGAGACGCGGATGTACGTGGGCGTGGGCGGGGGAGGCCTGGTCGCCCATTTCCGCCGCAACGACAACGTGCGCTCGGCGCCCGCGGCGACGGTGCTCGCGAGCTGGATGCTCATGACGAACACGACGCCCGACACGCCCGGCTACTCCAGCTTCGGATACTGCGACCCGCAGTGCTCGTACGACAACTACGTGTACGTGCCGGCCGCCCATTCCCCGAACTCGGGTGCCGATCACGACACGGTCTATCTCTCCGGGGCGAACCAGTACAACGAGAACAACACGGGCACCGGCCGCTCCAACGGACGCGCCGTCGGCCTCTCCACCGACGGCGGGGCGAGCTTCAGCGACATGACCGAAGACGACTCGGACAGCTCGCATCCGGGAGCCCTGCACCCGGACCACCACGCCCTCCTGACCAACCCGCGGAACTGGAAGCAGTTCTTCGATTTCAGCGACGGAGGGGTGAATCGCTCGAACGGCGTGTTCGTGAACGACAGCGCGGATTGCACGGCGCCCCCGCATTCGTTCACGGTGCCGTCCCGCGTGGCCTTCTGCCAGACCGTGGCCCTGGCCCGGGTCCCGCAGCGGCTGGACGCCCTCAACAACGGCCTGCGGACTCTCCACTTCTACCAGCTCGAATACGACCACAGCGATCCGAGCCGCATCGCGGGAGGGACGCAGGACAACGGCTCCTGGGAGACGCTGGGCAGCCGGCGTACCTGGGTCAACGTGAACGTCGCCGACGGTGGCCATCAAGGCTTCGATGCGAAGGGGGGCGATCGCAACTTCGCCCTCACCGCCTGGCAGTCCGGCCAGATCGAGGTCCGCTACAACCTGCAGGACCAGGCCGACGTCAACTGGGTCGCGGACACCATGTTCGTGTTCTACGGCGGAGAAGCGGTGCCTTTCACCGGCAACGCGATCACCGACCCCGTCACCAAGGGCGGGATCTGGCACGGACGCGAGCACGTGTTCCGCTCGACGAACTGGGGGCGGAATCCGATCCTGACGAAGGACACGCACCGGCTGCACTGCAACGTCTGGACGGGCGACGGGGACGTGGACAACAACGGCACCTACGAACCGGCCATCGATCTCTGCGACGACTTCAAGCCGCTGGGTGATCCGGGTCCGGACGGACGGCTGACCGCGCCGGCCTACGGCGATCGCAGCGGCGGGCACGTGGCCGCCCTGGAGCGCGCCTACACCGACAAGAGCACGCTCTGGGCCGCCACCAGTACCGGCCGCATCTTCATCTCGAAGAACGCGAACGACCCGGACCCCGCGGCGGTCGTGTTCCGCCGCATCGACACCCCCAACGCGCCGCCGCGCTATCCGACGGCGATCTTCGTGGATCGCCGGAACCCGAACCACGCCTGGATCACCTACAGCGGATACAACGCCAAGACCCCGCTGACTCCCGGCCACATCTTCGAGGTCGTCTACAACCCGGCGACCACCACCGCCACCTTCACGAACCGTGACGGATCGGGAGCCAACGCCTACGGCGACATCCCGGCCAACTCCATCGTCGCCACCAACCGCGGCACGCTGTTCGTGGGCAACGACTACGGCGTGGTCGCGAACTTCCCGCACTCGGATTCATGGCGGCGAGCCGCGCCCGGCCTGCCGAACATGGATGTGCCGGACCTCATCTACGTGCCGGAGCGGCGGGCGATCTACGCCGCGACGCACGGCCAGGGGGCCTGGAAGCTCAGGCTGGAGTCGGACGACGACGACGGGCGTGACGACGACCACCACGGTGACGACGACGATCACGACGACGGCCACGGCCACGGTCACGGCGGAGGACACTGACGTAGGGCGAAGGCAGCCGGGGGACTCGGTGCCCCCGGCTGCTCGCGTTCGCTTATTTCCCGACCTTCTCCACGCGGTCGAAGAACTCCTTCTGGAGAGTCAGCGACTGCGTGTCCGCCTTGACCGAGCGCAGGGCCCGCACCAGGGCCGCGATGCGCGCCTCCGTGAGGACCTGACCCAGCTCGCGGGTGGCCGTGGCCCCCTCGCCCGCGTAGTGGTTGGGGAACCCCGCGTACCACCAGATGGCGTTGTAGAGATCCGGCGTGGACAGCCGCTTCTGGTTCGCCCCGGACTCCTGGATGGCGCGGTCCATCTTGACGAGGTCCGGCCGCAGGTAGAGCAGGGTCGAGGTCTCCCGCTCGCCCGCGTGCATGTCGCCCGCGGGATCGGACTTGCGCATCTGCTTGACCCTCTCCGTCACCGCGGGGTCATCGGCCGGATCGAACAGGTAGACGACGTAGTCATGCCGCTTGCCGAGCTGGGACTGGATGAAGTAGCGGAGGAGCTGCGGGTTGCCGCCGTGGCCGTTGACGATGACGATCTTGTCGAACCCGTTGCGGCCGATCTCGTCCGTCGTGGCCTGCAACAGGTCGAGGACCATGGTCGGGGGCAGCGCGAACGTCCCGGGCTGCTGGCGGGCCTCGTTGATCTGCCCGTAGAAGTAGTCGGGGAACACGACCGCGTATTCCTGGCGTGCCGCACGCGCCGACCACTCGCGCACGTGGATGAGATCGGACCCGATGGGGGCGTGCGGCCCGTGTTTCTCCAGGATGCCGATGGGGAGGATGCAGGTGCGCGCGGAGCGCTCGAGAGCGGCCGGCCAGTCGCTGGCCGTGAGCTCGTCCCAACGGAAGGGCATCTCCGGCGTCGCGGCGGCGGCGGCCGCGGCCGCAGTGAAGAGGGCGAGAGCGAGCTTCATGAAGACACTCCTTTCGGACGGTTGGCGTGCGTATCTTACGTGCCGCCATCGCGCCGTCGCGCGCTTGCCACACGGCCGCCACCGTGCCCCGGCAGCCTCGCGGCGTGCTCTTGTGCCATCCGCGTGGCCGTAGTACGGTTCGCGCAAATATCCACCCCAGGACCCCCAGGCTCTTGCGCGAGGCGGGAGCCCCCTCGAGGAACGCCCCATGAAGAAAACGTGTCTCTGCCTCCTGATGCTCCTGGCCGCCGGCGCGCCCGCCTGGGCCCAGTTCGAGACGGCGAGCGTCCTCGGCCGCGTGCAGGACTCCACGGGTGCCGCCGTGCCCGGAGCCACGGTGACGCTCACCAACGTGGACACGGGCGTCGTCGCGACCAAGGTCACGGACGGCGAAGGCAGCTATGAGTTCTTCACCGTGCGCATCGGGACCTACGAGGTGGGAGCCGTCCTCGGCGGGTTCACGCCGGCCAAGGTCACGGGGGTCAAGGTCACCATCGGGTCCCGCCAACGCGTGGACCTGCGCATGACCGTCGGCCAGATGACGGAAGCGGTCGAGGTGACGGCGGCGTCCAGCCCCCTGGAGACCGATTCCAGCCAGCGCGGGCAGGTCATCACCAACGAGCAGGCCGTGGCCCTCCCCTTGAACGGGCGGGAGTACTCGGCGCTGGTCCTGCTCACCACGGGCGCGCGGCAGAGCGCGCTCAACACGGGCAGCGCCTCCACCCTGCGCGAGGGCTCGTTCAACGTCAACGGGATGCGCAGCACGTTCAACAACTTCCTCCTCGACGGGATCGACAACAACGCCTACGGGACGAGCAACCAGGGCTTCTCGAACCAGGTCATGCAGCCGCCACCGGACGCGGTGGCCGAGTTCAAGGTCGTCACCAACAACATGAGCGCGGAGTACGGGCGCAGCGGGGGCGCGACCATCAACGTCGCCTACGCCAGCGGCACCAACCGCTTCCGGGCCAGCGCCTGGGAGTTCCTGCGCGACACGTCCCTGAACGCCACCGGCTTCTTCAAGCCCGTGAACGGAGAGAAGCCGCCCCTCAGCCGCGACCAGTTCGGCGCGGTCCTGGGAGGACCGATCGTCAAGAACAAGGCGTTCTTCTTCCTGGACTACGAAGGCTTCCGGCAGACGCGAAAGCAGGTCTCCTTCTTCACCATCCCCACGCCGGACGAGCGACGGGGAATCCTGGGCGTGCCCGTGCGCAACCCGATCACCGGTGCGACCTATCCCGCGGGGACGCCGATCCCGATGACACCGTTCGCGGCGAAGGTCCTCGGCGGGCTGCCCGATCCCACCCGTCCGGGAAGCGCGAGCAACTTCGAGCTCCTGCAGACGTTCCAGAACCACAACGACAAGATGGGGGCGAAGGTGGACGTGCAGCTGAGCCCGCGCCTCAACGCGTTCGCCCGCTTCGGCTACCGCGACGTGGACATCTACGACCAGCCCCCGCTGCCGCTGCCCTCGGGAGGATCGGGGAACGGCTTCACCTACGTCCGCAACCTGCAGGTCGCGGGCGGCCTCACGTTCACGCCGGGCCCGACCCAGCTTCTCGAGTTCCGGCTGGGGGTCGCGCGCACGGAGGCGGGCAAGAACCCGCCCGCCCTGGGCGAGCCCAGCGCGCAGGAGGATTTCGGCATCACCGGCCTTCCCAGCGACCCGCGCGTCGCGGGCGGACTGCCGACGCAGCTCATCTCGGGCTATCAGGACCTGGGCCGGCAGGCCACGAACCCGCAATGGCAATACCCGACCCTCATCAACCCCAAGCTCAACTACACGCGCACGATCGGTCGCCACTCCGTCAAGACGGGGCTCGAGTACCAGAACGTGCGGACCGAGGTCCAGGACGTGAACCCGCTCTACGGCCGCGACGAATACGCCGGCCGCTTCAGCCGGCCCGTCGGCTCCACCAGCACGGACAACCGCTACAACCTCGCCGACTTCATGTTCGGCGCGCGCAGCCGCTACGCGCTGACGAACTTCTTCATCGCGAACCTGCGCCAGAACATGTACTTCGGCTACGTGCAGGACGACTGGAAGGTGCGCCCGAACCTCACCCTGAACCTCGGGCTGCGTTACGAATACGCGACACCGCACGTGGAGGAGGACAACCAGCTCACGAACTTCGATCCGGGGACGCGCTCCATGGTCCCGGCCCGCGACGGCTCGCTCGAGGACCGCGCCCTCATCAAGCCGGACCGCAACAACTTCGCGCCCCGAGTGGGCTTCGCGTGGTCGGCCACGCCGCGCACGGTCCTTCGGGCCGCATACGGGATCAGCTACATCCACTTCCATCGCGCCGGCGGAGGAAACCTCCTGCCCATCAATGGCCCCCAGGTCATCACGGCCGTGATCTCCCAGTCCAATCCCACCGCGCCCGGCTTCCGCCTCACCCAGGACGGCTATCCGACCGGTCTCACCGACCCCACCCGGTTCGATCCTCTCCTGGCCAACGTGACCTACATGCCGGAGGACTATCACTCCAGCCGCGTGCAGAGCTGGTTCGTGTCCGTTCAGCGGGAGATCTTCAAGAACACCGTGCTCGACGTGGCCTACGTCGGCAACAAGTCGAGCGGCCTGCTCCTGTTCGCGAACTACAACCAGGCCACGCCGAACAACGCGGCGGGGACGCTGAGCCTCCAGTCGCGCCGCCCCATCTCCACGTTCGGAGACATCACCTACGCGTTCAACGGAGGCTTCTCGCGCTACAAGGCGCTGCAGGTGCGACTGGAGCATCGCTCGGGCGGGCTCACTTTCCTGAACTCCTTCACCTGGTCGCGGGCCGAGGACAACGGGGCGGGCTCGCTGGAGAACCCGAACGGAAACTTCCCGGCACCGCAGGACTTCTACAACCTGGGCGCGGAGGAGGGGCTCTCCGCCTACGACCAGCCGCTCAACAACACGACCAGCGTGGTGTGGCAGCTCCCGGTGGGCAAGGGCCGCCGTTACGGCTCCGGCTTCGGAGGTCTCGCGCAGGGCCTGCTCGGAGGCTGGCAGCTCTCGGCCATCAACAACATGTGGAGCGGCGAGCCGATCACGTTCCAGTACACGCCGGCGGCGGCGGCGACGGTGTCGGGCATCCAGCAGGACTTCCGCGGCGCGAACAACTACCGGCCGAACATCGTGGGGGATCCGTATTCACCCGACCGCTCGCCGACGAACTACTTCAACCGGGACGCGGTGGTGATCCCGACCGACCCCAGCCAGCCCTTCGGCAATGCGAAGCGCAACTCCGTTCGCAGCGATCCGTTCTTCCAGCTCGATCTCGCCCTCAGCAAGGTGTTCGATCTGGGCTGGCGCGGCACGCGGCTCGAGTTCCGCACCGAGGTGTTCAACCTGCTCAACAAGACGAACTTCCGCGCCGCCAACGCGAACCGCAGCTCGGCCGCTTTCGGCACGATCACCGCGACCTACGATCCGCGGCAGATCCAGTTCGGGTTGAAGCTGAGCTACTGAGGCGGTGCCGGCACCGGAGACTCCGACTCGGTTTATCCGTCCCGGGACGGATAAACAGAAGATCGATCGCCGTGGTCAGCAGAATAGAGGCTGTGGTCAGGTCGGTCTGTCATCAGTAACGGGGACGCGGGCCGGCTACGGTCTCGCCGGGATGCGCAGGATCCGCCCCATGGTCTCGCCATAGATGCGCCGCCGGCTCGCTTCCGGCACCGCGCAAGCGTCGAGCATGGCCTCGTAACGGCCCAGCATGTTGTCCAGCGCTTCCGGCGGCTCGTCCGTGCCGAACACCAGCTTCTCGAACGCGTAGACCGCGTCGGGCGGGCTGTGCGCGGTCGGCCCCTCCCACCACAGGTAGTCCTTGAAAACGGCCAGGTTCTTCTGCTTCTTGATCAGTGACGACCCGGTGAGGTCGAAGTACAGGTTCCGCTGCCAGCGCGCGGCCTCCGCCGCTTCGTCGTACCAGGGATTGCCCAGGTGCGCGCCCTGGACGATCAGGCGCGGAAAAGCGCGGGCGATCGTGTGCAGGAAAGACGGCCGCATGCGCGCCATCGAGGAGATCTGGGGCTCGTCGCTGGAGCCGCAGTTGCCGTCCACGATCGTGCAGACGATGCCGGTGTGGAAGAGGGCCACCAGCCCCAGGTCCTGCATCTTCTTGTAGAGCGGGAAATACGATTCGTCGTCCCAGTTCTTGCGGGGCGTGTGCATCTTGATGCCCTTGGCCCCGCCGGCGGCGAAGGTCTCGATCTGCGCCATCGCGGCCGGATCGTCCACGAGGATCTGCCCATAGGGGATCACGACGTCGGGATAGTCCGCGGCCGCCTTCTTCACTGCCGGCCAGTCCTTCATCAGGGTGAGCACGCAGGCCATCGCGTTGCGCGGCCGGTACGTCTTCACGAGCCGGTCGAAGTAATCCGGCGCGTTCGAATAGTGCTGGTGCGAGTCGATAACGAACCGGCGCGGGGGAGCGGGGGAGGGTGACTGAGCCGCGGGCGCCGCCGAAATGGCCACGGCCGCGAGAAGGACCAGTCCGCCGGTGACTCTCATCGAAGCACCTCCGTCGAAACCGGAGCCCTCAACGACGCGCGAGATCGTCCCGATACACCGTCCCGCCCTTCATCACGAAGCCCACGCGCTCGACGGCGGTGATGTCGGCGAGGGGATCGCCGGGCACGGCGACGATGTCAGCGAGCTTGCCTTTCTCGACGGTGCCGATGCGGTCGGACCAGCCGAGGATCTCGGCGTTGACGCGCGTGGCCGAGACCAGCGCCGCCATCGGCTTCTCGCCCATGCGGACGCGCACGGACAGCTCGCGCGCGTTCTGGCCGTGGGGGATGACGGCGGCATCGCTGCCCACGCCGATGGAGAGGCCCGCGGCCAGCGCCCTCCGGAAGCCGGCGTATTGCGCGTCCTTGATCTGCCGCTCGCGCTCCTTCTCGGACTCCGGCACGTGGCCGGAGGTGTCGATGACGTCGCTCGTGTAGAGCGTGGGGACGTAGTACGTGGCCGTGGAGCCCTTCAGCAGGGCCACGGCTTCGTCGTCGAGCATCGAGCCGTGATCGACCGTGCGCACGCCCGCTCGGATCGCGGCCTTGATGCCGTCCGCGCCGTGAGCATGAGCCGCGACCGGGCGGCCCCAGCGCCGCGCCTCGGTGACCGCGGCCTGGATCTCCGCGTCCGAATACTGCTGGGACCCGGGCGGGATGCCTTTCGAGAGGACCGCGCCCGTGGCCAGGATCTTGATGAAGTCGGCCCCGTTCTTGAGGTTCGTGCGCACGGCCTTGGTGACTTCTTCCGGGCCGTCGGCCAGATTGCGGACGGTGGGCACGTCTACGTAGATCGAGAACTGGCGTGCGTCGCCGGCTCCTCCGGTCGAGGAGACGTAGTTGCCGGCCACGAGGAGGCGCGGCCCGGGCACGCCGCCCTGCGCGATCACGTCGCGCAGGTCCACGTCGACGTACGGCCACGTCGGTCCCATGTCGCGGCAGGTCGTGAACCCCGCCATCAGCGTCGCGCGCGCGTTGGCCGCGCCCCACAGCGCGGCCTGGCCGGGCGTGGTCGAGACGAGGGCCTGCTCCCAGTGGACGCCGAACTTGTCCGTGAGGTGCGTGTGCAGGTCGATGAGGCCGGGCAGGAGGGTCGCGTCGCCGAGATCGATCACGCGCGCCCCCGCGGGCACGGCCAGGCGAGAGCCGACCTCCGCGATGCGATCGCCCTCGACGCGCACCATGGCCGGAGCGAGAGGGGCCCCTCCGCGGCCGTCCACGAGGCGCGCGGCCTTGAGGACGACGACGGTAGGCGCGTCCGCGGCGTGGGCCGTGACGGCGACGGCGCCGAGGGCGGCCAGGAGGAGGGGACCGGCCCGCATCCCGCTAGGCCTTCTTCTCGACCGCCTCGAACGGGCGGCTTCCAGCCAGGAACCGGTCGAACCGCGCGCCCACATCCTTCAAGTACGCCGCATCGCCCCCGCTGATCTCGGTCGTCATCCAGCCGTCGTAGCCCACGTCGGCAAAGGCCTTGCGAACCTCGACCCAGTCGATGTCGCCCTCGCCCAGGTTCTTCCAGGCGAACTTTCCGCCCGGGCGATCGAGCTGGAAGTCCTTGAGGTGGACCTTGGCGATGCGCGGCCCCAGGGTCCGGATCCAGTCCTGGGGGAAGCCGTAGAAGACGACGTTCCCCACGTCGAAGTAGGCCTTGACCCAGGGCGAGCTCATCTCGTCCACGTAGCGCGCGAACTCGATCGGGCTCAGCAGGAACTTGTTCCAGACTTCCTCGACCGCGATGACGACCTTGAGCTCGCTGGCGAGCGGGAGGAGCCGCTCGCGGATCACCTTCTGCGACCGGGTCCAGGCGTCGCGGTACGACGTCTCCGCGTTCACGACTCCCGGCACGAGCAGCACCGTCTCCGCGCCCCAGAGCTTCGCGTTGCGCAGCGAGGTCTCCATGCCCGCGACGCTCTTGTCCACGACGGTGGGATCGGAGCTGGAGAGCGGGAACTTCCAGTGGTCCATGTTCATGACGGAGTGAACGCGGAGTCCCGAGGCGGCCGACGCCTTGCGCACGTCTTCCGCCTGGGCGGCGTCGGCCATCGTCTGCATCTCGATGCCGGCGAATCCGGCGTCGACCGCCATCCGGAAGCGGTCCACGTAGGGCAGCTCCTTCGGAAGCATCGAGATGAGGACGGCCTTCTTGGGCGACCCCGATCCGGCCGCGGCCGCCCAGCGTGCGGGCAAAGCGGCGGCGGCGGAGAGGGCGGCCGCCGTCTGCAGGAAGCGGCGGCGGGACACCGTCACGAGTTGGATCCCGCCGTGGCCAGCGACGCGATGTCCACCTTGTCCTTCCACTTCGCGTGGCTGCCCGTGACCTCTTCCCAGGTCCGCTCGCGCGCCTCGTAGGCGGCCGTGCGCCCCAGGATCGCCGTGAGCGTGCTCTCGACGCCGCCCGCGACCTCGTTGAGGAGGTTCTTCGTGCGGATGCTCTCCAGGAAGGCCGCCGTCTTGATCTCCACCGAGTTCTTGAGCCCGCCGTCGTCGGGGCCGAGGCCGGCGTCCCACGGTTCCTCGCCCACGATGCGCACGCCGCCCTTGCCGAAGCTCGCCTCCGCGTAGCCCTTCGTGCCCAGGAAGCGCTGCGTCTTGGCGTCGTAGCTGCTCTTGAACTGCGTGGAGTTGAAGCTGACGTGGACGTTGCCGGGGTAGGTGAAGTTCACGTTGAAATGATCCCAGCAGTCCACGTCGAGGCGCGCCTTCTTCCCGCCCGTGGCGACGGCGGACACAGGATGGCCCTTCATCACCCAGTTCACGATGTCGATGACGTGGATGTTCTGCTCGACCAGGATGTCGCCGGAGAGCACGCGGTCGAACACCCAGTTGCGCACGCGCGCTTCCACCGGCGACATGCCCGGGGTCGCCTTCCGCTTGAGGTCTTCCGTGTAGTAGTACGTCTGCGCGCACACGAGGTCGCCGATGGCTCCGGCGTGGATGCGGCGGACCATCTCCTGGTAGGGCGGGGCGTAGTGGGACTGGAAGCCCACGGCCATGCTCACCTTGCCCGCGCCTTTCGTTCCCGTCTTCGCGATCCGTTCCGCCCCGTGCACGTCCGTGGCCACGGGCTTCTCGAGGTAGACGTGTTTGCCCGCCGCCACCGCCGCCTCGAAGTGATCGGGATGCCAGTAGGGCGGGCTCGTGATGAGGACGGCGTCCACGGGCGTGGCCAGGAGCTTGTGGTACGCGTCCGGGCCCTTGAAGAGCATGGCCGGATCGAGGGCAGGGAGGCCCTTCTCCGCCGCCTGCTTGTCGAGCCGGTCCTTCGTCTCGGCCAGGCGGTCGTCGAAGAGGTCGTGGAGGGCCACGATGCGGAAGCCGGCGTTCATCAGGTCCCTGCCGACCCCGTTGCCGCGCCCGCCGCAGCCGATGATCCCGAGGGTCACCGCATCGCTCGCGGGAGCTCCGAAGGCCGCGCCCGGCTTCACGAACATCATCCCCGCGGCCGCCGCCGCCGACGCCTGGACGAACTCGCGCCTCTTCATGGCCTGCCTCCCTCTGTGTGGACGAGCTGAGTCTATCGCCGTCGGCACCGCGGTTGGAGGCCCCGTCGCGCGGTGCGGTACGATCGCGGGGTCGATGCTCGCCGCGTCTCTTCTCGCCGTCCTCGTGAGCCAGGCCGCCGGCCAGAGCCCCGCGCGTCCTTCCGACGCCGGGCTCGCCGAGCGATCACGTGCGGGCAAGGAGCTGATGGCGGCCGGACGCTACGCGGAGGCGGCGGCCGCCTATCGCGAGCTCGTCCGGGCCATGCCCGGCAACGCCGGCCTGCTCGTGAATCTCGGGATGGCGCTGCACCTCTCCGGCAAGGACGCGGAAGCGATCCCGCCCCTGGAATCCGCCGTGCGCCTCGACCCGGCCTCGCTTCCCGCGAACCTGTTCCTGGGCGCGGCCCGCCTGCGCACGGGACGCGCCGAGGCCGCGGTCGTACCCCTCCAGAAAGCGGTGCGCCTCCAGCCCGACAACCTCGAGGCGCGCTCGATGCTCGCGGAGGCGCTGATGGGCCTGGAGCGGCCGGGCGAGGCCGAGCCGCATCTCCGGCGCATCACGCAGCTCGCGCCGACCGATCCCGCGGCCTGGTTCAACCTGGGGCAGGCCTACGAGGACCTGGCCGGCCGCGCCTTCCACGATCTCCTGGAGGCGGACCCGGAATCGGCGTTCACGCTCGCGCTCGTCGGCGAAGTGCGACTGGACGAGGGCCGGCGCACGGCGGCTTTCCAGCTCTATCGGCAGGCCGCGGAGCGCGCGCCTACGATGCGGGGCCTGCACGCCGCCCTCGCCCGCATCTACAAGGAGACGGGGCACGCGGACTGGGCGGCGATCGAGCAGGAACGCGAGCGTCGCCTGGGAGCGCCCGACTGCACGCGTCCGAGCCTCGCTTGCACGTTCCTGGCGGGGAAGTACCGCGACGTCGTCACCGCCACGGTGGACGCGAAGGGCCTGGAGGCGTCCTATTGGCGGACGCGGGCCTACAACGAGCTGGCCGACGAGGCGTTCGCCCGCCTCACGTCGCTGCCGCCGTCCGTGCACTCGTACGAGTGGCAGGCGGAGACGGCTCGAAGCCAGCGGCGATTCGTGGAATCGATCGGCTTCTGGCGCAAGGCCCTGGCCCTGGGCTCGCGCGATCCCCGCCTCCTGACCGAGCTCGGCGTCACCCTCCGCATGAATCGTGATCTGGCCGAGGCCGAGCGCGTGCTCGGGGAAGCGGTGCGGGCCGACCCCGAGGCGCCCGAGACGAACTTCCTGTTCGGGGACGTGCTCCTCGCCCGCGAGCAGCCGGCGCGCGCGCTGCCGTATCTCGAGAAGGCGGTGCGTGCGGACCCTCAGGCCCCCCACGCCCAAGGTGCGCTGGGGCGCGCCTACGCCCTCCTCGGCCGGCCCGCGGACGCGATCCCTCACCTGAAGGAGTCGCTGGAGAGCGACACGGACGGGAGCCTCCGCTTGCAGCTGGGCCGGGCGTATCAGGCCACGGGTCAGACGGAGCTCGCGCGTGCGGCCCTGAAGGACTACGAGGAATTCCGCCGGGCCGCCGCGGGGCCCCCGGCGGAGCCGGCGGTCACGCCGCCCGAGGCCGGGCCGACGCCGCCACGCTAGGGGTCGAGAGGTCACTCAGGGCAGAGCGGAAGGATTCGAATGATGAGGATCTCTGTGGTCGCGCTGTCGCTCGGGGCACTGTGTGGAAGTGCGGTCGCGCAGGAGCCGCAGGTGTTCCGCGATCCCTCGCAGCCGATCGAGGCGCGCATCCGCGATCTGATCGGCCGGCTCACGCTCGAGGAGAAGGCGCAGCAGCTCAATCACCTGAACAAGGGGCTGCCGCGGCTGGGCGTGCCGGCGTGGGGCGGCTGGAACCAGACGCTGCACGGCGTCTGGTCGAAAGAGCCGACGACGCTCTTCCCGATTCCGACCGCGATGGGCGCCACCTGGGATTCCGAGCTCGTCCGGCAGATCGGCGACGCGATGTCCGACGAGGCGCGCGCTCTCTACAACGCCAAGAAGGACGGGCCGCGGTCGTCCCACGGCCTCGTGTACCGCTCGCCGGTCATCAACATCAGCCGCGATCCGCGCTGGGGCCGGATCCAGGAGGTCTTCAGCGAGGATCCCTACCTCACCGGCCGCATGGCGGTCGCGTACGTGAAGGGGCTGCAGGGTGAGGACGTCGCGCACCTGAAGCTCGCGTCGACGCTGAAGCACTTCGCGGTGAACAACGTGGAGGCCGGACGCCAGCACCTCTCGGCGATCGTGGACGATCGCAACCTGTTCGACTTCTGGTTCCCGCACTGGAAAGCGGGGTTCATGGAAGGCAAGGCACAGTCGGTGATGTCGTCCTACAACGCCATCAACGGCGTGCCGTCGGCGGTGAACCGCTGGCTGCTGACCGATGTGCTGCGCGGGCAATGGGGGTTCGACGGCTTCGTCACCGACGATCTCGGCGCCGTGCAGCTCCTGACCTCGGAGCGCCCCAACGAACCTGGTCACCGCTTCTCCGACGACCCGGTCGTGTCGACGGCGGCGGCGATCAAGGCCGGCAACGACAGCGACGATCAGGAATTCGAGGACAACATCCCCAAGGCGGTGCAGCGCGGCCTTTTGACCATGTCCGACGTGGACAAGGCACTCGCCAACGTCCTCCGCGTCGGTTTCCGCCTCGGCGCCTTCGATCCCGAGACGCCGTACGACCGGATCCCGATGAGCGTGGTCAGGAGCGAGGAGCACCTCGCGCTGTCGCTGAAGGTAGCGCAGGCTTCGTTGACGCTGCTCAGCAATCGCAGCGCGTCGAGCACCCCCGCTGCACCCGGCCCGACTCCGCCGTCGTTCCTGCCGCTGAAGAAGGACGAGATCAAGACGGTGGCCGTCATCGGGCCGGCCGGCGACCAGGACTATCCCACCGGGAACTACTACGGCACGCCCGCGCGCAAAGTCGGCGTTGCGATGGGGCTGCGCGAGCTGCTCGGATCGGGCGTCCTGGTGAGTTACGAGAAGGGCGCGGACTTCGTCGGGCCCGCCGATCCCGAGTCGATGGCGAAGGCCGTTGCGCTCGCCAAACGGTCCGACGTCGTGGTGCTCTGCCTTGGCACCAGCCTGCAGGTCGAGGCCGAAGGGCGCGACCGGCGCGACCTGACCCTGCCCGGCGCGCAGCAGCAGCTCCTCGAGGCGGTCTTTGCCGCCAACCCGAAGGTCGCGCTCGTCCTCATGAACGCCGGCCCGCTCGGCGTCGGCTGGGCCCACGATCGGCTGCCGGCGATCCTGGCCGCGTGGTTCCCGGGCGAGGCCGGAGGCACCGCCATCGCGCGCGCCCTCTTCGGCCTCGACAACCCGGGCGGCAAGCTGCCGTACACCGTCTACGCCAACCTCGACGGCGTGCCGCCGCAGAACGAATACGACGTGTCCAAGGGCTACACGTATCAGTACTTCAAGGGCGTGCCTCTCTATCCGTTCGGGCACGGCCTGAGCTACACGCGCTTCCGGTTCTCGAACCTGAAACTGTCGGAGGCGACCATCGCGCCGAGCGGGAGCGTGGACGTGTCGTTCGACCTGGCGAACGTCGGCGATCGCGCGGGCGACGAGGTCGCGCAGCTCTACACGCACCAGGTGAAGAGCCGGTCGTATCAGCCGATCCGGACGCTGCGGGCGTTCCGGCGGGTGACGCTCCAGCCCAACGAGACGCGCCGCGTGACGTTCACGCTGAAAGCGGCCGAGCTCGCGTGGTACCAGGGCGGCCGCATCGGCTCCGCGGTCGAGCCCGGCGTGTTCGACGTTGCCGTCGGCGCCTCGTCGGACAACCTCCGGCTCCGCGCGCCGCTCAGCGTGAGGGCAGGTCCCCGCCGCTAAGCCGGAACGTAGATCAACCGGATCACGTCCTCGGCGATCCGGTCGCTCGTCACGAGACGGAGCGGCGGTCGCGGTCCGGCGAAATAGGGTTTACCGTGACCCAGCACGACGGGGTGCAGGTAGATCCGATACTCGTCGATCAGTCCGAGATCGGTCAGGCTGCGGGCCAGGTTCGGTCCGGCCACTTCGATCTCCCCGGAGCGCTCCGTCTTCAGCTTGCGGATCGCGCCCGCGAGATCCCCCTCGACGAGCGAGGCGTTGGGGCCGACCGATTTCAAGGAGCGCGAGACGACCCATTTCGGCTGCTTCCGCCACGCCGCCGCGAAGTCGAGTTCGGGTGCCTCCCATTCCGGATGCTCGTCGTCCCAGTAGCGCATGACCTCGTACATCTGGCGGCCGTAGAGGCTCCCCGCCGCTGCCTGTGCTTCCTCGATGAAGTGGCGGAAGAGCGCCGGACTCGGCACGAACGCAGTGTGGTCGACGTAGCCGTCCAGCGACTGGTTCATTCCGAACACGAGCCTGGCCATGTCAGTTCCTTTCCTTCTCCGGTACGGCGTCCAGCCTGCTCGGGAGTCCGAACGCCTCGAATACGTCCGGCGAAAACAGGACGATCTCCGTGACCAGGCCGTCCTCGATGCGAAGGACCTCCAGCGTCAACGCCGGCCAGGAGGACTCGCCGGGCCGGCAGTTGTAGGCCGCGATCGCCGGCTGCCGATTGGCGCGGGTGATGACGCAGTGGAGCTTGCCGAAGTCTGCGGAGCCGAATCCGCCTTCCCTCCAGACCTTGAAGATCGCGTCGCGGCCTTCGGTCATGTCCGGGTCGGGCGGCATCCGGAACGTCGCGTCCGCGCGGATGAGCGATTCGAACGCGCGATAGTCCGCGGATTCGCCGGCCTCGACGTATTTCTTCACGAGCTCGCGCTCGGCCGCGCTCGCCCCATCGACGGCAGGCGCCTCTTTCCGTGAGGGCAGGCGCTCACGGAGCCGGGTCCGCGCGCGTTGCAGAACGCTGTTCACGGCCGAGACGCTGATGTCGAGCAGGTCGGCGGCGTCCTTGGCGGACCAGTCCAGCACGTCGCACAGAATCAGGGCCGCCCGCTGTGGCGGTGTCAGAAGCTGGATCGCCGTCAGGAACGCGATCCCGATGGTTTCACGCGTCAGCGTGATCGCCTCCGGCGTGCTCTCGGGCGGGGTAGGTGGGTCGAGCAGAGCATCCGGGATGGGCTGCAACCAGGACACCTCCTCCGGCCTCCCGGCCCCGCCGTCCGCGGCGGCCTTTTCCGCGAGCGCCGTACGCCGAGGATCGCGGCCGATCGCATCGAGGCACGCGTTCGTGGCCACTCGGTACAGCCAGGGTCGCAGCGGCGCGCCTTCCTTCAGGCTGTCGCGATACCGCCAGGCACGAAGCAGTGTCTCCTGCACCGCGTCCTCGGCATCCTGCAATGACCCGAGCATCCGGTAGCAGTGGACCAGCAGCTCTCGGCGATGGCGCTCGACGGCGCCGGCGAACTCGTTCACCCGTACCTCCATTCCACACCGCCGACAGGCTCGGCGGCAACGCTACTGGTAATACTGGAGCGGAGCCAAAAACTCGTCGCGCCGAAAGGCGCCGCCCGACCCGGGGGTGAGCTAACATCGCGGGCCCATGCCCCTGACCCTGGCTGTCCTCGTCTTCGCCGCCGCCGCCACTGCCGTTCCCGATGCCGAGATCCGCGCCGCCGCCGACGCGCTGGCCCCCGCGCTCGTCGAGACCCGCCGCGACATCCACCGGCATCCCGAGCTCGGCAACCGCGAGTTCCGCACGGGCAAGCTGGTGGCGGAGCGCCTGCGCACGCTCGGGATCGAGGTCCGGTATCCCGTGGCCAAAACGGGGGTGGTCGGGATCCTGAAGGGCGCCCGTCCGGGTGCGGTCGTGGCCGTGCGGGCGGATCTCGACGCGTTGCCCATCCAGGAGCGCAACGACGTCCCCTACAAGAGCGAGAACGCCGGGGTGAAACACGCCTGCGGGCACGACGCGCACACCACGATCCTGCTCGGCACGGCGGAGGTCCTTTCGAAGATGAAGGACCGGCTGCCGGGGACGGTGGTGTTCCTCTTCCAGCCCGCGGAAGAGGGCACGCCGGAAGGCGAAGACGGCGGTGCCGACTTGATGATCAAGGAGGGCGCGCTCGACCAGCCCAAGGTCCAGGCCGTGTACGGGCTGCACATGGATCCCACGCTGGAGGTCGGCGAGGTCGGCTGGTCGATCGGGCCCATCTACGCCTCCTCCGACCGCTTCGTGATCGAGGTTCAGGGCAAGAAGACCCACGGCGCCTACCCGCACACCGGCCTCGATCCCATCCCGGTGGCGGCGGAGATGGTGCAAGCCCTGCAGCTCATCGTCTCGCGGCAGTTCGACGCCCTCAGCCCGAAAGTCCTGACCGTCGGGTCCATCCACGGCGGGAACCGATTCAACATCATCGCGGACCAGGTCACGCTGGAAGGAACGCTGCGCACGCTCGACGCGGACGTCCGCCGCGAGATGAAGGAGCGCATCCAGCGCACGGTGGCCGGGGTGGCGGCCACCCACGGGCTCACCGCCGCCCTCCGCTGGGTGGGCGAGGGCAACCTGGCCACGATGAATGACGCCGCCCTCACCCGCGCGTCCGTACCCAGCCTCCAGCGCGTCTACGGCGCGGCCCAGACGAAGGAGGTCAAGCCGCAGATGGGCGCGGAAGACTTCGCCGCCCTGGCCGACCGCGTCCCCGGCCTCTATATAAAGATGGGGGTACGGAACGAAGCCAGGGGGATCACGGCCATGATCCACACGGAAGACTTCGACGTCGACGAGCGGGTGCTGCCCCTCGGGGTGAAGGCGATGAGCACGCTCGTGTGGGATTACCTGGCCCGTACGCGGTAGGGCGGCCACGCGCATCGTCGTCGGTCTCGTCCTGGCTTTCGTCGCCGGCGCCGCCCTGCCCGCCGATCGCGCGCGTGTGCGGCTCCGCGACGTGGCCCATGAAGCGGGCCTGGTCTTCGTCCACCAGAACAGCCCGTCCGCGCGGAAGCACCTGATCGAGACCATGCCCGGCGGCGTCGCCGTCTTCGACTACGACGGCGACGGCCGGCTGGACGTCTTCTTCACCAACGGCGCGGCCGTGCCCAGCCTGGAGAAGGACGACCCCAAGTTCTCAAACCGCCTGTTCCGCAACGAAGGGGGGCTGCGCTTCCGCGACGTCACGGAAGCGGCCGGGGTGCGCGGCGCCGGCTACGCGATGGGCGTGGCCGCCGCCGACTACGACAACGACGGGCGCACGGACCTGTTCGTGGCGGGCGTGCACGGCCAGACCCTGTACCGCAACCTCGGCGGACGATTCGGGGACGTCACCGACGCCGCGGGAGTGGACGGCGATCGGTGGGCCGTCGGAGGCGGATGGTTCGACTACGACAATGACGGACGCCTGGACCTCCTCGTCCTGAACTACACCGTCTGGACGGCGGACATGGACCGCTTCTGCGGCGATTCCGCGCGGGGCATCCGCGTCTATTGCCACCCGAAGTGGTTCGCGCCCGTGCCTCTGAGCCTCTATCGGAACCGCGGCGACGGCACCTTCGAGGACGTCACCGCGAAGTCCGGCCTCGCCCGGTACAAGGGGCGCGGCATGGGGCTCGCGTTCGCGGACTACGATCAGGACGGGTTCCAGGACGTCTACGTCGCGAACGACAAGCTCCCGAGCTTCCTGATGCACAACCGCAGGGATGGCACTTTCGAGGACGCGGCCCTCCTGGCCGGCGTCTCCCTGCCCGAGCAGGGCCAGGACATCTCCGCCATGGGCGTGGACTTTCGCGACTACGACAACGACGGCCGGCCCGACGTCCACGTGACCGCGCTGGCGGGGGAGAGCTTTCCCCTGTACCGGAACATGGGTCAGGGCCTCTTCCAGGACGTCACCTATCGCACCGGCCTGCGCCCGCTCGTGGCCGCCCGTAGCGGGTGGGGAAACGGCCTCTTCGATTTCGACGACGACGGCTGGAAGGACATCTTCACCGCGGACGCGCACGTGAACGACGCGATCGGGAAGTTTTCGAAGGACACGTACCTCCAGACGAACGGCCTCTTCCTGGCCACTGGGGAGGGGACGTTCACGGATGTTTCCGCCGCCTCCGGCCTCGAGGCGAGCCCGCCGCGCGCGCATCGCGGGGCCGCTTTCGGTGACCTCGACCAGGATGGGCGGGTGGACGTGGTGGTGACCGCGCTGGGCGCTCCGGCCGAGCTGTGGCACAACGAGACGGTCGCGCCCGGCCATTGGCTCGACGTGCGCCTGGTGGGAACGAAGAGCAACCGCGACGGCATCGGGGCCGTGGTGAAGATCGTGGCCAAGGCCGATCCCCGCTGGCACGAGCAGTTCAACGTGATGACGACCGCCGTGGGTTACGCCTCGTCGAGCGCGGGGCCCGTCCACTTCGGAACGGGCGCCGCGAAGGGGCTCGACACCGTCGAGATCCGCTGGCCCAGCGGGACGGTGCAGACCTTGAAGGATGTCCCGGCCGACCAGGTCCTGACCGTCCGCGAGAGTCCGTGAAGCGGGAGGCGTCCATGCATTTCAAGCAGTTCTACCTGGGTTGCCTGGCTCATGCGTCGTACCTCGTCGGCTCCGAGGGGGAAGCGGCGGTCATCGACCCGCGCCGGGATGTCGAGGAGTACCTGGAGGAGGCCCGTGCCCACGGTCTCGCCATCAAATACGTGATCGAGACGCACCTTCACGCCGACTTCGTGAGCGGGCATCAGGAGCTGGCCGCGCGCACGGGCGCGGAGATCGTCTTCGGCCACCGCGCGGGCGCGGCCTTCCCGCACCGCGCGGTCCGGGAGGGAGACCAGATCCGCGTGGGGCGCGTCGTCCTGCGCATCCTGGAGACGCCCGGACACACTCCCGAAGGGATTTCACTGCTGGTCTTCGAGGACGACGAGGCGCGCGCACCGAGCCTGGTCCTCACCGGTGACACCCTGTTCATCGGCGACGTGGGGCGGCCGGACCTCGTCGGCTCGAAGGGCTTCACCGCGGAGCAGATGGCCTCCCTCCTCTACGACTCGGTACAGGGCAAGCTGATGCGGCTGGGCGACGACGTCCTGGTCTATCCGGCCCATGGCGCGGGCTCGCTCTGCGGCCGCAGCATGTCGAAGGAGACCTTCTCGACCATGGGCGAGCAGCGCCGCTCGAACCACGCGCTCCGGCCGATGTCCCGCGAGGAGTTCGTCCGCATGGCAACCAGCGACCTGCCGGAGGTGCCGCCCTACTTCGCGCGCGACGTGGAGATGAACCGCGCGGGGGCGGCCCCCGTCGTGGCGGAGGCACTGCCGGCCGCCCTGTCGCCCGCGGAGGTGGAGGCGCGTGCGCGCGCGGGCGCCACCATCCTCGACGTGCGGTCGGCCGCGGCGTTCGGGACCGCGCACGTGCCCGGATCGCTCCACGTCGGCCTCGGCGGCCAGTTCGCGTCCTGGTCCGGCACCCTCTTGCCCGCGGAAGGCGGGGTCGTCCTCGTCGCGGATGGGGAGACGGAGGTCGGAGAGGCGCGCGTGCGTCTCTCGCGCGTGGGCATCGAGAGGGTGGACGGCTTCCTGGCCGGCGGTATCGCCGCCTGGCAGCGCGCCGGGCTCTCTCTCACCTCCCTCTCGCACATCACGGTCTCGGACCTGCACGAGCGCCTTCCGCGGGAGCCCGCTTTGCAGGTCCTCGACGTGAGACGGCCCGCGGAATACGCCGCCGGCCATCTGCCCCGTGCCGTCAACGTGCCGCTCGACCGGCTGGCGGCGGGGGAGGACGTGCCCCTCGACACGTCGGGGCCGATCGCCGTCGTCTGCGCCGGCGGATATCGGTCGTCCGCGGCGGGGAGTCTGCTCCAGCGGCGCGGGCTCGCGAACCTGATCAACGTCGTGGGAGGAACGGCGGCCTGGGCCCAGGCCGGCTACGAGGTCGTCCGTTAGAGAAGGAGCGACGAATGCCCATCCACCATCGGGAACGGCATCGCTCCCAGAGGATCGGCTGGCTGCGTGCGGCCGTTCTCGGGGCGAACGACGGCATCGTGTCCACGGCCAGCCTCCTCGTCGGCGTGGCCGCCGCCCATGCCGCTCGCGGAGACGTCCTCGTCGCGGGGGTCGCCGGCCTCGTGGCGGGATCCATGTCCATGGCTGCGGGTGAATACGTCTCCGTCAGCTCGCAGTCGGATACCGAGCGTGCCGACCTCGATCGCGAGCGGCAGGAGCTGGCCGCCGACGAGCCGCACGAGCTCGAGGAGCTGGCGGGGATCTACGTCCAGCGCGGGCTCGACCTCGCCCTGGCTCGGCAGGTCGCCCGCCAGCTCATGGACAAGGACGCGCTGGGCGCGCACGCCCGCGACGAGCTGGGGATGTCGGAGATCTCCAATGCCCGGCCGGTCCAGGCGGCCCTGGCTTCGGCGATCACGTTCGCGATCGGCGCGGCCCTGCCTCTCCTGGCCGCCGTGATGGCTCCGCTGTCTCGCGTGATGCCCACCGTCGCGGGCTCCTCGCTCGTGTTCCTCGCGATCCTGGGGAGCCTGGCCGCGCGCGCGGGCGGGGCTTCCGTAGCCACCGGGGCCATACGAGTCACCTTCTGGGGCGCACTCGCGATGGCGGCGACCGCGGGCGTCGGGTCCTTGTTCGGGACGGCCGTCTGAGCTGAAAAGAGAACGGGCCGGAGCGCGTGAGCGCCCCGGCCCGTGACGACGAACGGCGGGTCTTTCCTAGAACTCGAGACGGAGACCGATGCGCACCGCGCGCTCGGTCGTCCCGGCTCCCCACAGCTGTCCGAGCCCGTTGCTCTGGGTCGTGGAGCCGTGGGCGTCGACGGGGCGGAAGGTCATGAACGTGTTGTTCGTGAAGGTGGCGTCCGGACGTCCCCAGTTGGTGTGGTTGAACACGTTCTGCGCCTCGATGCGGATCTCCGGACGGAAGCGTCCCACCGGGAACGAGCGGAAGAGCCCGAGGTCGACGTTCCAGACCGAAGGGGTGCGGAACTGGTTGCGGAGGCTGTTGCCGAAGCCGGCCAGGTTGGCGCCTGTGGGCTGCGAGAACAGCGACTTGTCGTACCAGGCCTCCGTGTTCGAGCCGGCGGAGCCGGTCGGGCTCGGATCGCCCTGCACGTTGATCAGGACGAAGGAGCCGTTGCCGCAGCCGGGGCAGTTGAGACCGGCGTTCGTGCCCAGGATCGAGAACGGCGTGCCGGAGTAGGCCGACCCGATGCCGTTGATCTGCCAGTTCTTCACGATCTGGCCGAGGACGTTGTTGGAGTTCTTCGCGAAAGGCAGCTCGTACACGAAGCCCATCTGGAAGACGTGGGTCCGGTCGTAGCCGGCGAGCGCGAAGTTCTTGTCACGCACGATCGGGTTCGAATACAGCAGGGTGGCCCAGCCGTCGTCGTCCGTCTCGTTCTCGGCCTTGCTGAGCGTGTAGGCGCCCTTGAGCAGGAGGCCGTTCTTGAACGGCCGGTTGACGGCAACCTGCAGGGCCTTGTAGCGGCTCTTGGTACGTCCGGCCCAGTCCCACACGTCGGTGGTTCCGGCGGAGGCGAACAGCTTGCGGCCGGCCTGGCCGGCGCCGGGCTCGGAGTAGTTCACGTTGAGGTCCGCATAGCCGCCGTCCGTGCGGGTGTGGACGAGCGCGAGCTCGACGGAGATGTCGCCGGGGAGACGGCGCTCGACCGCGATGTTCATCTGCTGGATCGTCGCCCGGTCCACCTCGTCCGGGTTGGGCGAGCGCATGAACGTGTTCGGCGGCAGCTTCACGCGGCCGCTGCTGAGGTCGGGCACGGGCACGGGGGGGACGCCCGCCGAGAGGGGATAGGACGCGAACTGGTCCGAGCTCTGGTTGAAGAAGATGTCGTAGGGATACGAACCGCGCAGCGGGCGCGACCAGGGCAGGGGGTTGAACGTGCGGCCGTAGCCGGCGCGCAGGACGGTGTCGTTGTTGAGCCGGTAGATGGCGCCCAGGCGCGGGGCCACGTAGAAGCTCTTCACGTTGATGCCCACATCCTCCGGCACGTCACCACGCCCGCCCAGCAGCACGGTGTAGGTGCTGTAGTCCAGGCGCTCGATGCCGCTGTCCTTGCGGGTCATGAGCGGGTAGCGCTCGAAGCGCAGGCCGACGTTCACGGTCAGCTTGTCCGAGGCGTTCCAGTGGTCGTTGATGTACAGGCCGTATTGCCACTCGCGGCCCGTCATCTCGATCTCCTGCACGTCCTTCTGGCGCAGGATGCCCTGTCCGAGGACGAACCCGGCCAGGCCGTTCCAGACCTGGGGGACGTAGCCGGCCGCGCCCGTGGCGGAGTTGCCGGTGCCGGTGTTGAAGAACTGGAAGCCGCCGCGCAGGCCGCCGAAGCTGCCGAACTCCGCCTGATAGTGGTTCAGCTCGTGGCGCACGATGTCCAGTCCGCCCCGGAGCTGGTGGCGTCCCTTCACCCAGGTGAGGGCGGAGCCGAACGTGTAGCTGCGCTCATGGCGGAAGAGGGGCATCCAGTTCGGGGTGGTGCCGAGGTCGTAGTCGGCCCCGGTGGACGAGATGTCGAACGCGGGCAGGCCGCTGTAGCGCTCGCTGGGGCCGTTGGTGCCCGGGATGCCGAGCACTTCCGAGCCAAGGTTCTGGCCGTAGTCCGGGCCCGTCACGTGCTGGTCCTGGCGGTTCATGCCGAAGTTGCCGTCGAGCACGAGGTTCGGGCTCAAGGTCCAGGTGTGGCCGATGCCCCCCACGTAGATCTTGGTGTTGCCGTTGCTGCCCTGGTCGAAGCTGACCGTGTAGTTGTCCACCACGTTCGCGCGCAGCATCGAGAACTTCGCCCAGATGTTGTGGGCGGGCGAGCGCTGCAAGGAGATCTTGAGGTCGATGTTGTCGCGGTCGTTCGTGATGTCCTGCTGGCGCACGAAGTCGTCGGGCAGGCCGTTCGAGTTGAGGTCGGCCGTCGAGTTCGGCGTGGGATAGAACTGCAGGGCGTTCTTCCAGATCGGGCTGATCATGTTGGCAGGGATGGTGGCGTTCGGGAACTGCTCACGGCCCGCGCCGCCCGCGCCGCCCGTGGCCGGGTTGTAGAGCCGGAAGGTGGGGAAGCGCGCCGCCACCTCGCTGAAGTCGCCGTTGCGCATCTTCAGGGAAGGCACGGTGTAGAAGGCCTGGGTCCCGCGGAGGCCCGAATACCTCTCCCAGCCGCCGAAGAAGAACAGCTTGTTCTTGATGATGGGCCCGCCCAGGGTGCCGCCGTAGATGCTCGTCTGCGTGTTGGGCTTGGCCAGGCCGGCGGCGTTGTTCTGGAACGTGTTCGCGTTGAGCTCGTCCTGGTTGCGCAGGAAGAAGCCCGAGCCGTGGAGCTGGTTCGTGCCCGACTTCGTCACCACCGTGACCGCGGCCCCGCCCGCCATCCCCTGGTCGGCGTCGAAGTTGTTGGTCGCGACGTTGACGGTCTCGATCGTCTCCGAGCTCTGCACGTAGCCCACGTGATGGGGCAGCCAGACGTTGACGGAGACGGCGCCGTCGATGCGGAACGCGTTGTTGTTGCGGGCGGTGCCGTTGACGGTCGTGGTCAGAGCGCGCCCGGGCGTGTCGATCTCCGCGTTCTGGAACTGGGCCGGCGTCGCGCCCGGCACCAGGTTCAGGAGCGCCTGGTAGTTGCGGTACTGGTTCAAGGGCAGGTTCGTCAGCTCCTTGGACGTGAGCTCGGTGTGCAGGTCCGCCTTCTCCGTCTGGAGCAAGGTGGCTTCCGCCGTCACCGTGACCGCCTCCGCCACCGTCCCGACCTCGAGCTTCAGGTCCTGGCGGATCGGGTTGCCCGCGGAGAGGCGGACACCCGTCTTCTTGAGCTCGCGGAATCCCTGCAGCGACGCGGTGAGGTCGTACACGCCGGGCTGCAGGTTGCGGAACGTGTAGTTGCCGTCGCCGTCCGTCTGCGTATCGACCTTGAGTCCCGTGCCCTGGTTCGTTGCGGTCACGGTGGCGCCCGGTACGGGCGCGCCCGACTGGTCGGCGATGGTGCCCACGATGGCGGCGTACAGGGCCTGGGCGAGAGCGGGCGGTGCGCTGATGGAAGCGGCGATCAATGCCATCGCCGCGACCAGCGCCGCCTTCCGCGTGATGCGAATGATGTCGGCCATTACGGAGATCTCCTTTCTGACCTGGTGGAGGACGCGCGTCTGGACCGAGCCGCCGGGCCTGGGCGAGGACCGGACAAGGCGGCGCTGGCCCATGAGAACCGGGAAGTCGACACCCGCGTCATCGGCGCGGGGTGGACCCGCATCCTTGCTTCGCGGTGGGCAGTTGGAGGTGCCGCTAGCGTTTCGGCTATTCAAGGCTACTTGGATTCCCGGTTGCCGGTGACGCTACGCCTGGTACTTCGCGATGTCAACCGGTTACCGTGCGGCGACGGCGAGACAGTCCAGCGATTTGGAACGTGGCAGGGAAGGAGGCGCGGCTCGCCTTGAAAACGCTCCCATGCTACCTTCAGATGTTCGGGTTGCGGCCGTGGGAGCGAACCTGGGTTGGGGGGGCCTTCATGCGTGGGTGGATCGTGGCCGGGCTGGTCTTGACGGTGTCGGTGCCGTGGGCGGCGGCGGAGCCCAAGGAGCGCGACCGGCGCAAGGTCGACGCGGAGGTCACCGACGTCCTCGCCGTGATCGGTCCCCTCGTCGAGGCCCTCGGGGCCACCGAGGCGCGGACCCAGGAAGCGCCGCGGTTGCTGGCCGACGCGCTGCGCACCGGCAACACGGATACGGCGGCCTGGGCTTCGATCGTGCGCTGGGTCCTCTTCGAGAAGGAAGAGAAGGTCGCGGCCGGACTCACGGAGGCCTTGCGCGCGGTGCCGGCTCCCACCTCGGGCCCCGACGCCGAGCGCTGGAACCGTACGGCGGAGGCGGTCATCGGCACCTTCGCCGGCGTATTGCGCGACGCGCAGTCGCACACCCGCCGCAATGGCGACGCGATCGTGAACGACCTCGTGGCGGCGGCGGCGCCTGCGGTCATCGCCGCCCTCGCCGAGGCCGACCCCGGTGCCCGCGACAAGGTCGTGGCCGCGGTCCAGGTGTTCGCGCCGGGGACGAAAGAGATGGTCGAGCCGCTGGCCAAGGGCCTGGGCCACGCCGACCCGTCGGTGCGGGTGGGCGCGGCCACGGCGCTCGGCGCGCTCGGGTCCTCCGCGCGGGCCGCGGTGCCCGCCCTGCGCGCCGCCCTCGACGATCCGGACGCGGGCGTGCGCGACGCCGCCGCTCAAGCCCTCAAGCGCATCCAGCCCGAGTAGCGCCCGCCGGACGTCGCGCCGAATAGCGGAGGCCCGCGGCCTTCGCGGTCTCGTGCTGTGACACCATCGAAAGACATGGAAGATACCGATCGGCGTGACGCCCCCTGGCCCGAGGCCGCTCCACGGCAGCGTCGCCGCTTTCCGTGGTCCAGCGCGGAGCCGCGGGAGCGGCGCCGAACGCGGTGGGGGGACTTCCGCGAGGCCTATCCGCGCATCGTCACCGCGATGGCCCTGGGGCTGGTGACGCTGATCGCCTTCGACGGATTCCTGATCTTCAAGGCGCTGCAGTACCGCCGTCAGATCCGCGAGGACCGCGCCGCCATGACCACGACGGACAAGCAGCGCGCGGATGCGCTCCTGGCCAGCCAGGCCGGCCGCGCGGAGCTGGAGCAGGCGCTGGTCGCCCAGCAGGCGGTCAAGGACAAGGGTCTCAACCTCTCCGTCGGGCTCGAGGAGGGCACGATGGACCTCCAGCGCGAGGGCGCTCAGCTCCGGGAGATCCGCGTGAAGATCGGACCCGAAGTGACGGTGGGGCAGGCCCCGGGCGCGCGCAAGATCACGCCACCCCTCGGGCGCCGCCAGGTCGTCGCGGTCGTGGACGAGTCCTACGCGTGGGACGTTCCCTCGTGGGTGTGGGAGCAGCGCGGACAGCCGGCGGCCACCGGCCGGCGCGTACCCGGAGCGCTGGGCGAGATCGCGGTCATCCTCGACGACGGCAACGTCATCTATTCGCGCCCGAAGGCGGGTCCGCTCGCCGACGAGGCGTACGTCCTGCCCGGGAGCGTGCGCGCGGACGCCTCCGACCTGCAGGCCATCCGTCCCAACCTCGCCGCGGGTATCCCGGTGTATTTCCACTGATGACCACTCCCGATCCCAGCTCCTCCACGCGTCCGCCTCTGAGCGGGCGTCTCGTGCGCTTCTTCGGCCACGGCGGCGGCGTCGCCTTCTACCTCATCGGCGCGATGCTGCTCGTCACCGCGGCCAGCACGGCCCTCTTCGCCCACACCGCGTCCCTGCGCCTCCAGCGCAACGTCGGGCGTGCCGTCCTGGAGGACGACACGGATCTCCTCGAGGGCGTGAAGTGGAGCGTGGACGCGACCGCGGACGCGCTGCGCCAGGCCGAGCAGGCCGCCACGCCGGCCGCCGACCAGCCCTACATCGTGGTGAGCACGGGGGAGCACGAGCTTTGGTACAAGAAGGGCGAAGAGGTCCTCTTCCACACCCAGGTGGCGACGGGCAGCGGGAAGACGCTCGTGCGTGAAGGGGGCGGCGACAACGTGTGGAAGTTCGAGACGCCCCGTGGACGCCTGTCCATCATCAGCAAGGAGCAGGACCCGGTCTGGCAGCCTCCGGATTGGCACTACGTGGAGCAGGCGCGCAAGCGTTCGGCCGGCCTGGTGCGGCTCGAGCGCGGACAGAGCATGGCCGCGTCCGACGGCTCGGTCCTGACCGTCTCCGGCAACGACGTGATCCGGCGCTTTGCGGACGGCCGCCAGACGACGCTCAGCGCCACCGACGGGCGCGAGATCCTCGTCGACGGCAAGCTCATCGTGCCGCCCCTGGGCACCACCCAGCGCCGTTACGAGGGCGTGCTGGGGACGCGCCGCTTGAACATGGGCAACGGATACGCGCTCCACGGGACCAACCAGCCCGACTCCATCGGGCGCGCGGTGAGCCACGGGTGCGTCCGCTTGCGCAACGCGGACATCGAGAAGCTCTACGACATGGTGTCGGTGGGGACGCCGGTCTACATCTACTAGGGCCTGTGATAGCTTCGCCCCAAGGCTGCATCCAAGCGAGGTGATCCGATGTCCTCCCGCCGAGACTTCCTGGCCACCATGGCCGCCGGTTTCACCGCGGCCGCGTTCGCGGAGCGCTGGGCCCTGGCCGCCGATGCGACCATCAAGAGCCCGGTCAACGGGCCCATCGGCCTGCAGCTCTGGAGCCTCCGCGAGTACCTGCCCAAGGACCTCGCGGGCAGCCTGGCCAAGGTGCGGGGGATGGGCTTCACGACCGTGGAAGGCGCGGGCCTGTGGAAGCACACGCTGCCCGAGCTCAAGGCGGCTCTGGACACGGCGGGACTGGGCTGCACGTCCGCCCACATGGGACTCGAGCGCCTTCGTGACGACCTTCCGGGGGCCATCGCGGAGGCCAAGGGTGTGGGCGCGGGCACGATCGTGTGCCCGTGGATCACGCACAAGGACGCGTTCACGAAGGACGACGCCATGAAGGCGGCGGACGTCTTCAACAAGGCGGGTAAGGCGACGGCGGACGCGGGCCTGCACTTCGGCTACCACACGCACGGTTACGAGATGGTGCCCTCTCCGGACGGCACGCTCTTCGACACGCTGGCCAAGGCCGTCGATCCCAAGCTCGTGCACTTCCAGGTGGACGTGTTCCACACGTACCACGGCGGCGCCGATCCCGTGGCCCTGATGGAGAAGTACAAGGGCCGCGTGCGCTCCCTCCACCTCAAGGACATCAAGAAGGGCTACCCGCGGGAGACAGGGAAGGGGACGGCGACGCCGGATGCGGACGTGCCGGTGGGCACGGGCCAGATCGACTGGCCGGCCGTCCTGCGCGCGGCCATGAAGGCGGGGGCGACGGAGTACTACGTCGAGGACGAGAGCACGGACCCGCTCACCCACATCCCGCAGAGCGTGGCCTACCTGCAGGGGCTGAAGCTCTAGCGCCGGAGGCTCGGGCGACGTACCGTAGCTACTCCTCGCGCTGCTTCCGGCGCCGTTTCTCCTCCTTCCGCCACTCCTTGAGCTGCCGCTCGTATTCCTTGCGCGCCTCCCGCCACGCGCGCTCCGCGTCCTCGCGGGCCTGCTCCTGGGCCCGCCGCCAGGTCTCGGCTTCTTCGTATTCCGGCGGTGGCGCCGGGTGCGAGCGCGCCCCCATGTCGTCGGGCCAGGGCTCGCCTTCGCGCGCCTCGTCTTCGTCGGAAGGCGCGCGGTCGGTGTCGGCCAGCATCACCTCGCCGTGGTCCGGGCAGATCGCTTCGGGCACGGCCGTGCGCAGGAACAGCTCGCGAAGCGCGTCCCCGTCGTAAGGCCGGCAGCCGTCGGTGAGGGGCCGGCCCGACCGGGGGTCGATCCAGGCCTGGACGACGGAAGACGGCGTCGACCAGGCCGCACGCGTCGTGAGCGACTCCGGGGCGCGGACCATCATGCGTCCCCACACGGGCGCGGCCAGGCGTCCGCCGGTGGCGAGCCCCATGATCGGCCGCGGCTCGTCGAACCCCATCCACACCGCCGCCACCAGGCGCGGCGTGTAGCCCACGAACCAGGTATCGGTGGCGTCGTTCGTGGTCCCCGTCTTTCCGGCGGCGGTGGCGTCGTAACCGCTCGCGCGCACCGCCGTCCCCGTGCCGCGCTCGATCGCTTCCTGCAGGACGCTCGTGATCAGGAAGGCCGTGCCGTCGTCCATGACGCGCTCGACGTGCGGCGCGGGCGCAGACCAGATCTCCGTCCCGTCTTCGGCCGCGATGCGCAGGAGGAAGCGGGGCGGCGCCACCTCGCCGAGGCCCGCGAAGGCTGCGTAGGCGGTGGCCAGCTCGAGCGGGCTCACCGCGACCGTGCCCAGTGGCATGGCCGGCGTCTCGTCGATGTCGGAGCGGATGCCCGCCTCGCGCGCCGCCTTCGCCACCTCGGCCAGGCCCACCGCGGAGGCCAGGCGCACGGTCGGGATGTTCTTGGAGCGGGCGAGGGCGTCACGCATGGTGACCTCGCCGTCGTACTCCTCGTCGAAGTTCTGCGGCTCCCAGACCCGGTTGCCCCCGAGGCGGACCTGGATGGGCTCATCGCTCAGCCGCTCGCTGAGGTAGTGCCCGTGGCGTAGCGCCGCCGCGTACACGAACGGCTTGAAGGCGCTGCCGACCTGGCGCCGGGACGACTTCACGCGGTCGAAGCGCGACTGGTGGAAGTCGCGGCCGCCCATCCACGCCAGCACGTCGCCGGTGCCGACCTCGAGGGAGACGACCGCACCCTGAAGGTACGGCGTGCCGCTGTCCGCGCCGGCCGGCGCCGGCACGGACGCGGAGTAGCGCGCGCCGCGGAACGTGCCGAGCGCGCCCGTCTCCACCGCGCGCAGCTGCCGCTCCATCTCGGTTTCCGCGGCACGCTGGAGGCCCGCGTCGAGGGTGGTGGTGACGGTGAGGGTCTCGTCGTACAGCCGCTCGCCGAGGCGGTCCTCCAGCTGGCGCCGCACCTCCTCGGCGAAATACGGGGCGAGTCCGGCGTCCGCGGTGGCGGGCGCGCGCCGGCGGACCACGCCCAGAGGCATGGTGCGGGCGGCGGTCGCGGTGGCGGCCGGGACCCGGCCCTGCTGCTCCATCAGCCTGAGCACGAGGTCGCGCCGCTCGCGGGCGCGGTCGGGGAAGCGCCGCGGGTCGTAGCGGCTGGGCCCGCGGATGAGGGCGGCGAGCAGCGCGGCCTGGCTGAGGGTGAGGCGCGAGGCGCTCGACCCGAAGTAGTGACGGGCCGCCGCCTCCACTCCGCGCGCGCCGTTGCCGAAATAGATGTGGCTCAGGTACAGCTCGAGGATCTCGTCCTTGTCGAAGCGATCCTCGATCTCGTAGGCGACGCGCACCTCGAGCAGCTTGCGGGGCAGCGTGCGCTCGCGCGCCGGGATGCGATCGGGGAAGACGTTGCGCGCGAGCTGCATGGTGACGGTGCTGAAGCCCTGCTCGATGCCGCCGCGACGCAGATTGGCCAGGGCCGCGCCCGCCACGCGCCGCCAGTCCACGCCGTCGTGCGCGTAGAAGCGCTGGTCCTCGACGGCGAGGAAGGCGTCGCGGACGTGTTTGGGAATCAGGCGCAACGGCACGGTCGCGCCGTCGACCGGCCGGAGGTCGGCGAACACACGGCCGTGACGGTCGAGGAGGCGCGAGGCCTTCCCCGGCTGGTACGCGCGCAGGCGGTCGACGTTCGGGCACCCGGCGATGCCGCAGCGGCCCCAGAAGACGCCGGTCAGCGCGAGCACGACGGCGGCCGAGGCCGCGACTCCGATGACGAGCGGCCGCCGCTCGCGCCAGAGCCGAAGGGCCAGCGCGCGAACCGGCTCGAGTCGGATGCGCGCACGCTCCCGCAGGAGACGGGCCCGCTCAGCCAGATCCATCTCCCCCGAGTAGACCATGCCACCCCGCGAGGTGCGGTAATCGTCCCGTTCGCTTCAATCCGTTGAAGCTAGATCGCTCCCCGCTTCTGCGCCATGCGGCCGAGGGCGATGGCCAGCGCGGCTCCGCCCAGCATCTTCACGAGGTGCGGCTGCTGGGCGTAGACCTGGCTGATCTTGTCGATCACGGAGGGATCCTTCTTCTCCGCCTCCCGCGCGATGTCCTCGACGTCCTGGGGATCGAGCTGATCCGCGGTCTCCGGCGTGACTTGCGGCGCACCGCTGCCTCCGCGCAGGATCTGACCCAGCACCCCGCCCTGGCCCGACGCCGCCGTGCCACGCTTCCGCCGCGCCAGGATCTGCTGGACCACCAGCGGCCCCACCGTGGTCAGCAGCATGTTGAGGATGTTCGCGCGCTGCGCGCCGCTGGCGCGTCCGAACAGCTGCGACGCCATCTGCGGAAAGGGCGGCGTCTGGTCCGAGCGGAAAGCGGCGGAAAGGCCGTCCGCGAGCGCATCCGGCGGCGCGGCCTGCGCGAACCGATCGAAGTCCTCGTGCACGGCGGCGTCCGGCGGCCGCACCGAGCCTCCGTCCGCGTAACGGTCGAGCACGCCACCGAGCTGCTTCATCCAATCCATGACCACCTCCCGGGGAGACCTATTTGAAGACGTTCAGGGCCTTGAGGATGCCGATGAGCACCACCGCGCCCACGACACCGATGACCCAGCGCAGCGGGCCCGCGGCGGCGATCCCGAGCACGCCCGCCAGCCAATACCCGAGGAGCGATCCGACGATGCCGATGATGACGTTCGCCAGCAGTCCCATCTGGGCGTTCGTCTTCATGATGATGCTGGCCAGCCAGCCGATGATCCCGCCGACGATCAGGGTGATGATCAAATCCATAGCCCCCGCCTTTCTCTCTTTCCAATAGATCACGGTGCGGAGGCCACGTCTGGAAGCAGCGGAAGTTAGTCCGCGCCGGTGATCCTGGTCGCTTTGCTAGAATCCGCGGCTTGCGCATCGCCGAGATCAGGCGTCGCCGGCTCTTCAGCCAGCAGCTCGCGAGCCCCCGATTCACGAAGGCGGGCGAGCTCGTGCAGTGGATGGGCGCCGTTCAGGCCCAGGACCTGCCGGGCGCGCGGTGGGCGGTGGGACTACGGCTGCGCTCGGCGTCGGAGTCCGACATCGAAGACGCCGTCGTGGCCCGGACGATCGTCCGCACCTGGCCCATGCGGGGCACGCTGCACTACGTCCCGGCCGGCGACGCCCGTTGGATGCTGCGGCTGCTCACGCCTCGCGTCCTCGCGCGCAGCGCGGGGCGCTATCGCGAGCTCGAGCTCGACGCGAAGGCACTCCAGCGCGCCGCGCGCGTGCTGACCCGCGCCATGGCCGGCCGCGCGCTCACGCGGGCCGAGGCGTATGAGGCGCTGGGACGCGGGGGCGTCTCGCCCGAGGGCCAGCGCGGGATCCACGTCCTCGGGCACCTCGCCCAGCAGGGTCTCGTCTGCCTGGGCCCGCGTCGCGGAAAGCAGCCGACGTTCGTGCTGCTGGAGGAATGGCTGCCGCGATCGCGCGATCCCTCGCGCGAGGAGGCCCTGGCCACGCTGGCCGAGCGGTACTTCGCGAGCCACGGACCCGCCACCCTGCACGATTTCGCCTGGTGGGCGGGCCTCCTGCTCAAGGACGCGGAGGCCGCGGTCGCCGCCGCCGGTTCCAAGGTCACGAGCGAGGTTCACGAAGGCCGGCGGCTGTTCTCGTCCTCCGCGGCTCGTGCGCCCCGAACGGCGGCGCGCACCCTGGCGCTTCTGCTGCCGGCCTGGGACGAATACCTCGTGGCCTACAAGGACCGCGGGGCCGCGCTCGCTGCGGCGGCTCCGCCCCTTGGCGATCGCGCGTACGCGTTCGGCTCGCCGCTGGTCGTCATCGACGGCCAGGCCCGCGGCACCTGGCGGCGGACCCTCGCGGGCTCGACGGCCCGCGTGGCGGTGACGTTCTGGGATCCCGTGACACGCGACGAAGAGCGCGCGGTCGTGGCGGCGGCGCGGCGGTACGGGCGTTTCCTCGGGTTGGCCGCCGAGGTGGCGTCCCAGGTTCATCGTTGATCGGGGGATCACCGCGGCGTTAACCTGGATCGTGCCTCCCGCGGTCCAGCGACCGAAGCTCCGTCGGTGGGTGGCGGTAGGCCTCCTGCTGGGAGCCGCCGCCTGTTCGTCGTCGCCGAGCGCGCCCGTGACGACATCACCGTCGCCTTCGCCGGTGGTGGTCGCCTCACCCGCACCCACGCCGTCCGCGTCCGCGCCCCCGGCGGCCGCTGCCTGCCGCTACGGACCGGGCACGCTGGACACCGCGTGCGTGCGCCGTGCAGGGCAGTTCGAGGGCGAGGTCAACGCCGCCATCGACCGCCTGGCCGGCCGTCATCCCGAATATTTCGACACCTCGGTCAACGCGGGGACGGGGGAGTGGCGCGTCCTCCGCTCGCGCGACTACCTGGACGGCGTGGTGGCCGAGCTGGAGCGCGTCCGATTCTGCGCGGAGACGGATCAGGCGTCCGCGGTCGCGCTCAAGAACGGCAGCGAGTTCAGCGAGACCTACGACATCCTGCTCCCCACCGGTCACGTGCGGCGCGGCAACCGTGCGTATCAAGAGACGTGCAGCCCGCCGTCCTTCCCTGTCGCGGCCTCGGAGGCGATCGCCTACGTCCGGGTGGCGTTCTACAGCATCACCTGCGAGGAGGGAATCACCCCGCCACGCAACGGCGAGAACGTCCTCCCGCTGGGCTGCCGCGGGTTCGTCACCGCGACGCCGAAGCAACGCAACAACGAAGACGTTCCGCGACACATCATCGGCAGCGACATCGCGTGGAGGATCGAGCAGGCCGGCGACGTGGTGGGCGTGCGCGACGACGAGAGCAACTCGTTCAACAAGGTGCTCGTGGGGCGCAACCCGGGGCGGTATTCGCTCTGCGCGACCTCGCACGCGGTCGAGGGCTGCCAGCACGCGGAGGTCGTAGCGGACCCGCGGCGATGAGCGGGGAACCGACTCCGGGTCGCCTCTAGACGCAGAACCGCCGCGCCACCGCGACGAGCGCTTCCCGGCACGCGAGCACTTCGTCGATCCGAACGTACTCCTCGATCCCGTGGAGGCCCGCCCCCCCGGGGCCGAACACGACCGACGCCATCCCCGCTTCGCCCAGGATCGCCGCGTCCGTCCAGAACGACATCGCGCCGACCGTGGTCGAACGTCCGAGCGACTCGCGCAACAGCCGCGGCAGCGGGTGGCCCTCCGGGGTCAGGTACGGCGGCCGCGAGAAGGTCAGGCGCGCGGAGGCGCGGAATCGCGGATCGGCCGCGCGCAACCGGTCCAGGATCGTGGCGACCTCGCTCGCGAGGATTCCCGCCGCCTCGCCCACGACCGTCCGCCGCTCGACGGACAGGGTGCAACGGTCGGGATAGGTCGACAGCTCGCGGCCGCCCGCGATGAGGGAGGCGTGCAACGAGGGCCGGCCCAGCAGCGGGTGGGCGCGGCCGCCGATGAACGACCGTTCCAGCGCGTCCAGCTCACCGAGCACGCGCCCCATCATCACGATCGCATCCACGCCGTCGTCCGGACGGCTGCCGTGCGCGGCGATCCCCTGGGTTTCCACCTCGACCCATTCGAATCCCTTGTGCCCGATGCCGATGGCGAGATCGGTGGGCTCGGCCACGATCGCGGCGTCCGCCTTCCAGGCCTGGACCGCCGCGTCCGCGCCTAGGCTCGCGTATTCCTCGTCCGCGACGATGGCGACGATGACGCGCCCGCTGAGGCCCGCGGGCGAAGCGGCGAGCCGCCGCGCCGCCCCCAGGATCGCGGCCACTCCACCTTTCATGTCCTGCGCGCCCCGCCCGAAGAGCTTTCCGTCGCGCACCACCGGGTCGAACGGCGCCGCCATGCCCTCGACGCCGACGGTGTCGCTGTGCCCGCAGAGCATCAACGAGGGACCGGACCGCCCGCTCTCGATCACGCCGAAGACGTTCGGCCGCCCGGGCGCCGCCGGCGAGACGTCGACGTCGGAGAGACCCGAGGCGCGCAGTTCCGCCGCGATGCGCTCCGCGATCGCGCTCTCGCCCGCGCCCCCGGGGACGAGCGACGGATTCACGGAATCGATGGCGACGAGGTCCTTCAGGAGCGCGATCGTGGGGTCGGTCATGGGCACGACGAGTCTAGCCCAGGGCGCGATAATGCGGCCGGTGGCGCTGCGCTTCGGGCCGTGCGTGCTCGATGCGGACCGGAGGGAGCTCCGGCGGCAGGGCGTGCCCGTCCATCTCTCGCCCAAGGCCTTCGCGCTGCTGCAGGCCCTCCTCGAGCGCCGGCCGCAGCCCGTGTCCAAGGCGGACCTGCGCGCGCGGCTGTGGCCCGCCACGTTCGTCGACGACGCCAACCTTCCGAACGTCGTGGCGGAGCTGCGTCACGCCCTCGGCGACGATGCGCGTCGTCCGAGCTTCGTTCGCACCGTGCATGCGTTCGGATACGCCTTCGAGGGGCCGGTCGTGGAGGGCGATGCGATCCCGGCCGACGAGCGTCATCCGTTCCTGTATTGCCTGCACGGACCATCGGGCCTGGCCACGCTCGTCGAGGGTGATCACCTCCTGGGCCGCGGCCACGAATCGGCGATCTACTTGGATGCCCCGACCGTCTCGCGCCGCCACGCGCGTCTGCAGCTCGCCCGTGGCCACGGGGTCCTCGAGGACCTGGGCAGCCGGCACGGAACCTTCGTGGGAGGGGAGAGGCTCATCGGGCCCCGGCGTCTCGAGGACGGCGACGCCTTCAGCCTGGGCTCCGTCGTCCTGACCTTGCGCGTCCTGCGCGCCCACGACCCCGTCGATACGCGCTGAGGTCGCGGGCGCTCGGGAGGTTACCGGGGGTACCCGGACTGGTAGGGCGAGGGGGCCGTGTGTGCCGGAGGCTGGGTGGGTGCGGGTGACGGATAGGTGGGCGGGACCGCGACCTCGGAAGTCAGCTCGGCGTTCACGCGAATCGACTCCAGGCCCGGACCTTCGTTCTCCACGAGGAGCTGATAGGCGCCGGCGGCGTCGGGAGAGTCGATGAACTGCTCGCGACCGGTCTTGCGCTCGCGCTCGACCGAGTGCCGGGCGTGGCAGTCGCCGTCGGGGTTGCGCAGGTTCCGGCAGCCGATGCCGGTCAGGACGGCAACGACGGAGTTGGCCGGATCGTTCCATTGCACGGTGACGACGAGCGCGCCCCGGCGGGGCACCGTGAAGTCGATCGTGCGCTGGCTTCCCGGCTCGACGTCGTCGAGGGTCTGGCTCAGGACGATCATGGTGGAGGTTTCGGTCGCGAGCGGACTCGGGCCCGTGGCGGACGAACCGGAGCAGCCGCAGGCGGCGAGGGCGGCGAGGACGACGGCGACGACGGCGGTGCGGCGTGACGTATCGAACATGGCGAGACTCCTTCGAGGGCGGCGAGGAACAGCGTTTCGGCGCCGCCTGGCAGTGGCCATCTCGGGTGGTCGTGGCGACGTCGCAGGTAAGGACGACGTGCAGGCGCGTTCGTTCGGCGGGAGGGTCAGGCCCTAGGGAAACCCTAGAACCGGGGCGGCGCCGGGCCGGGAACCGGGGTGTGATCCATCCACTTCCCTTGCCGGTCCGGTGCCCCTATGATCGGCCGCAATCGATGAGGATCGCGTTCACGTTCAACGTGAAGCCGGCGGCGGCGGGGGCCGAGGCCGGGGACCGTTATGCGGAATGGGAAGACGAGACGACGATCGCCGCCGTCGAGGCCGCCCTCTCCCGCGCCGGCACCGTCATACGGGTCGAGGCCACGGACGAGCTGCCCCTCCGGCTGCACGACCTCCGGCCGGACATCGTCTTCAACATCGCGGAGGGGCTGAGCGGGCCCAACCGCGAGGCGCACGTCCCCGCCATCTGCGAGTTCTGGTCCACTCCGTACACGGGCAGCGATCCGTTCACGATGTCGCTCTGCCTGGACAAGGGACGCGCCAAGGAGGTCCTGGCCCACCACGGCATTCCGACCGCGCCTTTCGCGGTCGTCGGACGCCCGGAGGAGCTGAACGGCTTCGCGGACTGGCCGGCCATCGTGAAGCCGGTGCACGAAGGCTCGAGCATGGGCATCACCCGCCGCTCCTATTGCGCGTCGCCGGACGACGCGCGGCGGGAGATCGCGGCGCTCGTGGACCGCTACGGCCAGCCCGCGATCGTGGAAGGCTACCTGGAGGGACGCGAGTTCACGTGCGGGGTCCTCGGGAACGGAGACGACGCGCGCGCCCTGCCCCTCATCGAGGTGAACTTCGCCGCCCTGCCCAAGGACGCGCTGCCCATCTATTCGTACGAGGCGAAGTGGATCTGGGACCGGCCGTCCGCGCCGCTGGACATCTTCCGATGTCCCGCCCCCGTGTCGGATGCCCTGGCCGCCGAGGTCGAGCGCACGGCCCTGGCCGCCTATCGCGTCCTGCGCTGCCGCGACTGGGCGCGGATCGACATGCGCTGCGACGCGGGTGGGGTGCCCCACATCCTCGAGGTCAACCCCCTGCCCGGCATCCATCCTGATCCCGCCATGAACTCCTGCCTGCCCAAGGCCGCGCGCGTAGCGGGGATCGACTACGAGGAGATGATCCTTCGCGTGCTGCGAGCCGGGGCGGCGCGCCATGGGCTCGTCCTCTAGCCCGGGCGCCCGCCGGCGGCGGGTCGCCGTCATCGCCGACGCCGTCGCGGAGATGCAGGAGAAGCTCGAGTGCTCGGCCCCCGGTGGCCTGGCCGCAGTCACCGAGGCGCTGACGGGGCTCGGGCACGAGCCCGTGGTGGTGGAGTACGCCGGCGATCCCTCCGCCTGGCTGGAGACACTCCGCGACGGAAGCTTCGACGCCGTCTTCAACCTGTGCGAAGGCCTGGGCGGCCAGGGCGCGGACGAGCTCCTCCCCGCGGCCGCGGTCGAGCTGCTGGGCCTGCCCATGACCGGCGCGCGCGCCTTCACCCTCGGGCTCTGCTATCGCAAGGACCTCGTGAACGCGCACCTGCGTGCCCACGGCATTGCCGTACCGGACTGGGCGGTCGCCTGCGCCGGCGAGCCCCTGGTGTGGCGCCACTTCCCGGCCATCGTGAAGCCGGCCGCGGAGGACGCGTCGCTCGGCATCGACGCCGAGTCGGTGGTCCACTCGCGCGAGGCGCTGGACGCCGCCCTCGCCCGCGGGCACAAGACGTGGGCGCGTCTCCTGGTCCAACGGTACGTCGAGGGACGCGAGATCAACGTGGCCCTCGTGGGAGAGGACGTATTGCCGCACTCGGAGATCGGTTTCACCTTGCCCGATGGCCTGCCCCACATCGTCACCTACGCCGCCAAGTGGGAAGCGGGCAGCGTGTACGACCGGGGGACGGTGCCCCGGCTGCTCGGCCCGGAGGAGGGCCCCCTGGCCGCCCGCCTCGCGCGCCTCGCGCAGCGCACCTGGGCCGCAGTCGAAGGCGTCGGGTACGCTCGTGTGGACGTGCGCGTGGACGAGCGCGGCCGCCTCTCCGTGATCGATGTCAACCCGAACGCGGACCTGACCCCGGGCGCGGGCCTGGCCCGCCAGGCCTCGGCCGCGGGTTGGACCTACCGGGACCTCGTCGCCCGCATCCTGGACGTCGCGTTCGTGAGCCAGGACGCGCGCGGCCGGCAGCGCGGCGCCCGCCGCTCCGCCGTGACCGCGTGATCCCGACGCGGCTGCCTCATCTGCCTGCGCTGCGGGTGGCGCCGTCGCTGCTGGAGGAGCGATTCGCGGCCGGGTGCGACACGCGCCGCTGCGTCGGCCGCTGCTGCCGGAGTGGCGTATGGCTCGATCCGCACGAGCGCGACCGCGTGCTCGCGCACGCCGACCGCGTACGCGCGGCCATGGATCCCGATCAGCCGCGCGATACGCGCCGCTGGTTCTCGCGCCGCACGGTTTCCGATTCGGATTTTCCCTCGGGCCGCGCCGTCCACACGCGCGTGCGGGGGGGCCGCTGCGTTTTCCTCAACGGAGCGGGCCGGTGCGTCCTGCAGGCGGCTTCGCCGGACGGCGTGCCGCTCAAGCCGTTCTTCTGCACCGCGTTCCCCGTGACCATCGTCGAAGGCGTCCTGACCCTCGACGACAAGGACTTCCGCGCGGGGCAGCCCTGCTGCGATTCGACGGAGGGCGGGCCCCTGACGGTGTTCGACACGTGCGCGATGGAGTTGACGCACGTGCTGGGCGCGGAGGGCGTCGCGCGCCTGCGCGTCCTGGCCCGGGCGGGCTAACATCGCGGGCAGACATGGGAATGCTGGCCTGGGCGTTTCTCTCTCTCGCCCTCGGCGGCGCCGGCCGGACGGATTCGCCGTCGCCGGCGGCCTCGCCCGTCGCCGCCGTCACCGAGATCACCCACGAGCGGAACTGTTTCGGTTGCCCCACGGGTTCGACCCTCGTCCTCAAACGCGACGGCACTGCGACCTACACGGTCACCGGGAACGCCCGCCAGGGGACGGCTGACCGCACCTCCACGGGGCGGATCGGGCGCGAGGAGTTCGACTCGCTCGCGCGCCTGCTGGTGGCGCGGGGGTTCTTCGCGATGCAGGACGAATATGCGGACCCCCAGCTTCGCGATGGCGAGTGGTCGAGCGTCACCGCCGTGCGGGGCGGCGCGGAGAAGAAGGTATTCGAGCGCAACGGCGCGGGACCGGCCGGCCTCCAGGCCATCGAGAAGGCGATCGACGCCCTCCGCAGCCGCGTCGTGCTGAATCCCGTTCCCTGACCTCGCCTTTTCTCTTGACTTCGCTTCCTTCGAGAGAGGAGCATCGCCCGCCCTCGCACCGGGCCATCCAACAAAAGAGGCGACGATGAACAGCGCGCGGAGAATCCTCCTTCCACTGGCGTTGACGCTCGCCGCCTCGGGTCCGGCGGGGACCGCGGAAAACCCCGTTCATCCTACGCAATACCTCTGGCAGTCCGTGGACGGACCGGCACCCGCGGGACTGGCCGCGCCGACGGCCCGTACGGCCGCACGTCCGAAGCGCATCCGCACGCTGACCCTCAACCGCGGCGGCCTGGAGGCGGTGATGGCGGGCGCGCCTCTCGAGCGCTCGCGCGCCGCGCGCGAGCGGACCCTGGTGCTGTCGCTGCCCGCCCCCAGTGGGGAGTTCCAGCGCTTCGCCGTCGAGGAATCGCCGGTGATGGAGCCGGCCCTGGCCGCGAAGCACCCGGACGTCAAGACCTACAGCGGCCGCGGCCTCGACAACCCCGCTAGCCGCGTTCGGTTCGACATCACGCCTCTCGGGTTCCACGCTTCGGTACGCGGCCCCCAGGGCAACTGGTACATCGATCCGTCCACGCCCCTGGATCAGAGCCTCTACCAGAGCTACTTCGGGCGCGACGTCACCGAGAACCCGCACGGCGTGCTGGTCGAGCGCAGTGGGGACGGGGCCGAGATCTCCGCCGACCGTGGCTTCTATCACGCACCGGATACGGTGACGTTGCGGGGAGCTGGCTTCGCGGCCGCCGCTCCCGTCGTCCTCACCATCACTGCCGGCGAGGTCACGGCCACGACCCGTACCGTCGACGCCGTCGCGGACGCGGACGGCGCCTTCGAGGTCAGCTTCGTGGCCGACCCGGACGGCCACCTCGGGTTGCACCAGATCGAGGCCACGGACACCGCGAGCGTGGCGACGGGCGCCTACGACGTCGTCAGCGAAGAGGATGCTTCGGTCGATCCGCCCATCGGCGATCAGCTCCGCACGTACCGCCTCGCCCTGCTCACCGATCCCTCGTACGCGACCTACTTCGGCGGCCCCGCCAACGTCACGGCGGCCAAGGTCACGCTCATCAACCGCGTGACGCAGGTCTACGAAGACGAGACGTCGATCCGCCTGGTCCTGATCGGCAACAACGACGTCCTCAACCTGGACACGCCCGCGCAGATGACGGGAGCGAACGGGCCCTGCGGCGGCGCCGCCTGCTTCAGCGCCGCCCAGGCCGCCACCTGCGGGAGCGGCACCCTCGGCCGGAACCGGATCGTCATCGGCCTGCTCGTGGGAGCCTCGAGCTTCGACGTGGGCCACATCGCGCTCGGCCTCAACGGGGGCGGCGTGGCCAGCCTCGGCGTGGTGGGCGGGAACGGGAAGGCCCAGGGCTGCACCGGCCTGCCCACCCCGGTCGGCGACTTCTTCGCCGTCGATTACGTGGCCCACGAGATGGGCCACCAGTTCGCGGGCAACCACACCTTCAACGGCACCCAGTCGAACTGCTCCGGCGGCAACCGCAGCGCCGGCAACTCCGTCGAGCCGGGCAGCGGCTCCTCGATCATGGCCTACGCGGGCATCTGCCAGACGGACAACCTGCAGCCTCACTCCGATCCCTACTGGTCGCAGCGCAGCCTGGACGAGATCACGACCTACACGTCGGGCGCGGAGAACAACATCAACGAAGTCCAGATGGGCGTGCTCACCGGCTTCGACGCCACGGACTCCTTCCGGCTCCGGTACAACGGGAACCTCTCCGCCGTCATCACGCGCGGAACGAACTTCAACGCGGCGGGTATCCAGGCCGCGATCGTGGGCATCGCCGGATGGCCGGCGGGCGGCACCGCCGCCACCAGCGCCGTCACGGATACCGGCTTCACCGTCACCTTCGGCGGGACGGTGGCGGGCACGGACGTGAGCCTGCTCGAGCTCGTGAATTGCGCGGGCTGCACGGGGTACGTGGGGGAGATCGCCAAGGGCGGCCCGACCACGCGCCGCGGCACCGTCACCGCCACCGGGAACCATCCGCCGGTCGTGACCGCGCCCGCCCAGTTCACGATCCCGCTGCGGACGCCGTTCGCGCTGACGGGATCGGCGACGGACGAAGACGGCGACCCGCTGACCTTCATGTGGGAGCAGAACGACCGCGGCGGCGCCACGGGCACCAGCCTCGTGACCAACACGAAGGTGAACGGGCCCCTCTTCCGCCAGTTCGGGACGGCGGCCGTCGTGAGCGCGACGGACACCCTTCTCTACGAGTCGCCCGGCGAGAACGCGGCCAGCACGAACCCGACGCGCATCTTCCCGGACCTCACCCAGATCCTGGCCAACAACACGAACGCGGAGACGGGTACGTGCCCGGCGGGAAACGTGGAGTGTTTCTCGGAGTTCCTGCCCACGGCCACCTACGTCGGGTTCGCGGGGGTGAACGCGAGCCCCCTCTCCCTGCACTTCCGGCTCACCGCGCGCGACGGGCGCCCGGGCGGCGGGGGCGTGAACAACGCGACCACTACGCTCCTGCTGGCCCCGAACGCCGGACCGTTCCTGGTCACCGGACCCAACACCGCCGTGACCTACGCAGGCGACTCAACCCAGACGATCACCTGGGACGTGGCCGGCACCAACGTCGCTCCCGTCAATACCACGGACGTGCGGGTCAGCCTCTCCGTGGACGGCGGCCACACCTATCCGTACGAGCTGACGCCGAGCACGCCGAACGACGGCGCGGAGGCGCTCGTGCTGCCCAACGTGGCCACGACCCAGGCGCGTGTGAAGGTCGAGGCGGTCGCCAACGTTTTCTTCGACGTGTCGAATGCCGACTTCACCATCCAGGCCGTGCCCGTCGTGACGAGCAGCGCCCCCGGCGGCGCGGCCGTGCAGTACAGCGATTCGCTGTCGCCCGCGGTCACGGTCTCCGCCAGCGATGCCGACTCCTCGGGCGCCACGCTCGTGGCCTCGGTGACCGGACTCCCCGCGGGGCTCTCGCTCGCCGCAACGTCCGTCTCCGACGACGCGACGCGGCCGGGCGGTGCGACCTGGACGGTGGTGGGGAAGACGACGGCCGGTCCCGGAACATACGACGTCACCGTCATCGTGACCGATGACACTGGCGGCAGCGGGTCCACGTCCTTCGCGATCACGGTGACGGAGGAAGACGCGGAAGTCACGTACACCGGAGACTCCCTGGCCTTCACGTCTCCGGGGCAGACCACGGCCACGGTTGTGCTGCGCGCCACCGTGCGCGACGGCTCCCTCGTGCCGTCTTTCGGCGACAGCGAGGCCGGCGACATCACCAACGCGACGGTGAGCTTCCAGGAGGCGGGGTCGACGCTCTGCGGGCCCCTTCCGCTGGCTCTGCTCGAGGGGACCACCAGCGGCTCGGCGAGCTGCAGCGTGCCGTTGTGGCCGGGAGCTCACTCGATCGACGTCGTGGTGGACCACTACTACACCGGCGCCACCACGACGGCGGTGGAGATCGTCAGCCCCGAGGGCAGCTTCGTCAGCGGAGCCGGGATCCTGGTTCTCAACGCGTCCGGCGGCACCTACAAGGCGACCGCGGGGTCGAAAGCGGAGTTCGCGCTGGACGTGAGGTACAACCCGCGGAAGGACGGCCGTCACGACCGGGGCGGCTGGGATGAGCGCGACTGGCGTAACGGCAGGAGCAAGCACGACAAGGACCCGAAGGAGCCGAAGGGCCACCTCGAGGTGGTCTTCCGTGCCGGGGGCAAGACCTACCTGATCAAGAGCAGCGACGTCGACCTCCTGGGGGTTTCGGAGGAGACGCCGTCCGGCCGGGAGTGCCACGGCCGCTGCGCGACCTGCATCGGCCTCGCCGACATCCGCTGGACGGCCAGCCTCGTGGACGTCACGAAGCCGTGGAGGCCGATGACCGTCGGGAGCGATCTCGCCCTGCAGGTGACGGTCACCGACAAGGGGGATCGCCATGGGTCCGGCGACTCGATCGGGATCACGCTGTGGAACGGGAACGCGCTCCTGTTCTCCTCGAAGTGGAACGGCTCCGCCACCCTCGAGCAGCTCCTGAAGTCGGGCAAGATCACGGTGGACTGATCACCCCTGAGCCCTCGCCGCCGCCCGTGATGTGGATCGGCGAGGGCACACGTTCCGCGCCCCTCGCGCGGGTAGAGTGATCGGCCGCACGCGCACGTCGTGATGGGCGTCATACGACGCGGGTTGTCGCCTTGACGCGCGTTTCCCCAGCCGCGACGATGGTTTCGCCCACGGTGCCTCCGGGGGGCGGAAAGGCCGATTGGCCACGCGCCGCATCCTCAATCTACTGGCCATCAGCTTGGCGCTCGC
>Ga0207428_10000425_pt1 | contig 52228 bp, 65 predicted proteins | sample RhiMethybrSRZTD1_FD_187600 | JGI IMG/M metagenome (GOLD analysis project Ga0207428, IMG submission 187600) | Populus rhizosphere microbial communities from Tennessee, USA - Rhizosphere MetaG P. TD hybrid SRZTD1 (SPAdes) (version 3) | ecosystem: Host-associated > Plants > Roots > Rhizosphere >...
CTCCGGCTTGCCTGTCGTTTACTTTTTATAACTTTTTTTATAAACATATTCATAGAGGGGAGGTGGTCTATGGCAAAGAACACGATAGGCAAGCCGGAGTCGGTGTATGTCCAGGTAAAGCGCAAGCCCGTCAAGGGCGAGCAGAACAGCCTAAACTTCACCGTCTACGGAAAGTTCGAGGACATCGTCAAGGTGATCGAGAAGGCCCTACGGGGCAAGATAAGGGCGGCATGAACTGGCTAATCTGGTCCAACGAGCACAACGCATGGTGGGCGCCTGACTCTATGGGGTACACCAAGGACCGCAACAAGGCGGGCCGATATCCGATGGACAAGGCCATCAAGATAGTGATGAGCGCCAACAAGCACAATCGACCGGATGAGAAGCCGGATGAATCAATAGTTCCAGAATTAGAAAAACAGAAGGGAGAATGACAAATGGCAAAGGCAAAAAGACAGGAGCAACAGACCCTACCTGTCCAGGCATCGGAGGGGCAGACCAATCCCTTGATGCTACTGGATCAGGCGGTCAAGTCGGGAACGTCAGTGGAGGTATTGGAACGGCTGATGGGACTGGCCGAAAGGTATGAAAAGACAATGGCAAGGAAGGCCTACGACAGGGCGATGGCGGACTTGAGGCCCGACTTGCCGAAGATCGTCAAGGACCAGCCGGTGGCATACGGTCAGGGGCGCGCATCCTATAAGTACGAGGACCTGTCGGACCTGACCGAGGCTCTGTCCCCGGTGATGTCCAATCATGGGCTGTCGTTCAGGTGGCGTACTGCGTGCAAGGACAACGGCAACGTCCTTGTCACCTGTATCATCGCCCACCAGGACGGGCATAGCGAGGAATGCTCTCTGGAGGGGCCACCGGACCTTAGCGGCAATAAAAATCCCGCACAAGGAATCGGGTCCATCACGTCCTACCTGCAACGATATACCCTCAAGGCTGCTGTCGGAGTTGCTGCCGCCAAGGACGACGATGCTCAGTCTGTCGGTACTCCTGGTAAGCCACCGGAACAGCCGCGACCACCGCAGCAGGGCTTCGACAAGACCAAACCGCCACAACAACCACCACGTGGCCCAGAGGGACCGCGTACCTACCCTATCGTCAAAGCGCACATAGACTTGGACAACGAGATCAAGGCATATGTCAAGAAAAACCCCGACCACGGCGCACCGGACGACGAGGCAGCCTACAAGTACATCCTCAAGCAGCTGACCTCCTGGGACGGGTACTACCACAAGACCGACCCCTGCAAGGCCTGTAACGGGACCGGCAAGGGGAAGGGACCGAAGGGTCTCTGTGAGCAATGTGGCGGCAATAAAACTCGATGGGTCTATCCGTCCAAGGGCTTTGACGAGATCGACCAGATATCCGAAAAGATGGCCGGCGCAGCCTTGGGCACGATGCGGGAGAGAATCAAGGAACACAACGGCAAATGATCACCTACCGAGACGAGGACCACTCCTACTGGGACGGGGACCGCCGAGTCATCAGCAATACCCAGGTGTTGGACTTAGCCGGTCTCTGCCCCCGGTACGACCTAATAGAGCCGTGGCATCGGGAGGCGGCACTAAAGATCGGCAAGGACGTTGAGCACGCCACCCTCGCCCTAGACCGCCGGTCGCCTATTGCCAAGATCGAGGAGGACTACGGTCACGTCATGGGGTATGTCAAGGGGTGGATGGCGTTCAAGATGGAGTTTAAGTTCCGGCCATTACTAAGGGAGTTTACCGTCCACGACCCTACCCTAGATGTCTGCACCCGGCTAGATGCCTGGGGGCCGTGTAAGTTCGGAGAGATTACGGTGCAGATCAAGACGGGGCAAGTCGCGCCGTTCACCGAGATACAGACGGCGTTCGAGGAGCGGGCGGTGTGGATACATCTCAACAGAAAGAAGGCGGTAAAGGCAATGGCGTCCTCACCTAACAGGTGGGGCGTGGAGCTCAGGGCGGACGGGACCTACCTGCCCAAGCAGTTCAACCACGAGGGATACCGAAACGACATCAAGGTGTTCTGCGCGGCGGTCACAGTGTCTAGGTGGAAGCTCGCGCAAGGTATCCGAATATAGGCGGCAAAAACACAGAAAGGGAGAATGACCAATGAAGGCAGCAATTCTGTTACTGCTGGTGCTGACCACACCGGCGATGGCGGCAGACAAGACCGCCAAGTTCACCTACCAGGAGATAACCGACCCCTACCTCGTCAGTATCAACAGCCACGACGAGAAGGCTGAGACGACCCGCACCGACCAGTCCGTCATCCACGGCGTCTACGTCAACATGCAGGGACAGTCCATCGAGTTTACCTGCGGGCTTATCACCCCGGCGTTCCTTGAGGGGACTTCCCCGGCCAAGATAAACGACAAGGGGCAGATCATCGGGACGTGTCCCAAGGGCAACTTCGACATACGTAACGAGGTGGCGTTCATCAGGGAGCGAAACGGGGCGATGACCATCATCCAGCAGCCGGGGGCCGACCACACCTACCTGTGGGGGATCAATACCAAGGGACAGGCCGCGGGTCTGTACTACAACCCCCTGGACGGCCGGTCGGGCCTGTACCGTATTCACGGCCTGATCTACGACAAGGGTAAGCTCGTCACAGTGGACTTGCCGAGTACAGACGGCAGACCGCCAGTCACTCAGTTGCTAGGCATAGACGACGCAGGTCGGGCTATCGGGGTGTTCTTCACGTTCGACACCGTGACCAACGAGACAGGCACCCTGAGACCGTTCCTGTATGACAACGGGCAGGTGACGTGGCTGGACTTCGGGCTATGGACCGACGTGCAGGACATCAACGCTTTGGGAACCATAGTCGGCAACTCCAGCAGGGGGGGGTTCTTGTGGGATGACGGGAGCTTCTACCTGATCGAGCCGCCGACCGGCAAGGCCATCACCTCGGTGGACTCCATCGACGACAGTGGGCGGATAGTGGGGCGATACCGCCAGGATCCCTGTCCCGTCGACCAGTTCGGCTTCCCCAATTGCCCGAGCCATCAGTTCATAGCTACCCCGGTGGTCGAGCAGAAGGGTAAAGGCAAGGGGAAAGACTTCCAGACCTTTGTGGACACCCGTTCAAATACCCCCTAAAACGTCCAATTTTGCCATTTAAGCCACTTTTGAAGGGAGACAATAGTTTATGCCGAAGGCAGCAGTAAACGTGGATATAAAGGAAAAGCACGCCATCAGTAAGTTCAGCGTGGTGGAGTCCAATATCATCATCATGCTTCGGGAGCCGACGACCGGGGCGATCATGGTCAGGAGCAAGGCAGAGGCGGAGCTGGCGTCCGACATCGTCAACACCCGGATACCGGCCTGTGAGAAGCTGATCGAGGAGCTATGGGGGGATGACTGCAAGAAGGCCTACGACCTGTGGAAGTCGATAGTGGCCAAGCGGGACCGGTTCCTTAAGCCACTCAAGACTTATGGGCAGCAGATACGACAGGCGGTGGCGCTGTTCCAGATAAACGAGAGGCGCAAGGCGGAACTCGAGGCCCAAGAGAAGCAGCGGATCCTCGATGAGGCGATACCGGACAGCGGGGTGGTGTTCCAACCGGAGAAGCCCAGTGTGGACGGGTTCAGCGCCCCGATAAGTAGGAAGTCCTACAAGGTGGTCGACCTGATGGGGCTCATCAAGCTGGTGGTCAAGGGCAAGATGCCGGTGGTCTGCCTACAGGTGAACCCCGACTACTGGACACAGGACGAGATAAAAAAGCAGTGGGCGATGTCCAAGCCCGATGAGACCGGCAAGAGGCTTATCTGTGACGGTGCTATCGAGCTTACCGAGGAATTCACGTCCTCAAGGAGGTGATGCGTAACGAAGAAGTTCGGTCCGATAATGTGAAGGGCTAGGGGCCTCTACTCCCCTAGCCCGAATTACCAACACGGCCATCTTGGCACGTTCTGGCAACCCCAGTTTTGAGCGTACCAAGGTGGCCCTCAATGTCAAAAGGGGGCCACTATGAAGTTTTATCTATTGGCTGTCGAGTTATTAGTCGCCGTGGCTATCTCTACGGCGATGGTGCTTTTGCTGCCGGCCATCAGTCAGGCGCAAGGGAACGACTTCCCTGCCGGGGTCTGGGCGCCGTCACCGAGTTGGTCTGACGTTCCGATCATCACACCAGGGCAAGTAGGAGGTAGTTATCGGAGCGGCAACATCGGGCCGTGGCAAGCTTCCAACCGCAGGGGGGCCAAAATCACAGGGCGCTTCGTCTGGGACTGGTGGGGCCTATCGCCCGTCCAGATCGTCATCAGGACCAGCGGGGACGACGGGATGCACTGGTCCGACGGAGCCTATATGTGGCGCGGCATGTGTCTCCAGAATTGCAACTTCGAGTTTACCGCGACCGGTGACGACACCATCATGTGGATCGACTGGTACGGAAGCGACCAGTTCGCCGCCCACCTCGAGGTGGCCGCTGTGGATAACCCCGACCAGGGGACACAGCCGTCTGTAGCCATCAAGCAGTACATCAAAGACAGGGCGCTTCAGAAGGCGAATGACCTCAATAATGCCGCCGACGTTCTCTCGGCAACTGCCGCAATCATTCCGTGGCCGTTGAGTCTAATACCGGCAGGTCAGGCGATATTCTTCTACCGTCAGGCGAGACACTTCCAAGGAATATACGATGCCCGTTGCATCGGGGATGGTGGTCTCTGGCAAGGCTATATTCACGATGCCTGTGAGTTGGGCTGCTACTGGTCCGACGACAGAGAAATAGCGTACTACTACAACGTGAGCCTCACCTTCGGCAGCTACGCTGATGGCTATGCGGAAGCGGCTGGGGAGCAGGGCAATCGCACGAGTTGTGATGGTCAGAACCGTGATCAGTTAGTGACGAACTTACAGGATGCGGGGTATTGGTATCGGCAAATGGCGGATTACGTTTGGGCGATCGGTCCCGTCATGGAACGCGAGGGCTACCCCGATGCCGCAAATATCGAGTATCAGTTGAACGGCGACCTCAGAGATGCAGCCGACTTCCTGGAAGGAGCGGACTGACATGGACCTATTTTTACTCTGGCGTTTGGTCATGGGCTTTTTGTTGGCGTTCATAGGCGTCTACATGGCGCTAGGCTCTCCGTACCGGTGGACTTGGCCGTTCTCGCTCTTGTTCGCGGTAACAGGGGCATGGATATTTAGCCGGGCTATGCTGACGATCCTGTGACTAAAAAATAACAGTTGACTTTTTTGTAAGTAGTGAAATATATTCCGAATTGTATGGATGTAGCCCATGCAAAATTCCGTTGAGACATTAGACCCGGGGCCGTCGCTCAGACGCCAGTTTGAGTTCGGGCGACCGACGTGTGGCTACATCACACGGGCGGCTTCCGGTGTGATGTCTCGGAATAGGATTAAGAGGTGAAGATGAATTTAATACCGGAACATACCCAGATTCCTAATGTCTACCTGGATATCGTCATGCCCGAGATATCACCGGCGGAGTTCAAGGTGCTGATGGCGATCTCCCGGCTGACGTTTGGGTGGCAAAAGACGGGCGACCATATCAGCGTCAATCAGATAATGAAGATGACGGCGCTGAGCGGTCAGGGCGTAATGAATTGCCTCAAGGTATTGGAGAAACGGCAACTTATCATTATCGACCGTGGAGACTGGCAAGAGCATAAGGCGAACTACTACCGTATCAATTTGGACTGGACCCCCAATTCAGTATCATTAAACTCAGTTGAACGAGACTCATTCAACTCAGTTGAACGAGAAACGTCGTCCTCATTCAACTCAGTTGAATATCAAAAGAAAGCACTACAAAGAAAAAAAGAAAATGGGCCGTCAGAACGTCCCAACGCTTCTAACGAAGCTCCACCAAAGACGCTCGACCCCAAGCTCAAAGCCATAGCCGACCAGATATACCGGATAGACACTAGGAAGTTCGCCCCGCTCATAAGGTGGATAAAGGCGGCAGAGCGCAACTACAGCGTCAGGGTGCTCATAGCTACCCTTGAGCGCTTCCTACCCTACGCCGCCAGGATAGACGGCAACTGGTGGCCCTACCTGGACAAGATACTCGACAAGACGGAAGGAGACCTAAATGCCAGCGATCATGAGAAGGAGCACGAGAGGAACAAACGAGAGGAGGGAGAGTGGGCAAAGCTGCACCGGGGGAGCATCCTGGGGCTGCTGGCGGGAGGAGCACGACAAGGGGAGGATACCTGACGTCCTCTGTTACCGGTGCGAGACGCGCCTTGGCTGCTCATTGTGCTGTCAGAGGTCGGAGAGTCTTATCTGCCTTGTCTGTCATAACTGGGGAATGAAGGCCGGGGTCAGGCGTCACGGCGACATCGTCCCTAACATCAAGGTGCCCAGGGTCAGGACCGACAAGGGGTGGAAGACGCACCATCCGCTATCTGGGCAGGTCAGTAGTTTTATAGAAAGGTCCGGCAATGGACAAGATAGCTGACATTTTCGGCAACAAGCCCGAGGGGCCGATAGACACCCTACACGTCAAGCGCTGTAGGCACTGCAATAAACTGGGGACACTGGTACGGGCGACGTTGAACGATGAGCCGTTCGTGATGTGTGACAAGAATCTAGGCGGGTGCAGGAGGGCACAATGAATTTATCGGGGTGCGCAACTTATCCTCAACAAAAAGCCGGAATAAAAACATGACTGATCTATCTATTACCATCCCCGGCAAGTTTACCCGCACCTCGCTGGAGCTTGACTCCCGGCTTACCTACGACGATTGGCGATCCGTTGGGCTAAATCTGGCGCAGCTAAGAGACTGGAACAACTTTGCGATAGGTGACTGGCTGGAATACGGCGAGGTTCATTTTGGCGAGCAGTACAGTCAGGCGGCATCGGACACCGGCATCAGTGAGGACAAACTGATGATTCTCAAGCATGTATCCAGCCGGGTTTCTGCTTGTTACAGGAACAAGTCACTGTCATGGAGTCACCACCTAGAAGTGGCCAAGCTACGGCCCGACGAGCAGGAACTATGGCTCAGGCTATCGGAGGAGAGCCGGTGGACAGTCAGGGACTTGCGCGAGCAGTTGATTATCGCCGGATTAAGGGAACAGCGAGGCAAGACTTCGGCAGTCGTAAGTTACCTGTGCGAGTGCTGCACCAATAGCGGAGCCGAGGCGGTCTATCTTTGCCCCAAGTGCGTTAACCAACTACACGAGGCGGTAAATCTATGATTGCGAAACATAAAGATGCAGGAATGAGACGAGACACCAAAATCACGGCGGACAAATACCTGCAGTTCGTCAGGTCTAAGCCCTGCGTAGCCTGTCACCATCAGAACGTGCACGCCCACCACCTGGTGGCCGTGGGACAGAGGGAATCCAAAAGGAACGATTTCCTGGCCCTGCCTATGTGCAGGACCCACCACACCGAGTACCACACCGTCGGGCCCGTCATCTTCGCGGCAAGGTATCAGGTTGACCTGTGGAAGGAATGCTTGTGGCTGCTGATAGAGCATATCATGGAGACCAACGGACAGATAGAAACAGAAAGGGGGAAGGTATGAGCAAAAGACTTAAAGATTGCGTGTCAGGCGTCGCCGACAATCTCAGGGCATATCGCGAGCATGTGGACCTGCTGGCCGCTATCCTGATGACGAGCGATGAGCCGTGGAGCATTAACGCGGCGGTGGAGGCGGCTAGACTTATAGTCGACCAGACCGACAAGCAGGTGGATGCTGAGCTGGAGCGGATGCAGTACGAGATAAACGGCCAGACGGCGGAGGCGATAAAGAATGCCGGACGAGGCTGAGGGGATTGTGGCTCTGTGGCTCCGGGTGATGGGCTTGACGTTGTCGGTGGACAGGGTGAGGCAGAGCCTGCGGGAAATAAAGGCGCACAACGAGGTGAGATATGACCGAAGGAATAAGAATGACGACCCTAAACGACGTGATGGACGAGCTCCGCTCAGCCCTACGGCTGGCCCAAAGGGTAAGAGTGGCGCAGAAGGCCTATTTCAAGGAGCGGACAAAGGAGGCCCTTTTGACTTCCAAGGTATTGGAAAAGGACCTCGACGAAAAGCTGGCAGAACTAAGAGGTAGGGGTCAACTATAGGGTCACCCCTAAAAGTCGTTCCTGGGGCAAATTTGGCGCAAATAACGGGTATTTTACGGGGGTCAGGTGGACAGATGAACAGGTCAGGGAATACCTTAGGAAGTTTGAGGGCAAGGATAGTGTTGCCGTTCGTCCTACCGACGCACAATCGGATACTGTCGATGTCGATGCGCCAGAGGATGTCTGTCAAGAAGTTCATACGCGATACCGTATCCACGTGCATCAGAGACGCCGGAGGCTCACGGACCCCGACGGGTTACATATTAAGAGCGCAATTGACGGCCTGGTCGTTGGCGGTCTACTTGGCGACGATTCGCCCGACTGGGTCGAGTCTGTCGAAGTTACTCAGGCAAAATGTCAGAGAGGCGAGGAGGAGCAGACGGTGATAGAGATATTCGAGGTGGACGATGAACAAACAAAAAAGCAGTAATAGCCCACCAGAGATGATTTGTAGGATATGCGGACGTCGATTCATCCAGGGCCTGGACGAACAACTGATAGATGTAACGTCTCACACAGACCTTCGTCGCGGCGATCCATCTCATTTGTGTAGGGACAATTTAACAGTCGGCATAGACCTGGTGACTAGATGACCTGCGCTATCTGCCGCAAGGCGATACGGTTCTGGCATCGCCGCGCCATGGTCTACGACCGCAACAACATACCGTCGTGGTGTCACAAGCGTTGCATGACAGGGGGGCGGTACAACCCAATGGTTTGGAGGGTGGGACGATGAGCGACGATGCGGACAAACAGGCGTGGACTCTGTGGCTAAAAACAAAGCTCAACCTTGTTGATTGGCACTTGAGCAATGAGGATCGAGACAAGATCGTCGCTGCCGTAGCTGCAGCGCTTCGGAAGAAGGACGCCGAGATAGCCAAGCTCAAAGGTGCTGATGAGCAGATAGACAAGCTTGCCAAATACATCCTGGCGGAAGTTCCAGGTGAGCCATCGCAGAGTGAGGGCGCTGGTGAGTGTGCCATCAGAATTATCGCCAAGCTCCGCGCCGAGCTGGAATCCATGCAAATAGAAAAGCGGAGCGCCGAGGCGGATCGCGACTATTTCATGAAAGAACTGGAAGCGGCGCGGGCGGATTTTAATAAGTATACAACCGTTACGGGTCCACACCGCTATTGGCAGGACAGAGCAGATGCGATGCAAGCAGAGCGCGACTATTTTCAAAAAGAGCTGGCATTGGCAATTCGCAAAGCAATGATCATAAGCCTCCGCAAGAAGGTCGAGCAAGCGGCGAAGTGGCAGCGGGAGGCATGGGACTTGGCTATTAATCCCGCAGAAATGCAAAAGGCCAAGGTGACTATTTCTTATGCTGGATGGGAAGCATTTAAATTTCTCGCCCAGGTGAAGCCATGACCGACGCGGTGCATGGCGTGAACAATGAGCAGTGTCGCGGCTGTAGTTGACTATGCCTTTCTGATCGAAGTGGCGCGGTTCGGCTGGCCGCGATCCGCCTCCACTTCGAGACAGAATGGCAGGAATGGTAAGAGCATCGCAGACAAGAAAAGGCGGCAATAAATGAAGACTTACTACAAGATACTGAACCTTGATGGGACTCCATCAAACGGTGGCTATGATGGTTTCAGGTATTCACTTCCAGCTGGGCGCAAAAAAGGCAAGTGGACACCCGAAATAAAAGACGTGCGACTATGCTCTCGCGGCTATCACGTTGTGGAGCTGGAGCATTTGCTAGACTGGCGCGGGATGCTGCTTTGTACGGCTGAGATCGGCGGCGAATTCTGGCATGACGCGACAAAAACAGTTGCCGGTAAAATCCGGCTGCTAAGAATCGTGCCCGGTTGGAACGGGAAAAACCTGCGATTGTTCGCCGCAGACTGCGCGGAGCATGTGCTCCCAATTTTCGAGAAGCGTTATCCAAACGACAACCGCCCTAGATTAGCCATTGAAGCAGCGCGGGATTTTGCAATGGGGAAAATATCCATAGAAGCAAGGCTAAAGGCGCGTGATGATGCTGATGCTGCTGCTATTGCTGTTGCTACTTATTATGCTGCTGCCGCTTATGCTGCTTATTCTGCTGCTGCTTATGCTGAGCATGCTCATCATTATGCTGTCGGTTATGCCGCTGCTGCTCATTATGCTTCCGCTTATGCTGGTGCTGCCGGTTATGCTACAGCTGCCGCTTATGCTGCCGGTTGTGCTGCTGGTGCTGATACTGCTGCTGGTGCTGATGCTGCTGCTGGTGCTGATGCTGCTTATGCTGCAGCAACGGCTGAAAAAAAGTGGCAGATAAATCGGCTGCGCTTTTATCTCGGATTGTCAGCCTAAAAGGACAAAACATGGACTCTATCAAAACCAAACATCCCGAAGCGGCCTAGCCCGAATGACCGGCGGAAAAATGGCGGAAGGTGAGATAGGACACGATTAACGTGTGCAAACGGTGCTCCGGAGAGCCGCTGACCACACTGTCTGAGGCCCAAGCCATGAGGATTTCCGAACCGATGAAACAGACCCTCTGGATAGCCACGGCCTGCTGGTATCTGCTGGCTTACCACGCCTCCGTGAACGGGCACCTCCCGTGGGTACTCTGGTTCGGTACCTGGGGGCTTGTCACCGGCATGTGGGCATTGGGAAGTGAACAGCAAAACGGGACTGTGGTATAAGGCCCGACAATGAACAGCAACGGCGATGGTGTAAAGCACCGCCCCAAACACCTGAAGCCCCCCTGGCCGAAGGGAGTCAGCGGCAACCCCAACGGCAGGCCGGTGTCGGCCATCACCCTGATATCCAAGCAGAAGGAACTCTACGCCACAGAGGCGCCTCCGGAGATGCTCAAGGGCTTCGAGCAGTTCATCCCCAAGGAGTGGAGGAACAGGAAGATCACATGGCTAGAGGCCCAGGTGATCCGCAATAGCTCCAAGGCGATGTCGCTTAAGTTCGGGGACTTCATGGCCAAGACGATATGGGAGCAGCTGGAAGGCAAGCCCACCATACAGATATCCGGCCCCGGCGGTGGCCCCATAGGCATCACCAACCAGAGGGTCAACCTGAAGAACCTCTCGGACGAGCAGCTGGAGCAGTGGAAGAACCTGATGGAGATAGCAGGGGAGAACGATGAGACATAAACATTTGTGCTTCCACTGCGGTACGGCGTGGTTTTGCCAATGTGACCTAACGACATCCGGCATCGGAGTTCTGTTCATGTGTGCGAACTGCTTTGGTCGGTATACTGAATGGCAATACTCCCTGACGACAAAGAGCCGCTACAAGTACTGGCGAGAGGGATGGTCGAAGGAGTTGGAAGTTAAGGAAGGCCATGTTGGAGCGCCGCGCAAATGAAGGTTGAGCCGTACTGCAAGAACTGTGGCGGTATGGGCCACTACGACTCTCAGTGCACCGTACAGCCTCTAAAGGTCAAGGGACCGTCACGACAGCGTGTGACTGTACCATCACCGTCACAAAGCATCGTGACGAAGCATTGTCCTACCTGTACCTGTAAGCCACCAAGGACAGCAGCAGAACGCGCCAAGGCATACCGGCAACGCAAAAGGCAATGACCAAGCTACCTCCTAACATCTTCCCTCCCACCCTAAAGGCAGACATCGACGCCGAGCTATCGGAGCGTAGCCTGTACCACTTCGTCAGGACGTCCTGGCCGGTGGTCCACGCTACCGAGCCGTTTGTCCCCAACTGGCACATCCAGGCTATCACCGACCACCTGTCGGCCGTCGTCAGGGGCGAGATCAACAACCTGCTGATAGAAGTGGCCCCGCGCATGACCAAGTCGGTCCCTACCTCGATCTGCCTTGTACCGTGGACGTGGCTACAGGACCCGTCGTTCACGTTTATCTACGTGTCGTTCGCCATCCACCTAGCCTCCGACCACTCCACCAAGGCAAGGCGCATCATCGAGTCTACGTGGTACCAGCACTACTGGAGCGACCGGTACAAGCTGGCCTACGACCAGAACGCCAAGCTCAAGTTCCAGAACGACCACACCGGCAGCCGTGAGGCCTTCGGTATGGGCGGCGTGACAGGGGCCGGCGCGAAGTGTGTCATCGTGGACGACCCCTCGGACACCAAGGACTGGACCTCGCCCATCAAGATGAAGTCCACGGTGGACACCTACGACGCCTCCATCCACAAGCGGGTGAACAACCCCAACGACCCCCGCCGTATCGTCATCATGCAGAGGATCAGCGACAAGGACCTAGCCGCCCACCTCCACCGGCAGGGCGACTGGGAGGTGATCACGATACCGATGGAATACGACCCCAAGCGCAGCAAGGTGTCGAGCATCGGGTGGAAGGACCCCCGCAGGATACCGGGGGAGTTACTTTGCCCTAACCGCTTCGACCGTAACGAGGCGGACAAGGAGCGACAGAGGACACCGCGGATATACTCGGCCCAGTACCAGCAGGCACCGGCAGCCGACGAGGGGGCGATATTCAAGAGACAGAACTGGCGTCACTATGCAGATGAGCCGAGAGACGCTGTTAAGAGAATGTCGGTGGTCATTCAGTCATGGGACCTGACTACCGGCGGTGTCGATCCTGGAACCAGCAAGGCATGTGGTCAGGTATGGGGCAAGATGGCGGGGTCGGAGAACATCTACCTGCTAGACCGGATACTGGGCTACATGGACATGCAGCAGACCTTGGACGCCATCAGGGCGATGAGCATCAGGTGGCCGGAGGCACGCGCCAAGGTGGTCGAGAACAAGGCGGCTGGACCGGCCGTCATAGCCCTGCTGAAGAACGAGATCGCCGGTATCATTCCCTGGCCACCACACGGCGAGAAGATGTCAGACAAGATCACCAGGGCCTACGCCATCCAGCCGTTCCAGGAAGGGCGTAACCTGATCGTCCCCAACCAGTCGTGGGTGGAGGAGTTCATAGAGCTATGCGCGGCGTTCCCTGAAGGCGAGTTTGACGACGACATAGACGCTATGACCCAGGCGATCCTGTACCTCGAGAGAGCACCCAAGCCGACAGCACCGGAAGCAGTTGGAGTTGCGACACGATGGCTACGTTGATCGACCTGTACAACGAGCTATACGCCCTGACCAACGCCCTTTGTGGCGAGTGCACAAGACCGTACTCCTGCTGTGGGGACGCCGGTTGCGGTCAGGCCAAGCAGTGGGCAAGGGTGATCTACAAGACCGTCCTTCAGGAGCACAACAGGACGGAGACCCCGTACCTGACCCACTACGGGTGCTCCGTGGAGGCGCACATACGACCACTCTGCACCACCTACCTGTGTCCCGAGGCCCGCACCAAGGCGCCGCCACGGTTCATGGAACTGAGAGCCGAGATAGCCCTAGAGGAGGCAAAAAGATGGAGACCGACGACAAACCCGACGCCATGAGCATCGACGAGATCGAGGCACAACCCATACCCAAGCCAGCCAAGCCGACCACAAAGTATGCCGTCCCTACGGGCGTCGGTCGTACCGGCTGGTCACTGGGGAGAAGCAAGTACCATAGCCGCCGTGATGACACCGAAGACTTCGAGGACGGCGCCGTGATCGGGGCCAAGGTTGTCAGGTAACTAACATTTTCTTGCCCATCTTCTTCGCAGGTGATATATCCGGCCCCATCATGGACGCCTGGATACTGGCCAACCGAGCCTTGGAGTTTCAGCTACGCGACTGTGACCTGACCAACACCATCCGCGAGGAGATACAGGACGAGTTCATGTGGGACCATCACGCCTATGCCTACGGTGGTTCCAAGTGTGAGCGGACGGCCGAGTCGTTCTGGATCGCCATCCACACCAACTACTGTCAGCAGGTAAGGGACGCCTAGAATGGCCGAAGCACCCACTACCAACGGCAAGACTCCCTACTTCCGCGAGATCGGCGGGACCGGCCTAAACCTATACACCGGCTACACCCTTCAGGAGGACTTCCAGCGCGAGCTCCAGGGGATCAACGGGATCAAGATATACGAGGAGATGGGCTGCACCCCTATCGTGGGGGCGATCCTGTTCGTCATCGAGCAGATGGTGGCCCAGATCGAGTGGAAGATAGAGCCGGGGTCCGACCAGCCAGCCGACAAGGAGCCAGCCGACTTCATCCAGGGCTGCCTGTTCGACGACATGAACCAGTCCTTCACCGACACCCTGTCCGAGATATGCACGTTCTTCCAGTACGGGTGGGCATGGCTCGAGGTGGTCTACAAGATGCGCAAGGGGCGCGACGTCCCCAACTCCCAGGCCAAGTCCAAGTTTACAGACAACAAGATAGGGTGGCGCAAGTGGGGACTGAGGGGCCAGAACACCCTGGACGGGTGGGAGGTGGACGACTCGGGCGGTATCGTGGCGATGCTTCAGCGCTTACCGACCAACCCCGGTCAGCAGCTAAGGATCCCCATCGAGAAGTCCCTACTATTCCGGACCCGGGTGGAGCGCAACAACCCCGAGGGCAAGGCTCTTGACCCGGAGACGCCGATACCAACACCGAATGGCTGGCGCAGGTTAGATGACCTACAAATAGGAGACAAGGTTTTCGACGAAACAGGAAGAATTCGATATGTGACAGCACGCGCAGACTGGGAAGATCGCCCTTGTTATGAGGTGAGGTTCGACGGCGGTCACCGAATCGTAGCAGATGCGAATCACGAATGGCTCACCCAATCAATTGACGAGCGAGTTTGTAGCAGCAGGGCAAAAATTAGAACAACGGAACAATTGGCGCAAAGAGTCAAAGCGCATCGCGGCAAGGTCTCGAATTTTTCCGTCCCTTGGGCCGGAGCCTTAGACTATCCTGAACAAACTCTTCCGCTTGACCCTTATTTTCTCGGCCTTTGGCTCGGCGACGGAGACACTAACGGAGCGAGGATTAGCTGTCATGCCGACGATTGCGATGAAACGGCAGAACTACTCGTGGCGTGTGGTTATAGAGTTGCGATTCTGCCCAATGGGCCCATTGAAGGCAAGGGAAGGGCGATCAGGGTTCTAGGAGATAAAAACTGGTCTAACGATGGACCGCAAGCGATGTTGACTGTTATGGGGCTGCGTGGCAACAAGCACATCCCTGAAGCATACCTCAAAGGGTCAATCACACAACGAATGGCTCTATTGTCGGGTCTAATGGATAGTGACGGGACTGTCGATAAGGACGGGAGATGCGAGTTTATAAACACCAACAAGGAACTCGCAGAAGCGGTAGCTGAATTGGTGCGCTCATTGGGTGTTGGTGCCTTATTTGGGGTGCGAAAACATGCAACGGAGCTGCGGTCGGATGCATGGGCGGTAAGGTTTACTCCTGATTTTCAGCCGTTTCGTCTAAGCCGCAAAGCCGCGAAGTGCAGAATTGAGCGTGCTCGCAAGAACCACTACATCACAGAGATAATACCTACATCGCCGCGCCGCACAGTTTGTATCGAAGTGGACTCACCGAGCCATCTCTATCTGGCTGGTCATAGAATGGTGCCGACTCATAACTCTCTACTCCGTAACGCCTACCGCCCGTGGTTCTACGGCAAGAGGATCGAGGAGATACAGGCCATAGGAGTAGAGCGGGACTTGGCCGGTCTGCCGGTCCTGACACCCCCGGATGGTGTGGACCTCTGGAACAGTAACGACCCCATAGCGGCATCCTCCAAGCACGACGCCGAGGTGATGATCAAGTCGATACGCCGCGGTGAGCGGGAGGGTGTCCTTAAGCCGTTCGGGTGGACCCTTGAGCTGCTGGCGTCCGGTAGTCGGCGCAACTTCGACACCTCCACCATCATCAAGGACTACAACGTCCAGATAGCCCAAAGCTGCCTTGCCGACTTCATCTTCCTGGGACAGGGCAAGACCGGCAGCTGGGCGCTATCGAGCGACAAGACCGATATGTTCGTCCTTGCCCTCGGGGCCTATCTCCGTAGGATCAAAGACGTAGTGAACCGTCACGCTATACCGACCCTGCTAGAGGCAAACGGGATGGACTTCGAGGACCCGCCACACCTGGAACACGGCGACATCGAGACCCAGAACCTCCAGGAACTGGCAGCCTACATCACCGCACTAACCACCGCGGGGGCGATCTCGTTCCCCGACCTCGAGCTAGAGCGCCACTTACGGACCGTGGCCGACCTGCCCCCTATGGGTGAGGAACAGGAACAGGCAGAGCAGGACTACATCGACGCCGGTGGACTCGACAAGCCTATGCCGGGAGAGACGCCGCCAGCACCGCAACCAAACGGTCAGGACGGTCAGGTGATGACTAAACGCGAGGCGTGGAAGAAGCTCAACGAGTTGCGCGAGACGATGAAGGCGCAGAAGAACGGAGGCCATCCATGAGGACTATCGAAGTCAGACCCTTGGGGATAGGACTGATCCTGACCATACTTGCCGTTGTCTGTTTTGCCGTGGCGACCATCGGGGCGCCGCAACTGAGCAAGGTCAACTGGATCGCCCTCGGTTTGTTCTTCTGGTCGCTTGCCTCGGTGATACCGTGATGGACAAAATATTAAAGTTAGGAGGCCGCTATGTACATCATTCTGATTGTCATCTTGGTCTTGTTACTGGTGGGTGGCCTACCGGCATGGCCCTACTCGACAGCCTGGGGCTACGGCCCGTCCAGCGCCATCGGAGTGGTCGTCGTCGTGCTACTGATTCTGATGCTTATCGGCGTGCTAAGATAGAAACCATCAAACCCCTAACAGGAGGCATTTATGGCAAATAACGAACAAGAACAGGAACAGTCCGAGGAGGCCCACGCCCGTAACGCGGAGCGGGAGACCTACAAGCAGTCCTTGAGAGACCAGGGACTAGCCGAGGGTAGCTCTGAGTGGGATGCCAAGATGGAGGAGTGGAACCAGCAGAACGCCCCCGGCCAGACGCGGGAGAGAAAGCTGTCCGAGGTCACCCCGCCGTCCGAGCTGAAGGTCCAGCTGGAGAACAAGGCGATGGCCAAGGTCAGGGAGCACGCCAAGGAGGTCGACAAGCGGAGTAAGGCCCTGTCCAAGGACAAGCACCGCCAGGAGGAGATCGCCAAGCTGCAGGCCGAGCAGAGAGAGGCCGACGACAACGAGCGCATCCAGAAGCAGGTGGCCAACCTCGAGACGCGCCACCAGGACGGCTCCCTCACCGACTCCGAGTACATGGAGCTGATGATGCACCCGCACCACGTCAACATCGGCAGCGGACACGGCAATCCAGCGTAAGTGATATTTTCCACATACCTCACCAAGTTCGCCGCTATCTTGCCTGCGGTTCATATCTCCAAGGCTGTGAACCGCAGGACCCTCCGCGCCCTGGAGGCGATGGCGCGAAGGATGGAGCCGGCCCTACGCGACGCGTTCCTGGCGGCCGTCAGGTCGGCCCGCAACGATTCCACATTGTCCGTTTTGGAGTCGGCGATGGCGACCACCGACCCTGCCGCCGCGATACGAGAGGCCACTGGAGGCCTGGAATTCCGACAGATGCGAGATACCCTGGCCGACATCGTTGAAGCATCCGGCCAACGTGCTACAAACGACTTACAAACCATCACAGGCACGACATTAGCGTCTTTCGACGTAGTGAACCCACATGCCGTCCAGTACGCCAGGACGGAGGTGGGCCGGATGATACGCGACATCACACAGTCCACGATGGAGGGGATACAGAACGTGATCGGGGACGCCGTGGAGCAGGGATACTCACCCCGGGAGTCGGCGCGGAAAATTCAAAGCATGATCGGTCTCACCGAGCAGCAGACCAACTGGGCGCTCAACTATGAGAGCCAGCTAATAGCCGACGGGGCCACCAACGTGGACGAGAGGGTGCAGAGGTATGCGGATAGACTTCTCAGGCAACGTGCGCTTACTATCGCAAGGTCCGAGTCACTACGAGCTACAAACGCAGGACAGCAGGCCGCTTGGAATTCAGCTGTGGATCAGGGACTGCTGCCTGGTGACGTCGAGCAGCAGTGGATGGCAACTCCAGGCGCATGCAAGCAGATTTGCAAGCCCATGGACGGACAGACCGCCCCACTCAACGGAGTGTTCATCACCGGGGACGGACGTAGGGTGAAGAAGCCTCCGGAGACCCACCCGTCTTGCCGTTGTGGTCTGGCGTTGGCCCTATGAACATGGACCTGGACACCATCAAGAAGGGCTTGCTCGAGGAGATAGACGCCCACGCCAACGAGATAGCCCAGGGGCGCTACAACTGGTTCCAGGTCAAGATATTCCTTAACCGCAACGCCATAAGCTCCACGTTCCAGTGTGAGGAGAAGGAGCGCATGATACGACGCGCCAGCTATGTCCAGGAAGTCTATGTCAACGGGCCGAGGGCAAGAGGGTGATACGAGCCATCAGTACGCCAGCCGAGTTATTCAAAGTATTTTGCCCTACTGGCGAGGGTGGTGGAATAGACCCTACTTGTAGCCTTGGTGGTGACACTCACGGAGAGGTGACTTTATATCGAGGTTGGGCATCAGGAGGGAAGGGTCACTATTTTACAACTGATGCTGAATGGGCGCGTCAATTCACCCAATCTGGTCTTGAGTCTGAAGTCCAAACGATAAAGTTGAAGACCTCAGAAATTTATCGTGCTCCAGTGCTGCCAAAAGCATTCGGCACAAATGAGTCGGATATAGACAATGCTATTCGTGCGGCCAAGGCAAAAGGATTTAAGGCGATATGGGTGAACGAAGGCCAAGGTCAACCAAACTCAGTTTTTTTAATTAAGCCGATGAGAAGGGCGAGAGGGTGAACAGGAAGAAGCGGGGCAGCCACGTACCCGGCGTAGTTCCGGCGGCTGTCCCCGCTCCGAGCGCCTAGCTGCCAGTGTAAGCATGAAAAAAGTTATCCACAAGAACTATTTTTAAATTCTCCTTGACAGCGCTGTTACAGTGGCGTAGTAAACGCGGCTAGCACAGAATTCATTCGGGGCATCCAACCCGAAATGGGACAAAAGGGATGGCGAAGGGATAAAACCCTCGACCGTCCCTTTTTTTTATGCCTGCAGGATCAGAGACACACACCTATCACACCGACAAGATGAAGCGCTGCATCCAGCACCTGCTGGACCAGGGCCACGACGAGGGCAGCGCTCATGCGATTTGTTACTCGTCGCTAGGGTCGGAGGCCAACAAGCTTGAAAAGTCATCCAAGGACGACAAACCCTGTGAGGTTTGCGAAAAGATAGCCGAGATAGTCGGTCAGAAGATGATCCTGCAGAAGGATGCTAAGAGGCGCTACACCTTGGGGGTAGTCTACGAGCCGGACACCCTGGATACCGATAACGAGTTTGCCAAGGCCGAGGATATTGAGGTGGCCGCCTGGGACTTTATGCGATCTCTCCAGGGACGAGGACAGGCTGCCAAGACGGCTCTGGATCTCCTTGCCAAGATTGACGAGGCGGTTCGTTCCGGTGATCAGATCAAGCTGGAAGTGACCGACGAGCTACTGGAGCAGATAGACAAGCGTGGGGTAAACGCGATGCACCTGACCGACCTCGAGGACGCCGAGGTGGTCGAGTCGTTTATCGCTCCAGTAGACATGGAGATAGACGGCCAGAAGGTGAAGAAGGGGTCGTGGCTCGCCGGTATCGTGTGGGACGAGGAGTCGTTCAAGAAGATCAGCGACGCGAAGTGGACCGGCTACTCTATGGGCGGCAAGGCCAGTAGGGAGGCCGCGTGAGCATCCGGCTGTTCAACCTGTCCATCGAGCACATCGCCGGGGTCGACCGTCCCGCCAACAAACGCAAGTTCCTCATCATCAAGCAGGAGAAGATCGAGAAGCTGTCGGTCAGCAAAGAGGGCAACAAATACTGCCTGTACGACGGCGACAAGAAGCTCGGGGAGTACGACTCGGTAGAGGCTGCCAACGCGGCCAAAGCAAAAATGTCAAAGGGGGCGCACATGCTCACAAAGGAACAGATAGCCAAGATCGAGGACAAGGACCTCCAGGAGGCCGCCGTTAAGCAACAGGAGGAGATGCTGGAACAGCAGAAGAAGATCGACTCCCTCACCAAGGACGTCGAGACCCTGAAGGCCGCGCCGCCCCCGAACACCGACGATGAATCGATCTGGAAGGGCGTCCCGCCGGCCATCCGCAATCGCTTCGAGGCCATCCAGAAGGAGCGCGACGAGTACGCCGCCAAGGCCAAGGGCGAGAAGGACGAGCGGGAGACCGACCACCACGTCGCCAAGTGCGAGCAGTTCAAATATTTACAGATCACCCCCAAGCACTTCGGCAAGGTGATGAAGGAGATAGCCGAGACCAGCCGGGAGAACGCCGACGAGGTCTACCGCATCCTCGGCATCGCCGACGGGCTGATCGAGAAGGGGGCGTTCTTCGGGGAGATCGGGGTCCGCAAGGACGGTACCAAGGTGCTCCACACCGGGGACGCCACCAACATCGAGGACAGGGTCAACGCTTTAGCCACCGACTACATGGTGATGGCCAAGAACCAGGGCAAGGAGCTGTCTATGCCCGACGCGATCACCAAGGTGTTCAACGAACACCCCGACTGGCATGTGGCCTGGAGACGGCGCGGCACACAGAGCGTGAAGGTCCAGTAACTTAAAACTTAACGACTACCCACTAGGAGGCACTTATGCCGGGCGAACTCACCATATGGACTCACTCTTTCGACGTTGCCGCCGACCTGTCGACGTTCTCCAACCGTCTGGTTAAGATATCGGCCGCCAAGCAGGTCAACGTCTGCGGGGCCAACGAGAAGGCCATCGGCCTGTTGCAGAACGCCAAGGACTGCACCGCCGCCGGTCGTCCGGCAGCCGTCATGATCATCGGCATCGGTATGCTGACGGTCAACGCGGCATCCCCCAACATCGCGGCCGGGGACTACATCGAGTCGGGGGCCAACGGCGTCGGGGTACAGTCGGCAACCGACAAGCACAACGCCATCGGGGTCGCCCTGGAGGCGGCTACCGCTGACGGTGTTCAGATCGAAGTCATGTTCACCGGCCCGGGCCAACTAAGCCTGTAAACAACGAATTTTTAATTCTCTAATCGGAGGAGGCGTCACATGCCAAGCCCATCATCCGCTGAGGTCAACTATAACCAGATATTGACCAACATCAGCATAGCCTACACCAACCAGACCTACATCGCAGATCAGGTCTTCCCTCTGGTGCCTGTGGCGCAGCAGTCAGGGATCGTTCCCAAGTACGACAAGTCCCATTGGTTCCGCGATCAGGCCGAGCTCCGAGCGCCCGGAACTCGCAGCATCCGCGGGGGATTCAAGGTTGACCTGACCGACCTGTACTACACACCTCGGTTCAGCTTCGGCTTTGAACTCCCCGACGAGGTGCGAGACACCGCCTCGGTAACGGGCGCGTTCAACCTGGACAGGGACGCGGTCAACTACGTCACGGAGAAGGGGTACTTGAGGAGGGAGGTGGCTTTTGCCACCGATTTCTTCGCCGCCTCCAAGGGGTGGACCGACAAGACGGGCGGGACCGACTTCAGCCAGTGGAACGACTACGCGGCGTCTACCCCGTTACAGGACATCGAGGGGTTCCGCGACGACATGGAGGCCCTGATCGGGCGGGAGCCTAACACCCTGGTGATGGGCAAGCAGGTGTGGGTGCAGCTCAAGTGGCATCCCGACCTAATTGACACCATCAAGTACACCCAAAGGGGCGTGATGAGCGTCGACCTCTTCGGGTCGCTGGTCGAGATACCGCGCATCCTTATCGGCAGAACTATCCGAGTATCGAGTGCTCCAGGTGTGGCAGAAGCCAGCGCCACCTACGTCCGCATCTTCGGCAAGGGCGTGCTACTGGCCTACGTCCCACCGGCGCCGTCGCTCATGCAGCCGGCATCCGGCTACACTTTCGTGTGGAACCGGGTCGCCAACGCGCTCCAGTACATCAAGCGGATGAGGGACGAGGAGGCCGAGTTCGACATCATAGAGATGAACAGCTATTTTGATCAGAAGCAGACTGCCGCGCAGTCGGGGACGTTCCTAGCAACGGCAGTGGCCTAGTACACTGAGGTCCCACGGCGCCCCGGCCCGCAGGTGGCTAAACAAAATAGGCCGGGTAACTCGATTATGCCATCACCCAAGAAGAACACAGACACCCCTAAGGAGTCGACCGACGCCAAATACTTCGTTATCGGTCGGGCCATGGTGGGTGACGCTAATTTGTGCGGTATCCCGGGAGATGTCGGGGCGCTGGTCCCAGCTGATAAGTTCACGTTCACCGTGCCCAAGGACCGCTTCGACAAGCTGGTCAAGTACTACCAGCTGAGCAGCTGGAAGGGCGCCAAGGCGTCTGAGTGCGGGAAGTGCGGGGTCAAGTTCATCGACGACTCCTACCGGGACAACCACGGCAAGCGCCGCCATACTGCACCACGCTACTCGATCAAGAACCGCGAGGACTTGACCGACGACCAGATGGAGATACTGAAGGCAGAGGCCGGGCAGCCGGGGCTTACCCGCAAGGACGACGGCTACTGGGTGAACAACAACGAGTTCCACGTCCCCGACCCCCAGGACACAGAGTTCAACAGGCAGGACCGACAGCTTGCCGAGAGCATCGACTGGACAAAGACCGCAGCCAGTCAGAAGGGATAAGGAGACACCACGATGGGCTTCGAGAAGATAAGACGGCCACTATCCGGGCGAATGATCTCAGGCTCCCGTAGGGGGAGCATCACCGCCACGCAGTACAAGGCGTTGTTCACTACTCCCCAAACTATCGTCCCCGCGCCTGGGGCTGGCTGGGCCAACGTGTTCGACAGGATCGTGCTCTACAAGCAGGCCGGGACCGCCTACAACGCCGCCAACAACATCGTGGTCAGGTACACCGACGCATCGGGACTCGAGGTCGGGCAGATCGCCACCTCGGGGTTCGCCGACCAGACCACGGTCCAGACCCGGGTGGGACGGCACCACGCCGCGGCATCCGGAGCCAACTCGTTCACGCCGGTGGCCAACTCGCCACTGGTGCTTCATGTTTTGGTTGCCGACCCAACGACGGGAACCGGCAGCTTCCAGTACCGGGTGTGGTACACTATCGTCCCGACGGTTCCGTGATGAGCGATGAGAACAAACGGCACCGGAGGACAGACTACGGTCAGCTGGGCTGGTGGCACGGTCAACATATCGACCACTAACCTGCTCGACTACCGACGGCTCCTGAGACGCCTTGGCGCCGGGGCCATCACCGCAAACGACTCCACACACGCCGTATTCAGCTACGCAAGGTCAAACGCGACACTCCACCTACGGGCGCTTAGGGCGCTAGAGGCTCCGGAGCGTCACGCCTTGAAGTCATTGACCCCGAGCGAGTTGGTCAAGGGGGCGACACTTCTATTTACCGGTTTTGCCCCAAGGATAACGGTGGCATGAGCTACAGCGGCAACCCATCGACCACACCCAAGGACGCCGTTCGGTTCCTTATCGGCGACACCGTATCACCGGAACAGTTCTCTGACGAGGAGATCGTGTTCCTGCTCCAGACCCAGGCCAACTACTACATGGCGGCGGCGGTCCTGAGCGATCAGCAGACCACCAAGGCGTCGTCGGCGGGCCTTACCAGCAAGTCTATCGGGGGTCTGTCAGAGAGTTACGGGACAGGTTCGACGCAGTTCTACGCGGAGCAGGCCAAGGCGTACCGCAAGCTGGGGTCCGCCCATCAGGTGCCGAGTTACGAGACCATTAGCCAGAAGTTCAGCTTCAGGCAGTTCGACGGGTTCGGCGGGTCGCCGCGGGTGCGCTGCGATCGGTTCGACCGACCGGCAAAGGACGAGGAGCAGACGTTCTGATGGCGGGAACATTCGCCCAACGGTTCTTGGATTGGTGCACGATGACCATCAGCATCGAGCCTTACACCGGCCCCAATGCCTACGGGGAGAGCCAGTACGGTCCCCCTGTGTTTGACGTCCCATGCCGGATAGACGAGAGAATTCGGATGGTCAGGGACAGCCAGGGAGTGGAGCGGGCAAGCACCACAGTGTTGTTTGTAATCGGCGGGCCACTTGACGCCCGGGACCGGATCACTATGCCGGGGGTGTACAAGGGGATACCGCAGCCGCCCATCATCACGGTCTCTAACTTCTACGACAAGGACGGCTTCGACCACTCAGAGGTCTACCTGTGAGCGTCAAGATAGACATCACCGGACAGAACAAAGTGATTAGCCGCCTGCAAAGCCTCGGCGACACCTCCACCAGGGCGCTTGCTGCCGCGCTCTACCAGGAGGGTGAGCAACTGATCGCCGAGGCCAAGCAGGAGACCCCGGTGGACACCGGAGCCTTGCGGGCATCGGGCCATGTCCAGCAGCCCACTATCAACGGCAGACAAGTGGAGGTGGTCGCGGGATTCGGCGGCGTGGCGGCGCCCTACGCGGTGTACGTCCACGAGGACCTGACCAAGCACCATCCGGTGGGTAATGCTAAGTTCCTGGAGAATCCGGCCAAACGTAGAGCATCGGGGATGGCTGACCGGGTAGCCAGTCGGCTTGAGGTCTTTAAGCGATGATACTGGACGACCTAGCCAACCTGCTCATCGCCAACGGAATGACAGCCGTCTACAAGGCAACCTTACCTGATGGTCCCGATGAGGCTATTTGCCTCTACGAATACGGTGGATTCGCCCAGCAGAAGCTTCACGACGGAGTGGCGTGGCGCAACCCCTCGATACAAGCCCTGGTCAGGTCAAAACAGTATCAGACGGCAAGGACCACGATAGAGACGGTCTACTCGCTATTGGGCGGACTTATAAACCAGCAGGTGGGGGCAAGCCGAATACTGAAAGCCACCCCGGTCCAGGAGCCATTCCCTTTGGGTCCGGTGGACAACCAGGGGCGGGTAAGGCTCATCTGCAACTTCGACATATCGGTAACGGCTTAGGAGGCCACATGGCAGTAAAGACGCTTAGCACTGAGATCAAGGACATCATCAAGTATCCGGCGCTGCCGGTCACGGCAGACTCTTTAGATGTTCCCGAGACAGCGCCAGACGATACGAGCGGTATCGACTTCGTGGCCACCGGGCGCGAGATCGTCATTGCCCACAATACCGGAGGCGCGCCGTTCACGTTCACCGTGGTATCGGTGGCCGATGCCTACGGGCGGACCGGCGACATCAGCGCGTATTCGCTGGGGGCGGGTGAGTTCGCCAAAGTTCCGGTGCCGATAGCCGGATTCGCCGGGGCGGGCGGCAAGATCAACGTTACCGTGTCGAACGTGGCTATCAAGTTTCTCGTGCTGCGTGCGCCGAACCCGCTCTAGGACAAGGAGACAAAGATGGCTGTGAAAAGATGGGCACAAGGCACCGCAATAAAAAGACTCAATCCGACAACGTCACTCTACGAAACGGTCCCCGGCCTGGGCGACATCACCGGTCCCGACATGACACGAGACTGGCTGGACATGACGGCCCATGACTCCCCGGGCGGGTACGAGGAAGGAGCGCCGACCGTGTTGAGAACCGGCACCGTCACGGCGTCGATGGCCTACGATCCTGCCGACACGGTACAGGCGGCTTGCTTGAGCGACTTGAACACCAGCCGACTAGGGACGTGGCGCGTGGTGATGAACGACAGCCCGACCAATACCTACCTGCAGTTCTCAGGGTACGTCACTTCCATGGGCCACTCTTTCCCAGTTACAGGTGCCCTGTCGCGTAACTTCGGGCTACGGGTGACCGGCCTGATCACGACGGGAACAGGTGGGTAATGTCGGGGTGGCCCTACTGGCGCTGCCGTTGTCGGCGGCTCCATTTGGGTCCGGACGACGATTGTGAGTGTACCCAGAATACCCCTTTAAACGTCCAAAATGGCTTAATACTGAACGTAAACGGAGAACCCTATGTCAACCCTCAGTCGGGACCAGATACTAGCCCAAAAGGAACTGAGGACGGAGACCGTATTGGTGCCTGAGTGGGGAGGTGAAGTCGTCGTCAGGGAGTTAATGGCTTCGGAAGCCGACATGTTTGAGTCCCAACTAGCCCTACTCCGCGAGTCATCCCAGAACGGCAATTCAAGGACCAACAACGCCGCGACCTTCCGGGCCAAGATCGTCTCGCTTGCCTGTGTGGACGACAGTGGGGCGCGGCTGTTCAAGGATTCTGACGTGGAGGAGCTGGGCAAGCTGTCCAGGGCGGCGTTGGATAGGGTGTCCACGGTGGCCATGAGGCTGTCCGGATACTCGGCTGTCGATACCGACGCAAAAAAAAAGGACTTACCGCCCGCCGAAGATTCCTCTATCGTCTCGCACTAGCCGTCGGGAGGCATGACGTTGACGTGCTCGCCAATGAACTCACCGAACAAGAATTCCAGGGCTGGCAGCGCTACTTCTCCGAGGAGCCGTTCGGCCAGTCCCACCTCGAGTACTCGATAGCCATCCTGACGGCGGTCGTCGCCAACATCATGCGTGGTGAGGACCAGGACCCCTTAAAACCAGACGACTTCATCCCCCGCTTCCGCACTAAAGAATACATAGAGTCAGGGGAGTCCGTGGAGGGCGATCTTGCCTGGGTTGAGGCGATGGTGCGTGACGGCCTGATCCAGAGAGCACCGAGGGAGATACAGTAGCGTGGACGTTGGCGAAGTACTCGTAAAGATACAGGGCGACGTCTCCGGCCTACGGGCGGCTGTCGACAGCGCCATCACCAAGCTCGACGAGTTGGGCAAGGCGGCCAAGACCCAGGAACGCGTCGTCAGTGACGCCAACAAGGGGATGCAGACCTCGACCGTCGCGGTTGGTGCGGCGATCGGCAGCTTCATAGGAACTATCGGCGTACAGGCGGTCGGCGCGGCCATCCGTTATGCCGGATCTATTAAAGACTTGGCTTCCACCATGACCGACCTGTCCAAGCAGACAGGCATCGCAGTCAGTACGCTCTATGCCTTAAAGCCAGTTCTGGAGAACAACGGGGCATCGGTCGAACAGTTCAGCGTGGCGGTGTTCAGGCTCGGGGTCCAGATCGGTCAGGTCAAGCAGACCACCGACCCCGTCTATCAGGCCCTAAAAGAATTAGGGATCAGCTTCGACGCCATCCGAATCGCCGACAACGCCGAGCGGGTCCAGATACTCGCCAAGGCGTTCAACGACATCGAGGACCCGATAAAGAAGGACGCGTTCGCCCTACAGTTCTTCGGCCTCAACGCCCGCGCCCTCAGCTCTATCTTGCCCGAGGTGGCTGACAAAATGGGCGAGACCGATGCAGCCTTGGAGCACGCAACAGATGTCCTCAATCAATCCAAGCAGTCCTGGACTAACTTCCAGAGCGACTTGGCAAGATTCGCGACCATCACTTTGGCCGCCCTGATTCAGGGGTTCAAAGACGCCGCCCAAGGTGCGGCTGGTCTGGCGGCTAAGATTGAGCAACTTCAACAACACAACAAGATATCCCCGGCAGAAGTTCTCCGTCAGGGTCAACTCGGGGGGCCAGAAGCATTGCTAGAGGACATCCCACCGAGAGGTGGTGGCGCCGACAGACTCACTCCTCCACACTTCAACGTAGTGGACCCGGCTGCTGCAAGTGCAATCAAGTCCCTGACCGACTCGTTGGAGAAGCAGAAGATCGCCCTACAGGGCGAGATCATGGCCCTTAACGAGGGGGAGTCAGCTTCGCTCAAGTTCAAGCTGACCCAGGATGCCCTAGCACAACTCCACGCCAAGACGTTATCTCCGGCCATCTCAAAACTGATCGACGATATAGTGCGTTACTCAGATACCTTGAGCCAGCTAAAATTCAAGCTCGAGGCGCTGAAGCTGATCGAGGACGAGAGGGCGGACAAGCAGAATGAGTACCAGAGGAAGCTCAACGCCTACACTGACGCATTAGAGACACAGCGGGATGCCTTCGACACATCGAGATTGGACGACTATGATACGGCTCTCAAGAAGGTCAACAACGAGTTTGCTGTCCTTATCGCCCAGGCCAGGGACCTGCACCGCGAGGGAGACATTCCTGACATCGAAGCTATGAGAGGCTTTGCCAGAGTAAGGGCAAGGGCGGGAGTAACTACGCCAGACACCCAACTACAAGACCAGATCAACCAAGCCACTGGTGCTCTCAGCGGGTTCAACAACGAGGTAGCAGCTAACGAGGAGATGTCCAGACAACTAGGAGTCAACTTCGATTCTTTATCAGCCAGTATTTCTACTCAGCAGCAACAACTTAAGGGCCTGATAGACCTCTACATACTGTACAAGAACAACGCCCTGCCGGTATCCGACCTGCTGGACCAGATAACCGAGGCATCCCAGAGACTAAACGAGAGTTTCAAGGAACAACAGAATAACCGGGTCTGGAACTCCCTCGCCGACTCCATCAACAGCGCCATCACCACATCGATAAACGGGGTGATACAGGGAACCCAGACCCTGGCCGACGCGATGCGCAACATGGCCAAGTCGATCATGCTGGCGTTTGTCAACGAGTTAACCCAGCAGTTCATTCTGAACCCTATACTGGACATGCTGTTCGGGCAGCGTGGAGCGGGGGGGCAAAGGAGCTTCGGGTCCGGCCTTATAGGCAACCTAATAGGAGGCATCGGAAGTCTATTCGGCGGGTCGTTCGGCTGGGCGACCAGTCCAGGAACATCATTCACTACAGGTGGACAATTCGCCGCCGCACCATTCCGCATGTTCGGTGGTCCAGTTCCGTCCTACGCCATGGGCGGCCCCGTACCTATCATGGCCCATGCCGGTGAGTACGTGATGTCGGCGCCGGCTGTCAGTCGCATCGGTATGTCCAGGCTATCGGCCATGAACGCCGGTCAGGACAAGCACCAGCAGTTCGGGGTCGTCATCAACGGCGACATCATCCCCAAGGACCCGAGCATGACCCCGGCGCAGATAGTCCAGATCGTGGCCAAGAATATTCACGACGACGAGCTAATAGCCGGAGCCATCAAGGTGCGCATCATGAGAAATTCAGGCGGAAACCAATGAGCCTCACCGTTTACGCATCCCCTACCCACGTGCTCCCACAGCAGATCGACATGCCGGTACTGAAGGACGCCAAGGGAGCGGGGGCGATGGCCTACCGGCGCAAGTGGCCCCGCGGCCTGTCGTCGTGGGAGTTGGCTATACCAGGACGACAGGACCTCCTCGATCCAATACTGGGCCTGCTGGAGTTTGCTCAGGGTGATACGCCGGTATGGTTCGACGGCGCGGGGTTCGGGGAGATCGTGAGCCCTATTCTGCTGATGATAGGCGACGGGACGACCACTGACATCCTCTTGCCGCACCGATACTGGAACGTGGTGGAGACGGTGATCTACATCAACGACGCTCCGACCAACGTGTGGGCGCCACTGGCTTCGGCCGACGGCATCTGGATGGACAGCATCCGGCTCACCGGAGCGCCGTCCTTGAACACCATCGTGACGGGCAAGAGTCGGCGCAAGATCAAGTGCGTCCTGAGAGTGGAGGACAAAGTGGAACGCCAACGTCAGTTCAGGAATTCCTCTACCTCTACGGACAGCATCTACGCTCTACGTTTGTTTCTCGACGAGGTGGCCCAGTGAAAGGGAAGTACCAGATCAAGGACGGCAAGCTACACGACGTCAAGCTGGACGAGCCGATACCGGACGACGAGCCGGTGTTCATCCTGCGGGCCCGGGACGCCCTGTCGGCCAAGCTGATCGGGGCTTACAGGGCGTTCTGTGTGATGAACGACTGCCCACAGGATCACCTGGACAACTTGCGCGAGGTCGTCGGGGCCTTCAGGAAGTGGCAGGAGAAGAACATCCACACGGTACGGATGGGCGGAACCACCAGGACCAAGGACGAGCGGATACAGCCGATGCCAGTGGCCGACCTTCCACAGTGGGTCGAGGTCAAGCACCCAAGTGGGATGCGGGTCGGGCCGAGCGTGGCGCCCATCATCACCGACAAGGATAAGAAGTAGAATGCTGCTTTACACCTCCGAGTATGTGGCCAAGCTGAACGAGAATTATCGCGGCGGTATCTTCGTCAGGGCGGTGGACTTCGAGGAGGACCCCGTCAACGGTCCGCTGTTCCGCTACTGGGTGGACTACCCCGAGCCGCTGACCTTCGACGGCAATACTTACCTACCGCTGCACATGGTCTGGGGGCCGATAAAGACAAGCCAGTCCATGAATATCGACGGAGCCACCATCGGGCTTTCCGGCTACGACACCGTGGTACAGGCAATCAAGTACATAAAGCAGATCGACGTGACAGAGAACTTAGTGATCCTGCGCGTTCTTCACATGGACTTACTCAACCAGTTGACCGGCCACTGGCGGCGTGACTACGAGGTGCAGAACGTCCAGGCCGATATATCGCTGGTGACGTTCAGTATCGGTCGGCGGTTGGGACGAAGCGTGCTCCCCAGGAAGGTCTACCTGCAGAAAGACTTTCCTGGACTTAGCAGCGAACAAGTCAAGATATTCGGATGATCGCACAGGAGATACAGGACAAGGTATGGGAGTTGGCGAGCAAGCCCGTAGTATTGGGCGGCTGGCTGGGGCTTTCGTACCAGGACACCAACTGCGTCAAGTTCGCCGTCATGGTCTACAAGGAGATGGGCATCGAGGTGACGGAGGAAGCGATCAAAGAGGCGCGCCGCTTCAGGAAGGTAGACGAGGCTCAATTCGGGGACATCGCGGTGTTCCACGGCTTTATGCTCGAGGAGTTCCATCTGGCGGTGATGCTCGACTACCGACGGGCCATCCAGTCGGTGGCCAACACCAACGGGGTGGGCAAGGTCGACATCAGCCGGGAGCCGTGGGTATCCAACTGGCGCGGTTTTTACCGCCATGAATCATGCTTCTAAAAGTCATAGGACCCTTGGGAGTGTGCGAGGAGCGGGCCGTCAGCACCTACGGTCTGTCGCTCGGGACTCTGTTGGGCGACCATGTTTCTAGCGTGGAGCAGGCGTTGATCAATGGCAGATTCAACCCCAACTGGCCCGACTATATCCCGCGCAAGGGCGATAAGGTCAGCGTGGTCCTGAAGACCAACTTGTTGGCCATTCCCGCCGTGTCTACTTTCGCGGCCTCCTCCGCTATAGCTAGCGCTGTTGTCACGGTAGCCAATGCGATCCTGATGGCTGCCCTGAGCATAGCCCTCAGCATGGCCATCCGCGCCCTCAGTCCACAGCCCAAGCAGCCCAAGCTGGACGGCACACAAAGTTTCGGCATCTCGGGGTTCCAGAACACCACCGGACAGGGTGTGGCCATCCCGGTCTGGTACGGCCTTAACCGTGTCAGGCCACATATCATCGCCTCGGGGGTAGATCTCACCGAGGACCACAAGAACATGATCGCCAAGGTACTCTACTGCATCGGCGACTCAGGCGGCGATGAGTACCAGTCGGTCACCGACTGCCAGATCAACGAGGTCCCGGTCACCCAGTACCCGAAGATCAGGGTGGACGTGCGCCTGGGCAACGACAATCAGACCGTTATCCCCGAATTCGAGAGTGTGGACCAGCTTTGGTTTGCCAATATCCCCCTGGTCTACGACGAGAACACCGAGACGGGGCAACCGGCCACCTATACGACCAAGTCCACCGTGGTCAATCGGGCAAGGCTCATCTTCGTGTTCCCGCAGGGACTGTGGCGGGCCAACGCTCTGGGCGCGATCCGCCACGACTCCACCAACGTGAGGATCAGGTGGACGCGGTTGAGCCAGATCGCCGACCCCAACTCCTGGGTCGTCGTGCCGCCTGGCGGCGGCGGAGTATATGGCGAAGATATCGGAGATAGCGGATGGTTCCACTACGAGGGGGCGGACCGGACCCAGTTCTTCCAGCACGTGGACATCGACTTCTCCATGAACTGTCCGGCTGCGGCCAATCGATACTGGGCCGACTACCCAGACGTGGCGGCCGACTCCCACTACAACTCCTCACCGCCTGCCGCGTACAAGCACTACGTCAAGTTCGGCTTCGATGAGGGCCGCATCTGGCATTCCGAGTTGTGTGCGGGTGACCAGTACGTGATCGAGATGCTGGTTATGCTGGCCGGCGCGGGACCGCCGAATGAGTCCCACGCCTTCAACATGACTCTGTTCAATGTGCAGGAGACGGTCTACTCGACCGTGACCTATCCTGGCATGGTGCTGGCCGCTGTGACCGGCATTCCGTCCGAACAAATACCTAACCTCCAGCAGATGGACGTGTCGTTCCTGGTCGAGGGCAAGCGGGTCAAGATACCGCAGCCTGGTGGCGGCTACGCACTCGCTTATACCCGTCAGCGTTGCTGGATCGTCCGTGACATGATGACCAACCCCAGGGTGGGCATGGGCTACGAGTTTGACGACAGTGACATCGATGACGCCCAGTGGCTGCTCGACGCCCAGTCCTACTACGACGACAACGACTTACCGGCCCACGGCGGCGGGACGGAGTACCGCGACCTGTGTGACTTGCCGTTGACGCAGAGACGGTGGGATTGGGACTGGGTCAAACGGGTAGCGGGCGAAGGTCGCGGCCGGATATTCCCCGGCGGTCAGAAGTGGAAGTACGTGATCGACAAACCGGGGACGCCGATGCTGCTCTACGCGGAGCCGGGGAATATCATCGAGGACTCTATCAAGATGGAACAGGGGCCGCCCGACGACGACCCGTTCAATCAGATCGTGGCCGAGTTCCGCGATAGTGCCGACCAGTACCGCCCCGGCCTGACCGACCCGATAGACGCCGACCCGCTCAATCCGCCACCGGCCATCATCCAAAAGGCGGTCAGCTACGAGACCATCACCCGCGAGTCCCAGGCACTGCGCGAGATCATGATCGTCATCAAGAAGCAGTCCCTTGAGACGTGGCGGTGGAGCTTCGCATCCCCGATGGCTGCGTTGGTATCAGAGCCGATGGACATCGACTGGCTGTCGGAGCGGATCCTCGGTGACATCGGGGCCTATGCCGGAACCGTGGGGCCGGGTTCCACTACCACCCAGATCATGCTCAATCAGGTGGTCACATTGGACCCTGACATCGTGTCGGACGTGACTCGCGACTACCTGTTGATCCTTCAGCGCAAGGGGGTCCTTGCCACCGAGTCGCGCAACGTCAGCAATGCGGCAGGCAGCTGGGCGAGCCTGACGGTGACGTCCCCGTTCACGACCGCGCCAGCCGAGGGCGACGTTTGGGCGTTCGGGGAGCAGAACGTCGATCACTACATGACCCGGGCGCAAGACATCACGGTGGGCGAGGACGGCAAAATCGGTCAGATACGAAGCATCTACGTCCCGGCGGTCTACACCCCCGATCCCTTACCGTCCAAGGCCAAGCGCAAGAGATTCGCGCTTGACACCATTCCGCCGATACAACTGAGAAGCGCTAATGTGTTTGAGGAGATCGTCAACAACCGCGACGGCTCGTACCGCAGCGTGATTTATTTCGATGTGACCCCCGGTATTCCTGTTTCTGCCGGCGTCACTTGGGCGGGCGGCGGCGGGTGGTCGAGCACCACGGCGGCCCTGATCGACCACGGCGAGCCAAACCGCGATGACTACTTCGTAGATGCCGAGTACTACCCCACTACAGGTAACAATGTTGGGCTTCACCGCAGAATCACCGGCTATTCAGGCGGGGCTTTTCAAGTAGTCTTTGAGATCCCGTTCCCCAACGCGATCTTCCCTAGTGAGAACTACGAAATTCGCTGGCCCAAGTACGGGGACTTCTCCGGCTTCTCGGTGGAGGAGTCGCAGGACAATGTGATCTTCGCGGCCAAGACCACCCACTACGGCACTCACTGGGAGCGCGACGGCGGCGACCAGAGGGGAACGTTCTGGTATCGGTTCACACCGTTCAACGCCAACCTGGTTGAAAACATCAAGGGACGGATCACAGTGCAGGTGACCCTCACCGGCGACGTGTCTCCACCGCAACAGCCGGCCATCGTGCTCATGTCGTCGCAGTACAAGAACGTCCTGATGGATATCTATCTTGCCCAGCCGGTAGCCGAGGACCTGGCGAGCATCGACGTCTACACAGCTTTCGACGAAGCAGGAGCGCAGGGGGTGACCTTGAGCCGAGTGGGAGTGACCAAGGACCAAGTCCCGAGCGGCGGCTACCTGAATATGCGTATCACGCTAAACATGGAGGCCCTGCTGTACAACACGGTCCTGTTCGGCTGGGCGCGGACGGTGGACTTCACCGGCAACGTCAGCCCTTGGGTCGGCAACCGACCGGGCAACGAGGTGGCAACTATCCTGCGGCAGGTCCTGACTCCTGACTTGGGAACCGGAGCGGTGGGAACTATTCAGTATCTCGTCAACGGTAACAATCAGCCGCTGGCCACGGCGCCCGTCCCGCCCACCCTTATCGGGTCCGTGGCTATCACCACCACCGGCAAGAGCGTAGATATCCTCTGCAAGCTCAGGATCAGCAATACAGTCGGCGGTGGCACGACGGAGGGGGGTAGCGGCGATGGTCACGCCAATCTCTACCTGACCCGGGGTCAAGTATGGCCAGACAATTTGCTCGACACTCAGGTCAACACTGGAATGCTTATGGCAGCAGACAATCCACCGCCCGGCACGCATCATTACAGCGTCTGGGGCGAGTCGGCAGGGTTCGTGACCGGCGGCTCTACCTGCGTAAACATCAAGATCAAGGTCCAAGAGAACAAGGGGGGATTCTAGGGTGGTTCACTTCGTTATCTACGACCCCGAGACGGGGCAAATAAAAGCCCGCATGTGGACCACCGACGATAGCCAACTGAAGAACTACCCGAATACCTTGCAGGTGAGGCGGCGCGAGTGGCATCTGCCCTTGGAGAAGCTGGCCACCGTGGACCCGCAGAACAAAACGCTGATGCAAATGAGCGAGGAAGAAGCCAGGGTGCACGGCGCGACCGACCGTGATATAGAGCGCGGCAAGCGCCGGGGCTGGGTTAAATGACATTGCTGTTCGCAAGGAACTGGGGCTACGGCGGCGACAATCCGCAGGTGAGCCGGTTCGTGGAGGACTCGCGCAAGGTCATTCGGGCCATCCTCACGGTATCGCGACTCAACTACAGGCCCGAGCCGTTCAAGTTTACGCTCAGGGCCGAGAGGATAGCCGACATCAAGGGGGAGTCGTTGAGCCTGCAAGAAGTCTGCGCCAAGAGGGCGGGTCAGCTCCTTGATGAGTTCCGCGCTTCCGGATTGACCGGCCTCAACGTCATGTGGTCGGGCGGGATTGATTCTACCTTGGCTGTCCTGTCTCTGCTTCGGTACTGGCCCGAGCAGGAGAGGCGATCACTAGGAATCGTTTTAACGGCTGAGTCCATAGCCGAGTATCCCCGGCTCTGGTACGGAACGTTGCGCCACAAGATAAAGAGCATTTACTGCGGCTCAACCAAGCCCTACGACCGCATCATGGACGATGCTCTGCTGGTGACCGGGGAGTTGGGCGATCAGTGCTTCGGTTCGGACATTATCAACGAGGTTATACTCATGGTGGGCCTGGACTCCCTTTGGGCCCAGGACTACCGCGACACGATGATACGCAAAATCACCGTCCAGACCGGCGATAAGCAGCTCGCCGAGAGGTTCATCTCCCTCTTTGAGCCTATCGTCAAGGAGTGCCCGATACGTGTTCGCAACGCCGCCGACTTTTTGTGGTGGTACAACTTCAGCCAGAAGTGGCAGTACGTGAAGTACCGCTGCTCCATCTTCTCAGCCGAGGACAAGGTGGAGCGCAACGTGGGCCGGACCCACCACTTCTTCGACTCGCAGGACTTCCAGCGCTGGGCCATCGAGCACCACGAGGAGAACTTCCCCAGTGACTGGCAGAGCTACAAGGAGCCGGCCAAGCGGCTGATCGTGTCATGGACGGGCGACGAAGGCTACATGGTCAAGACCAAGTTTCAGAGCCTTAGCGCAATGATGGACTACCACGACCCAGCGGTGGGGATGACCGACGACTACCGGTATGTCGACTCGCTCGACAGCTACGGCAGAGAAGGCTGGACGTATGCCGTTTGACAGGACCAGGCATGTGAAGAACCTGCTCGACTCCGATGAGTGGGTGCCGATCGTAAACGACCTGGGGGAGCCCGTAACGGGCGCAGTCGGTATTCACGGAGTGGTGGAGCGGTCTAAGACGGGGGAGCTTGTCGGAATAGACCAGATTTACATCAGGGCGGGCCATGGCTTCCCTGCGCACATCCACTCAAGCGACCACATCCTGTACGTGATCGAGGGGGCGGGAGTACTCAAGGTGGGCGATGAGTCGGTAGTAATGAACAAGGGTTGTTCTTTCTACGTGCCAGCTAATTTACCCCACGCCATGAGAGCTGCCAATGATGAGTCACTTCGGGTACTGGCCATCGGGTTTCCGCACATAGATTTGAACGACAGGCGGCGGATGGAGACCGTGAAGTGATCCTCAACTTCTGGACCATAGCCAACCTGCAGAGGGTAGATGCCACGATCCGCAAGAAAATCATGTTCTACGCCCCGCTGGTGGACAGCCTCGACTTCGCGGGCATCGATCCTTGTACCTACGCCAGGGCGGGAACGACCAGCAGGGCGGGCAGGGATGGGAACACCTTCACGGTCCCGGCTAATGTTCCACGGTTCGACTTTAGCGGCGGGATCCCATTGGGGCTCTACACCGGCAGCAGTATGACGTTGACCTTCAACGCGCTGAATGCTCTCAACAACAGCAACACGGTGGTCTGGTTTGAGGAGCGAGTAGCTAAATCAACTCCGACTCAGACCAACCCGTTCGACTCCAGCGGCAACTGGACGGGCAACAACAACACCCACATCATGCACGTTGCCAAGGCCAATGGCGTACTAGCCAACTCGGAGATCAATGCCTTACAGGCAGCATTGCTTGATGTACCGGTGCAAGTGATCACACCTCCACCACCACCGGTGTCTAACGTGGGCACGTTCGTTCAGGAGACCCCGTCGGGTTCGCTTGGCGGCACGTCGTTCACCCTTAGCCAGAACCCCGACCTGAACTCGCTTCTGGTCTTTGCCTTCGGAGCGGGGGCACTAAAAAGAGTTAGTTCGGGACCGGGCAATTTGGAGTATACTGCGGGAGGAACCGGAAACAGGACTTTAACCCTAGGATTGTCACCGGGAACGAGCGCCCCATTTTTCGCTCAATATGTCACTGCGTGAACCATGCCGTGGATCATTGAAGACTTAACGCCATCAGCAGACGGATCGAGGACCACTTTTTCTGTCAGTCATGCTCCTGTGGCTAACCCGGCGATGCTGGTATTTTTTCCTGCCATGCCCGATGAGCAGGTGAGTAGTGGACCGCTCACTAGCTTGCAGTATTCGATAAGCGGCACCACGGTGACCTTCGGCCTACCGCCGGCCTCTGGTCGCCAGCCTTGGAGCCGCTACTTTTTTAGTCCGTAACCAGGAATCTTATGTCTTTGCAGGCGCTTAGCGTGAGAATCGTTGGCCAATCATGAAACTTAGATATACGCTATTTTTAGTAATAAGTCTATTCTGGGCTGTAAATAGTTGGGGGCAGCAGTACATTGATTCCCGCTTGATTGGCCCTGAGATAACGCGAGACGCTGAGATCATCCCCACCGGCGAGACCAACGCGGTCTGCATCGCCAACACAGGTACGGTGGCTCCGGCCATCTCGCTCTGCGCCACGGTCAACCTGACGGGCAAGACGGTCTACTACAAACCGCCTGAGGTGACCATCAGCGCACTACCGTCCAACCACGGTATTGCAATTGTGACTGACGCGGCCAACGCCACGACGTGCGCCACCGGCGGGGGGAGCACCAAGGTTCCCTGCTGGTGGAACGGGTCGGCGTGGACCCCTTTGGCGGGTTCTGGCGGCGGCGGCAGCGGCGATGTAACCGATGTCTTGGGGACCACTAACGAGATTTGCATGACCAACAGCAGCGGGCCGCAACCGACTGCCGCTCTGTGCTCGACGGTATCGATTCTTGCAAAGACCCTTCAGCTTGGCCGTCTTGAGTTGGCGGGTGATATTACACCGACTACCCTTGCGGCCAACACCAATGACTGGAACCCGACCAACTTAGCAACGGCGTCAACTATACGGGCCACAGCATCGGCATCGGTAAATTTGACAGGGCTTCAGGGCGGCTCTGACGGTCGCATTCTGACTCTTTACCTGACCAACGCCTCATCACCGATAACGCTTTTAAACGAGAACTCCAGCTCATCGGCGGCAAATCGTTTCCGCTTCGGGGCCGATATCTCTCTGCTGGCCAATCAGGGAGTGGTGCTTCAGTATGACTCTAGTGATCAGCGTTGGCGCGTACTGGGCGGCATAGCGAGCGGACTGGACTATTGTATCACCAGCGGCGGCGGCAGCGCCTACACTTGCAACATGTCGCCAGCCCTTAATGCCTACACCGTGGGCAAGCGCTACTCGTTCCTCGCCAATGCCGCCAACAGCGGGGCCGTAACAATAGCGATGAACGGATTGGCTGCAATTCCGATCAAGAAGCCTGTCGGTGGCGTGAGTACCGACTTGATCACTAACGATATTCGCTCAGGTCAAATCGTGGAGATCAGCTATGACGGAACCCAGTTTCAGATGCTCTCGACGCTCGGCAACTCCCCGACCGGCATCGCGGGGCTGACCACTGGCTGCATTCCCAAAGCAGGGAGCTCCACAACTTTAGGGGACAGTGCCGCCTGTGAGGATTCTGACAGCATCAATGTCAGCAAGAACATTGAAGTAGGGTCAGTTGGAACCAACGCATGGTGGTTTGATGGAACGGGTGTTACCGGACAGACTTCCATGAAGTTCCAGACCGTCCGCACCAAGTCGATTACTTTCCGTATCGGCTCAGACACTGGCGCGGCCTTGGTGGACACATTGGACGAGAAGGATGTGTGGGAGAATAACATCGCCGCCATGCATATCACGGTGGTAAAATGCCGCACTGACGCGGGAACGAGCACGATCAACCTTCAGCGTAATGACGGCACACCGGCCAATATTCTGTCGTCGAACCTGTCCTGCACTACGGGCGGCGCTACGTCCAGTTCCTTCACTTCCGGGGAGGACGCCATAGCCATCGGCCACATGATTGACTTCGTGATGGTGAGCGCCGGCGGGACGGCCAAGAGGATCACAGTGTCGATAACCGCCTTGATAGATGCGGGGTCCTGATGCGTGAACTGCTACTTATAATTTGCCTGCTTATTCCCAACCTGCTCTGGGCGGCAAACGTCACCGACAACTTCAACCGCTCAAACGCCGACCCGATAGACGGCTCGTGGGCTTCTGCCCCTTGGCACACTACCAACAAGATCAACAGCAACGCCGCTTATTCCAGCCAAGGTCCCAGCGTCTGTACCGACTGGGGCATCAGCTATCACACGACGGTGATGGGTCTTGCTCAACAGGCACAGGTGGACTTGGCCGGAACTATTAGTGTTTGGGGATACAGCGGGCCGATGGTCAGACAGAGCGCCAGCGGCGCCTATATTGCTCTAGCAAGCCCGCAGGACAACTACGCCGAGATCGACTACCTCGACAGCAGCGGGAATTTCACGACTATCGCCAACGTTTGCGCTTCGGGATGCACAACGACCGCTTCTCTAGGGTGGGCCGCAGGCGACACTCTGAAGCTACGCGCAGAAGGAGCAACCTTGACAGCCTACCGGAACGGGGTCTCGGTCCTGGTCACATCAGATAGTCAATTCAACAGCGGCAACGTGGGCATCATCGCCGGATGCGACGGCGGCGTGGACAACTTCGCCGCCGACGATGAGTTCGTGACACCTCCGGCATCGGCGACAACCGTTTCTGTGATCGTGGTGGAGTGACCCGATGAAGAGGACAACTCGCTATACCTTCAAAGCAACCGCGCAGGGCCAGACCATCACGGTCTATCAAAACACGACTCAGATTCTTCAACTGAACGATGCGACCTTCAGTAGTGGGCGGGTTGGGCTAGGAATGTTTGTCAGCGGCGATAGCGGCGCGCAGTTAAGCGATGTCGAGCTGGACGATTTTCAAGGCGGCGATCTCGCCGGGTCTCCCCCGCCAACAGGCAGGCTTGTCAGAGGGCCGATCAGTATCCAATGAAAAAGATTCTTCTCGCGGTCGTCACTTGCTTGCTGCTTGGTACACAAGCGCAAGCTGCGTTTCCATCGGGTCGCACCTTCTGGGTAAACGCCAACAAAGCGAGTAACACCCAAAGCTGTACGGATAGCGCTACCGATCCTGGCGTGAATAATTCCAGCCAGACCATCGCCCAAGGCATCGGTTGCATGTCAAGCGGTGATACCCTCAACATCCAGCCGGGCACTTACAATGAGCGCATCGATGCGAGCACGATTCCCAACGGCACCAACTTGGGCAGCGGCGCGACTGTGATCCAAGGAATGGGACCGGGCCTGCCTGGGAATACTCCTGGCGTAATTGTTCAATTCGCCGATACGGTAATTCCGGTCAGCAATAATCGCCATTTCATCATCTTCAAAAACCTAAAGGTAGTCTCCACAAGTGCGGTATGGCCTAGCGGCGGGCAGGACGTAATAAACGTCGGTGGTGGCGAGAGCACCGGAGCGGGCAGCGGCAACATTCGATTCGATGGAATCGATTGCAGCACCGCGGGGCATGGTACGGGCACCGATTGGAATAGTTGCATTGCGTTGTCCGAAGGAGGATCTGGCTCAAACGAGATCATCAATAGTTATTTTCACGATGTCAGTTGGCCGGGTGGGCTCCAACGAAATGTTGTTCAACGTGAGCCTCATTGTCTCTACGTGCTCTCTCCCAATAATCTGATTGACCGTAACGAATTCACGCGCTGCGCTCAGTATGCCATACAAAATTATACAGGAGATTCCGTTGACGCAGGAAATAACACTTACTCGAACAATTACATTCACGATGGAGGAACAACAGGTGCTCCCGGTGCGGACTATCCGACCGGTGGATTGACCGTTTATAACGCCAGCAGCGGAAAGATTTTCAACAATGTCATCGTAAATTGGAATAGCGGAATATCCGTTGCCGGGAACGGCACGGCGGATAACCTTCAGATTTACCACAACTCCATCGTCAACAACGTGGATGCGACCTCATCCTGTTGTATTGCAGCTATCGACATACCCGCCAATTCCGGCTCGACCATCCGTAACAATCTGCTCGTCGGGAACTCGATCAACTCGGTCAACAGTGGTTCCAACACCGCGAGCAACAACGTCACCACCGGGAGTGCGGCGAGCCATTTCGTAAACGCGGCGGGAGGCGACTTTCACCTGCTCAGCGGGTCTGGAGCCATCGACGCCGGTGCTAATTTAGGTTCTCCCTACAATGTGGATATTGCCGGTATCACTAGGACGGGCACTTGGGATGCGGGGGCATACGAGTTCCAAGGCGCGCCCACCGGCTCATACTGGGTATCTACTCAAGGCAACGACGGTAATCCCTGCACTTTGACAGCAACGCCGCAGACTACCGGGGCTAAGAGGACCATAGCAGCAGGCATCGGTTGCATGTCAAGCGGTGATACCCTGCGAATAAGAAGCGGCACATATACTGAAAGTATAGGCCAAAACACCCTGCCATCAGGTACGGATGATTCGAATCGCACTAGAGTTATCGCCCATGACGGTCCAGGTACGGTAACACTGGGCGTAAATTGTTGCATCAATTCTGGCGGAGTGATTCAGACCAACGCGGCATGGTCCGAGTTCGACGGAATCAATATCGACGCGACCAATGCTTCGACGGCGCTTCAGATCGAAGCAGATCACATTCGGTTCAAGAACTCAGACATGGCGAACACGGCCAAGGGCAACTGCCCTGACACCCCAGCGCCACAGCTTTGTGGTCCCGGCCATGGGATTTCATCAGCCAACATCGGCGCGGTTATCACGATTTCCGGTGGAGGGTTTGCCGAAATTATCAACGTCGTGGCGCACGACACCACTTATTCGGGGGTAGATCAGGGCGGCGGCAACTGCTGTCAGGGGGCACATGGCGCCTATGTGCAGACCGCCAACAACACCTTCGATCATTTTACCGTTTACAACGTAGGTCAGCATGGGATTCAGTTTTATCACTTGGGCGACATTACCACCTCGCACGATAACGTCATCAAGAACAGCCTGATCCACGACGTAGGAAAATCACATCAAGTGGGGATAATTGCGAATGACGGCTATTGCGTTGCTGCTAATGGCAACCAGAGCGCGGTAGCCGGAATGGTCTGTTACAACGCGGCTTGGGGGGTAGGCGCGGGCGACAACACTGGCGTATATGAAAGCACTTTTAACAATCTGCAATATGGCGTGACGGATGGTGGTGCAGCTCGGACGGGAATCATAGTCCGTGGCAACATCTTTTCTTCGGTCGGCGTCCCAGTCGATTCATCCACCAGTGGTAGCGGATTTGCCCACAGCAACAACGTATGCGATAGCGCAGGTGGTGGATGCGACACCGTTGGCAATCTGCTGTTTACCAACTTAGGAGCGCATGACTTCAGGTTGCAAAGCAATTCTGTCGCCATTGATGCAGGAGTGAACGCTCCTTGTAGCCTTGGAATTACTTGCGTTGATTACAATGGAATTACCCGGACGGGCACTTGGGATGCTGGCGCCTACGAGTTCCAAGCCGGGGTTGTCCCGCCGACACCCGTCGTCGGTCTTGTCTTGGCTCTGGGCTTCAATGAGGGAACCGGTTTGCCCCAAGACTCCTCCGGCTACAACAACCACGTCACCTCATTCCAGTCGGGCGTCACTTGGCAGACCACGCTTTGCAAGTACGGCAATGGTTGTCTGTCATTCAACGGCAACGGCGGTGCTCTGGTCGACGACTCACCTAACCTAGCTGCCATCTATGACAGCTTCACGATGGAGGCGTGGATCAACCCAGCAAGCGCGTTCAACAAGTTCACCAGCATATTGGACAAGGTGGCAGACCCAGGGCCGAGCGGCTATCTCATGCTGTGGGCCGGGACGGATAGTTACTTCTGTCCAAGCACCGGACCGTCGGGGGCGTTCCAATCCATCACAGGTGGGAGCAACCCCTATGTCATCACTTGTCAGAATAGCGTCATCGCCCCTGGCGTCTGGTCACATTATGCGGTGACCTATGACAAGACTCTGGCCAACAACAACTTGAAGTTCTACCTGAACGGTACACTGATCGCCCAAGCTAACAGCACCGAGACGATTTCAGCGACTACGGGCGCGGCGCTTTACATCGGAAGTTCCATCTACACCAGTTCTACTTATTCTGAGGCATTCACTGGTCTGATGGATGATGTTCGCATCTATGCCAACGTGGCCCGCACCCAGGCCGAGATCGTGGCCGACATGAACACTCCGATAGCCGGTGGCGCCGCGCCTGCGATTCCTTCAAGCGTCAAGATTAGTTCATCCAGCAGTATCAAACTCAGTCCATCGTCATCAGTGAAAGTCGGCGTCCCATAGGAGATCATCATGAAGATACCACCGCTACCGATCATCGTCGCCCTGCTGATCTGGCCTGCTGTCGCGGCAGCGCAAAAAACCTGCACCCCTGTCGTGGCCGGGACCTCCCAGAACTGCCTGGTTACTATCACGGTTGAACCGGGCATACCGGTCGCAGGCAGCGTCCAGGCCGACAGCTTCAAGATCAGGCGTGGCGACGGTGGCGGGGCTAAGGTGGTCATAGGGACCGTCCCGTTCAACAACCTGTCACTTCAGAACACCTTCACCGACGCGGGCAACGTGGCCCACTGCTTCGATGCGGTAAGCGTGAAGGGGGGCATGGCCGACAGCGCCCCATCGCCGCAAACGTGCTGGACCACACCAGCCCTTGCCCCGGCGACGGTCACCACGCCGCAAGGACTGACCTTGTCGGCCATCTCGTCATCGAGCATACGGGTGTCGTGGGATGACACGCCGGATGAGACCGGCTACGAGCTGTGGGCCAGGCCGAGCAAGGGGCCGAAGAACTTCAACTTGGTGGCGAACCTGCCCACCGATACCGTGACGTTCGACTACGGGAGCCTAAAAAGATACACCACGTACTGCGCAGAGGTGCGCGGCAAGATTGGACAGACAGTGGGGGCGTTCAGCGATGTTAGGTGCGCGACCACAAGCAAATGAGAAACGGCAATATGACATTGCTCGCTATCGTCTTTATTCTGCTGATGCAGGTTACGCTCGTTGTTATCGCGTACAACGAGCACGAGGCTCGACGCGCCGAGCACACGCGGATAGAGTGCGCGGTGCGGCTCAACTTCTACGTTTACCTGTCGGCGGTGAGGGATCCGACCCGGTTCAAGGAAATGACATGGCGCGATATACCGCAGGAGTACTGGGGTTGCCTGCCGTCGTCGCTGTTGGGAAGCCGTTGAGATGGTTGAGTCGAATAGCTCGATAGATACGGTCAGCCTCACGACCAAGTGGGGCGGCCTCTCTCTTGGGGGCAAGGATGCGCTCGGCATTTTTCTATTCATCTCGATTCTGGCCCTTGCCGGATTGAACGTGTACGAGCATATCCAGCGAAGCCAAGAGCATGACATCATTACGTGCCAGATAAAGCTCAACCTCTACATGCAGCACCAGAAAGAAGACCAACCGATAAACTGGAGAGCCATGCCGGCCGATTTGTACAATTGCATTCCTAAATTTCTTTTCGAGAGAGATACCAATAGAGGGAATTAGAATGTGGATATGGACATTGCTTTTTGCGCTCGAGGCGCCCGTAGTCAACCCCGAGGCTATGGTCAAGGCGGCTGTGGCCGCAAACGACGCGGCGACGGCGGCATACTGGGCGGCGATATTGGCGGTGCTCACCCTCGCGGGTGTAGTCATGATGGGGGCGATAATACTCTACAACGCTTTTCAGTTTCGCGAGCTGGTAAGGTACACCAACGGAATGAGAGAGGAGTTAGTGACGACAACGCGCAAGCTGGCTCTTGTTGAGGGTAACCTGGCGGGGCGTGCGGAGCTGCAAAAGGAGACGACGGACTTGACGGAGAAAGCGGAATTATGAGAGTCAACGCATCTATTCTTGCCTGCCTGTTTCTCAGCGGCTGCGGCGCTGGATACTACAGCGCCAAGACCGTCGCCACCTATAGGATACTCCCCGACGGGACGTTGGAGGCGAGCTACGACAGTTCCAAGGAGCAGCAGGGACTGGACCTCGACATCGAGAACGGGCCTGACGGCAAGATAAAAACAGTCAAGATAAGGGCCGACCGGTCGGGGACCAACGAGTCGGCGATAGCCGCCGCCCTTCAGAGCAACCTGCAGCTGATCAATCTGGTTAACTCTCTTGTCAAGGCAGCCGCAATGCCCAAGTGAGAGAAGGGGATGATAGGACGAACCAAACTGACCCACTACGAGCAGACGATTCTCTGGGCCATAGCCGCCCTGATACTGGCCATCATTATCGCGTTATGACCGAGTACGGCTTCCAGCAGTTCATGTTCGATCTGTGCCGCAACTACAGCGGGTCCATCTCATCGACCCACCGAACCGTTAAGCACAATGCGGCGGTCGGCGGGGCGTCCAACTCCCAGCACCTGGGGTGGAAGGCAGCAGACCTGGTGCTCGACGACTACGCCAGAGACAAAGCCGAGGTGATTCGGATATGTGCAGACCTTGGGCTATGGACACTAGACGAGGGTGATCACATCCACATAGACGATCGCTACAACGCAGGTGGCAAAAAGATAACCGTGTAAAAGGAGCGATAATGACAAAACGCATCAAAAAAGGATTAGGCCGTAGGGTGTCCAAGGATGAGCGCGACAAGGGCTACCTGATGGAGCGGTTGCTCCCACGCGAGACCTTGCCTACCCGCAAGACGTGGAAGATCAGGGCGGCGAACCTCGACCAGGGGAACACCGGGACGTGCGTCGGCAACGCCTGGGCAAATTTCCTTAGATGTGAGCCGATCCAGACCACCGCCACAGAGCAGACGGCATGGCAGATATACGACGCGGCGATCAAGCTCGATGAGTGGACGGACAACGACGATGACACCGACCGGCAGATGGGAACCAGCGTCAGGGCCGGCGCGGAAGCGGTGACCAACATAGGGCGGCTCAAGTCCTACGTCTGGTCATTTACCCTTCAACCGGTGATCGAGTGGGTACTGACTATGGGGCCGTGTGTCTTAGGAACCGAGTGGACAGAATCTATGTTCTATCCAGACAAAGAGGGTATTCTAAAAGTGACCGGCTCAGTCATCGGCGGTCATGCCTACCTGCTTCGGGGAGTCGACACCCGCAACGCCTTGGCTTCGTTCTGCAACAGCTGGGGAGATAGCTGGGGAATAAGTGGAAATTTTTACATGTCGTTCAAGGATCTGGAGCGACTTATCCTGGAGGATGGCGAGGCTTGTTCGGCTATAGAACAGAAGTTGCGAGCAAAACCGTCCTGACTGTGATACAAAGGCCGCTAAAATGGAATCGCGACGCCTACTCGCACTTCTCGCCTTCATCATCATCTCGGTCCCGTTCCTCTACGGACAGACGATTACTCTACCGGGGATGACAGAGGTCACCACCGTCGCCCCGAACGATCTTCTATGGGTCTGGCTCGACCCCACGGGGGCCAATGTCTCGCGCAAGATCAAGGCTCAGAACCTCCTCAAGCGTTACCGGTCGTGTGAAGTAGTGTTCGGGGACCCAAATTCCACATCCCCTACACTTGCCGACGGCGACGACCAGCCGGTTGCCTGCGGCAACGTGTCGGGGGCCGACGCCACAATTACTGCCGCAGCCTGCTACGCCGATGCGGGGAGTCCCACGGTGACCCCGATAGCGACGGGCGGCACGACGACTTCCATCGTGACGGGGGCCATCACCTGCGGTAGCGGCGCCTGGGCTGCGGGAACAATCAACGGAACACCGGTCTTGCACAGTTTCGCGGCGAACGGGGCGACGTGCTCCGTGTCTCCGTGCACTCTTGACGCTAACATTACGTCGGCCGGCACTGCGACGAGATACATAGTGCTGCGCCTTACTCTGTTGGGCCAATGAAGCGGCTACTAATATTTCTAGGACTGGCTAGATGATTCATATTCGCTTATTCAGCGATGGTGGAGACGCAGCCGATACCTTGAACGGAAACAATAAGAGTTTCGTTTGGGCCGAGCTGACCTATCGAAGAATGTAATGACCAAGCGGTTTATAAATTTTCTTCAGCTTCTAATCATACTGCTCGCGGCCAATGCGCAGGCAAGTACCTTGAGCACTACCGCAGGCGGCTTGTCACCAGGGGGGTTCGCGGTGATCGTGCCGACTCAATCAGCCGGCACGCAAGACAATTATCCTACCGTATGGGGCGATAGCGGCGGTTGGTGGCAAGGCCCGGCAATAGGACAGGGTAAATTCTTTTATGTCGGACAAGGCGACGATTCGCACGTTGGCTACCATTTCATCATTTACGACGAAGCGACCAACACCTTCAACGAGGGGCCGGATCTCCCAGGGCTTTCTCCAAAAACCTGTAGCATTTTTAATCATGGCTACGATCTGAACACGATCGATCCGACAACCGGCAATTTCTATCGCGCCCTTCATCGCGGCGATGCCGGCGGCTGGTCGACTTGCCCTGGTCCCTTTAGCGATGTTTACCGATACAGCCCAACGTCGAACACCTGGGCGCGATTACCTAATAATACGGGAGAGCCGAATGTTGGTCCCGGCAGTTATACCCCCGAGGCGATAGCTTGGTGGCCGGAAAAGAACGGCTTCATCTGGATTTATCCGCCGACAAACCACATCTGGCTGTTCAGCGAAACCACGCAAGCGTGGTCGCTCTTTGCCTCATTCGACCTACAAGCCGCTATCTCTGACTCCATCGCCGAGTACGATTACGTGAATCACCGCATGGTCGTCGGCACGTCAAACATGATGCACATCCTCAATGCTGACGGAACGCACTCGCAGATCGGAGCGTTACCGACGGCTGGTGGCGTTTATTATTCCGGCAACGGCATCAAGGGCAACATCGTTTCTCGCCCTGTCTCCGGCCAATTCATGTTTCTCAAGGAGGCGCCTAACTTCCCGCACAATCACGATTGGTACACATGGAATGCGCAGACCAATGCGCAGAGCGGCCCGCTGGCAGGCGTGCCCGCGCCAAACCCGGTTTATGGCGCGGTATCGTCAGCTCCAAATAGCACCTACGGGCTAGTGATGACATTGGCCTGTTATACGTCATGCCGACTCTTGATTTATAAAGACGGCAATGTCGTGCAGGACACAACTCCTCCGACACAGCCGCAAAACGTCGTCGCCACCGTGGTCAGCTCAAGCCAAATCAACTTGACCTGGAACGCTTCGACGGACACCGGCGGGAGCGGGGTCAACCACTACGACGTGTCGCGCTGTAGCGGGAACGGGTGCGCCAACTTTGCTGGTATCGCCACACCCGTGAGCAACAGCTACAACGACACTGGGCTGTCCGCGAGCACCTTCTACACTTACTGCGTCAGGGCCACGGACAATGCGGGGAACCCCTCGGCTTTTAATTGCGCGGCCCAGGTGCAGACACAGGCAGGCAGCGGCGGCATTACACCAGAACAAGACTTTGCCAATCGTTGCAATGCGCCAGGAGTAGTAAAGTGTTGGGGCTTCGACAATGCGGCTACCGACATGGTTTTAGGCACGCAAATATTCGCCGGACAAAGCCCCGGCGGTACTACCCCGTCGCAGGACTCGGTTATAAAAACCTCCGGCTCATCGATAAAATTTTTCTTGCCTGCTTCGGCGCTCAACACGCCATGCGGATCGGGCGGATGTAAGCCCGACATCGGCGGGCGGTGGGAACCTCAAGGGAACGTATTAGGCGCGTTCAATGGCACATCGTTCGGTCCAGGCTCAACCTTCTATACGCAATTTAGAATGCGTGTTTCTTCTTCTCATATTACCAATACTTATCAGACAGAGAACGGCGGCATCGGTTCAACCGCGTGGAAATTTTATGAATTGCTTTATAACGCGAGCCAGTTCGGAAATTTTGGTTTGGTATGGGGTACGAAGCCGAACGGTGGGACCACCATAGCGCCTGCTGGTTACATGGGCGCGTCCGCTATCATTATTGGGAGCTATTCTGACATCGGCGGCAGCAGCCCGACCGAATTTTGTCTAGGGAACGGCTACCAGCCCTATTGTCTCAACCCCGGAGATTCGGGTGCCGACCCACGAAGCCCTTACTACTCTATTCAACAAAAAGAAGATGGGACTAAGTGCGATTATGGGGAGTGGTTTAGCGGAGGCCATCCTGATTGTTTTTATATAGCCGGTGACACTTGGTACACGTTCAAGTTCAAAGTCACCTACGGCACCGCACATGGTTTCGATTCTCGGATCGAGGGCTGGTACGCACTCGAAGGCGCAACGCAGTGGACGCGCTTTCTCAACACCTTACCGACTTTTCCTTTAGCGGGGGTACCGACCAATCCGATGAACGGCACGGTTCTCAATACCGCTAATTTCTCGACTTATATGACAAATCTTAATTCCTGCGTGACGCCATGCGCTGACGCGGCCATGTGGATAGATGAGTTTATTATTTCGACGGCGGACATCGCCATACCAGGAGGTAGCGCTGCTTCTGTACCAGCTTCCAGCGTGAGACTCACCAGGAGAGGTTCGTAGATGGCAGTCGCCCACGTAGCCGACAGCAACACCGTTGTTGATACGACCGGTGGAGCGCCGCAGTCTACCACTGTCACTCTCACCGTAGCTGGTGGGCACAGCAACAATTTACTCATAGCAGTAGTCGTGTGGGTCGGAAGCGGAACCGTATCGAGCGTGGTCTGGGACGTTGCGAATGCAGGTGGGCAAGCCTTCACCTCTGTCGGAACGAAGATCACGTCCGGTCCCTTGAACATAGAGATGTTCCGGCTGGTCAATCCGACAGCAGGGACGAGCAAGCTTGTTACAGCCACGCTGAGTCAGACCGAAAGCATGATCGCGATGACGGCCTCTCACTTCGACGGGGTGGATCAGACGACCCCAATCAGGGCAGGCAGCTATATCAACACAGGTAGTGCAGCGTCCTCTCCAGTGAGCTTAAACATCACGAGCCAGACTGACGATATGACTGTCAGCGGCTTTATGTCGGACGGTTTCCAAAACAACCCTACAACCAACAAAACCCTGATCGGCGCGAGCTTCAGCGGAAGTGTAGGAGCGGCAATAGGCGCGGACTACGCGGCCGGGGCCGCGACAAACACTCACACCTGGACAGAGGCGGGTAGCCTAGCTGATTTGAAAGTGCTGGGAGCTTCCCTGGCTGCCGCCACCGTAGCGTTTCCAACCACGTCTGTAATCGACGCGTTCACTCGCGCCAATGAGAACCCGCTTTTCGGCAACTGGACCAATGCTGGAGCGGGGGTGGATCAACTCAAGCTGGTGTCCAACCAGGTGGTGCCCTCCACGGCGGGGACGTACAACTCAAGCACATGGGTGAACTCTTTCGGTCCGGACTTCGAGTTCTATGTCGATGTGGTGACGGCGCCGGGAACTAACGGGACCTATTTGGCCATTGAGTGTGCGGTGGTGCGCGAGGATTTCGACGCCACAGCCGATGGGTTCCAGGTGCAGTCCCGCAACATCAGCGGGACACACACCATGCGGCTCTACAGTATCGCCAACGGCAGCTACACCCAGCTAGGCTCGGACACCTCGGTGGGCGGAACCCCGCAGGCCATCGGCATCAGCCGCAGCGGAACCACGGTCAAAGCCTTCGTCAAGGTGGGCGGTTCGTGGGCGGAAAAGATATCGGTGACCGACTCTAACTACCAGGTCCCCCTCTATCCTGCTCTGGTAACCGGGGCCGCCGACGATGCGGTTCTCGACAACTTCGGCGGCGGCACAGTGGGAGCGGGTCCGGCAGGATGGGGGCGCTTGTTCGGGGCCGATATACACAGGCTAGTGCAGCGGGTGAACTGAGAGGACAAACCAAATGAGCGTTCAAGATATAGCCCTTGGCGAGATATACGACGCCAAATTCTGCACCGTGAACACCTCCGGCGTTCCGACTACCCTGTCGGGGTCACCGGCTGTGGCGGCCTACCCCGACAACGGCACCACAGAGATCACGGCGGGCGTTACTTTGACGGTGGACTTCGACAGCAGGACGGGCCTCAATAACGTCCACGTCGTCGCCACGGAGGCTAACGGCTATGCCCCTAATGTGAAGTACATTCTGGTCGTCACAGCCGGAACAGTCGGTGGTAGCAGCGTGGTGGGTTACGTGGTGGGTGAGTTCACGATCCAGAACAAGATAAGCGGCATCGTGGACTTCGTGGTCGGGTCGGGCAGCACGTCGGGGAGCATCGTCACGTCGGCCTGTACTCCCAATGCAGGAGCGACCGACAGCTTCAAGGGACGCATCGTCATATTCGACAGGAACACGACCACTGCAGCTCTGAGAGGGCAAGCGACCGACATAACGGCAAACACGAGCGGAGCGACGCCTACGGTCACAGTGACTGCATTGACTACCGCGCCGGCTAGCGGCGACAGGGGGCGAATTTACTGATGACCACGGAAGCCTGGATAAGGACCTATCCGCCCACGGTAGGGATAGGCAAGGGTAACCCCGAGGCGGAGAAGTACGGCAAGCTTTGGGCTACGCCCGAGTACAGGGCAGTGTCCCCGGGCGAGGAGATCGTCCCCATCTTTATGAACGTGGCCAAGCCTAAGGTGGGGTCAGAGATCATCGACTTCGGCTGCGGCACGGGCAGGGCGTCGATGGCCTTCGCCAAGCACGGGCTCAACGTCAAGATGGTGGACTTCGTGGCCAACTGCCTGGATGACATTGTGAGGGATAAGCTGGGGAACAGATTCGTTAAGCTTGACCTCGAGAAGCCGCTGCCCATCGCCGCCGAGTACGGGTACTGCGTGGACACGATGGAGCACATCCCGCCCGACAAGGTAGATACGGTCCTCAACAATATCCTTCTGGCGGCCAAGCACGTTTTCTTTGCCATCCCCAACGGTCCAGATATCTTGGGACGGATGATCGACGAGCAGTTGCACCTAACGCAACACGACTTCCAGTGGTGGAAGCAGAAGTTTGTGGACCGGGAATGCAAGATAGATTGGTCGGACGAGCACGCCAATACCTCGCTGTTCTATGTCTCTGCGTGGCAGGACGGCCAGGACATCGTCGAGCGCGGGGAGCTGAACGAAGCGGAGGACAAGATACGGGAGAACGTCAAGGCCAACTGCTTCGCGGGCTGGGAGCAAGTCAAGCCGCACCAGACCAGCGACGGCGTCACGGTGATGATTCTCGGCGGCGGTCCGTCCCTCAATGACTACGTGGAGGAGATCAAGAAGAACCGGGCTGACGGGATGAAAGTCGTCACCCTTAACGGTGCATATAACTGGGCGGCGCAACACGGGAT
>Ga0207428_10000427_pt1 | contig 52031 bp, 39 predicted proteins | sample RhiMethybrSRZTD1_FD_187600 | JGI IMG/M metagenome (GOLD analysis project Ga0207428, IMG submission 187600) | Populus rhizosphere microbial communities from Tennessee, USA - Rhizosphere MetaG P. TD hybrid SRZTD1 (SPAdes) (version 3) | ecosystem: Host-associated > Plants > Roots > Rhizosphere >...
GATCCCCGATGGCGTGATGAAGGCGGGCAACACGTCCCTGTCGTGGGACACCGGCAAGGCCGTGCTGACCTTCCCGATCCCCGGCGTGCAGGGCGCCACCGGCGTCGCCACGCTCGACGCGAAGTACATGGTCGAGAAGGTCGTGGTCACCCAGGGCCAGACCACGACCGAGTTCACGTACACCAACTATCAGGACTGGAACAACGCGCTGAACAAGATCGAGGTGTTCTACGCGGGCAAGCTGATCGAGCGGAAGAACGGCGCCGTGGTCCGCGACCTCACGACGAGCGAGACCGAGACCGGCAATGTGTATGTCGTCGCGCCCGTGCCGGCAAGCGTGCAGAAAGCGATGAACGTCACGGCGAAGGCGCCCACGATCGTCTGGGCGAAGAACGAGCCGATGGCGAACAGAACGGCGCCCACGCCGCGGATGGGCGCTCATCCTGACCTCACGGGCGTCTGGGCCTCGAACGATTGGATCGGCAACTACGGCAGCCGGCGATGCGGTCCGACGCAGGAGAAGCCCTGCACCCGACAGACCAATCAGACCGAGGACTTCGAGCTCTACTCGCCCTCGCGCTTCGGTATGTTGACTCGTCCCCTGTACAAACCGGAGCACTGGGACAAAGTTCAGCAGCTGGACATGTGGACGAACAAGTACGACCCGGTGATGACGTGCCAGCCGCTTGGGCTTCCGCGTCAGGGACCGCCGCGGCGCATCTACCAGACGGAGAATGACGTCACGTTCCTCTACGGCCAATACGCCGATGCGGGTGGTGGACTCGCGGAATTTCGCGTGATCCCGATTGACGGCCGCCAGCACGGCCCGGATACCAAGTACGCCAACAAGTACTACGGCGACACGGTGGGACGCTGGGAGGGCGATACGCTCGTGCTCGACTCTATCGGCTTCGTCGACACGACGTGGATCGGACGCGGCGGGTTCTTCCATACCGACGAGATGCACATCGTCGAGAAGTTGAAGCGTGAGGGTGATGCCATCCTCTACGACCTGACGCTCGAGGACCCGGAGGTGCTGGTCGAGCCATTGGTGTTCCCGACGCGAGTGCTTCGGCGCAACGCGGCCGCGAACGCGGGTCTCATCGCGGAACGCGGCAACTGCGAGACGGCCTTCGAAACCGACGCGGCCGCCTCACAGATTCGGCACTAGCCGTACGTGGGGTCCGCCTTTAGGCGGACCCTGGTGGCGAAAGAGGAATCAGCGCCTATGAGTTTTTCGGCTCATTCATTCAACGTACCCTTGCGAGCGACGCTGAAGATGTTGGCTTTCGTCTTCTCATTGTTTGCTGCAACCTTTTCTGCATCCGCCGGCTACGGCTTGCTCAAAATGCTTCTTCAGGCCGTGAATCGCGGCGCGAATATCGGGATAGCTGAGTTTTCTACACATGGCGGACTGACGATCGCCTTCTTTGTACTCGCCGTGCTAAGCGCCTATGCAGCAAAGAGGTGCTATTGGTAGCGATCGATTCGACTCGAGTCAACATGATGCGTTGAAGGGTTCGGTACCTCTCGGAGTCAACTCCCAATTCCCAACTCCCAACCCCCAATCAACCCACGAGGAGAATGTTTGGGAGTCGAGAGTCGGAGGTGGGAGTTTGATCCGTTTTGCGTCGTGCTAGAACATGACCTTGACGGCCAACTGCACCTGGCGCGGATCCCCGACGCCTGTTCGCAGGAAGCCGTCGAAGTTGAACAGCGCCGGTGACGACAGCGGATTGATGTTGTTGTCGTTGTTGAAGGTGTTGAACATCTCGAACGTCGGAATCACCTGAGCGCCCCTGCCGACCTGGAACGGCCGCGACACGCGCCAATCGAGGCTGAAGTACTCGGTGTCTTTACGCTCGCTGTTGCGCCCGCGATCGACGCCGTTCTGCACACGCGGCGACGGTGTGAAGGGCTGCGCGGTCCGCCCCTGCGTCCGGACGTCCAGCTTCAGCGCCGACGGCAGCTCGAAATAGCCGAACACGTTGACCTTGTGGCGGATGTCCCGATCCGAGTAGGCGTAGTCGCGTGACAGGTCGAAGAAGTTGAAGCTGCGATCCAGGAACGGATCGCGCTCGTTCGAGTCGTCGTCCTTGTCCCGCGACAGCACGTAGTTGGCCTCGAGCTGGTAGCCACGCGAGAAGCGTTTGCGAGCGCCGAATGTCACGCCGCTGTAGTCGGACCGTCCGAGACTCGTCGTCACCATGACCTCTCCGAGCTGGGGACCGAACGGCGTGCCCGAATAGGTGTAGACGTTGCCGGTGCCCGGTCCCTGATCGCAGCACACCGGACCGGAGCGGTTGTAATTGAGGAACCGCGTCAGGTCACGCCCGCGGGCGTGGGTGAAGTCGACGTATCCCGACACGTCGCGGACGAGCTCGCGCTCATAACCGACGTTGAAGCTATAGACACGCGGATTCGAGTAGTCCTTGTCGAACACTCGCACGCCCGAGAACAGCGGGAAAGACCCCGCCGGCAGCGGTGTCGGCGTCACGAGTCCCGGCCACGTCGGTCCCACGCCACCGAACTGCCGCAGGTTGTCACTGCTGACGAAGATCGTCTGCTGCTGGATACCGTTGGTCGTGACGGAGCCGACTTGACTCAGCATGTTCTGGCGCGCGTAGTAAACGCCGAAGCTGGCCCGAACGACCGATCGCCCGTTGCTTTCGACGTCCCACGTTGCGCCGACGCGCGGCTGGAACATCGCCCACTGACTGGGAATGGTGCCGTCAGAAGGAAAGCGAGGGTCGGTCAGGAAAGCGGCGAACGCGGTGGTGCTCGGATCGACGGTCTCGGGCATGCGCTGCGCGTCCCAGCGCACGCCGTAGTGGAGCGTCAGATTCGGGATGACCTGCCACTGGTCCTGCACGAACAGCGAGTACTCGTCGTTGCTGATCGTTGATGCACCGGCGGCGTCGGTCGCGAGGCCGGTCCGGCCTGCGCCCTGGAGGTACAGGAACAGCGGACCGCCTGTGGTCGTGGTGCCGGCCGGGCACGAGGCGGGCAGCGTGACATAGGAACCGTTGGAGCATCCGATGGCATTCGGTCCGAAGCCGCCCGGGGCCGGAGGCGACGCGTAGCGCAGGAAACCGGTCACGCTGTCGAAGATGTATCGGCCGGTGAAGAAGCCGCGAAACACCTGATCGTTGAGCGTGTGCATCCACTCGCCGCCGACTTTGACGGTGTGCTCCCGCCACACCAGAGACAGGTTGTCTTTGAATTGCGTGCGCCACAAGAGCTCATCGACGTTCGGCTGCAGGAAAAACGGATTGCCGAACCGGAAGGTTGGGACGAATCCCATACCCGTGTCCGCAAGGAGCGCCGACGGGCTCGCCGTCCGCGGCCGGCTCTCGCGCGAGTAGGTGGCATGCAGTTCGTTCAGCATGTTGCTGGCGAGCGTGGTGAACAGGTTGCCGTTGAGCAGGTTGATGCGTGCGGGGTCGCCTTCGATGCCGTTGGCGGACGTGCCGTAGGTCGCCACATCGAACGTCTCGTTCTCCTTGCGCGAGTGATTGAAGTTGTACGAGATCGACAGACGATTGGCCGCGCTGAGATTCCAGTCGCCTTTCAGGAGCAGAGCCGCCGTCTTGATGGGATGCTGCAGCGGCTGTGATTCGTCCTGGCCCAGCCGAGTCTGAAAGAAGTTGAGGAGCGCGAGTCGCTGGCAGTCGCCCGATCCGTTGATCAGCGCCTCGTTCTGCGCCAGCGTCGGCGCCGCGACCGGACAAGGCGTGCCGATCGCGCTGCTCAGATTCGGCCGCTGGAAGTCACCGGTGATCCCCTCGATCGCGGCGAAGAAGAATGCGTTGTTCCGTCGAAGCGGACCGCCGATGGTGCCGCCGAACTGCTCGCGGTGGAAGTCTTCGAGCTCGGTGCCGTCGGAGAGGTCGCCGGTCAGCGCTTTCAAGCGCTGAAAATGGAAGACGGTACCGTGCGCGTTGTTGGTCCCTGACTTGGTGATCACGTTCACCACGCCGCCGGCGGTGCGGCCGTACTCCGCAGGCGCGCCGCTCGCAATCACCTGGAACTCCTTCACGGCATCGAGCGTGATGTCGATCGGCGCGCGCTGCCCGCCAACCTGCTCGCCGAAGAAGCCGTTGTTGAAGTCGCCGCCGTCCAGACTGATGTTGTTGAAGATGCCGCGTTGGCCCGCAAAGGTGATCTCGTCGCCGTCGGGTCCCTGCACGACGCTCACGCCCGGCGTCAGCGTCAACAGGTCCTCGAACTTGCGTCCGAGGATGGGTGTGCCGGCGATCGTCGTTTCGTTCAAGGTGCTGGCCACCGCGGCTCGTGTGGTCTCGACGACCGGCGTTCCCGTAACCGTCACGATCTCGGCCACGGTCGAGACCGTCAATTGCGGCGTCAGGTTCACCGCCTGCCCGACTGTCAGCACGACGTCGTCCTGAACGATCGTCCTGAAGCCCGCGATCGTGAAGGTCACCTTGTATCGGCCGGGCGGCAGCTGCAGGAACACGAAGCGCCCGTCGGGGCCTGTGACGCGGGTCTGCGTCAGGTTCGTCTCGCTTTGGATAGCTTCGACCATGACACCGGGCACCACGGCGCCCGTGGCATCGCGAACAAGACCTTGAATAACTCCCGTTGTAATCTGGGTTTGCGCCGTCGCGAACGTTGCCATCGTCACGAGCAGGGCAACAGCCGCACCGAGCCACAGGAATACACGCATCGAGACCTCCGCTTCGCGACACGAGTGAAGCCGACGACGACTAGCCCGGCGCCACACGGCCGACGCAGATGAACGGGTTAGAGTGGTCCGGACTCGTCAGAGTCTCGCGCGATTCGGCAGTGTTGTCGAGAGTCTCCCGAAAAGGTCGACAAGCGCGGACGGCCTGCCTTTCGACGCAATGCCAGATCGAGAACGCCAATGACTGAAGCCGAATGGCTGGCCTGTACCGACCCGCAGCCGATGCTCGAGTTCCTCCGGCGCGCGGCGAGCGATCGCAAGGTGAGGCTCTTCGCGGTGGCCTGCTGTCGGAGGGTGTGGTCCAGCCTCGAACACGAGGAGTTTCGCGAAGCGGTACGGAAGGCGGAGCTGTTCGCAGACGGCGTCGTCGATAGCGACGTGATGTTCCAGGCCTATGAGAAGGCGCACGCGATCTTCGTCAAACTGCAGGGTAAGGACAACGGCCCCGGTGCTGCGTTGACGGCCTCCGGCTTCCCCAGCCCTCCGAAGTCCGTTCTGCAGCGGATCGCCGACGCCCTTGACGATCCATGGTGGGAAGACGAGTTCGACAAGGGCGATCCTCTCGCTCCCGCCCTCGTCACGGCGAGGCACGCGGCACGAGCTGCCGCGGATCTTCAGGGCCAGAGGCATGTTCTCGATGCCCCCGCCACGATTGCCGAGCACCGGGCGCAGACTGCGCTCGTGCATTGCCTTTTCGGAAACCCGTTCCGCCCGCGACCGGTGTGCGCCGCTTGGCTCACCCGCGAAGTGAGGGGCCTCGCCGATGCCATCTATGCGGAGCGCAGTTTCGACCGCATGCCCTTCCTGGCCGATGCCCTCGAAGTCTCGGGTTGCACGAACGCCGACCTAATCGAGCATTGCCGCTCGGGTCAGGAGCACGCTCGCGGCTGCTGGGTCGTGGATGTGCTGCTGGACAAGGGCTAAGCGGCCATTTCGATTTGACAACTTTGGCAGTGCAGCATGAATGTCGATACGCTACTCGACTGCCTGATCGGCAATCGTGAGCCCGCGATCGATGATTTCGAATCCCTCGCGCAACTCCGCTTCCGTGATGGAGAGCGGCGGGTTGGTGAAGAAGTAGTTCCAGCGGACGAATGTGAAGAGCCCTTCCTGGCGAAAGAACGCGCCGAGCGCCGTCATCTCGGGCGACGTGCCGTTGAAGGGTGCCATCGGCGCTCGCGTCGTTCGGTTCTTCACCAGCTCGATGACGCCGAACAGCCCGATCGATCGGACGGCACCAACCGACGGATGGCGCGCGGCGAGATCGGCCAGCAGGTTCGCCATCAACGTCCCGGTGCGGGCCGCGCGCGCGATCAGGTCGTCCTCCTCGTAGACGGCGAGCGTGGCCAGCGCCGTCGCGCAGGCGAGCGGATGGCTGCTATAGGTGAGCCCTCCCGGAAACGGCTTGTCCTTGAACGTGTCGGCGATCGCCTGGCGGATGCCGACGGCCCCGAGCGGCACGTAGGCGCTCGTCAGTCCCTTCGCCATCGTGATTATGTCGGGCACGACGCCCCAGTGCTCGATCGCAAACCATCGGCCGGTCCGGCCGAACCCGCTCATCACCTCGTCGGCGATCATGAGGATGCCGTACTTGTCGCACAGCGCCCGCACCCCCTGCATGTAGCCGTCCGGCGGAATGAGGACGCCGTTGGTGCCGGTCACCGACTCGAGGATGAACGCGGCGATCGTGTGCGGGCCTTCGAGCTGGATCACTTCTTCGAGATAGCGCAGCGAGCTCTCAGCCGACTCCCATCCGCGCTCGATCCCGTGATACGGGTCCAGAACGTGGATGATTCCAGGCAATGCGGCCTGGCTCCACCGTCTGGGATCCCCTGTCGCGCCGATGGCCGCTGCAGTGCCGCCGTGATACGAGCGGTACCGAGCCAGAATTTTCTGTCGGTTGGTGTAGGCGCGCGCGATCTTGAACGCGTTCTCGTTGGCTTCGGCACCGCCGTTGGTGAAAAAGAAGACGTCGATGTCGCCCGGGGTCAGCGAGGCGAGCTTCGCGCCGAGCCGCGCGCGAGGTTCGGTCGCCATGGCCGGCGTCACGTAGGTGACGAGCTCGGCTTGATCCTGAATCGCTTTCACGACTCGCGGATCGCTGTGGCCGATGTTCACGCACATCAGCTGACTGTTGAAGTCGATGAACCGCTTGCCCTCGGGCGTCCAGAAGTACACGCCCTTCGCGCGCGCCACCGGGATCGGATCGACCGCTCCCTGGACGGCCCATTCGAAGATCGTGTGCTTCTTGGTGAGCGCGACGATTTCGGCGCCGGTCATCGCGGGCTTCGCTTCAGGAAGGATCCGGCGCCGACACGCCCGGTGAACGTCCCACCATCGACGATCACGCGTCCGCGCGAGACCACCGTGTCAGTGGCGCCAGTGACCTCTCGTCCCTCGTACGGGTTGTAGTCGACCTTCATGTGCAGCGTCCGTGCGGATAGCGTGATCTTCTTTTCGGGATCGAACACGACGATGTCGGCATCCGAACCTGGTGCGATCGTCCCTTTACGCGGAAACAAACCAAAGATCTTGGCCGGCGATGTCGACGTGAGCTCGACGAAGCGGTTGAGTGAAATCCGTCCGCTGCGGACGCCGCCGTCATAGACCAGACTCATGCGCGTCTCGATGCCGGGCGCGCCGTTGGGAATCTTCGAGAAGTCGCCCTCGCCAAGTGTCTTCTGCTCCTTCATGCAGAACGGACAGTGGTCGGTCGAGATCGCCTGCAGATCGTTGAACGCGAGCCCGCGCCACAGGCGGTCCTGCGTCGCCTTGGCGCGCAGCGGCGGGCTCATCACGTATTTCGCGCCCTCGAAGCCCGGCTCCTCATAGTTATCGTACGAGAGAAACAGATACTGCGGGCACGTCTCGGCGTAGGCCGGCAATCCGCGATCGCGCGCCTCTGTCACCATCTCGAGCGCCTCGGTGGCCGAGAGGTGCACGATATAGATCGGCACATCGGCCATTTCCGCAAGCGCGATCGCTCGATGCGTCGCCTCGCCTTCGGCGCGTGCTGGCCGCGTGAGCGCGTGGTACTTCGGCGCCGTCTTCCCCTCGGCGAGGGCGCGCTTCACCAGCACGTCGATCACCCCGCCGTTCTCGGCGTGCATGCAGATCGTGCCGCCGTTCTTCCCGGTCCGCAGCAGCGCCCGGAAGATGGTGGCATCGTCCAACATGAACACGCCTGGATAGGCCATGAACAGCTTGAACGAGGTCACGCCCTGGCGAACGAGCGCGTCCATCTCCTGCTCGACCTGGTCGGACAGCTCCGTGATGATCATGTGGAAGCCGTAGTCGATCGCGGCCTTGCCGTCGGCCTTCTTCATCCACGTGTCCCACGCGTGATGCAGCGTCTGACCTTTGTACTGAATCGCGAAGTCGACGACCGTCGTGGTCCCGCCGTGGGCAGCGGCCACCGTACCGGACTCGAAATCATCAGCGGACGTCGTTCCGCCGAAGGGCATGTCGAGATGCGTATGCACGTCGATGCCGCCCGGAAAGACGTACTTGCCCGTGGCGTCGATCGTGCGATCCGCGGCCATCGTGAGCGACGTGCCAATCGCGGCGATCTGCTCGCCGTCGATGAACACGTCGCCGCGATACTGATCGGTGGCGGTGACGACGGTGCCGTTCGTGATGAGCAGCGTCATGGGAGCTGCTCCGACATCGCGTTGTAGGTTTCAGGCCGACGGTCTCGATAGAACTGCCACACGCGTCGCACGTCTTCGATGATGTCGAGATCCATTTCGGCGACGACGAGCTCGGTCTTGTCCTCGGAGCCGACCGCCAGAAAGTTGCCGCGCGGATCGACGAAGTACGACGAGCCGTAGAAGCGGCCGATGTTCCACGGCGCCTCGGTTCCGACACGGTTGCTGCACGCCATGAAGTAGCCGTTGGCGACCGCGTGCGCAGGCTGTTCCAGCTTCCAGAGATACTGCGAGAGTCCAGCGACGGTCGCCGAAGGATTGAACACGATCTCGGCGCCATTGAGTCCCAGCAGCCGCGCCCCCTCCGGGAAATGACGGTCGTAGCAGATGTACACGCCGATCGTCGCGAACCGGGTCTTGAAGACGGGATACCCGAGATTGCCCGGCTTGAAGAAGTACTTCTCCCAGAACCCGGATGTGTGCGGGATGTGATTTTTGCGGTACTTGCCGAGATAGGTGCCGTCGGCATCGTAGACCGCGGCGGTGTTGTAGTAGACCCCGGCCTGTTCTCGTTCGTAGACCGGCACGATAACAGCCATACCATGCCTGCTCGCATGCCGGGCGATGAGCTCGGTGGTGGGGCCCGGCACCGATTCGGCGATGTCGTACCAATGAGAATCCTGGGACGGGCAGAAGTAGGGCCCGTTGAAGACCTCTTGCAGGCCGAGGATCTGCACGCCGCGCCGGCCGGCTTCATCGATGAGCGGGAGATGCACGTCGATGGCCGCTTGCCGGACCTTTTCGATCGGCTGGGACGGATCAGTCAGCGGCGCCGACGCCTGGATGAGGCCGCCGATGACGCGTCTAGACATAGGGATTCTCCTGAGGGTACGTGCCGCGATTGATTCTGGAGGCGCGGAACCGGCTCAATTATAGTTAGCGAAAGGGGTTCTTCGAGGGCTGAGCATGGCAACAGATTTAAAGGTTTCGTTCACGGGCCTGCGGTTCCAGAACCCATTCCTGCTGGCGTCCGCGCCGCCGACCGAGTCCGAGAACAACATTCTTCGGGCCTTTGATGCGGGATGGGGCGGGGTCGTCACGAAGACGATTGGTCTGCATCCGGTGATCAATGTCGCCGGACCGAAGACCGGGTTCTTCCGCGCCACGTCCGATTCGACCTGCCTCTCGATGAAGAAACGGCCGGGGGCCGCGCTGCTCTCGTCGTGGAACTGGGAGCTCATTTCCGACAAGACGCTCGACTGGTGGGTCCCTCGCATCGGCCGGATCAAGAAGGCCCATCCGACTCGCGTGCTCGTGGCCTCGATCATGGCTGGCTCAGGCAGCGATGCCGAACTGGCGCACTGGCAGACGCTCGCAAAGGCGTGCCAGAACGAGGGCGCGGACGCGCTCGAGTTGAACCTGTCGTGCCCGCACATGGATCGTCCGGACATGGGCTCGAACATCGGCAAGGACCCCGAGCTCATCTCGGTCGTCTGCCGTGCCGTGAAGGAAGTGGCACGCGTGCCGGTATGGGCGAAGCTCACGCCGTCCACGACCGACGTCGTCGTCGAGGCCCGCGGCGCGTTTCTCGGCGGCGCCGACGCCATCTCGTCGTCCAACACGTTTCCGTCGCTGCCCCTGGTCGATCCCCAGACGCTGGAGTTCGAGATGAACGTCGACGGCTTCGTTTCGAGCGGCGGCCTTGGCGGTCCCGCCATCCTGCCGCTCTCGCTGGCCAAGATGGCGCAGCTCACCCAGGCGTTCCCTGACAAGGCCTTCTCTGGGATCGGCGGCGTGGCGGAGTTCGCTCACGCCTTGAACTACTTCCTGCTCGGATGCGGCACCGTTCAAGTCTGCACCGCGGCCATGCTCGATCACGCCGTCGGGCCAAACGTGATCAAGCGTCTGCTCTCGGGCATGGCCGAGACGATGGATCGGTACGGATGGAACACTCTGGACGACTTCGTCGGTCTGCGCCGCGCGCGTATCGTGGCCCACTCGAAGATTCGCCGGCCGGACGGTGAGACGTATCGCGGCGGTTACGAGGCCGAAGGATACGCGGCCGCTGAAACACCGGCAGGGCGCGTCGAAGGCTGAAGGAGTGCCGGGCCAGGGGCAGGATTTCGTCGAGCTGACCGAAGACGTCTCCGCGAGTCCACTCTGGAATCCTGATCTCGCGCCGACGCCGCTGGCGCGGCGCACCTGGTCCACCTATCACATCGCCGCGCTGTGGATCGGCATGAGCGTGGTGATCACCACGTATACCCTGGCCTCGGGCCTCATGCAGCAGGGCATGACGTGGTGGCAGGCGATGATCACCATCCTGCTCGGCAACTCGATCGTCCTGCTGCCGATGATTCTCAACGCGCACGCCGGTACGAAGTACGGCGTGTCGTTCCCCGTGCTGTGCCGCGCCAGCTTCGGCGTCAAAGGCGCGAACGTTCCGGCCATCCTGCGCGCGCTCGTCGCGTGCGGCTGGTTCGGCATTCAAACGTGGATCGGCGGTCTGGCGCTGCACGCGTTGATGATGGCGGCGTGGCCGGCCTGGACGATGGTTCCCGGCAACATCTGGATCGCGTTTGCCGCGTTCTGGATCGTGCAGGTCGCCATCATCGTCAAGGGACTCGACGGCATCAAGAAACTGGAAGGGTGGTCGGCGCCGCTGCTGCTCGGCGGTGGAGCGCTGCTGCTGGCATGGGCGGCGTACCGAGGCGGCGGCCTCGGTCGGATCCTGAGCGAGTCCACGCGGCTGCAGACGACGCACGTGCCGTTCTGGCAGCTGTTTCCCGCGGGGCTCACGGCCAACGTCGGCTACTGGGCGACGCTCAGCCTCAACATTCCGGATTTCACTCGTTACGCGCGCAGCCAACGATCGCAGGCGCTCGGTCAGGCGCTGGGTTTGCCCGCCACGATGACGGCCTTCGCCTTCATTGGCGTGGCGGTCACGAGCGCCACGATCGTGGTGTTCGGCGAAGCGATCTGGGATCCGGTCGCCGTGATCGCGCGCATCGGCAGCGTGCCGGTGATCGTCTTCGGCGCGCTGGTCGTCATGCTGGCGCAGCTCACGACCAACATGGCGGCGAACGTCGTGTCGCCCGCCAACGATTTCTCGAGTCTGGCGCCGCGCCGCATCAGCTATGTCACAGGAGGGCTCATCACTGCCGTGATCGGCATACTGATGATGCCGTGGAAGCTGTACGCCGATGCGGCCGCCTACATCTTCACGTGGCTCATTGGCTACTCGAGCCTGATGGGCGCGATCGGCGGCGTGTTGATCGCCGACTACTGGTTGCTGCGCCGACGCCAGTTGTCGCCAGCCGACCTGTTCAAGATGGACGGCTGCTATCGTTACAGCGGCGGCGTCAACTATCGCGCGATGTGGGCCCTGGCGCTGGGCGTCCTTCCTGTCGTTCCTGGGTTCCTGCGAGCCGCGCTCACTCCGGGCGGGCAGGTGCCGAATCCGAATCTGCTGGATTCGCTGTACACCTACGCCTGGTTCGTCACGTTCGGTCTGAGCCTCGCGATCTATCTCGCCCTGAGCCGATCGCAGTCGCCCGCGAACGTCGGGCGAGAACTCGCGGTCGAGCGCCTCCGGTAGATCCGCGGACGACATGACGCCTCAATTCGCCGGTCTCCTGCTCCGAGTGTCCGCGCCCGACGCGCTCGGCTTCACTGCTGCCGCCGATTCGCGGCGATTGTCCGTGGGCGGAGTCGAGTTCGAGCTCGAGCCGTTGTTCCCCCGCGCGGAGGGCGACGCGTTCGCGGCTACCGCCGCGGACGTTCGGCCGGTGTGGCTTCGTGCGAAGGCGCCGGACACTGCTCTCGCGGGCGCGAACCCGTGGGATCTGATTCACGACGCGGTCAGCGCGACGGCTCCCTTCGCCGCTGCTGCTGGTGTCGACTTCGTGGAGCCAGACCTCGTGCAGTCCTGGCCCTTCGTCCATACGCCGAGTGCCGCGTGCCAGTTCGACGACCAGGAAGCAAAGAACGGCAAGATTCCGGTCGGTCGCGAGTTCGCCTGGCACTTGTCGGCCGAATACTCAGGCCTGGTGCTCGCGCGGCAGGCCATTGGCGTTCCGGGGGACGGCGATCGCGTGCGGATCGCACACCTCGACACCGGCTACTCGGAGCACGACTCGAAACCTCTTCACCTGCGGCTCGATCTGCAACGCAACTTCGTCGACGACCGTCCGCCAGACAATGCCGAGGATCCCTTCGTCACCGGCCCCGCACTGAATCCCGGACATGGCATTGGCACGCTCGGCATCCTCGCCGGCGGACGCTTCGCATTCAGGAACACCAAGTACTCGTTCGACGATTTTCTTGGTGGTGCTCCTCATGCTGATGTCGTCCCGGTGCGAGTGGCGAAGAGTGTGATTCAGCTCTACACGAGCAGCATCGCGCGTGGGATTGATTACGCGGCGTCGTTGCGAACGACGGCCGGTGCCCCGATCCACGTGCTCTCGATGAGCCTCGGCGGATTGCCGTCGCAGGCGTGGGCCGATGCGGTCAACCGTGCCTACGATGCCGGGGTCGTGCTCGTGACCGCGGCCGGCAATCACTTCTCGGCAGGATTCGTCGGCGCGCTCGGCCGCTCGATCGTGTACCCGGCTCGATTCGGACGCGTGATCGCCGCGTGCGGCGTGATGGCCAATTTCCGTTCGTATCACGGGCTGCCGTTCGGCACGATGCAGGGGAACTGGGGGCCGCGAAGCAAGATGGGCACTGCGATGGCGGCCTTCACGCCCAACATCCCGTGGGCCCAGTGGGGCTGCCGGCATGTGGTCGACATGGATGGGCGTGGGACGTCGGCGGCCACGCCCCAGATTGCGGCGGCAGCCGCGCTGTACATCCAGAAACATCGATCCGAGCTCGAGACGTACGCGGAACCGTGGATGGCCGTCGAGGCTGTCCGTCACGCGCTGTTCTCCACGGCCGACCAGAACGCGTCCGGGGTTTCAGAACAAGAGGTCGGCAATGGCGCGTTGCGCGCCAATGATGCGCTCGGCGTGCAGCCGCTGCCGGCCGCGGACCTCGTCAAGACGAAGGAGGACTCGGCGCGCTTTGGACTGATGAAGGTCCTGTTCGGCGGGCTCGGCTTCGGCATCGAGGGAGAGGATCCGCGAATCGGCGAGCTGCTTGCGCAGGAGGCCTCTCAGGTCTTCATGCGAGGCGAAGGCCTCGATCAGCCGAATCCGTTCGAGATCGCCATTCCTGATCCGGATGCGCCGGACATTCCGCTGGCGCAGCAGAAGACGTTCCTGCAAATGGTCGTCGATCGGCCGGACGACGAGGTCTCGAACAAGTTGCGGCAGCGAGCCGAGCAGCTGCTGCAGCAGCGATTCTCTTCCCCGACGGTACCGACGTTCAGTCCGAGCGATGCGGAGCGAGCGGCCAGGAAGGGGAGCCGCATCCGTCCGCGTCGCTCCGACAAGCCTGCAGATGCACCACAGTACGCGGCCGCCACCGAGGAGTCGCCCGCGTTTCGGCCGCCGGTTCCGCCATACCGTGCCCTCCGCGGCTTCGCCGCCGATCCGAGCCTGGCGACCCGGCTCGAAACGGCGCCGGTGAGTGTGGTCACCTTCAATGTGCGCTGGGAGGAACATCTCCAACCCGGACCGAGTGGCGAGTACGTCGAGGTCATCGATCACGACCCGGCGAGTCGATGCTTCTACGATCCTGTCGATCTCAACGATCACGACATCCTGGCGCAGGACGGACTGCCGCCGAGCGAAGGCACGCCGCAATTTCATCAGCAGATGGCGTACGCCGTGGCGATGAAGACGATCCAGAACTTCGAGCACGCGCTTGGCCGGCGTGCCCTGTGGCGAGCCGGGCCGCCGCGGCCGGGTGCCGATCCCAAGGACGACTCACACTACGTCGGTCAGCTCCGCGTCTACCCGCATGCGCTGCGCGAGCCGAATGCATACTACTCGCCGCAGAAGATTGCCCTGCTGTTCGGCTATTACCAGGCGAGCAGCGACGACCCCGCCGGGCACATGCCGGGGAGCACGGTGTTTTCGTGCCTGTCGCACGACATCGTCGCGCATGAAACCACGCACGCACTGCTGGACGGCATGCATCGGCGATACGTCTATGCCTCCAATCCCGATGTCCGCGCGTTCCATGAAGCCTTCGCCGACATCGTCGCGCTGTTTCAGCATTTCACCTATCCCGACATCCTTCGCCATCAGATCGCGACCACGAGAGGGGAGCTCCGATGGCACGAAAACCTGCTCGGACAACTGGCCGGAGAGTTCGGCCGGACGACTGGCCGGCGCGGCGCGCTGCGCGATGCGATCGGGCGTTTCGATCCGGTTCTCAAGGAGTGGGTGCCGCATCAGCCCAAACCCGAGGAGTTGAATCAAAAGTTCGAGGCGCATAGTCGTGGCGGCATTCTCGTGGGGGCGATCTTCGATGCGTTCCTGTCGATTTACGAGCGTCGGACCGGGGATCTCCTTCGGCTGGCGACCGGCGGCTCAGGTGTGCTGCAGCCTGGCGCTATTCATCCGGACTTGGTGAACCGGCTGGCGAACGAGGCGGCGAAATCGGCCAGGCACGTCCTCGGTATGTGCATCCGGGCGCTGGACTACTGTCCACCGGTTGACATCACGTTCGGCGAGTACCTGCGCGCCGTGATCACCGCGGATGCAGACCTCGTGACCGACGACGATCTCGGCTACCGTGTCGCCTTCATCGAGGCGTTCCGACGCCGCGGCATCTATCCAATTCACGTGCGGAGTCTGAGCGAGGAAAGCCTCCGATGGCGTCGCGCGGAATTCGAACAGCCGCAGCCGTCCGCCCGTTTGAGGGCTGCGCTCCAACGGCTTGGCAGCTACGCTCAGGGCCAGCCGTTCAGTGCCGGGCGCGAGGAGATTTTCTTCCGCTCGCGTGAGGCGCGCCGCGAGATTCACGGGTGGCTGCTGAACCACTTCATGGGTAACGCGGCCAGCGCCGGTGACGCCAAGTTCCTCGGCATCGACCCGACTCGCTTCAAGCCCGACACCGAAATACCGTCATTCGAGGTGCACGCCTTGCGAATGGCATGGCGTGAGTGCCCGGATGGTGGCGTTGCGCCACAGATCATCCTCACGCTGCTGCAGGACAAGCTCGTCCCGGTCGACGGCACGATCGCTGGCGGCGAACAGATGGTCGTGGAAGGCGGGTGCACGGTCGTCGGCAACCTGCAAACACAGCAAATCAGCTACTGCATCCGGAAGAATCTCACGAGCGATACCAGGCTTGCGCGTCAACGCGAATTCGCGTTGCATGCGGGCGAGTCGCTGGCGGCGACCTACTTTGGCGCACCGCAATTGGATCGGGACGAGGCCGAGCCGTTCGCGTTGATCCACCGCGGGGGATAACCGCATCGGCTTCCGACAGCGGTTGCAGGTGACGTATGGCGAAACGATCGACAGGAGTGAAGCGAAAGTCGCGGCGGCCGCGGCCTGCGCGTCGAAGAGGGGGCAATTCCGCGAACCGCAGTCCGCTTGCCGCGGCCGGAGTTCCGCCGGTGCGGGTGCGCATGTACCGTCAGGGACTCGGTGACTGCTTCCTCCTGACCTTCGGAGCCGATGCCGACGTGAGACACGTCCTCATCGACTGCGGAACACTGGGCGCGACGACGAACGGGAACACGATGGAAACCGTCGTGGACCACATTCGCCAGACGACGGGTGGACATCTTCACGCGATGGTCGCCACTCACGAGCACAAAGACCACTTGAGTGGGTTTTCCAGCGGCGATGACGTGTTCAAGGACCACATCACGATCGACCGCTTTTGGGTGGCGTGGACCGAGAATCCGTCCGACCAGCTCGCGCAAGATCTGAAGAAGTACGACGACGATCTCGGTTTGGCGGCGATCATGGGCGTCCGCGCGATGCGTCAGTACGCGGCGCAGGGGACGCCGTCGGGAAAGGAGCTCGAACGGCTCGCGACGAAGGCCGAGCAGGTGCTGAGTTTTTTTGGCGACGATGTGCTCGCCGCCAATGTGTTCGCACCCACCATTCACAAAGCCATGGAGCTCGTGCGCACGGGCTTCGGCACGCGCGAAGCCGACTATCTGCAGCCGGGGACTCTCGTCGATGTCGATGACTGGCTGCCGGGCTTTCGCGTGTACGTCTTGGGCCCGCCGCGGAGCAAGCAAGCCATTGACGATACCGGAGAGGCGGGAGGCGGCGACCTGTACCCGTACCCGGTCGCCGGAATGACTGCGGCGGCACAGGCATTCTTGAACGCCGCTTCACGCGAGGATTACCTGGCGCAGCTGGACTATCTCAAACGCGATGAGTTCAGCAAGGAAGTACCGTTCGACCAGCGATTCCAACGGTCGGACAGCCGGGTCGCCGGCAGCCGCTCGCTATATCCGGCGTACGGCGCCTCGGAGAATGCATGGCGACGCGTGGATTCCGATTGGCTTGGCTTCAGTTCAATCCTGACGCTGCAGCTGGATAACCGCACGAATAACACCAGTCTGGTACTCGCCTTCGAACGCATCGCCGACGGCAGAGTGCTACTGTTTCCGGCTGATGCGCAGCGTGGAAACTGGCAGTCCTGGTCGACGCCAACGGAGCTCACATGGACCGTGACCGACGAGGCGGGCGCCCAGCAAACCGTGACGACCGGAGATCTACTCAAACGCACCGTGTTCTACAAAGTCGGGCACCACTCCAGTCATAACGCCACGGCGAGAGACAACGGACTGGAAAAGATGGAACAGAACGCCCTGGTTGCGTTCATTCCGCTCGATCGCCAGGTGGCCCAGAACAAAGGGTGGAACACGATGCCGACGCGCGCGCTGTACAAACGCCTGATGGAAAAGTGCAATGGTCGTGTCGTGCGCTCTGATATCGGTTGGGTGAAGAAGGGGGCTGAGACGGGGAATGACCCCGATCAGTTCGACGGGATGTTCTCGTCGGCCGATTGGCAGAGTTTCAGCAATGAGCAGCAGTCGGTACAGAACGCCGGGACCGTGAAGATCGATCCGCTGTTCATCGACTATGAGCTGAAGTAGTTGTAGTGTGGTGTCCGGCTTCAGCCGGACGATGTGGGGTCCGGCTTCAGCCGGACGATGTGGGGTCCGGCTTCAGCCGGACCTACGCGTAGTACTGCTCGACGCGAATCGGGCGGAGTCCCTTCTGTCGGACGATGTCGCGAACGTCGTGGATCATTCCGCCATTCCCACACAGGAACACTTCGAGGTTGGCCACGCTGGTGACGGACGCCCCGACCAATGGCGTGACTCGTCCGATGGCACCGCGCCAGTCACCGGTCGGCTGCGATAACGTCGTGATGAACGTGAAGTGCGGCAATCGCTTGCCGAGGGCGATCAATTCGTCCTGGTAATACAGGTCGCGTTCGCTGCGCAGTCCCCAGAGGAGTGTGATACCACGCTCGGACCGCGCGTCTGCGAGCGACCAGAGCATCGATCGGAAGGGCGCGATGCCGGTACCGGTGGCGACGAAGAGCAGGTCGCGCGGGCTGTCGCGCAGGACGAACGTGCCGGCCGGTCCCTTGAACGAGGTGCGGTCGCCCACCTCCAGGCCGCACAGGTACTCCGATCCCGGTCCGCCAGGGACACGATTGAGCACGAGGTCGATGGTGTCGCCGCGGTTGGGCGTCGATGCGATCGAATACGGACGTGTGGCTGGAAAGCGGAGGTCCGGACGCACGATCTCGAAGGACACGAACTGTCCCGGGGCAAAGGCGATCCGGGACGGTTCGAGCAGGGTCAGCTCGATTTCCCGCACGTCATGTGTCAGGGTAGTCGTACGCGACACGGTGGCGGTGAACATCTCCACATTCTTTGAGACGCTTGGCGCTCGAGTTTGGGTCTGTGCGCACCTCTTGCTGAGGCGCATCGCGTGGATCGCGCCCGATCGTCCGTGACCAAACGGTTGCCTCGCGATGCCGCGCTCGTCTGCGCAGCGGGCAGTCTCCGCGCGACGTCGGTCAGCCTGGCCGGGGTGCTGATCGCAATTCATCTGGCCCGGCGGGGCCTGTCGACGTCCGCGATCGGCGCGATCATCGGCGTTGGGATGACGGCGAACGCGGTCGGCACCGTCCTCGCCGGGCTGTATGCGGACGCCTGGGGACGCCGACGAGCCCTCGTGCTGCTGGGCATCCTGACGGGACTCGGCTATGTCGCGGTCGCGTGGTTCGACAGCATGACGGCGCTGCTGATCATCGCCGCGGTTGCGATGCTGAACGGCATGGGCCGCGACCGCGGCCCGGCCTCCGCGATCGAACAGGCACTGCTGCCATCGACGACCGCAGACGCTCAACGGACCTGGACGATGGCGTGGTACAACGCCGCGCTCGACGGCGGCCATGCCGTCGGTGCTGGCGCCGCCATCCTGCCGACCGTGCTCGCGCGCACGCTCGATGTCGCCGACGCACACGCGATGACGTTCGTCCTGTGCGGCCTGGTTCTCTGCGCATCGGCCATTCCGTACTTGTTCCTCTCGCCCCAGCTTGAGGCGTCCACCGATCGGACCCGCGGGTTGGCGCCGCCACCTGTGGACGAGAAGACTCGGCGAATCGTCTACAAGCTCACCGCGCTGTTTGGTCTGGACAGCACGGGTGGCGGATTCCTCAGCTCCGCTCTCGTCGCGTACTGGTTCTTCCAACGCTACGGCATGTCCGAAGCCGGTCTCGCCGGCTTGTTCTTCGCCGCTCGCGTCCTGAACATCGTCTCGCATCTGGCCGCGGCGTGGCTGGCGACACGCATCGGGCTGGTGAACACGATGGTGTTCACGCACATGCCCTCGAGTGTGTTGCTGATGTTGGCGCCGGCCGCTCCGACCGCTGGTCTCGCCGCCGGGTTGTTCCTCGCCCGAGAGGCGCTGGTGGAGATGGATGTTCCGACGCGGCAGTCGTACGTAATGGCAGTCGTGCCCTCGTCGGCTCGCACCTACGCGAGCGGCCTGACCAACGTCGCCCGCAACGCTGGATGGGCCGTCGGCCCGCTGCTCGGTGGAGCGATGATGCAGCACGTCGCGCTCGCCGCGCCGCTGTTCATCGGCGGATCGTTGAAGATCATCTACGACGTGGTGCTCTATCGCTCGTTTCGTCACCTGCGGCCACCGGAGGAACAACACTCCGCGGCTGCGGAAAGAACAGGCTAGGTTGACGAGGCGACGTCTTCACGCTCAAACACGTTGTCGGGTCGAGCGAATCGCATGCGGGTAAACGGGTCGAGCCGTTATGGCAGACTGAGGCCACAGGGGAGGGTTCGATGCTGACGGAAGGCATTCGACACACGTTCCGAAGCTGGCGGCGCACGCCGCTGCTGGCGATCACCGCGATCGTGACGCTGGCGCTGGGCGTCGGCGCCAATGTGGCGGTGTTCAGTGTGGTCTACGCCGTGCTCTTGCGGCCCCTTCCATATCCCTCACCCGACCGCCTGATCGAGCTGTTCGAGGAAAACGAAAACGGCCCGACGCGCGCGTCCGCGCTCAACTACCTGACGTGGTCGGACCGCACCAGGACGTTCGACGCGCTCGCGGCATTCCGGGGAGACGCCTACAACCTCACCGGTGACGGCGACCCCGAACGGCTGGCCGGAACGATGGTCACGGCGTCGTTGTTCCGTGTGCTCGGCGTGGCGCCAGTCGCCGGTCGCGAGCTGCGACCGGAGGATGAGCGGCCCGGGAGTGCGCCAGTGGCGCTCATCTCACGGTCGTTGTGGCGGCGCCGCTATGGCGGCGATCCGTCGACCGTCGGCAAGACGATCACGCTGGCGGGTGAGCGCTACGAAATCATCGGCGTGGTCCCCGACACGTTCCGGGAAGTCGGTCGATCGCAAGTGTCGTCGGTGGCAGATCCGCAGGTGTTCCTGCCCTTCCGCTTCGACCCGGCGCGAGAGAATCGCGGCAATCACACCTTGCGTGTCGTCGGCCGGCTTCGCGCGGGCGTGTCGCCCGAACAGGGGGGCGCCGAGCTCAGCGCCATCGCCGCTGCAATGGCCCGCGAATTCCCGACGACCAATACGGGATGGGGCATTCGTCTGCAGTCAATACAGGAATCGATGCTGGATCAAGGCGTCCGTCCCGCTCTGCTCGCACTGTTGGCCGCGGTCGTCATCGTCATGCTGATCGCCTGCGCCAACGTCTCGAACCTCGTGCTGGCAAAGGCAATGGGGCGTCGGCGTGAGCTCGCCTTGCGAACCGCGCTTGGTGCCGATCGCCGGCGTCTCGTGCAGCTGGTGCTGACAGAGAGCGTGGGCCTTGCGGTTATCAGCGGGTGCATCGGCCTCGGCGTGTTCTTTGTGACGCTCGATGTACTGCGAACGCTGCTCCCGCCGACCCTGCCACGCATCGCCGACGTGCGGGTCGATCTGGCCGTGCTCGCCTTCGGCCTTCTGGTGACGATCGGAAGTGGTGCGCTGTTCGGCATCCTGCCGGCGCTGCGAGTCAGTCGCGTCGATCCGCTGGCGGCCCTCTCGCAGGGCGGCAGGGGAGTCGCCGGCGGCTCGCGCTCCGTGCTGCGTCAAGGGCTCGTCGTCACGCAGATGTCGCTCGCGACGATGCTGCTCGTTGGAGGCGCGTTGGTGCTGCAAAGCTTCGTGCAGCTGTATCGCGCGCCTCTGGGCTTCGAGCCAACCGGTGTGTTGACAGCGAGGATCGGTTTGCCGCGCACGTATGCGGACGGCGCCAGCCGGTCGCTGTTCTACCGGCAACTCGTTCGGTCCCTCGCGGACCAGCCGCAGGTAAATGCGGCCGCGTTTGCGACAAGCGTACCGTTCGGGCCGGGTGTCCGGAGAGCCGCGGTCGTTGGCAATCGAGACGCCACATTCACCGGAACGGCGGCCGAACACATTGTCAGCGACGACTATTTCCGGACGTTGAGCATTCCGATCGTGGCAGGGCGGTCGTTCGACGAGCGGGATCGCGCCGAGGCGCCGCCGGTCGTCATCGTCAGTCAGAGCGCCGCGCGTCAGTTATGGCCCGAGAGCAACCCGATCGGGCAGCAGCTCCAACGAGACGGGAGACTGCACGAAGTCGTCGGCGTCGTCGGCGATGTTCGCGGTGCCGACGTCGTCGGTACTCGTGGCGGCGGGCTCGAGCGTCAGCCACGCTCGAGCATCTATCTCTCGGCGAATCAATTCCCTCAAACGACGATGACCGTCCTGCTGCGGACGACGCGCGAGCCCGCATCGCTGGTCGCGCGATTGCGCGCCGCCGTGCGAGAGGGCGATCCGTCGATTCCGCTGGATCAGGTACGGACCCTCGACGACTGGCTCGTTGAGACGATGGCCAGCCCGCGGCTGACAACGATCATCGCCGAGGCATTCGCAGCGATCGCGGTGCTGCTGGCGGCACTCGGCCTCTACGGAGTTGTCGCCTACTCGGTTGGCCAACGCACACCCGAGTTCGGCCTGCGGATGGCCGTAGGGGCGACCAAGCGCGACCTCGTCATGCTCGTGCTGGGCGGAGGGCTGAGGTCGGCCGTTATCGGCACGTGTCTGGGCTTGGCTGGAGCGTTCGCATTGAGTCGAGTCATCGCGAGCTTGTTGTACGAGGTGAGACCCGACGATCCGCTTACGTTCGTGACAGCCGCAGCGCTGCTCGTCGCGATCGCGCTGCTCGCCTCTTATGTTCCGGCTCGACGCGCCGCGCGCGTGGATCCCCTCGTCGCGCTCCGAAGCGAATAGTCCGGCTGAAGCCGGACACTACAGGCGGCCGGACCTCCGTTGCCATACGATCGAAAGACGGGAGACCGCTCACTGCCAACCGCCTGGAAGACCGGGGATCACCTCGCCCATCGCCACAATCCTGAGCTCGGCGTCGGCCGCGTCGCGGCGATCGAGGGGCGCACGCTTGTCGTGGAATTCCAGGCGTCGGGCACACGGTTGCGTCTCGCCGCCAGTGCCGAGGCGCTCGAACGCGTCGAGCCGGAGCACGTGTCGCGGCCGCGGCGGCACGAGGGTGAGCTGTTCGCTCGTCTCGCACGAGGTGACAGCGACGATGCGAGGGATTTCCTCTTGCGGCTCGACGTGCTCCATCTGCTGTCGCGACGAGAGGCGGACGGCCTTGGCTCCTTTCTGGGCGGGCGCGTGCGGTTGTTTCCGCATCAACTCTACGTGGCCGAGCGCGCGACGCGGATGGATCCTGTGCGTTGGCTCTTAGCTGACGAAGTCGGGCTCGGCAAGACGATCGAGGCGTGCTTGATCCTCACACGCCTCGTGCACACGAGGAAGATCGAACGCTGTCTCGTCGTTGCGCCGAACGCGCTGACGGTGCAGTGGCTCGGCGAGCTGTGGCGCAAGTATCACCATGTGTTCACGTTGCTCGACGGCGCACGCCTGGCCGATGTGTCTCGCGACTTCGGGTCCGAGTTCAACCCATTCGACGTGCATCGCCGCGCCGTGATCGCCATCGAGATGCTGGTCGAGCGACCCGAGTTGACGACCCACGCGGTCAATGCCGGCATCGACCTGCTCATCGTGGACGAAGCGCAGCGTCTGCGGCGACCGGCTGGGCACCCCGGCGAGCCTGCCTGGAGAGCGATCGCGCCGATCGCCCGACTCGGGCGGCACGTCCTCCTGCTGAGCGCGACGCCGCTCGAAGACGACGCACACGGCTTCTTTCGGCTGCTGCAGCTACTCAGGCCGGACGAGTTTCCAGACGACCTCAGCTTCGAGGCGCGGCTTGCGCAGGGCGTTCCATTGCCACCCTGCACCAGCTCCACACGTCGCACTGACATCGGCGGGTTGCCGCCGCGAGTGGGTATGCCCGTTGACGTCGACGACCCGAAAGGCTCGAGACGACGCGAGGAGCTCGAGGCCGCGATCCGTCGGCTGCCTGCGCCAAACGTTGTCGGGCAGCGGCGCAAGATTGATCGCGTTCGTCGCGCGGTTGCGTCAGGTGCGGCATTGGCTGCCGTGCTGAGCGCGGACGACCAGGAGCTTCGCCAGCAGGCGAGCACGATCGATGCTGACGACCCACGCGTCCAGTGGCTCGTGACGCAAGCGCCGCGATGGCGGCGTGCCGGCGAGAAGACGCTGGTGTTCGCGGCGCATCGCGAGACGCTCGAGATGCTGCGCATGATGCTCAGTCATCGCGTGCAGCTCCCCACGGGCGCGTTTCACGAAGACATGAGCCCAGTACAACGAGATACCGAGGTCGCTCGCTTTCGTCAGTCGGACGGACCCAGCCTGCTCGTGTCGACCGAAGCCGGAGGCGAAGGGCGCAACTTCGAGTTCTGCCGGCGGCTGGTGCTGTTCGACCTGCCGTGGAAACCCGAGGTGGTCGAGCAGCGCATCGGTCGACTCGATCGCATCGGCCGCCGGATCCCGGTCGAGATCATCTACTTCCGGCCGCCCCGCGGCATCGTCGCGGATGTGGTGCGGGTGTTCGAGGCGCTCGGAGTGTTCCGGGAGCCGCTGGCAGGCCTGGAGCCGCAGCTCGTCCACCTCGAATCCGCGCTCGAGGCGATCGCACTCGATCCCGACGCCGCGCTCACCACGCCGCGTCTCGAGCAGCTCGTCGCCGATGCGCGCGCGGCGCGCACTCGCATCCAAGAAGCCGCATATCAGCAGCTCCATCGCGACCCGTATCTCTCTGAGATGGGTCCGGAGATCCTCGCGCGCGTGCCGTCTGATCTCGACGCCGTGATCGAGAGCGTCGTCGTCAAGGCCTCCTCCCGATTGGGCTTCAGCGTCGAGTCGTTGAAGGGGCGGCGGCGCTTCGCGATCGAGTTCGGCAACGAGGCGCTCGTCGACAGTCTTCCCGGCGTGGCAGGCGGTTCATCGTGGGTGGGATCGTTCGATCGCGAGGAGGCGGTCGAAGACGAGGCGCGCGACTTCTATGCATCGGGTCACCCGCTCGTCGAGGGAATCCTCGCGCAGGTCGAAGACAGCGCTGATGGACGCGTCGCACGCCTCGAGATCACCGGCGGCGAGTCCGGCGAAGGGGTCGTGGCGATCTATAAAGACGGGCCGCAGTTCGAGATGGTGGCGATCGATGCGTCGGGCCGATTGCGGCCGGATTGGGTGGCCGCGCTGTACGAGCGGCCTCCGCGCGCGCGTCGGATGAGCGCCGAGCTGTTCGAACGCATCGATTGGTCGGCGACGGTGGAGCGGCTGCGCAGTCGATTCGACCCCGCGCGACAGCCGTATGCCGTCGCTGCGGTTGCAGTCAAAGCGTAATAACTACGGACCGCGGAGCGCTCTCCTCAGGAGCGTAGGGGCCACCTTCAGGTGGCCCGTATGAGGGCGAAGACGTTCCCCTCGGAATCGACGGCCTCGATCTCCCCCCACGGACGTTTCAGCAGTGGCAGCCCCAGAGCCTCGACTCTTGCGAGGGTGGCATCGACGTCGCGCACAGCGAAGGTGAGCTTGGTGGATCCTTGTTCACGCGGGCGCGGTGGCGACTCGATCGTGATATTGGCCGCGATCGCGGTGGGGATCGCGTGCAGAGCGAATCGCACGCCATCACCTTTGAATTCCACCCAGTTGTCGAGGCGGGTGTCCTCGACCGGTTGGAGCTTCAGCACATCACGATAGAACGCGGTCATCCGCTCGAGGTCTTTCACAAAGAGCATCGCGCCGTGCAATCGCATGAGCCGATTCTAGTGTGACGCCCCGCTGCTCAACCCCGAGGCCTACCTTCGAGCTGCGCCAACACGGTGCTGACATACTCGAGCACCGCCGTCGCCGATGCGCCGCCGGCCTTGGCATGCGCCAACAGCGGAATGCCGTGGGGCCCCGGCACGCGGGCCAGCGCCGGCCGCGTTTCGAGGGCGGCGCGGACGATCGCAAGCTCGCCAAGCATCGCCGCGGCGAACAGATCGAGTGGTGCGCCGCGGTCGATGAGAAAGGCCGCGATGTCGCGGCGGCCCATGTGCGCGGCGCCCCCGAGCGCCGTTTCGAAGTCGCCACCGCCCCAGTCCCACGTCGCGCGAATCAGCCGCGGCTCGGCGTCGAGCATCTGCCGTGTGGCGTCGAGGTCGGCGTGCGCGACCTGAACGAACCGCTGCACCTGGTCATGGGGAAGCGGACTCGGCCGGGGTGGAATCGCCGACGTCTGCTGAGCGAAGGCAGGTTTCAGCGCCAGCATCGCGAGCGTGCCGGTCAGCGTTCGAACGACGAGACGACGGGATGTGCGTATCAACATGGCATGTCACTCCTGACGAGGGAGCCAGCATGGGCGGTGGTGCGGCAGCCGTCAACAAAGCGAACAGCCTCCAACCCTGAGCAAACCCTGAGATCCGACGGAGGACGACCGTTCCTCTGTCCTTTCCGCACCAACGCCAGGCATACTCCGAGCCTGGAGGCGGTCTGGCGTTGGCCGACACGGTCCGGTTCGGTGAGTTCGAGTTCGATGCCGGCAGCGGAGAACTGCGCCGGCACGACGGAGGGGAAGGGCAGCGTCTACCGCCGCAGCCGGCCCGGCTGCTGCAGCTGCTCGCGGATCGAGGCGGCGCGATCGTCACGCGGGAGGAGATCCGCGAGCGACTCTGGCCCGACACCCACGTGGATTTCGACGCGAGCCTGCATTTCTGCGTGCGGCAGCTGCGCACGGCACTCGGTGATTCGGGCACCGAGCCGCGATACGTCCAGAACGTGCCGCGCCGGGGCTATCGACTGGTGCCGGAGGTGATTCGTGCGGATGCGCGCGCGAGGTCCGTGGCGTCGCACCCGCAACGCACGGTGTGGATGAGGGGATCGCTCGTGTTGCTCATTGCGGCGGTCGTGGCGGCGTCGTCGTACTACGCGGCGCGGCCCATGCCGCAGACGCCGCGCGTTCGCATCGCGATCATGCCGTTCCAGTCATCGATCGCCGAGTGGGTGCTCGAGGATCTGTCGACCATCGCCGGCGAGTCTGCCGCCATCGTCGGTCCGACTACCACGTCCGCGTATGCCGGCTCCGATCTCGATCTGCGACGATTGGCCGCCGACTACGGCGTCGATTACATCGTCAACGGCCGCGAGTTGAAGGCGAGCGGCGGGCCGCGCATGCTCGCAGAGCTGATTCGGGCGTCCGATGGTGTCCACGTGTGGGTTCGACCGTACGAGGACCTGTCCGACGGTCGTCGCGTCGGACAGGAGATCAGCCGTCACGTCGCTCGTGTCCTGCATCTGCGCTAGGCCGCGCCGTCGGTCAGGCGACGTTGACGAGGCGGTCCGACGGTTCGATCGCGCTGATTGACGCGTACAGCGCGTTGCGAAGCGCGACCTCGCGCGGGTCTCCCGTCAGGCTCGTGCCCATCTGGCTGGTGACGTAGGCATAGCTGACGCCGAGGCTTGGATCGGCGAATCCGAGCGAGCCGCCCGACCCCGGTGATCCGAAGGAGGTTGGGCTGCCGAAGGGCCACACCGCACTCGGCTTCATGAAGCCGAGCGAGAACTGCACCTCCGCCTTCACGCATTCGTCGTAGAAGCCGCGTGCCGGCGGCACCGCTGGAGCTGCGAGCAGGTCGAGCGTCTTCTGGCGCAATCCCAGTTCGTGGCCATCCGTGGCGAAGACATGATAGGCGCGCGCGATCGCCCGGGCGGTGCCGACGCCGCCGCCAGCGGGCACCTCGAAGTTGCGCGCGTAAATGCGCCAATCGTCGTGCGGGAAATCGGATCCGCGCAGCGCCCTGACGATCTTCGATCGTGGATTCATCGTGTCGAGTGTGAATCGAAGCGGGAATCCGAGCAGCATCTCGATCGGCCGGGGCCGGGCGATGGTTGCGAGCGACGAGTCGGGGATGTTCTCCGGTAGCCTGATGTAGACGTCCAACCCCAGCGGCGACGCGATTTCCTCCTGGAAGAACTGTCCCACCGTACGATGCCGTGGATCGATGCGCCGCAGCAGCTCGGACTCATAGAACCCGAGTGTGATGCCGTGGTACGCCTGCCGAGTGCCCGGTTCCCATGCCGGCTGTTGCCGCGCCAGGACGACAGCCAGCCGGTCGAGATCGGCCACGAGAGCCCGATCGATCGGTTCGTCGAGTGCGTATAACCCCGCTTGATGCGCCAGGAGTTGACGGACCGTGACGCGCTCTTTGCCTTGTTGCGCGAACTCGGGCCAATACGTGGAGACTCGTTCCTCGTAGTCGAGCCAACCGCGCGAATGCGCGAGTGCAAGTGTCATCGCGGCCAGGCCCTTGGTCGCCGAGTAGACGATCACCATCGTGTCGGATTCCCACGGGTCGCCAGTCGCGCTGTTGCGAATGCCGCCCCACAGGTCGACGACCTTCTGACCGTGGTAGTAGGCGCAGCACGCGCCGCCGAGCTCTCGGCGCCGTGCGAAGTTCTCGGCGAACGCCTCGCGCACCGCCTCGAATCCCGGCGCGACGTGTCCTTCGATGTGGGGAGCGGAGTGACGTGACATGACAGCCCTCCTTGCGCGACGGTGCTCGTGCGCGGTCGTGCCGGCCAACAACACAGCACCGGTCAGCAGTGCGACATCGAGCAGGACACCGAGCCAGAAGACACCGACCAGGCCGTACACCAGTCCTGCTGTTGCCAGCAAGAGGCGCCAGCGCGTCGAACCACCATTGGCCAGCATCAGCGTGACGCCGATGACCATCGACAGCGTCGGGCATGGAACGATTCCCAAAGGCGCTGCATAGGTGTACGTGATCCAGGAATCGGCCTCGACGAAATGGGGATACATCCAGCCGAACGCGGCGAGCACGCCGCCGCTGGCGAGCCGCGGTGACGAAGCCGGACGGATCGTCGACACCGAACCCCGAGCGGCGACGGCGAGGGCCGCCCCAAACACGGCAAAGGTCGTCCCGTTCAAGGGGTTACCCGACAGCCAGGAGATGACACTGACGGACAGAAGCGGTGCGGCAAGCATCCGACCGGTGACCTGCATCGATGGCCGCCAGCCAGCGAGCAGCGCCACGAAGAACGCGCCGAACAGCGCGTGCCACGTGATCGCCATCACGCGCCAGTCGTTCGCGATCGCGGTCAGGTGGCTGAGGACGGTGTCAGATGACGGCATGCCGCACCCACACGAATGCGAGGCACAATTCCTGCCGGCGGTGATCGTGCGAATGCCAGGACGATCATCGCGATCGCCGCGACGCGCCGTCGGTTTTTTCGCGTGCCACGCGGAAGGTTTCGCGATCGAGCCGCCGCGATCAGGCGACCCTCACGGCTTTCGACCGACCACCAGCAGGTGTGCGCTGGTGCCGAGCACGGAGGGTTCTGACTCGAGCTGGCGAGCGACGCGGAGCAGGTCCGCTCGCCGGCGAGAATCCTTCAAGCGCTCGTCGATGTCAGGCAACAGCCATCCCGGGCCTTCGATTCCGACGAGAGCCTCGACCGACAGCCCGGCATCGACGACCTCGGCGCGAAGATCGTCAGGTCGATGGAAGTAAGCCGTCGTGAAGTAGTCGGGTTGGCCAGTCGGGTTCCGGTGCTGCCCGTCCCGTACGTCGATCTCCACGATCGATGCAAATCGCGCGTCTCGAAACAGATCGCGCGACAGACCGTCGAGTGCGGAGGCCCATCGTGAGATCGCGGCGGCGAACAGGTAACCACCCGGCCTGAGCACGCGAGCCGCTTCAGCCAGAGCGCGGCCGCGATCAGCCGCCGTGGTCAGGTGATACAGCGGACCGAGCAGGAGGACCGCGTCAGCCATCGCGTCGGGGAATCCGAGCGATCGCGCGTCACCCACGTCGCAGGAGGCGAGTGGACGCGAACGACCCATATTGCGGCGCCGTGCCTCGGCGATCAGGCGAGGGACCGCGTCGATCAGATGAACGGTGTAGCCCGCGTCTGCCAACCAGAGCGCATACGCGCCGGCTGCGCCGCCGACGTCGAGAATCGTGGCCGGCACGGCTGGCCTGAAGCGCTCGATCAGCTCTCTCGTGCGAATGGCCTCGAGCAGAAACGGTCCCTGTTCCAACCGATCTTCTTCGGATATCTGCTCGTAAAACGCGGCGATGGCGGGGTCGATCCGATGACTGTCCACGCCCGTAAGACACACGAGCGTCGCCGATGTGACGTTCAGCCGCGTGATCGGCGCCGCGGGCGGCCCATCCAGAACCGCGGCCCGGGGCCGGCGCTCGCAACGGTGTCCCCGGGATTCGCGAGTTGGCAGACCTGCAACGACAGGCACCCGCAGCCGATGCACTGGGTCAACCCGGCCTTCAGGCGCTCCAGTTCGGCAATGCGTTCGTCGACGCGCTTCGTCCACCCGGCTGACAGCTTCGCCCAATCCGATCGCTCTGGTACGTGGTTGTGGGGCAGCTTCTCCAATTGCGCCGCGATCTCATCGAGCGACAAGCCGATCTTTTGTGCAAAGACGATGAAGGCGATGCGGCGGAGGACGGCACGCGGATAGCGGCGGTGACCCGAGCCGGTGCGCTCGGAGGCAATCAGCCCCCGCGATTCGTAGAAGCGCAGAGCGGACGAGGCCACACCGCTGCGCTTGGCCACGTCCGTGATGGTCATGATGTCCGACATCGACGCCCGCCCTGGCGAACGAAAAGTTCGCTTGACTTAAAGTTTACTTTAACTTGTAGCCTGTGACATAGGAGCTGGTCGACAGGAGGACGTATGTCAGAAGCATCTCTCGCAGGGCTGCGTGTCGCGATCACCGGCGGCACCTCAGGGCTGGGCCTGGCGCTCGTCAGGCGCCTGGCCGCTCGAGGCGCCGACGTCGCGTTCGTGGCGCGCGGTCGAGACGGAGTCGAACGCGTACGGAGCGAACACCGAAACGTGAGCGGCATCGTCGGTGACGTGTCGCAGAAGGACGAGATTCATCCGATCGCCATTCAGATACTCGGCGCGTTGGGTGGACTCGACGTGCTGGTCAACAATGCCTCGTCGCTCGGACCGGTGCCGTTGGCGCTGCTGGCCGACACCGAGTGCGAGGATCTCGAGCAGGCATTGGCGACCAACCTCGTCGGTCCCTTTCGGCTCACCAAGGCGCTACTCGGTTCGCTCGCGGCGTCAGCGCGGGACGGACGCGCGCCGCTGGTCGTCAACATCTCGAGCGATGCCGCGGTCACGCCGTATCCGCGGTGGGGCGCGTACGGCGCAAGCAAAGCGGCGCTTCACCATCTGAGCCGCATCTGGGACGAGGAACTGTCGACGGAGGGGATCCGCGTGGTGTCGGTCGATCCCGGAGACATGGACACGCCATTGCACGCCCTCGCGGTACCGGACGCGGACCCGGCGCAGTTGAAGCGACCGGACGCAGCCGCCGCGGACATCGTCGAACTCATCGCGACGCATGTCGCCGAGCCGCGGCGCGAGGTGGCCGTTGGCCCGTCGAGTGGCCAGCAGGACGTCCGGAGCCTGGTCGAGGGGCGATGATTGCCGCAACTGCCGCGGTGCAGCGTCCTGCTGACGCGCGCCTCCTCGTCGTCGACGGCACTGGCCATGTAACACATCTCGCGCGGCCCGAGTTTCCGTCGTGCGTGAGGCGCGGGGATGTCGTGATCGCCAACGACGCCGCGACGCTGCCCGCCAGCCTCGTCGGCGTTCACGTCGCGACCGGCAGGCCGGTGGAGGTACGGCTGGCCGCCGCTCGATCGATTTCGCCGCATGCAATCGGACGCTTCACGGCCGTGGTCTTTGGCGCGGGCGACTTCCGCACGACGACGGAGCAGCGGCCGCTGCCGCCACGATTCAATCCTGGCGAGATCATTCGACTCGGTCCCCTTCAGGCGATCGTCGTTCGCGTGCTCGATCACCCGCGGCTCATCGACGTGGAATTCCAGGGATCGCCCGCGTCGACGTGGGAAGGTCTGGCGCGCCATGGCCGTCCGATTCAGTACGCGTATCTGCAGGAGCCGCTGGCGATCTGGGATACGTGGACGCCGTTTGCATCCGTCCCGGCCGCGTTCGAGGCGCCGTCAGCCGGGTTCGTGCTCGATTGGCAGATGCTCGGAGCGCTGCGGGAGCGCGGTGCCACGTTCGCAACCGTCACGCACGCGGCTGGGATTTCGTCGACAGGCGATCCGGAACTCGATGCGCGGCTTCCGTTCGACGAGCCGTACGACATTCCGGCGGCCACGGCAGCTCGAATCGACGCGGCACGTCATCGTGGCTCACGCATCATCGCCATTGGCACGACCGTTGTCCGTGCGCTGGAGGACGCTGCGGCACGCGACGGTGATGTGCATCCCGGAGCTGGAGTGGCCACGCTGCGCGTCGGTCCGTTCACGCGGCTGCGTGTCGTCGATGCGCTCGTGACCGGTCAGCACGAACCGGGCACGAGTCATTACGAGCTGTTGCGAGCGTTTCAGGGCGACGAGGTGCTCCGCGACGCTCTGGCCGAGGCGGAGGCGAAGGGCTACCGATCGCACGAGTTTGGCGACTCGATGTTCGTCGAGAGTGCCGCCAGATTTCTATTGCAAACCTCGCCCGACACCGCCCATCCTACGGCCGCGTAGGAGGATCATCATGATCGGCAGCATTGCGTTCATGCTACTCAGCGCTGCGGCGACCGCGGCGCCGTGCGAGAGTCTCACCACGCTCAAGCTCGACAAGGCCACGATCACGAGTGCGCAAATGGTGCCGGAAGGTCCTGCGCCTGCGAGAGCAGGAGGCGGCGGGCGCGCTGGAGCGGCCGCCGGGGGACAGGCGAGAGGTGCCGCGGCTGCGCCCGCACCGCCGCAACAGCCGCCGGCGATGATCCCGGCACATTGCCGGGTGCAACTCGTCCTCAAACCGTCGTCCGATTCGCTGATCAACATGGAGATGTGGCTGCCGTCGCCGGAGCGCTGGAACGGCAAGTTCATGGGTGTCGGCAACGGCGGATTCGCGGGGTCGATCCAGGGGCGGACGGGCGAGATGCCGCAGGCCCTGAGGCTCGGCTACGCAACGGCCGGCACCGATACCGGCCATCAGGACCCGGGCGGCGAGTGGGCGATCGGTCATCCGGAGAAGATGATCGACTTCGGTTACCGGGCGACGCACGAGATGACCGTCAAGGCGAAGCAGATCGTCAACGCCTTCTACGATCGCAACCCGCAATACTCCTACTTCAAAGGGTGTTCGACCGGTGGGCGCATGGCGCTGATGGAAGCGCAGCGTTATCCGGACGACTATGACGGCATCATCGCCGGCTCGCTGGCCAACCGCCACATCCATATGTGGACCGCGGGGATCGAACGGAGCATCAGCCTGTCACGGCATCCCGAACGCGCGATCAGTACCGAGCAGGCGGCGCTCGTCAACAATCTCGTGACGAAGACGTGCGACACGCTCAAGGAAGGCTTCCTCAACAACCCGCGCGCGTGCAAAGTGGACTTCTCGGCGTTGAAGTGCCAGGGCGGCAGCGCCGAAGGGTCATGTCTCACCGACGCGCAGATGAAGACCGTCGAGACGTTTTACGGAGGCGTAAAGAATTCCAAGGGCGAGCTGATCTTCTCAGGTCAGGCGCTCGGCAATCCCATCAACGCGCAGCAGCCGACGAATCAGTCGCCCGGCGGCACGTTCGACCTCGTGCGCATCGCGTACAACGATCCCAAGGTCGATTGGCAGAAGTTCGATCTCGATCGCGACATGAAGTTCCTCGACGAGAAGATCGGCTACGTCGACGCCGTCAATCCCGACTTGAGCAAGTTCAAGGGGAGCGGCGGCAAGCTGCTGATCACGCACGGGTGGTCGGACACCGGCATCACTCCGGAGACATCGATCTGGTACTACGAGTCGGTGCTCAAGAAGATGGGCAGCAATCAGAGCGATTGGGTGCGCTTGTTCATGGCGCCCGGGATGGGACATTGCGGCGGCGGCCCCGGTGTCAACACCTTCGACTCGATTGGCACGCTCGAGAAATGGGTCGAGAAGGGCATGGCGCCAGACACGATGCTGGGGACCGGGGCCAACGGACTGACGCGTCCGCTGTGCCCGTATCCGCAGGCCGCAGAGTACAAAGGCAGCGGTGATCTCAAGGACGCCGCGAACTGGTCGTGTAAGGCTCCGGCGGCGAGTCGCTAGTCGCTGACCGAGGGAGGCCAGCTTTCGCCGAAGCCGAGGACATACCCGAGCGGGTCGCGAGCGGCGAATTCTTTGACGCCGTACGGCTGTACGATCGGCTCGTAGGCGAACGCTGCGCCGCGTGTGCGAAGCTCGTCGTACAACGCGTCGACGTTGGCGACCCAGAAGAAGACGTCCCACGTGCCGCCTTGAGCCTCGTTGGGATGAATGCGACTCGCGTCGGCGACGCGCTTCAACATCAGCGCGCAGCCGTCGCGGCTGTAGACGGCGAACTCGGGCGGCGTGCCGCCCGAGTATTCCAATTCGAATCCGAACACGTCGTGATAGTAGGCGCCGGCAGCCGCAACGTCCGACACGGGAAAGTAAGGCGCGCCGCGCAGTAGCCTCGCGTGAGTGGACATCTCACCCTCCTGCCCGAGCCTCAGACGCCGATGCGGTTGATGTCGCTCGATTCGAGGATGAATCGATCCGCGCGTCCTTGGACGACTCTCAGCATGGCACGTCCGAGCCGCTCGGACGTCGTGAACAGGGCCGGCATCGTCTTGGCGCCGATCGACAAGAGAGGAGCAAAGAGCACGATCAGTGCCTGATAGACCTTCACCTGACTTCGGACGCCTGGCCCGGGCCTGATAAACCCTGGCCTGACGCACCCGGCGTGGCGGAATGGCATCGCCTTCAACTCGCTCTCGACCCTCCGGCGCACACGCGCCCACATCGTGCTTCCGTCGGCACCCATCGCCGAGCAGTAGCAAAAACTGAAGCCCGGATTGAGGCGCAAGAGCGTTCGCGCCCACACGAGCGTGAGCGCCTCCGTGACCTCGCTATACGCGGCTTCGTCAACACCCATCGAGCTTATACCCACTGCCCAGATGCCCGCATCCCATCCCGCCAGCTGCGATTCGACGGCCGTGCAGTCGAAGAGATCCGGCAGCAGCAGCTCGCGCAGCTTGGGATGCAGCAGTCCGCAGGAACGCCGGCCGATGCTGAGCACGGCTTCGACCTCGGTGTTGGCGAGCACTTCCCGTAGCGCGCCGGCGCCGACCATACCGGTGGCGCCAAAGAGGATGACTTTCACCGGGATCCGAGCCGCGCTTCAAGGACGGAGTGGCATCGTCCGCTTGCCGTCGACGATGGGAGGAAAGTCCTTGACCTCGTCATAGGCCTCGGTGATGAAGCGATCCTTGCTTTGCTGTGTGTCGCCGAGCGTGGTCGCGTCGTACGGCGCGGTCAGGTTGGCCGCCAGGACCTCCTGCAGCGACTTGCCTTGATCGCGCAGCCGCTTCACCTTCGCCATCACGTCGACGAGCATCGCGCGATAGGGCAGCAGATCGCGCTTGCTGACCAGGGTGCCGTGGCCGGGCACCAGCGTCGTCTTGTCGTCGGCGAGCTTCTGGATCAGGTCGACGGCGTCGAGCATGCCCTTGATCGATCCGCCGTTGGCCTGATCGGCAAAGGGATACCCGAAGTTGCGATAGAAGTCCTCGATGTAGATCACGTTGGCGTTGCGGAACCGGACGATGGTGTCGCCGGCCGTGTGCGACGGCATCATCGGAATGAAGTCGACCGTCTCGCCATTCATGGTCAGCGTGACGCCGGGTTCGCCCGGAGCAGCGGCGCTATAGCGATAGGTGACCACCGGGACGCCGACCGGATCCGGCGGCGGCGGAGCTTGGACGTTCGCGCGTCTCACCGGCCGCACCATCTCGTTGCGCAGATTGTCCTGCGCGAAGATCAGCGCACCCTGCTTGGCGAAGAAGGCGTTGGCGCCGGTGTGGTCGCTGTGGATGTGCGTGTTGACGAGGACCTTGATCGGCGCGTCGGTGAACGACCGGATCGCCTTGAGCGTCTTCTCCGCCACCTGGCGATTCTGCGTGTCGACCATCAGCACGCCGTCGGACCCGAACAGCACCATGACGCGCCCGCCCGACGCATCGGGATGTGCAGGATCGAGACCTTGCGAGCCGTGGAGCACGAACAGATTCGGTGACATCTTCTCGATCACCGCAATCTCGATCTTCTCCCACGGCGTTTGATAGCCGGGAGGGAACGTGAACGGGCCTTTGCCCGGCGCGATGAGCGTGATCGGGTAGCTCGCTTCCTGGGTGCGAACCTTCGGCGACGCGGCGACGAACGCAGCCACGCCCATCAACAGCCACGCGCATCTTGCGGTCATGCGCGCATGGTAGTCGAGGTCAGTCGCTTACTGCACTAACCTTGTCGCGGCTCGTCTTCGTAGGCATCGCCGGCCGGCGCTTGCGTATCGGAGACCTGATTCTCCCGCGCACCGATATGTGCATCAGTCGGGTTCAGGTGAGGCGCACTGGTCTGCGTCAGCGGGTTTTCTTTGTCGGGTCCGCTGTCGGCCTGATCGTCCTTCTCGAGTTCGACCTCGGTGTCGGGCGGGCGCTTGACGTCGGGCTCGGGCTTCGGGCGCTTCAGCTCGGGTTGCGGCTTGGGTGGCGTCTCGAGCTCCGGGATCGCAGTTGTGTCACGCATGACCGTCCAGAGTGCAGGTTCCATACCGGACGGCTCGGCCGGTTCTCGCGCGGTTTGGCAGGGCGAACCTCAACCCTTGTATCGCGCCAACCGGGCAAGTTTGACTGCCGGTTAGGACCCGTCTTCGAGATAGGCGCGCACTTTGCCGCGCAGCAACGTCGCGACATCCGGCCGTTCTTCCACCAGGTTGCGCTGCTCGCCGCGGTCGCGGGTGAGGTCGTACAACTCCTCCTCGCCGTACTGTGGCGTCGCGATGAACTTGAAGAGTGCCCGGTCGTTTCGATGGAGCACCGCGAAACGATTCGGCAGGAAGTACGTCTGGTGATAAGTGAAGCGCTCCGCGGTGGGAGCGAGCAGCGTTTGCCCCTCCCATGAAGCCGGAATCGGCAATCCGAGACGATCGACGATGGTCGGCGCAATGTCGATTTGGGTCGCGAACGTCAGATCCGGATATCGCGCCTGAGGCACGTCATAGACCAGCAGTGGAATGCGGATGTCCTCGTCGTACAAGTGCCACCCGTGCGCCCAGTGCCGCTCGCCCAATCCCTCCCCGTGATCGGCCGTGACGATGACGATCGCTTCGTCCAGGTAGTGCTTCGCGGCGAGGGCGTCGAACAGCTGCTGGATCAGGCCGTCGACCTGACGCACTTTGTCGTCGTAGCGATCCGGCTTGTTCAACTGGTCGAGGATCTTGTACGGCTCGAGCCCGGGGCTGACCTGGTCATCGGGTCGAGTAAAGACGTGCGAGTCCGGAAACTGCACACCCAGATAGTGCGTGGACATGAGGTGGATGTAGAAGAACGCCGGGCGCTCCCGCGAGGCGGGCGGCACGCGTTCGAGCCCCTCGAGGACGAGACGGTCGTCGTCCATCGTGTAACGTTCGGTCTGCGTCCCGTCGAAGAACGTGTCCTCGCTCGAGTGATAGAACTGCGGGAGCCCGTTCCACGCGCTGTGGTTGCCTGAGAGCAGAAACCAGGTTTGATAGCCCTCGTCGGCGAGCACGTCCTGCAATTGAAACGTCCGAGCGCTGATGTCGCGGAACTCGCGACCGGCAAGCGTGCTGGTGATCCCGCAGAACGATTCCGAACAGGTGGAGAACGCCGCCTCCACTCTCTTCATGCGTCCAGTTCGCACCAGGCGATCGAGGAACGGAGTGGTCGGCCGGTGATAACCGTAGACCTGCATGCGATCGGCGCGCAGCGAATCGACCATGATCACGATCACGTGCTTGCGATTGGCCGTCGCGACGCCGCGCGGATACGACGCGCGCAGCACCGCATCGCGCTCGGCGACGGCCTTGCGCCGCGCGGTCGGTTCGAACGCGTAGCCGATGGGACGGAAAAAGCTGGCGATGAGCTCGTCTTTCCAGAGTCGACTGTCGCGGCTGTCGACCCCCCATTGCAACGTCGTTACGAACACGGCAGCCATGGCGATGGCAAACGCTGGAGGGACCGCCTTTAGGCGGCCCTGGACCGCGCCCCATTCCCGAAGGCCCGCATCGATCGTGCGACGCCGCCACGCCACGAGCGCGAGCATCAGGAACAGCGTTCCGCATCCGAAGGCGGTGATCCCGAGCGGGCCGACTGGAAACGGTTCTCGCCCCGACCACACCGTCGGCGCGAAAGCGGTGACGAGTCGGCCGGTGATGTTGCGGCCCCATGACAGATTGCTGACGAGGTTCAGCGCATAGAGATAAACCTGAACCGTCCACGTAACGGCGAGTAGACAGCCGTACAGCTGGAGTGGCCAGCGGGCGTATCTGCAGAAGGCGACGGCGGCCGCAAGCAGCGCCGCCAGGACGAGGTTCCACTCGACGAGCAGGAGGACGTGGCCCGCGACCGCCTGCGGATTCAGCGAAAACCGCCACGCGAACAGCGACGCGACCCCGGCACTCAGGAGGAGATGCGTCGCGATGGGCAGCGCAGCGCGCAGGCGCGAGCTCATTGATGTAACGACTATATTACGGGCGCCTCACAACCAGGCCGCGGTGCTCATCGTCAAAGCGGGTGATGCGCACCGACGTCCTTCACCTCGTTCGAAGCCTGCGTCGTTCACCCATCAGTGCGGCCGCCGCCGTGGTGACGCTGGCCCTGACCATCGGCGTGGGGGCCTCGATCTTCGCGGTCGTGGACGCGATACTGCTGACGCCGCCGCCGTTTGTGGCGCCCGAGACGCTGGTGCTCCTCGGCGAGAGGCCTCTCGACGAGCGCGTGGCAGCGGCGCCGCGAGCCGTCCCGTTTGGTACGTTCGAATCGTGGCGCGGCCGGGCGGGTGCACTGGCCTCGCTCGAGGCATTCGACGGCACGAACGTGACACTGACCGGCGTCGGCGATGCGTTGCGCCTCAGCGCGAACGACACGACGCCTGGGTTCCTCCGGCTGCTTGGCGTCTCCCCGATCGCCGGACGCCTGTTCGAGGCCGACGACATCGCCCAACCGGTCGTGATCGTGAGTCATGAGTTCTGGCGCACCACGTTGGCGTCCGATCCGGCTGTGGTCGGTCGTCCTCTGGTGCTCGGAGGCCGCACTCACACGATCGTCGGTGTCCTGCCCGAACGCTTCACGTTCGGCTTCAACAGATCGGACCTGTGGCGACCGCTGCCGATAACGGTGAACGATGCTGCTCGCACGGGCTATCGCGTTCTCGCGATGGCGCGGCTTGGCGACGGAACCTCACCGATGCAGCTCGCATCCGCTTTGGACGATGTGAGTCGCCAGTCGCGGCCGCCTTCGAGTGTGGTCGCGACGCCGGTCGCGACGGCAATCGTGGGCAACCGACGGCAGACGCTCGGCCTCCTTGCCGGTGGCGCCGCCGTCGCCGTGCTCATCGCATTCATTAACCTTGCTGGCCTCCTGGTGGTGCGGACGATCGATCGGCGCCGCGAGCTTGCCGTCCGGAGCGCCCTTGGTGCACGCCGTGTCGAAATCATGAGGCAGGTCCTGTTCGAGGCCGTCGCCCTCGTTGCGGCAGGAACAGGGGTGGGCGTGCTGATCGCCTGGTGGATGACGCCCGTGGTCGAGCGTCTTACCTTGCAGCAGTTCGGCGCCATCGCCAATCGCGAGATCGCCATGAGTTGGCGCGTGATTGGCGTGGTGGCTGGCGCGGCGCTCGTCTGTGCCTTGATCAGCGGATGGTTGCCCGCCGTCCAGACGGCTCGACGTCGCGCCATCGACGTGCTCCGCCGAGGCGTCACCTCGTCTCCTGGCGATCGACGTGTCCGCCGTCTATTCGTCGGCGGGGAAGTGGCGCTGGCGTTCGTGCTGCTGATGTCGATGACGCTCCTCGGTCGAACGCTCGTCGACCTGCTCAGGGTGAATCCTGGCTTCGAACCTCGCGGTGTGCTGGAGATGGCACTGGCGCTTCCACGGGCCGTCTACCCGGGCCCGGAGCAGGTCGCATCGTTCTATGTGACGCTCCAAGCCGCGCTGCAGGATCGACTGGGAGCGCAGACCGTATCAGTCGTCGATGAGCTCCCGTTGACACACGACAGAGGCCGCGTCGTGGTGAGCGCGCGGGCTGACGACGCTGGACGAGAGGCCGTCCTGCGCACGGTCAACCCAGGGTACTTCGGCGTGATGCGAATCCCGGTCAGTGCCGGTCGCGCATTCGCGCTGCAAGACGATGCGCGGGCGCCGCGACGGATCGTGGTCAGCCAGTCTCTCGCCGCCAGGCTCTTCCCGAACGAGCAGCCAACGGGTCGGCACGTCCGGTTCGGCCGCGACGCCGAACTCGTCGAGATCATCGGCGTCGTGGGCGACGTGAAACATCGTGCGCTCGACGAGCCGCCGCTTCCCACCGTCTACCAGTCCGGCTTGCAGGATCCGTCACCTGGGAGCAGGCTCGTCGTTCGCAGCCCGCGCGCCGATGCAGACACGATCGCGGTCGTCCGCGCCGAAGTGGCGCGGCTGGATCCGAACCTCCCCGTGTACGGTGTGCGGACGATGGAGGAGGTTCTCTCGGATTCGGCCGGGATGCCCGCGCGTCGGCTCCTCACGGCGGTGTTCACTGGATTCGCGTTGCTCGCCGTCGTGCTGAGTGCGGTCGGGATGTTCGGGGTCGCCGCGCACGATGTCGCGTCACGTCGGCTGGAGCTGGCGCTGCGTCTCGCGCTCGGCGCGAACCCGATGCGGCTGGTGCGGACCACGCTCGGTCAAGGTGCTGTCGTCGTCGGAGCGGGATTGTTGGTAGGGGGGCTATTGTCGCTGTGGTCGGCACAAGCCCTCAGCGGCCTTGTCGTCGGAAGCGGTCGCATGGACCCGCTGAGCGGCGGCATCGCCGGCGCAGTACTGCTCGTGGCCGGTATGGCCGCCGTTCTTCCGGCCGCGCTGCGCGCGGCGCGCACCGACCCACTCCTGACACTTCGCAGCGAGTGACCACCGAGGCGATCAGGGATCGCCTCGTCAAGCTGCGCCGTGCTATTTCAGGTTGTCTCGCTGGACGAGCTCGATTCGCACGCCGCCTGGCCCTTCGATGAACGCCAGCCGCATGGTCGTGCCGCTCGGAAGCGTGAGCGGCCGAGGCTCTGTGGTCACCTTCACGTTCTTCGTCTTGAGCGTGGCGACGACGCTGTCGACGTTGAGCGGACGGAATCCGATGTGGTCGATCGAATGCCCGGCGCTCGGCTCGCCGGTTCCCTTTCGAGCCGTGACCCAGACGCCGCCATAGTTGATCCCGTCGGCGCCGCCGTCGAACTTGGCGACCTTGCCGCCGAACGTCTCGGCAAACCACGCGAGCGTCGCGGCTGGATCGCTGGAGACCAGGCCGATGTGATGCAGACCCAGCTTCTTCGAATCCTGCACCACGTCGATCAGCGTCCCCCAGGGATCGACGACCTGCGCCATCTTCACCCCGTACATCGTCATGGTGGGCATCGCGATCTTCACGCCGGCGCCCTGCAGCTTCTTGACGGTCCCATCGACGTCAGCCACCGAGAACCCGATCAGACCGAGGATGCTGCCCGTGCTTGGCTTGGGACTCTCGCTCTTCTGAAAGATGAGCCGCGTGGTGCCCAGCATCGCCCGATCGGTCCCCTCGGGTGTGAGCTCGGCTCCGAAGTGTGTGTGGTACCACTCGACGGCCTTGGCCTGATCAGGCGCCGCGAGATGGATGTGGTCGATCAGATCGGCGAAGCCGGTTTGCGCAAGAGACGACGCCGGCACGGCCGTGAGTACGGTTACCAACAATGCTCGCGTCAACATGCTGATCTCCATGAGGAATGTCCTCTCAGTCCACAACGACATCGAAGTCCGCTATCAGCCCGTCCGGATCGAGATGAATCAGAAGCCATCGCCGGCCGCGCTCGGTTTCCAGCGAGTAATGCAGGACGCGTTGAATCGGATGACCGAGCCGCTCGATACCTCGCCCCTCGACGTTGGCGCCATAGAGGAATCGCAGACGGCGTGCCCCCTGCAACGAGCTGACGGCGGCAGTGAACTCCCGACGCGCGCCGACGGTCAGGAGGTGCCAATTGGCAGAGGAGTGGCCGCCGGCGAGCGCCTGGACTGCCGTGAATACGTTCGCCGTCAACTCCGGGTCGGGATCAGGGCTCTCACGAATCGCCGAGAAGAGCGGGCCAATACGAGGAATACGCCGGACGGTCGCGTTCGGCCGGACCCACTCGATTGCATCCACATCACCACCTGCGTTCCGAGCGGGCTTGAACGAGACCGCACCCTCGGTCGACACGAAGCGGCCATCGGCTGCGTAGACGAATTCTTCATCGGGCAAGCCGTCCAGGTACGTATACAGGCGCCCATCCTTTTCGCCGAGCGCCATCATGACAGGGTTCTGAAACTCGTATCGTCCGGCGACGGCCTGAGCGGCCGCGGGTGCCCGATCGCCAGGAGTGATCGTTTCGGCGAATTCAACGGGGTAGTCGCGCCACTTGTACTTTCTTGCGACGAGATTGACGATTCGATTCTGGCAACAGTTTCCCTGGATCAGCACCGAATTGTCGTTCCCGTTAATCATCATGACGAGCCCGTCACCGGATTCCCCGTAGCCGATCAGAAGGGCGTCGAAGCCTCGCACCCGTCCGTTATGGCTGAACCGCAGGCCTGGACCGCTTCCTTCGACGGCGGGCCCAAGACCCATCCCGTTCTTCTGATCGGTCAACATCTGGCGCGCCAAGGCTGATGACAGTACGTCCGATTTGCCCGCGAGCGCCTGCTGCACGCCGATGATGTATTTCGCGAGGTCCGTCGGTGTGGTCCACAGACCGGCGGCCGCCATCTCCGGGTACACATGCCATCGACCGGCAACCTCCGACCGGTCGACCAGGTACCCGGTGGCGGCACGTCGAGCGAGTTCAGTCGACAATGGTTGCCGAAACGTGCTGTTGGCCATGCCCAACGGTCCGAGGATCTTGTCGTTCATGTACTTGTCGAACGACTCGCCGCTCACGTCGGCGACGAGTTGCTGCACGACCGTGTAGCCACCGCCAGAGTATCGCTGGATGCTGCCTGGCACGGCGTCGACACGCACCGCAGGCGTGTTTCCCTTGCCGTCGAGGATGTCGGGCACCGACGGCACTCGTGCCGGTACCTCGTAACCGGGAAATCCATTGACGGTCAGACCAGCCATGTGCGACAGCAGCCGGCGCAACGTCACGCGCTCGCGTGTCGTGAACTCGTTGTCCGGAACGCGCCACGAGATCAACTTTCCGTTCACGTCTTCGTCGAGCGACAGCTTGCCGCTGTCGACGAGCCGCAGCGCGCCGAGTGCCGCTACCGGTTTGCTGATCGAACCGGCCTGAAAGAGTGTGCGGGGTGTGACTGTTGTCTTACCGTTGCGCGTGGTGGTCCCGTACGCCCGCGCCTCGACGATGCGTCCTTCGTGGACGATGGCGAGCGACAACCCGGCGATCTGCCGCCGCGCCATTGCCGTGTGGATGAATTGGTCCAGCTCGTCGATGCGCTGGAAGCCAAGCAACACGAACGTCAGTGCAGCGACGACGAACAGCCGCAGCGCGAGCGACATTCACGTCGGACTTTAGAGAGAGATGTGACGAATGTCCAGTGTTTGTCGGGACATCGACAGAGATCATCGAGTACTCTGTTCGGACAACGCCCTTTGGCGTTAACGCGTGCGGCGGGCGCGCGACTCGGCCGCCATCTTCACCGGTTCGAGTTGCCACCGGCACATCAGCCGCCGCACGTAGCCGCGCAGGAATGGACGCAGGACTCTGGCGTAGCCCTTCAGCCGGATGTCGCCACGCACCGAAAGACGTGTGCCGCCGGGAACGGTTTCGAACCGATTCAGGAATCGAGCATGGTAGTGGGGCTTGACCTCCCAGAGGTCGAGCGACTCCGGTCGAGCGATGAGCTCGTTGATGACCGTGCCTTCCGCACGATCGATCTCGAGCACGAGCGCCGGACCCACCTGGCGAATCGGCCGAACGGCTCTGATGGTGGGAAAGAGCCGCGGCCATTGCTCGTAATCGGCGTAAACCGTGGCGACGACGTCTCGCGGTGCGCGGACGAGGGTGGACAACTCAACGTGCACGGTGTCAGTCACGATCGATAGACGGCGGCCGATGGGACGACGTCTCAGCCATGGCTGCCACGGCCGCGGTATACTTCACGTCGTTGCTCTCTTGGAGGGTTCCGATGAAGCGCATTGCTCTTCTCGTCCTTGGCCTGTCACTGGTGTCGAGCGCCGCCTGGGCACAGGCGCCGGCGGCTGACTTCGAGACCGCCCTGATCCCAGCACCCGCGAATTTGAAGGAGGCCGCCACCGTCATCAAGTGGAAACCCGATTACACCTACGACACGCTGAAGAAGGGCACGAACACGCTCGTGTGTTTCGATCGCACGAATCTGGCGCTGCCCGGCGCACCGGCGATCGACGCGGAGTGCACGAGCCTCAGCAATCTGGCGCGCGTGGCGCAGAACCTGAAGTTCGAGGCCGAGCCCGACCGTGCGAAGCGGCAGGCGGCGTTGGATGCGGCGGAGAAGGACGGGTCGCGCGTCAAGCCGGAATACGGGTCGGTCTGGTATCACGCCAGGGGCGCCGACAAGAACAACGTGCGCCGGCACACCACTGTCGCCGTGCCAGGCGCGACGGCCGCCTCGACAGGGATCCCGGACAACCCGAAGCAGGGCGGCATCTGGATCATGGATGCAGGTACGTCGACTGCGCATCTGATGATTCCGGGGTTCTAGGCAGCCGGACGGGATTCGAGGAAACGACACGGCGGGTCTCAAGACCCGCCTCTACGACGTCTGTTAGCGAACGTTGTAGAGACGGGCCTTGAGGCCCGCCGGTCCTGACGCCGATGAAAACAACTCTCGCTCTTCTCTTTATTGCCGTCCTCTCCGCAGCGCCGGCGCAGCAACAGCAGAAGTTCGCCGGCGTCATCACCGACGAAATGTGCGCTACGGGCGATCACTCGCGCATGCGGATGGGCCCCAACGACGCCGAGTGCACGAAGGCGTGTGTCATGTTTCACAGCGCCTCGTACGTCCTTTACGACGGCAAGAGCGCGTACGTGCTGAGCGACCAGAAGAAGCTGCCCGAGAAGTTCGCCGGGCAGAAGGTGACGGTCGTCGGCGCGCTGGACGCGAAGACGAAGACCATCAAAGTCGAGTCGATCACCGCAGCGAAGTAGAGGCCAACCGTTCCTCTCCCCACACCGTCTAAGGGGAGAACGGCATGGCACCGCTTCCTCTCGTCCAAGGCACCCTCGATCTGCTCGTGCTCCAGACGCTGGCATCGGGGCCGAATCACGGCTACGGCATCGCCACGCTCGTCCGTGAGCGAACCAACGGCGACATCGTCATCGAAGACGCCGCCTTGTACCAGTCGCTGCATCGGCTCGACCGTCAGGGGCTCATCGAAGCCGAATGGCGTGCATCAGAGAACAACCGTCGAGCGCGGTATTACCGGCTGACGGCCGACGGGCGCAAGAAGCTCCGCATCGACGCCGACAACTGGCGCCGCTACGTCCGCGCGCTCGAGATGCTGTTGCACGTGGATGGCCGCCGTCCATGACGTGGGAGCGCCACGTCCGCCGGCGTCCGTTCTGGTATCTCCGCCGACGGTCGGAGGAGGTCGCATCGGAGATCGATGAAGAGCTCGCCGGCCATCTCGACATGAAGGTAGAGGAGTTGCGGTCGCGCGGGTGGTCGCCGGAGGACGCGCGCCGCGAGGCGATCCGCCAGTTTGGCGATCTCGAAGGCACCCGGCAGTACTGCCGTCAGCAGGATCACTCGAAGGAGCGGCGCATGCAGGGAGGATTGTTACTTGACGATCTCACGCAGGACCTTCGCATCTGCGTGCGGACGCTCCTCCGCACTCCAGGTCTCGCCATGACCGTGGTGATGACGGTCGGTCTCGGCATCGGCGCAACGACAGCGATGTTCGGCGTGATCAATGCCACGCTGATTCGGCCGCTGCCATATGAACACGCCGATCGTCTCGTGCGCATCTATACCGACTCGCCGCCCAACAAGTGGCCGCTCTCGGTGGCCGATTACCTAACGCTCGAGGCGCAGCAGACGCGCTTCGATCAGGTCGCGGGCTACGTCGAACGTCCGATGTCGTTCTCCGACGGGAGTGTGGCGGAGCGGGTAAATGGGCGCACCGTGACCTGGACGTACTTCGCGTTGCTCGGGCTCAGGCCGGCACTGGGCCGATCGTTCAACGAAGCTGACGGGCGCCCCGGTGCCCCACGCTCGGTCATCGTCAGTCATGGGTTCTGGAGCCGGCAGCTGGCCGGTCGCGCAGATGTCATCGGCAAGCCGGTGCGGCTCGACGGAGCGGACTACACCGTTGTCGGCGTGCTGCCCGAGCGGGTAGGCCCGCTGGAGAGTGGCCGAGAGTTCTTCATTGCGGCGCAGTGGACCACGCCGCCGCGCAAAGGTCCGTTTCCGATCACCACGCTGGCGCGTCTGCGCGACTCCAATCGCGCCGCGGCCGCGCAGGAATTGCGAGCCATCAACCGGCGTATGTTCCCGATCTGGAAGGCGTCCTATCAGGACGAGCGCGCGACGTGGAGCATGATGGCGTTGAAGACTCACGTCGTCGGTGACGTCGGGACGACCCTCGGAGTCGCGCTGGGGGCAGTCGGTCTCGTGTGGCTGATCGCGTGCGCGAACGCAATGAACCTGTTGGTGGCGCGTGTCGCGACCCGACGGCAAGAGCTCGCCGTTCGTGCCGCACTCGGCGCCTCGCGCGGCCGGGTGACTCGCTACCTGTTGGCGGAGAGCTGCGTGCTGGCGATTGGCGCGGCGATCGTCGGCGTCTCGCTGGCGTGGGCGATCGTCGGCCTCGTGAGAGATCTCGCGGGCGACTTCCTTCCACGTGTATTGGAGCTGGCGCTCGACGGCCCGGTGCTGTGGTTTCTCGCCGGAGTAACCACGGTGAGTGGCCTGCTGTTCGGCGTCGTGCCGGCGCTGTTCGGATCACAGGGGCCCATTGCCGAATCGCTTCGCACTCTGGGCCGTGCCGCAACGGGAAGCCCGGGCGTGCGCCGTGTGCGTTGGGCGCTGGCGGCCGGCCAGTTTGCCGTGGCGACGCCATTGCTGATCGTCGCAGGCCTTCTCGCCGTGAGCCTGAGCCAGCTTGGACGTGTCGACCTTGGGTTCGAACGCCACAATGTCGTGACCGGGCAGGTGGCGCTGCCTCCAGCGCAGTATCAAGATCCCGCGAGAGTGTCTGCGTTCTGGACTGAGCTGCGGCGCCGGCTCGAACGACTGCCCGGTGTGATCGGCGTCGCATTCGCGGACGGCCGCCCCCCGAACGAGGTCCTGATGGTGAACAACTTCGATCTCGAAGCCGCGCCGACACCGCCAGGGCGATCGCAGCCGGCCACACCGTGGGTCGCGACGACGCCGGATTACTTCGAGCTGCTTGGACTCGCACTGCTGCAGGGACGCCTGTTCGACGAGCGCGACATGCTCGACGCCAGCGATCGGGTCGTCGTCGTCGACCAGGCGTGGGCGAGGCGCTTCTTCCCGAACGGCAACGCCGTGGGTGCGCGCTTCCACGAAGGCGGTTGCACCACGTGTCCATGGTTGACGGTGATCGGTGTCGTCAGCACGGTCAAGTATGCCGGGTTGGACAGTCCGGACGAGGGAACCGTGTACTGGGCGCTCACCCCGTCGAGGAACAGCCGATTTGTTGTGTTCAAGACGAGCGCCGATCCGGCGATCGTGGTTCCATCGGTGCGCGAAGCCATCCGTCAGGTCGATCCCGCCGTGCCGCTTGCTCGAGTGGCCACTGTCGACGATCTCGTGACGCGATCGCTGCAGCTGCCTCGCTCGGTGTCGCTGGTCGTCGGCATCTTTGCCGTCGTCGCGGTACTGCTGTCGATCGTGGGGATCTACAGCGTCATGGCGCATTACGTGCAACAGCATTCGAAGGACATCAGCATTCGACTGGCACTCGGTGGGAGCCGAGGCGAGGTGCTGCGGCTGATCGTGGGGCAGGGGATGAGAGTTGTTGTCGTTGGGGTGGTGCTGGGGCTGCTGACGGCGCTCGTGCTGACGCGGCTGATCGCGCGTCTGCTGTTCGAGATCGCGCCTGTCGACATCTTCACGTTCGGCGCCGTGGCCGCGCTGATGCTCGGCGTCGCGCTCATCGCCTGTCTCACTCCAGCACGGCGGGCGATCGGTGTGCAGCCGGCGGCCGTCTTGCGCGCGGAGTGATCTGGTCCTTGGTCACGAACGGCGGGGCAGGTGCATCTGCCACCACTCGCGCGCGCGCGTCTCAGTCCACCGGCGGTCGAGCGGCAGCGCATCGAGGCGGCGAAGCAGATCCTTCGCCGATTGCGGCCGTTGATTGCGATCCTTCGCGAGGCACGCCAGCAGCAGCGCATCGAGGTCAGCCGGGATCGGCAGCTCGGTTCTGGATGATGGCGGCACTGGCGGGGTCTGCGCGTGGGCCAGCAACAGCTTCATCGGGGTGTCGGCCGTGAAGACCAGCTCCCCGGTGAGAAGCCAATAGGCCACACAACCCGCTGAATAGATGTCGGCACGACCGTCGATCAGGTTCTCACCCATCGCCTGCTCCGGCGCAATGAACGCCGGCGTGCCTTGAACGATGTTCCCCAAGGTAATCGCCGTTGGCGCGTTCTCCGGCGCGCCCACTGTTTTGGCGATGCCGAAGTCGAGGACCTTCACGAAGTCGTGGTCCTCACCGTAGTGGCACACGAAGATGTTCGCCGGCTTGATGTCGCGGTGCACGAGACCGCACGACTCGGCTTCCGACAACGAATGGCACATCTGCTGCAATATGAAGACGACGCGTGCGGCCGGCATCGGTCCGAAACGTTTCACCAACGTGTCGGCATCGAGTCCCTCGAGTAGCTCCATGACGTAGTAGAACGAACCGTCGTCGGCGACGCCGAAATCGAACAGTGTGACCGTGTGCGGCGATCGCAGCTGGGCGATCACCTGCGCCTCGCGCTCGAACCGTCGCCGCATGTCTTCGACATCGAACGCCGCGACCGAAGAGCGAATCAACTTGATCGCCGCGGGGCGCACCAGCAGGCGGTGGCTCGCTCTCCACACCTCGCCCATGCCGCCTTCGCCAAGCCGTTCCTCGAGGCGATAGCTTCCGAGCTGGCGTGCGCGGGAGACCTCGGTGCTGAGCGTGTAGACCACGCGCGCGCCGACGTAGGCCATGATGACGACGAGCAGATAGGGAAAGCCAAACCAAAAGAAGATGGCGAAAGGGTCGGGCCTGACGATCGGAGGGAATGTTGAAAGCGACAGCAGCACCATTGCCGGCACCGAGGTGACCGATGCAAGTGCGGCGAACACCGCGTAGCGAGGCACGGTCGGCACAACCACGTTGAAGAGGAGCATCCACACCGCAACCCATGAGAGACCCTTCCAGGAGGGGCCCAGGTTCAGCCCAAGTGGAGCAAGAAACTCGGCCGCGGCGATGCCGTAGCAGCTGACCACCTCGAAGATGAGCGCGAGCAGCGTGACCGTTGCTGGGCGGAGGTGAACCAGGCGAATGGCGAGCGCGACGGCAATGGCATCGACGATCGAGATCACTCCCGGTGCCCAATTCAGCGGGTGCTGGAACAGGATCTTGCGGTCCGTCGGAAACAGGAGCGCCGGAAAGAACGCCGCCATGAAGAACGTGAAGGCGTACAGCCAGCAGAGGATCTGCAGGCGGTAGGCGGCGCGATTCAGCAGGTCGGGCGGCAGCCCCGTGGTCGCGCGATCGGCGATCGACGTGCCGCGGGCTTTCGGCACGAACAGAGTGGGCTGGTTCGGCGTCGACGGCATGAGCGAAGGTCCGCCTGACCGCCTTCGCCTCTAGGCTACGGGCGGTCAAGAAGCCGGACACTCCGCCGCCCAGTCTACTTGTTCGTCTGCTTCGAGTAGTCGAGGAAGCCACAGTCCCTTGCGGGGATCGCCCGCGTCACGCCGGCTCGATGCGCGATCGCGGCGCAGCCTGCGACCGTTCTACGGGCGGCGTAAACGGCAGGTGCACCCGCCACCATTCGCGAGCGCGCGCCTCGGTCCAGTGCCGTTCGAGCGGGAGGGCGTCGAGTCGACCCAGCAGATCGCGTGCCGATTGCGGCCGCTGCTCTCGATCCTTGGCGAGGCACGACAGCACCAACGCGTCGAGGTCGGTCGGAATGGAGAGCTCCGTCCGTGTCGATGGTGCCGTCGGCGGCGTCTGCGCGTGTGCGAGCAACAGCTTCATCGGTGTGTCGCCGGTGAACACGAGCTCACCAGTCAGCAGCCAGTAGGCCACGCACCCCGTCGCGTAGATATCGGCACGCGCATCCACATCGTCGCCGCCAATGGCCTGCTCGGGAGCGATGAAGGCGGGCGTGCCTTGGATGACGTTCGGCATGGTGATCGCGGTCTGCGTATCCGGCGCCGTTTCATGTGCGGCCTTGGCGATCCCGAAGTCGAGGATCTTCACGAAGTCATAGTCCTCGCCGTAACGGCAGAGAAAGATGTTTGCTGGTTTGATGTCACGATGCACCAGCCCGCACGAGTCGGCCTCCCACAACGAGTGGCACATCTGCTTGAGGATGTGCACGACGCGTTCGGCAGGGATGGGACCGAATCGTTTGATCAGCGTGTCGGTGTCGACGCCCTCGAGCAGCTCCATCACGTAGTAGAACGACCCTTCGTCGGTGCTGCCGAAGTCGAACAGCGTCACGGTGTGCGGCGACCGGAGCTGCGCAGTGATTTGCGCCTCGCGCTCGAAGCGTCGTCGCATGTCCTCAGGGATCGCGGGGCTGCCGTGTCCCGGCGGGCGAATCAGCTTGATGGCGGCTGGTCGTGCGAGCAGGCGATGACTGGCTCGCCAGACCTCACCCATTCCGCCTTCGCCAAGCCGTTCCTCGAGGCGATAGCTTCCGAGTTCGCGTGCGCGAGACACTTCAGTGCCCAGGGTGTAGACCACCCGCGCCCCAACGTAGGCCATGATCACGACGAGCAGATACGGGAAGACGAAGGCGAGGAAAATCATGAAGCCGTCGGGCTCCACAGGTGGTGGAAACAACGAGAAGGACGCTGACACCGAAACGGGCACAGCCGTGACCGAGGCCAGCGCGGCAACGACGGCATATCGCGGAACGGTAGGCACGACGACGTTGAACAACAGCATCCACACCGCGACCCACGACAAGCCAATCCAGCCGAGGCCCGTGTTCAGGTTCAGCCCGGTGGGCTGAATGAACTCGGCGGCGGCGATGCCGAAGCTGCTGATCACCTCGAACACCAGCGCGAGCAGCATCACCGTCGCCGGCCGCAGCTTTGCCATTCGGACAGCAAGCGCCACCGCGACCGCATCGACGATCGAGATCACGCCGGGAGCCCAATTCCACCCGCTCGCAAAGATCAGCCGACGCTGGGCGGGAACGATCAGCATCGGGAAGAACGCCGCCATGAAAAACGTGAAGGCGTACAGCCAGCAGAGGATCTGCAGGCGGTTGGACACTCGATTGAGCAGGTCCGGCGGCAGTCCTGTCGTCGCGCGATCGGCGATCGACGTGCCGCGCGCTCTCGGCGCGAGGAGAGTGAGCTCGTTCTGCGGCGGGGGCATAAGGAGGTCCGGCTGAAGCCGGACACTACGCCGCCAAGTCTACTTGCTCGTCCGCTTCGAGTAGTCGTCGAAACCCAGCTCCTTACACGGATCGGGCTTGTACGGCAGATCTGCGACCCCGATGACGTCGGAACCCGTGAACTGGCCCGTGAAGTACACCGGATCCTCCGCCGAGTAGCTGCGCGTCAGCAGCACCTTCTCATGATCGAGTGAAAACCGTTCGACGACGTGCAGCTTGTCGCTGTTCATGATTGGAGGGGAGAGCACGCCGGGCGCGAAACCGACCGTGTCGACGATCAACGCGTCGTTCTCCCACCGTCCGACCGAATGCCCGGCCCGAGTCGGCTTGATCGCGGTGGGATGGCTCTTCACGTTCATGTGAATCGTGCGCGTGAATCCAAGCTGCCCGTACTGCAGCACGATCGAGTCCCTGTTCTGCGTGATGCGATTGACGGGGCCGTCGAACGTCCAGTCGAAGATGATGCTTGTGGTTTCGCAGCGCATGCGAGGGTTGTTCTTGGAAAAGAGCACGGCGAACTGTTCGGCGCCCTTTTCACCCTCTGGCGTCAGCGTGGCGCCTTGAATGACGCGCGGTCCGGCGCCCCTTCCGGCTCCCGGAGGTCCGCCAATCCGTCCTTCGCCCGGCTTGTACTCGTTCACGCGGCTCAGAGGCACGAGTGCGCCGCGTCGGCCGCGGGGATCGGTCATCACGACCTGCTCCGGCGCCCAATCACCCGAGATGTTCGGCTCGCCCGTTGGCCGGCGTGGTGCCCGCTTGGCAACGACTGCGGGCGCCGCCTTGGTGAGCTGGCCGTAGCGATCGACGCGCTTGCCGTCCTCGAAGACGATCGTGTTGAGGTAACAGGATCGCGGGTCGTTGCGATCGGGCGAGCCTTCGAAGGTCAGACGTTCGCCCTTCTTGAACATCTCCGGTCGCCAGCCGGAACGCCGCAGCACAGTGGCCGACCGCATCTCGCAGCGGTAGGAATCGACCTTGCCGTCCGGTCGAGCGACGTCGAAATAGATCCAGGAGTGCGGATTGACGAGATCGAGCCGCGTGAACGTTCCCGTCAGTTTGATCTCTTTCGTGCCGTCGAAGGTTCCGCCGCCGTGGTGAGCTGAGACGCTCGCGGCCAGCGACAACCAGATGGAGACAACGATGACGGCTCGACCCATGCGCATCCTCCGCGACGCGCATGTTACACCTAGCCCAGGACTGATTCCTGATTCCTGATTCCTGATTCCTGATTCCTATTCGTCTCTC